>JACZKY010030588.1_pt1 | contig 55558 bp, 62 predicted proteins | sample 8237611 | NCBI WGS metagenome assembly JACZKY01 (sample SAMN16148055, study PRJNA663545) | marine sediment metagenome | biome: sediments and biomass from bioreactor inoculated with such sediments; feature: coastal sediments; material: methane- and iron-fed bioreactor; isolation source: Bothnian...
GAAATGGAGTGGAGCAATGGTCAAGCCGAAGGCCAGATCAACCGATTGAAGACCTTGAAGCGCGCGATGTATGGGCGAGCCGGCCCGAACTTGCTCAGGGCCCGAATGCTTCCTCTGCACCACACAAATTGAGGATGACCCAATTTAAGGGCAACGCGACAACTGGAGAAGATTCTTACTCGATACACACGCTGAATACCCAAGCGCGGCTGCGGTGTTCAAACTTTGCGCCGAGTTTTTCTGCGTAAGGTATCGCGAGCGACGTTGATGCCTCATCGGCCGACCGTGAAGGAGGGTGGGGCCGCCTTGGCTGCCTCTAGGTGCTTTCGCATTATGTTAGCCGCGTAGGTGCGGTCGCCCGCATGCAGCGCATCTAGGATTTCGACATGCTCTTGGCATGAGCTGTTCAAACGGCCAGTATCGATCAGGGATGCATATTCCAGAAGCCGTCTCAGCCTGTTCTGCTGAGCAACGGCCTGTACGACGAACCCGTTGCGTGAACAGCCTGCGATAAACAGGTGAAACTCCTCGTCCAGCCGAAACAGTTCGGCTAGGTTGTGCTCCTCGTCGCTCAGGATACGATTGTGGCGAGCGCGGATCGCCGCAGCACCCGCCGCATCGAAAACGAAGCTCGGCTGTAGTATCGCGCCTGGTTCGATGAGCAGCCGGAAGTCATAGCTCGCGTCGTTGGATTCTAGCGTGTTTAGCGTCGGTTCGAACTGCCAGCCGTATCCCGGCATCCGCGAGATGATCCCTTCGTCCGACAGAGCCGTTAGGACCCGGTTCAAAGTCATCTTTCCTAAGTTGTACCGCAACCGGAATGACTTTTCTGAGATCTCCCGCGGAACGCGGCCCTCGAACCAGTCTTTCGCGATCTGCTCCCGAATCTGGTCTTCATCCTCTAGCGGCAAGTTCTCCAACGTAGTCCGCGCTGAGCCACTGTCGAGCGCTACCTGCATGCCGCGACTGCCCCCGCGAGCCGCCGCGCCAAGACCGGCAAGCTGAGACAGGGCAGCTCGCACCGGGCTCCGTGACACGCCGAACTGCGACGAAAGCTCCACTTCCCTGAGGGGGTCGCCCAGTTTCAGCGTACCGTCCACAATCAGCTCAAGCACCTGGCGGACCAGCCTCAGTTGCAGGTCGCTCTTGGCCTCCATCGTTACATCCTGATGATTGTGTCGCGGCGTCGGGCTACTCTCTGTCAGGTTTGTTTGTCCACTGGAATCTCAAAACGAACTGGATCGTTGAATCGGCGCAAGACGTTTGCCGTGATTGCGGCAATCTCATTGTGGTAGCCGTTCCAGGCCATAGAACCCGCCCAAGCGATCGAGCCGGTCGAGAACACTGCCCCGCCTCCCTCCGTCTCGAAGAAGGTGAGGTCGGCGCGGATGATCTCGGCCTGAGTTCCCGACCATTCGGGCGTCGGGTCAAGAAGATCCTCCGGCGTCATCAGGTATATGTCCGTATGCCGGACCGACGATGCCACGACCAACGCATGAGCGGGCGTTCCCTGCGTAGCATCCGCCCGGTCGACTTCCAGTCCCGCCGCGCCCCCGCCGGCAAGGCCGAAGGCACCGATGCTCGTACCACAGTCCACTCCTTCGAAGATGAAGGCTGCGCGCGGGTTGGATGCGCTTGGGGTCAGCATGTATGGCTCCGAGATGTCGAACCCCTGCGAAGTCATCCCGACGCCGCACAACGCGTTCGGCGGCCGACCGTTGCGACGCCAGAGCCCGCCGTACTCGCCCGTGAAGGCATGGAAGAACTGGCCGTGACCGGGCTCCCACGGTCGGATGCCGGCTTCCGACCTCCGGCACTCCATGATACCCGGCATGTCCTCGTTGAAACTGACCACCCAGTAGAACCCGTTCCCCCCCAGATACATCAGTCGCCCGCCACGGTCAGTGAAGCCCTGAAGCGCCTCGATCATCTGGCGCGTGTGGTACTCCGGATGGGTGCCGGTAATCACCACATTGTAGCGCTGGAGAAGTCGCAGGCCCTCTGCATGCAGATCCTCGTCCGTAATGACGTCATAGTCCTGGTCAATAAAGTCGAGCCAACCCAGGATGTGCGTATCCGCATTGAACTGCCAGACGTTTGATCCGAACCCGCCTAGGAATGACTTGACCTTCGGCTGAAGGTCGACGATCGGACGCAGGCGCGAACTGTGGAAGACGCCGCTGCCGTCCCCGTGCACTTCGTAGACCGAAAACCCGATGCCAGGGTTGGATTGCAGAAATATGTGGTGACGGTCCATTTCAACCACGCGACCCATCCCGATCTCAGTTCCCGGCACGTCCATCCCCAGTCGGTGGTTGGCATAGGCCAAGTAGGAACAGGTTGGAAAGAGAAAGGCTACCGAGTTACCTGTGAGCCGATCTCGTGGGGGGCGCAGCGCAAAGACGCAGTAGTACGCATCCTCTTCAATCCCGTCCGGGATAAGCCTAATGGCGTAGACTCCGCTTTTCAGGTCTCCGGGCAGCGCAACGCTGAAATCGACTTCCCAGCCTGCATCGTAGAGGTCAGTCGAATGGAAATGGATAGCCGAATAGAGATCAGGCCGCTTTTTCCAATCAAGTTCCTGACCGCGCCATTGCCAACCTGTCATTGCACGGGCCGGGGCGTTGTGGATGCGCCCGTGCAGTTGGAACGGCGAGACGTCGTAGATAACTTCAGTCGTCATGCGGCGCGAGAAATCCCAGGCCGCGCGCAGGCCCGGATGACGTGACTGGGGCTCGAAATCCATCAGCAGCGCCCGGACCGTCGCATGGGGCAGGGCAGTCGCGAAAAGGGCAGGGCGGTCGATCTTGCCGTCGAAGAACGCGACCGGCTGGCCGTCGGCACCTCGGTTGGCCGCGATCAGAACCTCGTCAGCCGCACACGCGGCCAAGACCGCCTTGCCGCGAACGACCGAGGCCTTCATGGAGCCGCCCGATGAGGTGCTGTCGCATTCCATCGACAGTACCAAATCGCCCGCTTCCGATGCGGCAAAGGTCACGACTTGCCACGTATTTACCCTGGCGGGAATCTCAGCCTCAAGACGGACACCAAAGGCTTCCCCGAAGATCCTGCCCGACGGCTCGATCCCGATGCGTGCAAAGCCCGGCAAGGCGATCACGCAGCGCTCTCGCCCGTCAAGGAGCGTGGGATAAATGGCTGCGGCCAATGTGAAGGCGCTCAGGTCCGCCAGCATTCCCTGACCGGGAATGATCACGCAGGAACCGGGATGGAACCCCTTCGCCACAGCATTGCGAACTCCCCCCAGATCGAGGGCGATCGGCTCGTCGCGGTAACCCGGCCCCTCGGGATTGGTGTCGCCCTGGATGATCCGACGAAGGTCGGCGACATACTGGCGCGCACCGAAGGCGCCGACCATGACGGAAATGGACTCACCTGCTGCGACAGTTAGCTTATCGGTGTATGCAACGATCGGAAGCATCACTTGGTCCTCATGCTTGCGAAAGGGCTTTGTCGAGGTCCTCTCCCGTCAGATCTCGCCAGCGGCGACGGAACACGTCTCGCTCGGCCTCGATCAAGTCGGTGTAGATGATATCGTCGACCAGCTCGACCGGCACTCCACGCTCCAGGGGCAGGCGTCCCAGCCGCCATCTTCCGTGACGATCCTCGACGACGAGCACGTACTTGTAGCGATCTCCGGTTGCATCGGCGATACCGGATCCTCGCATCACGTTCAGCACGCGTTGCAATCCGGGGCTGTGATAACCAATGGGATCGGCAAGGAACTCCCGCGCGAATGGAAGATCGGATGTGTCGATGCGGTAGCGGCTCATCTTTGTCCCCTAATAACGGACGGGGCGACGCCGCCCCGCCACCCGCCTCTTCAGATCAATTGGTCTTGATCCGGTCCCAGGCCTTCGTGTACAGCCGCAGGTCCTTTCCCAGGTCCTCGAAAATCTGCAGCTTGGCGCGCACTTCTGCGGGAGGATTGATCGACGGGTTGCTCCGCAGGTTTTCCGGAAGGAGGTCGAGTGCCGCCGTATTTACTGTCCCGTTGGTCAAGCGCTCGGCATTCTTGGCAGCGCTCTCCGGCCGCATCATGAACTGCATGAAGAGCTTGGCATTCTCGACGTTTGGGGCGGAGGCCAGCATGCAGATGTCTTCCTGGTACATCGTCGCACCTTCTGCAGGGATTACGTAGCCGAGGTTTTCGGGGTCCTGCAGAACATTCAGCACGGCACCTACGTAGTAGTGGCCTGCCGCGATGTCACCCGAGGTCACCAGCGGGATCACATCGTAGCGAAAGGCGCCGATGTTCGGTACCTGTTCGGCGATGAAGGCCTCAGCCTTGGCGATCTCATCAGGATTGCGCGAGTTGACTGACGACCCGGTCATGATCAGTCCGACGCCGAGCGTTTCGCGCAGGTCGTCAAGCATCGTCACTTTCCCGGGGTTCGCATTTGCATAGGCGAAAAACTCATCCCAGCTCTTCAACTCCGGGATCAGCTTCTTGTTGTAGAAGATGCCGACCGCGCCCCAGGCATAGGGCATGCAGTAATCGCCGTTGGGGTCGGCCTGCGACCGCAGGGCGGCCGGATCGATATTCTCCCAGCCCGGCATCTGGTTGGGATTGGCCGGCTGCAAAAGGCCCAGCTGCTGCATGATGTCGTGCATGTGGACCGACGGCCAGACCAGGTCGTAGCCTGCGGCGCCTGCCTGAATGCGGGCAAGCATCTCCTCGTTGGTCGAATATGTGTCCAGCGTCACCTCGACTCCGAATTCCTTGCTGAATGCGTCGATCAGCTCCGGGTTGATATAATCGCCCCAGTTGTAGAGGTTCAGCTTGCCTTCCGCGGCTGCCCCTTGACTCATCAGCGCAAGCATCGCGGCCGAGCCGAGTGTCCGAATAGCCTTCGATGTCAGTGTCATGCAGGTCTCTCCCGTGTTGGTGTTGGTTTTCATGGTTTGCGATTGCGCAGGATCAGGCCGATGCTGGCGACGATCAGCGAGAACAGCAGGATCAAGACGGCAAGTGCCGTGATCTGCGGCCGCAGGCCCCGCCGCATCATCGCCAAGATGAACAGTGGCAGTGTTTGCGAGCCGACGCCCGCGATGAAGTAGGTGATCACCACGTCGTCGAGCGAGATGATGAAGGCCAGAAGGAAACCGCCCACCACGCCTGGCATAATCTGCGGCAGCGTCACGCGCCGGAACGTTGTGAGCGGTCCGGCACCCAGATCGGCCGAGGCCTGCTCCAACGTGGTGTCCATGCCCGCCAGCCGTGCCGACACGACGACGAAGACATAGCTTGATAGAAAGGTCACATGGCCAATGATGATTGTCATCAGGCCAAGCTCGATCCCGACGCCGACGAAAAAGATCAGCAGGGCGATCCCCAGCACGATGTCCGGGACAAGCATCGGCAGCAACAGCAACGCCTGATAGAACCGCTTGCCGAAGAACTTGTGCCGCGCAAGCGCAAGCGCCGTCGCAGTGCCGATCACCGTCGCCGCACTAGCCGCCGACAGGGCGACGACAAAGCTGGTCCGGATCACGTCGAAGATGCGCTCGGGCGATTCCGTAAAGGCGGCATCGAAGTTGCCCTCGACGCTCGCTCCCTGAAAGATCGTAGCATACCAGTCCAGCGTGAAGCCGGTCCATTCGGCGACGTTGATCGGGTTGGCGTTGAACGAGAAGGCGACGATCAAGCCCAGCGGCAGGTAAAGGAAGACGAGGAAGAGGACCCCGTAACCCTTCAGCAAAGCCGACCACAACATCTGGCGCTTGTTCTTCATGCTGGTCTCCCGCCCTTTGCGCGACCGGCTTTGACGGTCTGGATCATCAGCACCACGACGACCGATGCCATGATCAGCAGTGCCAACGCCGAGCCGAATGGCCAGTCCCGCGACTGAAGGAAGGAGCGCTCGATGAGGTTGCCGGTCATCTGGACCTTTGCCCCACCCAGAAGAGAGGGCACGATGAAGTTTCCAAGGGCAGGGATGAATACGATGATCGAACCCGCGACCATCCCGGGTGCAGTCAGCGGCAGAATGACACGCAGAAAGGTCTGGATTGGGCTTGCCCCGAGGTCCTGCGACGCCCGCACCAGCGAGAAGTCGAGCTTTTCCACGTTCGCGTAGATCGGAAGGAACATGAACGGCGTGAAGATGTAGACCATGCCCAGAACCACTGCCGTGCCCGAGAACAGCAGATCGAGCGGTTGGGAAATGATTCCTGCAGCTTCCAGCGCCGTGTTCACAAAGCCGGTCGGTCGTAGAAGCAGCAGCCACGCATAAATCCGAATGAGCAGGCTGGCGAAGAAGGGCAAGGTGATCAGGAAAAGGACGAACCCCTTCCAGCGTTCGCTTCTGCGGCTAACCCAGAACGCCGCCGGGTAGCAGATCAGCAGCGAGAACACGACCGTCATCAAGGCATATTTCAGCGACGTGGCGAATATCTTCAGGTAGATCGGGTCGAATTCCTCATAATCGTTTAGCGGCCATCCCAGAATGCGACCGTAATTATAGGGATACCAGGTCCACTCCACGCCCCCGTAAAGTCCCGGCTCCAGAAAGCTGTAGACAACGACGATTCCCAGCGGGATCAAAAAGAATATCCCCAGAATGATCGAGATGGGCGCGAGCAGTAGGAGAAGCGCGTTCCGCTTCCGCGCCGCCATGAAACGATCGCCCGCCATGTCAAGCGCTCCGCATCGGAATCAGGTGGCCGGACGCCGCCGAGTAGCCGATGCGGACCTCGGCACCCGGAGCGATGTCGCTGGACCCGCGCCGGGTATGCGGATGCGAAACAAGCGCTGTACGTCCGTGCCCGATGTCGGCGTGGACCTGCATTGTCGAGCCCACGAAGACTGTCTCCCTGACCCGGCCTTCGATTGCCGGAACGTCGGCATCGCCCGTTTCGTCCCGGGCCAGGATCGTCAGATGTTCGGGCCGCAGAACAAGCCTTACCTGGTCACCGACCCGAAACGCCGTGCTGGTTGCCGCCAGCCGCCGCCCGTTCCCAGTCTCCAGGATCACCCGGTCGCCGCTTATGGACGCGACGGTGCCCGCGAACATGTTCGACGTCCCGACAAAATTCGCAACGAATTCGTTTGCAGGCTTGTCGTAAACCTCGGTCGGGGTATCCAGTTGCTGAAGCCGTCCCTGCGCAAGCACCGCAATTCGGTCGGACATCGCAAGCGCTTCTTCCTGATCGTGCGTTACGAAGACGAATGTGATCCCCACGGCATGCTGCAGGTTCTTTAGCTCGATCTGCATGGTCTCGCGCATCTTTCGGTCCAGCGCCGACAGAGGCTCGTCTAGGAGAAGGACCTTCGGCTTCAAGACCAGCGACCGGGCAAGTGCGACGCGTTGTTGCTGGCCACCCGACAGTTGCGTCGGACGTCGTCCTCCAAACCCCGAGAGCCCCACCAAGTCCAGCGCCTCGCCCGCGCGGCGGTCACGCTCGACCTTAGATACACCAGCCACTTCCATCCCATAGGCCACGTTCTGTTCGACCGTCATGTGCGGGAACAGTGCATAATTCTGAAAGACCGTGTTGAACGGCCGCTTGTGCGGTGGCACGCTCCGCAGACTTTTGCTGTCCAGGATTAGATCACCACCGTCCAAATCCTCGAAACCAGCAATGCACTTCAACAAGGTGGTCTTGCCGCAACCGGACGGACCTAGCAGCGTGAGAAATTCATTGTTCCTTATGTTGATAGTAACATCGTCAAGTGCCTGAACCGATGAGCCTTCGGGTGTCTGGTACACTTTGCGGGCAGAAAGGATCTGCAGGAACCCCATATGGTCAACGCTCCCCGATGAGTCGTTCTTGTTTTTTGCTATAATCAAAATACATAAGATCCGGAGTCTGGCAAGAAGTTTAGCGAACTCACGCCAAGCAAGTGAAGGAATGCCGAAATGATGCGCAAACGTGCTCGCGAACTGGGCTGGAAGTTGACAGGAAGGACGGGGCCATCGAACGCAATAACCGATGTTGCAGGAGTTCTGGTGGGCATGACGACGCTCCTTCAGCCCGAAGGAAAAGTGCGAACCGGCGTTACCGCGATCTTGCCGTTCGGCCACAATCCCGTGCCACAGATTGCCCACGCCGGTCTGCATGTTCTGAACGGAAACGGCGAAATGACCGGGGCGCACTGGATCAGGGACGCCGGACATTTCCTGGGCCCGATCTGCATCACCAACACTCATGCCGTCGGAACGGCGCACCACGCCGCGACTAGGTGGATCGTTTCGCACTACGGCGAGGCATTCCGTGACAATCACCTCTGGGCCATGCCGGTCATCGCCGAAACATACGACGGCGTTTTGAATGATATCAACGGCTTCCACGTTTCGGCCGACCACGTTCTTTCGGCAATCACCGGCGCACGCGGAGGCCCTGTGACGGAAGGCAACTCTGGCGGCGGGACCGGAATGATCTGCTACGAGTTCAAGGGTGGCACCGGCACATCGTCGCGCCTAGTTCGGATCGGCGACCGTGAGCTCACCTTCGGGGTCCTTGTCCAGGCCAACCACGGCAGACGGGAATGGCTTACAATCCTTGGCGAACCCGTGGGCACAATTCTGACCGAGGATGCGTTTCTGGGTCAGGAACGCGGATCGATCATCGTCATCGTCGCCACCGATGCGCCCCTGCGGCCAGACCAGCTTTCCAGACTTGCACGCCGCGCCGCAATCGGGATCAGCCGGTCCGGAACGCCGGGAGGCAACAGCTCAGGCGACATCTTCCTCGCCTTTAGCACGGCGAACGGACGGCCGTTGCCGCAGTTCGATACCACCGTTCAGACATTCCGGCACCTGAATGACGAACAAATGGACCCGGCATACGAAGCCGTAGTGCAGGCCACTGACGAGGCGATCCTGAACGCGATGCTGGCGGCAGAGCCGCTGACCTCGATAAAGCCTGCCGGGCTCGTCTGCCGCGCGCTCGACGGTCCTGCCGTTACCGAAGTCCTGCGCCGGGCTGGAAAAGCTGACTGATCCGGGCTGGCCCGACGCGCCTCTTCAATCCGGCTGTGTCCTGAAATGGTAGGACTTCAGTCGCGTCAGGTGAGCGTAGGCATGCGTTGACAGCGAACACCCACGCCCGGTGTCCTTGACGCCAGTCCAGGCAAGGCCCGGATCAAGGTAGTCGCAACGATTGGCAAAGCATGTCCCAGTTTCCATCCGACGCGAGATTGTCTCGGCAACCGCAAGGTCCCTCGTCCAGATGGAGGTGGTCAGGCCATACCGGCTTTCGTTCATCAGCCGCACCGCCTCGTCGTCGCTGTCCACCGCCATGATACCGACTACAGGGCCAAAACTCTCTTCCGTCATCACCCGCATCCCGTGCGTCACGTCGACCAGAACTTGCGGCGCGAGATAGGGCGTACCCTCTTTGCTCGCCGGAAAGTCGGCTGGCGCGATTAGTGCCCGCGCACCTTGTGCTACGGCGTCGGTGATCTGGCCCCGCACGAAGTCCGCTGCCTTCGTGCTGACAACCGGGCCCAGCGTCACATTCGGGTCGGTCGGATTGCCCAGCCGATAGGCCCTGACAATAGCGACCACTTTGGCGACGAAATCCTCATAGACAGCCTTGTGCACGTAGACGCGTTCGATCCCGCAGCATGACTGACCGGAATTGAAGAACGCCCCATCCACGATCTGCTCTGCCGCGAAGGCGACATTCGCATCGGCGCGGACATAGGCCGGATCTTTTCCGCCAAGTTCCAGATCAATGCCGCTGAAACTTCCCGCGTTTGCCTTCTGCAAGTCACGCCCGACCTCAACCGAGCCGGTGAAGACGGCATGATCGTGATGCGCCTCCCCGATCAGCCGGGTGGTGTCGCCGTTGGTCGTCATCAGCAACTGGAAGACCCCCTCCGGCATCCCGGCTGCGGCAAAGGCCGCTGCAAACCGCTCTCCGCAAAGCAGCGTCTGTGCCGAATGCTTCAAGATCACTGCGTTCCCCGCAGCAAGGGCCGGGAAGATCGCATTCGTCGCGGTCAGCAGCGGAAAGTTCCAGGGCGCGATCACCAGGACGGTTCCTAGCGCCTCACGACGGATCGTCCTAAGCGCCAGGCCGTTCAGTGGAAGTTCATCCTGGGCCAGCGCCTGTCGCGCGATGCCAAGCATATAGCGCGCGCGCTCCTCCAGCCCCCTAATTTCCCCCACCGCCTGCGAGACCGGGCGACCCATCTGCCAGGAGATCTCAAGCGCGATCGCGTCCTGGTGCGCGACGAAATAGTCCACTGCCCTGCCGAGCATCGCGGTCCTTTCCGCAAGCGGTATCGTTTCCCAGCCAGCCTGCGCGGCTTTGGCCCGGGCAAAACTCTCCCGTCCTTGTTCGAGGGACATCGCGGTCCGCTCTACATGGACGCTACCGTCGACAGGGGACACGCATTGGATGATGGCATTCATTCGTCGCTCCAGTTTGCTTAGTCCTGCCACTTCGGTCAGAGGATCTCGAAATAGCGCTTCAGCTCCCAATCCGTGACCGCACGGGCGTATTGGCGTGCCTCGAACAGGCGGGAGTCCGAGAAGTGGCGCACGAAGGCCGGGCCGAATAGATCGATGGCCGCCTCGGACTGCTGAAGCAGTACAGCCGACGTCTCCAAGTTTCCAGGCAGGCGCCGAGATTCGGGGATGTCCTGGGCGTAGGCGTTTCCGACGGACCTTGCTCCTGGATCGATGCCTCGCTCGATCCCCAGAAGCCCCGATCCGATCGCGGCGGCCATTGACAAGTAGGGGTTCACGTCAGATCCCGGAACACGGTACTCTAGCCTCTGCGACTTAGGCGAGCCGGGGATGACCCTGATCCCGACGGTCCGGTTGTCGATGCCCCAGGTCGCTGCCGTCGGCGCCCAGTAGCCGGGCGTCAGGCGCGAATAGCTGTTGATGTTCGGCGCAACCATCGCGGCGAACTCACGTAAGTAGGCAAGCTGCCCGCCGAGGAAAAGCCGCATCGTCTCGCTCATCCCGTCGGGCGCCGCGGGGTCGTGGAACAGAGGCAGGCCTGCTGTCGACCAAAGCGACATATGTGTGTGGCCGCTCTGACCCGAAAGGGTCTCGTTCCATTTCGCCATGAAGGTCGCCATCAAGCCCCGCTTCTGGGCCAGTACCTTCATGAACGCCTTGAAGATCGAGGCTTTGTCGGCCATCGCCATCGCCTCGTCCACAGCGATGGCGGTTTCCACCACGCCCGGGCCGGTTTCGGCGTGCAGACCTTCCAGCGAAATGCCGATGGATCCGAAAGTGTCCAGGATTTCCTGATAGAGCCCCTCCTGCACCATCGACCGAAGAAGGGAATAACTGAAACTTCCCGGAGACAGCGTCTGGAGATCCCGGAAATCCTTCGCCTTCAGCGTGTCTGGGGTCTCTTGGAACATAAAGAACTCGAACTCCATCGCCGCACGGACCGAAAAGCCCATGCTTTCTGCCCGCGCCAGCACGCGGCGCAGAACGCCCCTCGGGCAGATGGCTTCGGCCGTGCCGGCGAACTCGCTCGCGAAGAACAGCGTCTCGTTTTCGAACGGCAGGACCATCGCGCTTTTGGGCAGAATCCGCAGGGTCACGTCTGGATATCCACTGTGCCAACCGGTAAAGACCGAATTGTCATAAAGGGTGTCGCTGACGTCCCAGCCCAGCAGGGCGTTGCAGAACCCGAAACCGTCATCGAGCGCCGACAGGAACTTGTCGCGGGCGATGTACTTGCCGCGCAGCACACCGTCCACGTCGAAGACCCCCACCTTCACATGGGCCGGATTACGTTCCCTCACCAGCGCGCGGGCTTCCTCGATGGTCGAGACGTTCAGCTTCTCTCCCGGCATTCGGGCACTCCATCAGACATAAATCGGAGGCGTTCCCCGGCTGTCACGCCGGGGCTCGGGCAGTCCGCGGCAGCTTGGTCAGAGACCGACTTCGGCGAACACTTCGGTCATGGTGTCGGCAAGAATGGCGAACATCCGGTCCATTTCCACCTCGGTCATCACGAAGGGGGGGCCAAGGACGATGGCCTGGCCAAGTGGACGGCAAATCAAGCCTTTCTCCAGCGCCTTGTTCGCGATCCGCTCTGAAATCTGGTACGACCCGTCCAGCGCAACCTTCGTCGCCTTGTCGGCCACCAGCTCCACCGCGCCCATGAAGCCAACGCCCCGAGCTTCGCCGGCATACTTGTGCTCGCCCAGCTGGCGAAGTCCCGACATGAAACGCCCACTCAGCCGGTTCACGTTCTCCAAGAGCCCCTCGGTTTCAAGCACCTCCAGCGCCTTCAGCGCGACCGCACTGCCCAGCGGGTTACCCCCTGCAGTAAAACCGTGCGGGAATTCCTCGGCCTTCTCGGACACAGCAGTCAGTGCAGCGCAGAGATCGGGGCCGAGAAGCACCGCGCCCATCGGGAAGTAGCCTGCCGTAATGCATTTCGAGGCGACGATGGCGTCGGGTTGGACATTGTACTTGTCGCTGCCCCACATCGCTCCGGTCCTGCCGAAGCCGGTGATTACCTCGTCCGCAATCAGCGGGATGCCATACTTGCGCAGGATCGGACGAATGGCCTCGAAGTAGCCTTCTGAGGGCGGTATCACCCCACCGGCACCCTGGACCGGCTCGGCGAACATGCCAGCGATGGTGTCGGGGCCCTCCTTGATGATCAACTCTTCCAGATTGCGCGCCAGCCGTTGCGAGAACTCTATCTCCGTCTCGCCGGCGCGTCCAAACCGCCAGAAGTGCGGGCAGTCTGCGTGCAGGAAGCCCGGAAGCGGCAGGCCGAACTCCGCGTTGTAGGCCTTGCCAGTCATGGAGGCGGTCGCGACAGTCACGCCGTGGTAAGCGTTCACGCGCGAGATGATCTTGCGACGTTGCGGCTGGCCGTTGCGGCGATGCAGCATCCACAGCATCTTGACGACGGTGTCGTTCGCTTCCGAGCCGGAGTTGGTGTAGTAGACCTTGCCGCTTGGGAATGGCGAAATCTCGATCAGCTTTTCCGACAGAGCGACGGTCGTGTCCGCGATACGACCGAAGAAAGCATGGTAGCCGGGAAACCTTCGCGCCTGATCGCAAAGGGCTTCGATTATCCCCCGGTGGTTGAAGCCCGCGACGTTGTTCCACAGGCCCGAGTTGGCATCCATGTAGCTCTTTCCGTGAACATCGAAGACATGAATTCCCTCGCCATGCGTTAGCACCACCGGGCCATTGCGATTCAGAGTATCAAGGTCGGTGAACCCGTGGAACACGTTGTGCATGTCGCGCTGTTCCCAGGAATTGCTAGTCTGATCCTTCATCTTGGGCTCCGGTATGTTTTTTGCATCATGCAAAATACATCCCACGCGAGGAGGAGTCGGTCAAGATGAAAGTTTTCAAGCGCGCAGGTACTCGCAGGCCCATCCGACACGCGCGATACAGCTACACTTAATAGAGTGTACAGGCCGCTATCTCGTGATTTGCCCATTCTGTACCGCCCGTCCGTGTACCGCGAGGGTCGCAGCGAACCGCTGACATCTGAACCGTTGGACGACATCGAGCACTTGGGCATCATAGGCGGCTTGGCCGATCAGTTTGCACAAATCTGATGCATGAAACTGCCAGTTCTTGCTGGGAGCAGCGGCAATAAGTCGATGCAGCTCCAGTTCTTCCGGCGTGGACCGCTTCGGTACCGCAAGCACATTTGGTTTCGCAGCAGAGTCGGGCGAAGTCCGCCACCGGCGCATGAAGCCCAGAAGAAACCCCGCGGGCACAGCTGTATTCCCCCGAGCTCTGTTGAAAGCAAGGAAGCGCTCCCAGATGACCTGCGTATCGACGTTCCAGCAGGCGAGCGACGCTTTCGCAGCTTTGATCAGATCCGCCCAAGGTGTGCGATACACGTTGGTCCCTGCATCAATCTCGATCCTTTCTGCAAAGATATTTTTGTTTTTAGACTCTCTAGATAGTGATGTGTCGCCTGAGGCTGACACGACATCTGGCAGGGCATCGGCATCAGCGGTTCCTCCGAACCGGAAGAGCCACGGCGCGAACTTACCGTTCGGCTTCCACCGGACCAAAGCCAGACTGGACGCAGCAAGTTCGACCAACAGCGCCGTCAGGTGCTGCCGTGACACCCCCATCTTTTCGGCGAGATGCGCCAGCGTGAACGCGGCCGTTCCGCGCTCCAGCCCGTTGTAGCCATCCTTCCAGGCGATCCCGTCGAGGATGATCGTCGCGAGCTTGTGCGCCGACGTGGAGAGTGGGGTTTCGGTGATGCGGCGCAGGATGGCACCGGTCGTGAGTTCCATGATGTGTCGTTCCTTCCAGGGGCGACACCAGACCGCGAAGCGTGCAAAATTTCGTTCCAGCAAAGGCATTTGCCGGTTGAACGGACCCAAAGCTCGCGCTAGATTCCCGCTACCACGAGGAAATCAGTGCGGCGTCGGGCCTATGGTCTGGCGTCGTTTCTGTTTCTAGGGGTTGCGTCTTTCGATCGTTTCGGGGAAGGTGGGTAGGCGAGGTTCTCAGTAGTGAACCTCTTCGTGTCCGTAGCTGCCTTCATAGTCGCGCCACTCGACGAAGACCGACCGGTGCCAATAGCTCCGACAGTCCGCCGGCACCGCCAAGTCTGAGGCGCTCGGCACCGCAGAAACGCTGCTCCGACGACGGCTGTACTCGCCCTGAGCGCCATAAGTGCCCATGTACACGGCGCCCCAGGTGTTGCAGTCGCCATCAGAGCTGCGACGCTGCTGGTAGGTGATCTCGAACACGCGGATCGAGCGAACGAAGTCAAACGCCGGATCGGAGATGTCGACATCTGCTCGATCCTGGACGAGCTGAAGCGCCCACGGCGTTTCCGGGATCGAGATAAGTGGCACCGGCTCACCGCGCACGGCGATGTCGAACAGTCGCTCAATCAATTTAGCCTCTCCACGAAAACTCGCACGCATCGGGCAGTTCCAGATCTGCAGTGGCGGCTCGACTGGCCATGGCGTGATCCGGGCAATGAAGACGGTACGGGCATGAGCGCATTCTGCCGAGGCTGGCCAGCCGCCTGCGAGGCAAAGAAGGATCGCGCAGTCGACGGGGTAGGCTTTCGCCGGAGCAGCAAGAGAAAGGGACAGGGCGGTCGCTGCGAGGGCGGCCGTAGCTCGTAGTCTTGTCATGGGAGTTTCCTTGGGAAGATGCCGGTAGGGGAAGGGGGACCTGAACACGCGCGATCAACCGTCCGGGTCCTCGCCAAGAGCCTGGTAGTCGTGGATCGCGCGGTTGATCTCTTCGGACACCTCGGCACGCGCAGCCTCGAGACAGCGCAGATAGACCTGTGCCTCATCGAAGTAGGCCGAAAACTCCTGCCCGATCTCCAAGCGATACTCGGCACGTGTGGCAGCATCGGTCACCGGTGCAGGTGGGACCGGCGGCAGGCAGTCCAAAGCCGTTGCATCCTGAGCGACGCCGCAGACAGGCATCGTGAACAGGGCGGCGGCGGCGAGGCAAGCGCGTCTGGAGCGGAGCAGGGGCATGCACGGTCCGGGGTTTCAAAACATGTGCATGAATTGCAAAACACCGCTATTGACGCAACAGGATTCTACCGATAGGTGAGCGCCATGTTGTGCGACGACATGTTTCTCATCAGCGCAACATGCACTATGTTCTGCCGTGAGCGTGTTGCTTTCGGAAGGTGCCAACCCATGAGGAACTTGACCCCGGTGATCTTGCAGGCCGGACTTAAGGAGGCCCTGATCGAAGGCGGCATCGTCGAAGCCCTCTGTGTCGAGGACGCAAAGAAGGTTCTCAATGTCTGGCAAGGCACCTGGCGCATCCAGTTGCGCCTTGGCGACCAGACAGCCCTTCTGGTGATCTCGCGCGGGCTCGAACCCCGGGAGTTCAAGACCGTGACCGGTCTGATCTCCTTCGCGGTCGAGTTGGGTCTGACCACGGTCCCCGTTCCTTTGAAGAAGGGCGAGAAGGCGACCTGGACCCATGACGCTGCGGTGGAGCCCATTCCCTGATCTGACCCTCTGCGGCGGGCTGGCTCTTTGGCTCATTGCCGCACAAGGTGCCGTAGCCGAGGTCATCGACCTTGGGGCAGGGATAGAGGACCTGCGGGTTCGGGCCAGCGTTCTTGATTTTGGCAAAGCGCTTCCCAAACGCGGCGATCTGAACGGCGCCGAGTTCGCAGATGGTGTTGAGACCGATGCAGCTGACGACGGTCTCGTTGTGCTTGCGTCCTATGGCACGACCCCGAAGGGCAGGGGTCCGCGTGGTACGGCCGAGATCGAGGATCTCGTACTCGACGTCGGCGACGACTATCTCCGCCATCCGGCGCTGAAAGCAGCGGGACTTTCCGGGATGGAATGGCTCGCGCTCTTCCGGGCCAATATCGCTGTGGAATCCGCTTTCAATCCGGAGGCGCGCTCATCGGTCGGTGCCATAGGCCTCGGTCAGCTGATGCCAGGAACAGCCGATCTCCTCGGTGTCGATCCCCATGATCCGGAAGACAACCTGCGCGGCTCAGCCCGTTATCTCCTCGCACAGCTTGAGGACTTCGGCGCCGCCGATCTTGCTCTGGCCGCCTACAACGCCGGACCCGAAGCAGTCCGTGAGTATGGCGGCATTCCCCCTTACGCCGAAACCGAGGGCCACGTGGCCAAGGTTCTGCGGCTAACCAACGCAACCCTCTCATCGGAGTAACTCCCCCATATGTTCAAGACCTTTTTCGGCGCGCGTTTTCCGCGCCTGGCTTTGCACACCCTTTTGCTGGCGCTGCCCTTCGCGGCGATCCTCGCGGAGCCCGCTCTCGCGCAGAACCTCGACCCCTTGGAGAACATGCTCCAGACAGTGGTCGATGCGCTGACCGGCCCGATCGGGCGGCTGATCGCCATCCTCGCAGTCGTGGCTGCGGGCTACATGATGTTCACTGGTCGCCTGAACTGGCCCCTCTTTCTTGCGATCTTCTTCGGCGTGGTCCTCGTCTTCTCGGCTGCGACCATCATCGACGGCTTCGCAGCCCCCTGAGGCGCGATCGGCGACAGGCCGGGTGGCATCGCCCACCCGGCCTGGCCGAGCCCCCGGATGTTCCCCATGCATGACGCGCCTCTGTTTCTCGGCCTCACCCGGCCGCCGAAGATCTTCGGCCTGCCCATCGGCTATTTCGTGAGCCTGATGCTGGGCTCGGTCATTCCCTTCGTGGGCGCCAACGACTGGCGGTTTCTGCTGATCGGGGTCGTCGGCTATCCGGTCCTGTGGTTCGTGGCGGATCGCAATCCGAACCTCTTCGAGACGGTCGCGGTGGTCTTTTCCCGGACGCCGCGCACACGGGGCAAGTCAGCTTTTGGCGGAGATCGCCATGTCAGCTGACCTCAAATCCCTCTTCCCGGCCACACCGGCACTTCGATCTGTCTTGCGGCCCGAGGACCTCGCAGCCGAAACCCTCGCGCGACACTTGCCGTGGCTCTCCGCACCCGCAGACAATCTGATCCTGACCCGGCAAGGTGACCTGATCGCCTCTGCCGTGGTCGAGGGGCAGGACAGTTTCACGACGGAAGAGGGGGACCTCTCGCTTGCGACCACTTCGCTCGCGCGGCTGATCGGCCAACTGGGCGAAGGGTTCGGGTTCCACGTCTCCAAACTGACCCTGCCGGACACCCCACATCTGAAGCCCTTCGATGGTGAGGGCACCGGGGCTGCATTCGCGGCCATGGTTGATGCCCGCTGGCAAGGACATCTTCGCTCCCGCACCCTGAAGCGAAGGGTGCTGGTGGTCTCTCTAATCCTGCGCCCCACCGCGCTGAAGCGGGCCCCATTGATCGGCGCACTCTTCAATGCGGCTTTCACCGGCGATCTTGGCCAGCGGATCGAGCGGCTGAATGAAGCGATGGGGCTTTTGGCCGGGGCCTGCCAGGGCCTGGGTTTTCGACGCCTGACCATCTCTTCCGGGGAATGGCTTGGTCTCCTTGGCGTCCTTCTTGGGCAGCCGATGGCCAAGGTGCTTCCGATGCGCGGTCAATTTCTTGCCGAGGCTGTCGCGTCATCGCAGATGACCTTTGCTGGCAAACGGGTGGAAATCGAAACCGGCGAAGGGATGCGTTTCGGGACGATCTTCGGCGTGAAATCCTATCCGGCCCGCACCTGGGCGCGGATGCTCGACGCGCTGGACCTGCCCTACGACATCGTCATCACCAACAGCTTCACCCCCGCGCGCAACAACGAAATCGAAGAGCGCATCAAGCGCACGGCACGCCAGATGCGTGCCTCCGAAGATGCTGCCGAAACCTTGCGCCAGGAACTCTATGAGGCCGCGGACAACGTAGCCTCGGGCCGACAAGTCTTCGGCAAACATCACCTGACGGTCATGGTTACGGCCGAGAGCCCGGAGCAGCTGGAGGAAGCTGCCTCCGAGGTCTGGCGCGCGGGACAGGATTGCGGGGCGACTCTGGTGCGCGAGAGCTTCGCCGCCCGCGCGGCCTGGTTCGCTCAGGCCCCGGGCAACTGGGCCTACCGCCCGCGCACGGCACTTCTGTCAGCCCAGAACTTCGCCCATCTGGCGGCGCTCCACCGGGCGACGGAAGGTCGCTCAAAGGTACAATCCCCGTGGGGCGAGACGATCACGGCGCTGCCGACGGTGACCTCGAGCCTCTACCGCTTCAATTTCCACGACAAGGGCGAGCGCGGTGCCGAGCCGAGCGCCGGCCACACGCTGGTTCTGGGTCGGACCGGGTCGGGCAAGACCCTCGGCACAGCCTTCTTGATGGCGCAGGCCCGGCGGGTGCATGCCCGCATCCTCGTCATCGACAAGGACCGGGGCCTCGAGATGGCTGTGCGGGCCTTGGGCGGTAGCTATTCCGCGATCAGGATCGGCGAGGCGACAGGTCTCAATCCGTTCCAGACCGAGACTGATGAGCGCGGGGCGGCCTGGCTCACCGACTGGCTCGGTGACATCCTTGCAGGGTCACGGCCCTTCGAGACGGCCCAGACCGTCAGCCTCAATGCCGCTGTCCGTCAGATCGTTTCGGCCGATCCGCGGCTTCGGACCTTTGATGGCCTCGCAACCCTCGTCGCCTCGACCGACGACGAAGGCGATCTGGTGGGCCGGGTCCGAGAATGGGGGCAGGGAGGCCGACATGGCTGGCTCTTTAGGGCCGGGGCCGCTTCCGAGATCAGCCTGTCCGAAGATGTGGTCGGCATCGACATGTCGGAGATCCTTGATCTTGGAACCGAGCGCTCGGCACTTCTCGCCTATCTCTTCCGCCGCATCGAACGGGTGATCGAGGATCGTCGTCCGACCCTCATCGTCATCGATGAGGCCTGGAAGATGCTCGACGATCCGATCTTCGAGAAGCGGCTGCATGACTGGCTTGTCACCATGCGAAAAAAGAACGCCGTGGTGATGATGCTGACCCAGACGCCGACCCACCTGACCCGGGTCAAGGTCGGCCAGATCATCGCGGAAAGCGTGGTGACCCAGCTTCTCTACCCGAACCCGCGTGCCAACCCCGAGGACTACCGGATCCTCCGGCTGAACGAGAAAGAGGCCGAGTTTCTTTGCACGCCGACGGGTGGTCTGCGCCTTGCCCTGCTGCGCTCGGCCGGGGACTCGGTCTTCGTGAACATGGATCTCGCTACCCTCGGTCCTGCGCTCGCCGTGCTCGGCGGCGGTCGATCCGGCGAAGACCGCGCTCCCTACGGCTGGCGCGATGCCCCCGATTTCTGGAAGGACATGACGTGACCCGACGCAACCGCTTGATCCCCTCTTCCCTTCTCGGGCTCACCCTCCTCTCCGCCTGTGCTGGCGTAGAGACAGGGGCCGTCTCTCCCTGCCACGGCCAGTTCCGGGCCGAGGGAAAATACTTCACGGCGCGGGAGCAAAGCGATGGCACGACAGTCATCGTCTCGACGATGAACGCCCCCGACACGCCTTGCGCGATCTGAGCCAACGCATGCGCCGCACCCCCCTCCTTCTCGGGCTTCTCCTCAGTACCGCCATGCCCGTGGGCCTCCTGGCCCAAGGCGTGCCGATCATCGACGGCTCGCGGCTCACAAACTTCATCTCGCGTCTGGTCGAACAGGCCGAGGACGCCGTGAAGCAGGGTGAGAAACTCGCTACGCGCTCCGAGCTCAGCGAGATCGAAGATGACCAGCTGGCCGCGTATGAGCGTTTCCTCGCGGATACGACCGGCGTGACCGACCTCAGCGGCTTCGAGATGGGGACGGGAAGCTTCCCGCCAGCCGACGAAGTCTACCCCCTTGAGGAGACAAGCCCGGAAAGCCAGCGGCTCTTCGGTGAAGGCGAGACGGTGGAGGCGATGATCATCGCAACTGCGGCGCGCTATGAAACACACCCCGGCGTCGTGAAGGTCGGGCTCACGCCCACGACCTGGCGCATTCTTTTCCAGTCGCTGGTGAAGCAGGAAAGCGGGTTTTCCAACGCGGCGATCAGCCCGGTCGGGGCCATGGGCTTCTGCCAGTTGATGCCTGGGACTGCCGCCGATCTCGGTGTCGATCCGACCGATCCGCTGCAGAATCTCGATGGCGGCGCACGCTATCTCGCGACGCAATTGAACAGCTTCGGCCGGATCGACTTCGCGCTTGCGGCCTACAACGCCGGGCCAGGCAACGTCCAGAAATACGGCGGCATCCCACCTTTCGAGGAAACCCAGAACTACGTCCGCCGGATCTCGGGCTACTACGACGCCTACCTCTCCGTGATCACCGGCGCGGACGTGACGGGCACGCTGGCCGGGGTGGAGGGCGCCAGTGCCGAATGGGGCAATATGTCCTCGGCCTTCATCGGCTATTCCGGCCAGCAGTCGGGGCAGATCGAGGCGGCCATGGCCCGGATCAAGGGGTTCCTCGAAGCGGCCAAGCCCCAGACCCCGAAAGAAGCGGTCGACCAGAACACCTACATGCTTGCCGAGCGCGCGCGCCTCATGGCCCTGACGCTGCGGCTGCGAGCCGGTGCCGTCAAGGTCGAGTCGGCCCGTGGGCTCTCAGACGCCGCGCAATCCCTGCAATACACCACCTTTTGGGAGTACACTCCGTGAGACCTTTCGTCCTTCGAACGAGGGCGCGTCTCGCGCTCGCCTTCTGTGCATCGCTTCTGGCATCACCTCTCTTGGCGCAAGGTGTGCCCGTCATCGACGGCACCAACCTCGCCAAGAACATCGAGCAGTTGCAGGCGGCACTCCGCGATGCCGAAAACCAGATCGCGCAGATCGAAGAGCTGAAGAAGCAGGTCGAGACCGGTCTCGAACAGCTGACCAACCTCGAAGGCATCCTCGGGTCGATCTCGGGCCTGAACGAGATCGCAAGCCTCTACAATTCGGTTGAGGACCTGCGCTCGCGGGCGGCCAAGATCACCGATCTTTCCGGCTTCCAGGATGCGCTGACCATCGGGGATTTCGACGGGCTTCTGGACAGCCTTCTCGATGGCGACGTGACCATGGGCGACAAGATGGCCACTGAGTACATGCGCGACACGCTGGAAGGCGCCGGGCTGACTTCGGAAACCCTTGCTGGGTTGTCCTCCTCCACCAATCCGCAGGACAAGCTCATCGCGACGACCGCTGCCACGAGTGCCACAGCCATGGGCGTGGCGCAGCTCTCCTACGAGGAAGCCGCCCAAAGCCTCGCCCGGATCGACGGTTTGGTGGCCGAAATCGCCAATCAGGAGGGCCTGAAGGAAAGCATCGACCTCAACACCCGAATGGCCGCCGAGACCAACTACATGCTCGGCCAGATGTGGCGGCTGAACGCGGCTGCGGGTCTCGCTGCCGGGCAAACAGGCGTGAACTGGGCTGCCGAACAGGCCAAGGAAAAGAGCTTCTTCGATTACTCGGGGGCCGAATGATGATGCGGGCCTCTTACCGGGTTGCGGTAGTTATTGCCTTGGTCTGCATCGCCAACGTCGCGGCGGCGGACAATCTCACCTCGTTAAGCGATGTCCAGCTGGCCGAAATAACCCGGGAAACGGTAGAGGCGCAGGATGCGGAGGCCGCGCTGGACCTCCTGACCGAAATGCAGCGTCGCGGGACCGGGATTTTCGCTGGCTCGCAGAGCGGCACCTGCAACGAGGTGATCGACCTGCCCGAGGGGATCACCGACTGGCGCTTCAAGGGGTCAGCTCGGCAGGCCTACATCACAGCGGCGAAGAGGAAGGCCCTGGAGGCGGGGGCATGCGGCTGCCTCTTCGACGGATTCAGCTTCGACAACTTCACGTCGGAGATCTTGAGTAAGCCGGGTGCAGACCTCGTCAACGACGATCGTGCCGAGTTTGAGAGTTACCTCACGCAGCACCAACGCGAGACCGAGGCGCGCTATCGCGAACTCGAGACCATCTGCCGGTCCATGTGATCCATGGCCATCATCGCCGACATCCTGACCCAGGTCGATGCCGCCGCGACCGCGGTTGGCGCCACGGCGTTCGACGCCGTGGCGGCCGAGATTGTACCTGTGTTTCGGGTCGGCTCGGTTCTGGTGGTGGCGCTGGTCGGGATCAACCTGATGGCACAGGCCATGCCAATGACCCTGCGCAACGGGCTCGGCCTGATGGTCCGTATCGCGGTGGCTTCGGCCTTCCTGTCATCCTGGACCAACTTCAATGCGGTCTATGGCGTCCTGACCAATGCCCCGAGCGAGATCGGGGCCGTCGTCCTTGAGGCCTTCGGCGGTGGATCGGGCAATCTCTATGAAGGGCTCGACTCGCTCTATTTGCAGGCTCTCGATGTCGGGCAGGCGATCAGCCAGAACGGTAGCTACATCACAGGTGCCCTCGCGGGCCTCCTGATGTTCCTCGTCGCGGCCCTCATGGCGACGGTATCGATCATCGTGATCTCGGCCGCGAAGATCATGATCGGCGTCCTCGTGATCTTCGCGCCAATTGCGATTGCCTGCACGCTCTTCAAGGTGACCGCCCCGCTCTTTGATCGGTGGGTGAACCTTGCCCTCGGCTTTGCCTTCTACCCGATGCTGACTTCAGGCATGGCGGCCTTCACCATCGCGATCGCCCGCGACCTGACACCCGCCTCCCTTGCCTCGGTCGAAACCATCGGCGATGTCCTGAGCTTTGTGGTCGTGATGATGCTCGGCACCGGCCTCATGGCCATGGTGCCGACGATCGCACAGTCCCTCGCATCGACCGCGACCGGCCTCGGTAGCGTCGCAGCCTCGACCTTCCGTACAGCTGACAGCGTCAAGGGATACGGGCGCACCGGCATCGCGTCCGGGATCGGCGCGGGCCGGGGAGCGGCTGGTCTGGATGCAGGCGGTCGCCGTCCATCGGACGCGCGCCTGAACGGCAATACCGCCGGACAGATCGGGCGATCCGCCGTGCAGACCGCGATGCGGCTCGCCAGCCGGACACCGGACAAGAGCTGATGCCCCAGAATTCGAGAAGTGGAGGACCGCCCATGGAGGCGCATGGATTTGACGTCGATCTCGTTCTGGAGCCCCGCCTCTCGGCCCGGCGCGCCTGGATTGTCGCGAGTGCCGCGGGCGGGCTGAGCCTGATCCTTGCGACCGCCCTGGTCCTCGTCCTGCCCTTGCGGGAAACCCAGGTCTTCACCGTCCTCGTTGATCGGCAGACCGGTGACGCCGAAAACATCCTCCAAGTCGCCCCGACCGGGATCGAGGACCAGGAGGCGCTGAAGCAAAGCCTCCTCGTGGCCTATGTCTCCGACCGCGAAGGGTATTTTCTGGCCGGCATTCAGGCCCGGCTTGAGAGCGTGCAGCGCCGCTCGACAGGGGGTGCCGAAGAAAGTCTGCGCCTTCTCTGGTCGAAAGGCGGGGGAAACACGGCCTATCCGCCCGATGTCTATGGGCCCGGTGCGGAAGTCACGGTGACCGTGCGCCGGATCACGTTCCTTTCGCCGAACGTCGCCCAGATCCGTTTCCTGAAAACCCTGCGCAAGACGAAGCAGGAGCCGGTGACGCAGCCCTTTGTCGCGACGGTCGAGTTCGCCTTCGAGCCGAAGACCGAACGCTCCCTCGCCCATGTCTGGGAAAACCCGCTCGGCTTCACCGTCTCGGCCTACCGCGTCGACGCCGAAACCCTGGAGACCAATCCATGACCCGTTCTCTCCTCCTCCCGGGACTTGCCTTCGCCTGCGCCCTCGGCTTCGCGACTGTTACCTCCGCCGAAGTCGCCCCCGCATCGATGGGTGCCGACGCGCGCGTCCGGTCGGTCCTCTACAACCCCGTCGATGTCATCCAGCTCGACACGCATCTCCGCGTGAACACCGCCATCGAACTGGGCGCCGGAGAGCGGATCGACTCGGTCCTTCTCGGCGACAGTGAAGCCTTCGAGGTCGAGGTGCTCTCGAACCGGACCACGGTTTCCGTGAAACCCCTGATCGCCGGGGCCGAGACCAACATGACGATCTATACTGGGCGGCGCACGATCTCGCTGTCGATCAGCGAGGGCAGGTCTCGTAACCCGACCTATCGGCTCGTCCTGCGCTATCCTGAGACGTGCACAAGCCGGACCGCCCGCAGCACGGTGGCCGCAGGTTCGCGCGACATCGGCTATGCCTGGTCGGGCGATGAGACCCTGAAGCCCGTCCATATCTGGAATGATGGGCAAGCGACCTACTTCGCCTTCGCCCCGGGCCTTCGTCCCTCGATCTTCGGCGTCGATGCGACGGGACGCGAAGTGACGCTGAACTCCGGCACGCGCGGCAGCATCGTCCGCGTCTCGGGCCTGCGCTCCGCCTATTCGATCCGGATCGGCGGCCAGGTTCTGTGCATCGAGGGGGTGGACGGCGGCGTGACCACCGATCCGGCCCTGCTCGCCAAGCTTCAGGGATGGGAGTTCTGACATGGCTGATCCCGAGATGACCGATCCGCAGAAGGGCACTGAGCCAGACTACAAGGTCGAGCGACCCACGCCAAAAATGACCCGGCAGCAAAAGCTTGGCATGGGCGCACTGCTAGCCGGGGCGAGCCTTGCCGCGCTCTGGACGGTCTGGCCTTCCAGCCGCGCCATCCCCGATGTGGAAACCTCCGCTGTCGAGGAATTCCAGGAGCAGGGTGGCGGCTCGCCCTTCGGCGCCATCGAACCCGGACCGGACGCGAAACCCGCGAGCGATGGTTTCTCCAACATCGAAGGGGAGCTGGCTTCACAGCGCGAAGACCTCGAAGCGCGGAACGCCACACTCCAGTCCGAGGTCGAACGGCTGCAGCGCGAACTGGGTGATCTTGCCGACAGGGCCGATGCCGAGAAGGATCAGACCGCCAAGGAACTGGCGCTCGCGCTCGAAGAGGCACAGTCCCAAAACCTCGCTCTGATGGAGGACATGCGGCGGCAGTTCGATCAGGAGATCGCCGTCCTGAAGGCAAGCGCCGACACTGCGGGCGCTGCGGAAGCCCAACGCGAGGCCGAGCTCGCGGCCAAACGTGCCGAGCGCGAGGCGCAACTTGCGGCCCGCGTGGCCTCACCTTCGGTCGTCTTCGATGATGGGCAAAAGGGTGGGGCAGGGGATGCCGGTATGGGGATGCCTGAGGCCCCTGCTGAGGGCCGCGATGCGACAGGTCGGGATTTCGTGCAGTCAGGGAGGGAAGCCACCGCCACCGAAGTGAGCCAGGTGATCGCCAATCCGTCGAACACCGTCCTTCAGGGCACGATGATCGAAGCGACCCTCGAGAATGCGGTCGACTCGAGCCTGCCTGGCCAGATCACAGCTATCGTAACCCGACCTGTGTGGTCCTTCGATCAGGCGCAGATCCTGATCCCGGCGGGCTCGCGCCTCTTCGGGGACTATTCCTCGGACGTGGCGATTGGTCAGGGTCGCATTCTTGTCGCCTGGACGCGGCTCGTCACACCGGACGGGCAGTCCGTACAGATGGAAGCCTTCGGTGGCGATGCCCAAGGTCGCTCCGGAATCACCGGCAAGGTCAACACCCGCTTCGGTGCCAGGTTCGGGTCGGCTGCGCTCATTTCCCTTCTCGGGGCCGCTCCCGCTGTCGCCGCCGCGAAATACACCGACGAGATCAGTTCCGACACGGCCGAGAGCATGGGCGAGGACCTGAGCGCTGCCATGGGCTCAGCGGTCGAGGCCTATACGAGCCTGCCGCCGATCATCACCGTCGCCCCTGGGGCCGCGATCACGGTCATGGTCGACCGCGATCTGGAAATCTGGTGATGGATGATCGGCCGAGCTTCCTCGGGTCCTACCTGACGCCAATTGCGCCGCTGTTCTTACGGGACGATCTGGTCGAGGTGGCGATCAACCCGGATGGAAAAGTCTGGATCGAGCGAAAGGGCGCGACGCACATGGAGCGGGTCGCGCATCTGTCCATCGATCGGGTCCTGTCTAACAACCTTGGGCAGGCAATAGCTTCTGCCGTTGGTGTGCAGTTCTCCGACAAGAAGCCGACCGTTTCGGGAAAGATCGTCTTGGGCGATATGGCGATCCGGGCGCAGGTTGTGGCGCCGCCCATAGTGGAAGGCGGGATGGCTATCACGTTCCGGCCATTCAAGGTTTCGGCCGATCAGCTGATCGAGCCGCGCCTCTTACACGGTGGTCTTGTCGATCTCGACGCCAAGCGTCGGGCAAGGGCAGGGGAGGCAATGAAGCTTGCTGAGGCGGGGCAGGTCGTCGAGGCCATGCGGCTTTGCGTCGAGGAGCGCATGAACATCCTGATCTCTGGCGGCACCTCGACCGGCAAGACGACATTTGCTCGGTCTTTGTTGTCGATGGTGGACCCGGGCGAGAGGATCCTGACCATCGAGGATGCCTATGAGCTGTTCCCCCGTCAGGAGAACGCGGTATCGCTTAAGGCTGATCGCAGTGCCCAAGGCGAACGGACGCCTGCGCGGCTACTGGAAGCCTCGCTTCGGATGCGTCCAGACCGGATCATTCTTGGTGAGTTGCGGGGTGAGGAAAGCCGGACCTTCCTGGAAGCGATCAACACCGGGCACGGTGGTTCGTTCACAACCATCCATGCCGACACCGCCCGGAAAGCCATAGATCGGTTGGCGATCATGGTCATGGCCGCCGGGCTGGGCATGGGGTTCGAGGAGGTGAAGCGGTACTGCGAGGGAAGTGTGGATCTGGTGGTGCAACTTTCGCGGCAGGCTGGGCGGCGTGGGGTGGCGGAGATACTGTGCCTGTGAGGGTCGCGAAGGGCGGTAAGCGGCCTGATGCAGGTGAGGCGTTTCAGTTGCAACATGCAACAATAGCAGATGCCCACGAGGCAGAGGCGATCTGCGACCGCTTCAATCAAGCCGCTGGGCGCAGCACGTTAAAACCGCGTCAAAAGCAGCAGCATGAGTTCGACGAAGAGCGCAAGCGGCGGCGTCAGCTTGAATTGGAAAGGCAGCGCGAACTGGGCCGGGATCTGGGCTGGGAGCTGTCGGCTGCAATGTCCGCCACCTCACGGGCGGCGGGCACGGCTTCATCCCGCACAGCACGAAAGCATCGCCACGTCCTTATCGAAGGTCTGAGCCGCGAGCCTCAGGCCTTCGACCGTGGTCAGATAAGGGAAAATGGTCTCCCCGAGTGCCTTGGTGGTCATCCCGAACTTCAGGGCCATGGCCAGCGTCTGGGCGCTGTCGGAACCTTCAGGCGCGGCGATCACACCGCCCAAAAGTCTATCGGTCTTTGCATCCGCCACCAGTTTGATGACACCGCGCGTGTCACGGGCCGCGAGCGCTCGAGGCACGTTGTCGAGCGTCAGAACGCTGGTTTTCACGTCATAGCCGGCTGCAACGGCCTGTTCCACAGTCAACCCTACGCCCGCCACCTGCGGATCAGTGAACACCACCCAAGGCATCGCTCTATTGTCATAGCACTCTGCACCGCCCATGGCATTCCTTGCGGCCAGCTTTGCTCCATAGGCGGCCATATAGACAAACTGGTCACGGTTGGTCACATCCCCTGCGGCATAAATGCCGGGGCGGGTGGTCTGCATGTCGTCGCCCACCACGATTGCCCCTCGCCGGTCGGTCTCGATCCCCATTTCGGAAAGCCCCAGGCCTTCGGTATTGGGGCTGCGTCCGGTGGTCAGCACCAGATGATCTGCTGTCAGTTCCAGTCGCTTGCCGCGTTCTTCGATGCACAGCACGGCGCGCTTGCCATCCCGATTGCAAGTATCATAGGTCACGCCGCAGTGCATTGTGATGCCTTCGCCCCGGAACACCTCTGTCAGAGCTTCCGACACTTCGGGTTCGGCCTGCGGCAGAAGGCGCGAGCGGCAGACCATGGTAACCTTGACGCCCATCCGCGCCATCATCTGTGCCAGTTCCGCACCGATATAGCCACCGCCAAGGAAGACTAGGCTTTCCGGCAGCGTTTCCAGCGCAAGAAGGGACGTGCTGTCCAGCGTGGGCACTTGCCTGATTCCCGGAATGGGCGGCAGGGCGGGGCGGCCACCCGTGGCTATGATGACTTTGGGCGCACGGATCAGGCGCGCGCCGACCTGCACGCCACCGGGGACAAGCCGGGCCGCCCCTTCGTCAATGTAGGTAATCCCCTCATAGCCGGGCAGCAGATCGGCATATTTCTTTTGACGCAGACTAGAAACCAAGGCGTCCTTCCCGGCCATCAGCGCCGCCCAATCATCGACCTGTGCAGCCCCGGATAGTCCCGGAAACCGTTTCGCCGCCTTCGCGCCGTGGATCGCTTCCGCCGCACGGATCAAGGCCTTTGACGGCACGCAGCCCACGTTCACACAGGTGCCGCCGATCAGCCCGTGTCCGATCAGCGCTACACGCTTGCCCGCCCCGGCCGCCGTGATCGAGGCGGAAAACCCCGCCGATCCCGCCCCGATTACAGCCATGTCGAAAGAATTTTGGTCTGGACGGGGAATGGTGCAGCAATCGTTCATGATTGTATTCCTTTAGGAGTTTCTGGCGTTCCGCTGGCGTCGCCAGAGGGCATAAATCGTAAGGCCGATGAAGACGGCGAGGGCAGGCAAGAGCACGACATCAAGCCAACCCAGCAGGGCTGACAGGCCGACAAAACCGAGGAGCACGGCCAGAACCGGCGTGAAGCAGCACAGCGCGGCGATGACGGTGCCGACAATGCCGGTGATCAGTAGACGGCGTTCGGATGGATCGCCGCTCATGGCCCGTGCTGCCTTTCCGAAACGCCCGGCTCGCAGCTTCCCAACTGCGCGCGCCGACGGCTGCGCCAAGTCAGTGCCGCAACGGCTGCCATCATGACTGCTACCAGGCCGCCAGCGCCGCTGATCCATCCGCCAACCGCACCGATGATCGCGGCCAGGGCGATGCCGCCACCACCGCAACAGACAACCACCAGCGGGGCGGCGGATCAGCGTCGCCAACACCCCGCCCTGAATGTCGTCGCGCATTGGCTTTAGCCCTTCACATTGGCCGGATAGCCCGCCTGTGCCGAGGCTTCCGCAATCGTTGCCGCATTGGTCAGGGCCGGATCGAAGATCACCATCGCGCTGCGGCTGTCAAAGTCCACCTCGACCGATTGCACCCCTTCGACCCCACTCATCGCGGCCTTGACCGTCACCGGGCAGAGTCCGCAAGTCATGTCCGGCACATCGAAAGTGACCTCGGTCAGTGTGGATGCGGTCGCCGGAGCCGATTGGGCGAAGACGAATGACGCTGTGGCGGGCAGGCCGAGCATCGCCGCGCCGAGAGCCAGAATTGCAAAACGTTTCATAAGGTTTCCTTTTGGTTTCAGTAAAGCAGAGGTGCCCACCAGTTGAGCGTCACGGACAGCAGGACCAGCACTGTTGCCGCCCAAAGCACCGTTTTGGTGAGGCGCGACGATTGCGGGCGGGCGCAGTACGACCCCTCCACGCATACGGGTTTTGTCCGAAAATAAACGTGCCAGAACCCCAGCCCGATAAAGACAATGGCGATGCCCGAGGTCAGCGGCTTGTAGGGTTCAAGGGCTGTCAGATTTCCGATCCATGCACTGGATATTCCCAGCGTCACCAGCACCAGCGGCACGATGCAGCAGGCCGAGGCCAGAAACGCCCCCGCCAGCCCAAGTGTGGCAAACAGGCCCTTGTGATCGGCGCTTCGCGGCGCGGTTTCGGCATCGTGAATGTCACTCATCGCAGGGTTCCTTGTCATCCCGTTGCAACCTGCCTACGGTCTGTAGTGACTACAGGTGCAAGGGAAATCACCATGACTGTCGTTCACGAAGCTGCGACCCGCAAAGAAAGCCTCAAGGCAGGGGTATTGCGCCGGGCCGATCTGGCCCGCGCGACCGGCTGCAATCTGGAGACGATCCGCTATTACGAGACGGCGGGCATCCTGCCACCACCCGCCCGGACGGATGCAGGTCATCGGACCTATGAGGCCACGGATGTGCAGCGCCTGCGCTTCGTCATGCGCGCCCGCGAGCTGGGGTTTTCGCTAGACGACATTCGCGGATTGCTTGGCCTTGGCGATGGCGCGCTGCAGTCCTGCGCCGAGGTCAAAGAAAAAACCGAGGCACATCTGACGGATGTCAGGGCAAAGATCGCCGACCTGCAAAGGATCGAAGCTCTCCTGTCCCGCACCGCCGCGCTTTGCAGCGGCGGGGATCGTCCCGAATGCCCGGTGCTGGATATTCTCCGACATTAGCGGCCGTTTCGGTTGGGGACAGAGATGCCGAAGCTTTGTTCAAAGATCCCTTCGCGAAGATCACTTTGCAACGGCAGGTCTGCATAGACGTGCCGCTGCGGATCTTCTTGGTCCGGCTAGGTGATGCCCGCGCCATGTGGCGAAGAACTCCCGCTCACCACACCGTCGCTTTTGGTTCGACTAGGAATTGCTGCGGCAGGAAAGAATGACTGGTTAGGGAAATCCGATAGAAGCACGTAAACAGGGTCGGCGGACCGAAATAGGCCGAAGTTTGCCTGTAGGAGCATGAGGTGAGGTTCAGCGACCAAGCATCGGTTAGACCCGAGTCGGCACTTTCCGTGTGTGCTTGGCGCTCTCCGCAATTGCCCGAAACACCCGCGCCGCCTCCCCGAAGACCTCGGCATCTGCCTGTCCGGCGGACGCAGCCAACCCCGACAGTTTTCCAACGGCGATTTGCCTGCCAACCGCTCCGCTTCCCGGTATACTCGGCAATCCCTTACCTTTCCGCGCTCGATCAATCGGGGCAAAGTGCCGATCCTCGAAGTACCGGATGTGCCGCGCCCGGATCGGATACTGCCCCTCGGGCAGCACCAGCACCTGATTCAGCGGAAACCGCAGCACTTCGTTTGCCGAAATCAACGGCCGCTCTTCCGACCGCCTGCTGACATTGGCACTGTCCTCCAGGGCGCGAACCCGCGACTGGCTCTCGGTCACTGCCGTTATGGTGGAGCGCCCCAAGGCATTCGAGAGCACCTCGGCGGTCCGATCATCTTGTGGCGTCATGTAGATCTGCACCCCGGCCCCACCTTGCAGAGAGCGCCGCCCGGTTTCGCCATAGATGTCATCAAGGCCGGGAATGGTCTGGGAGATGATGAAGAAGCGCCCGCCGAAGCTGCGTATGGTCTTGATAGAAGAAAGAACAAGGGGCTGTCGGCCCAGCTGGTCGAATTCGTCCATCAGGAACATGACCGCATGGGGTTCGTCCTGACCAGGCTCACGGCGCTGGAGGGAGGCGATGGCATCCGCGAAGAGCAGACGGACGAGGGGGGCGAGAGTTTTCAGGTGCTCGGGCTGGACGACGATGTAGAGGCTTTGGGGATCGCGGCGGAAGGTCGAGAAGTCGAAGTCGCTGGCGGAGGTCACGCGGTCGACCGCGGGGTCGTTCCAAAGCTCGAGACCGGAGCCTTGGATGACGGACACATAGGCGCCGAGGGTCTTCTCCGGGACGTCGGCCATCTCTAGGAAGGTGCGGGAGATGATCGGGATGTTCGTGGTCTCGGCAATGGCCGTATAGCTCTTCTTCTTGTCGCCACCCCCGGCCATGATCTCACCGGCAAAGCCCAAAGTCGGGCGGCGCTGTTCGATGGCGTAGAGGCACGAGGCGATGAAGAGCCGCTTGCCGGCATTGAAGAAGCTCTGGGCGCTTTCGCCTTCCGGGATGAGGAAGAGGTCGGCCATCGAGTTCAGCGCGGTGTACTGACGCTCAGCGGAGGGCAGGGCGGCGATCCGGGCAAGCGGGTTGAACCGGTGCGAGCTCCGGTCCTCATCGAAGGGCGAGAAGTACCAAATGCCGTTCTTCAGCCCATGCTTGCGGTGGATGGAGGTCTTGGCGAAGTTCTCACCTTTCACGTCGAGGATGATCGCCGAGCCTGAGAAATGGAGGAGGTTCGGGATGACGAAGCCGACTCCTTTCCCCCGGCCCGTGGGGGCGATCATCATCGCATGCGGGAAGCGGTCTGGCGGCGCCATCACGAAGGGCGCGTCGGACTTCGGAAGGCCGAGCTTGCCGAAGATGAAACCGTTCTGATCGAGGGTTCCGACCATGTGGTTTCGCTTCAACTCGCGACGCGACTGGAAATGCGCGTCGTCATACTGGTTGAGGCGGCCGCGATGTACCCCAGCTAATCCGACGAGCGTCAGCGCGACCGTCACAGCACCGGTGATGATCAATGCGCCCTGCAGGACTGAAGGCCGCGCGGCGAGGTCGGCCCATTCGTAGCGCAAGAACCAGGGGCCTGTTGGGCTAAGCGTATCGAGGCTCTCCCGGAAGGCTGTGATCACATAGATCGTCGCCAGCATGCCGCCGATGTAGAGACCCGTCAGCAGTCCAAGGAGCAGCGCCAGCGGATACCGCCAGGCGGTGTCGAGATTCGAAAGCATGGGTCTGTCCTCAGAGTTCGTGGCCGGTGTCGCGCTCGACAGCACGATCGCGCTGCCCCAGTTCGGCAGCGCGATGCTGCGCCCGTGCCAGATCTGCCCAGGGTCCGACCTCGCCCGATTGACCGAGGTCTCCTTCGTTCTTCAGTTCATGCGCGACGGCCGCCCGGAGTGCTGGATCTCGGACCTGCTCGTTGAGCGGGGCGAGGTCGCCGGACCGGACGCGGTCGAGATCCTCGGGTTTCAGGGTGTCGTGCAGGCGGTCGACGATGGCTTCCAGCGCGGGCACCTCGGAGAGCCTCATATGGCGATCGGCGTTCAGCAACTGGTCGCGCGCAACGGCCTCGGTCAACTCCGGCGCTAGGTTGAAAGCCGCGACTTCCGCCTGAACCTCCTGTCCCAAAGCGCGCTCCGTTTCCATCCAGAACACCTTTTGCATTGTGTTCGGCTGCTCAGTAATCCAGCTCGCCCGCTGGCCCTCACTGCGCTCGGCCAAACTGAAGCGGGCGACCATTTCCTCGACGGACGTGCCGGCTATGCGAAGCTCATCTTCCCGGATCGAGAACAGCGCCGTCAGCCGTTCGCCGATCTCGTCGCGAACATGTGCAAGGGTCGCGCGAAGACCTTCGTCGAGGGAAACCCCCTCGGTCTGGCCTTGGTCCAACCGCTCAAGTGAGGCGAGGGTCGGGTTGTGGTAGGGATCGGTGTTCCGGTCGGCAACTTGGGCATGCTCTGCGAGGAGGATGCTGTCGGGTGCGAGTTTCAGCGAGGCGCGGGCCTGCTCGGCAAAGCTGCGCTCCAGGTCGACCCGCTCGGCAGAGGGTTCCATGGCGCGAATTGCCTCCCAGGCCTCTGTGGCCGAAGCGATCATCTCGTTGCGCGCTGCCTCAACCCGTGTGGCGGGGTCGCCTTCGGCATGAAGCGAGTGATCGGGCATCAGGGGAACTCCTTGTCTGAGAGCGGCGGCAGACGCGCCAAGCGCCCGGGCCAGCCGGGAAAGGTAGGAAGCGGCACTTGCCTCGGTGCCGGTTGCGGCGGCAAGGTCGGCGAGGTCGCCAAGGGTCTTGTATTCACGGGCGAAGCCCTGCATCGCGGCGAGCCGTCGGCTCCGCTCCCCGTCAGACAGCGGCGGCGGGGGAGGTGGCGTGGCCTTCCCGCCCTCTCGCGATGCACGCAGCTCGGATTGGCGCGGCGGGTTCTCGACAATGCCGCGGGAAAGGCGCGACGAGGCGAGGATGTTCAGCCCATGCGACTGACTGATCTCGGCGTGAAGCTCGCGCATCACATCGAAGTTCAGCGCGGCATGACGACAGATCGATAGGAATCGGCCTTCCTCGATGCCATGCTTATCGACCACGAAATGCGCATGCAGATGGTCAGTGTCCTTGTGCAGGGCAGCAACGTATCGCCAGACATCCCCATACTCACCGGACCCGAACACAGCTTGCCCCCATTCCCGGGCGATGACCTCAGCACGTTCGGCGTCCACCCCCCGCGGAAAACTCAGGACGATGTGATCGGCATGCCCCCGACGCGGCGCACCTGTCCAGGTCGAAGACCAGATATCGGCCGTCCGCTCCGTTCGGGCAGGATCGAAATCACGCTCATAGCCCGCCAGGTTGCACCAAGTGCTCTGCACCCCCTCTTCCCGGGCCACATAGTCGAGAAGGCGCTTCAGCTCCTGTGGGGTGCGGGCGCTGCCGCCGGCGATGCGTTTGACGACCGACTGCCAGCCACGGGGCCCACCAGCGTTTCGCAGAAGCGCCCGGGTCTGACGTTCTTTGCGCGTGCCGAGACGGGACGCGGCACCCTCGCCGCTTCCTCGCCCACGACGCAGGTCGTCGAGAACATGACCGAGAACCAGATCCTCGACGGAAGGAGACCGGTTCATTTCGATGCCTCGGCAGAGGGATCAGTCGCTACAACGAAAGGAGAGGTTTGATCACCAAGTCCCTGCTTGGCCCGAAGCGCCGAGAGAAGGTGGACGACTTCTTCAACAAGGTCATCGACCCGCGCTCCAACCTTGCGCACCAGGGCAGCATCACGGGCATTCCAGGTCAGACGCCCGACCGCCCCCAGTCGGGCAATCTGGTTGAGGTTGTTGCCGACGGCCGACAGCTCCCGCCTGGCCGAAGCGATGGCATCCAGCTCGTCTGCCTGGATCGCCAGACGATCGCTTGCCTGTCTGACCAGATGCCTGACTGCCTCGGAAACCGTCAGACCGCTTGCCTCGGCAACCGCCTGAAAGGCTGCATGCTCGTCTTCCGTGATGCGGATGTTCAGCTTCACCGAAAGCCGCCGCACCTCCTTCCGGTCAAGGCTGCCCTTGATCCGTGACAGCGCCTGGCGGGAACGGCCCATCGACCTCGCCACGGCCGCGACGCTCTCGCCAGCGAGGAGCCGCGCCGTGATGGCTGCAGTCTCAGTAGAGGTCAGGCGTGAGCGTGTCATTGTATCATTACATGTGTTTTGCCATCATAGCGCATCATGTACCACACACCACCGTTCCTGCCAACCGTCCTCACCGGCCGGTTTCCGCTCCTCCGAAGAGGAGCCCGCGTGCGGAAAGCGGACAGCCGGTGAGGACTCAATATGGCGTCAGGGGTCGGCGGCTTGCCCGCCGACTGCGTCCCTGCGCCCCGGCCGTCAGGCCTCCGTGCAACGCGAGACCAAAGTGGTCGAGCGCCTTGAAACCTTGGGCTTTGCAGAAGTGTGCGGTCCCTCCATGAGGGCTGTTGGGACGGGCACGACAGTCTGAAGGAAGGGCTGCCCGGGAAGAGAAGGGGGGCCGGGGAAGGGGCCTCAAGATGCTTCAAGGCCTGCCCATTGCGGAAGATGGCCGACGATGAATGGCTTTGGGCATGAAGCCACAGGCTGGATCGGCGTAGCGTCAACCCGTCACTAGGCGAACTGGCAAGCAGGCCGACAGGCAAGCAGGCAGATTGTCCGGCATGCATCCGGTTGGCGGGTCATATTCGGGATCGTCCCTAGACGGAGGCCTGATGTCACCCTGCCTTCGGATCAGCCGTGCGGACAGGTTCCAACGCAGGCATGCGGCCTGTCACCTATGCAGGCATGCAGACATGCAAACCGTCATACGGGCCGGAAGGCAGATAGCCTCGATTGCGGCTAGGCCGAAGGAGTGCTCGGACGCCGCGCCGCAGCATCACGGCTGCGGGAATCCTTAGGAAACATGAAGGCTTCGGCGGTGTGTTACAACTTCCAGCACATGTCATTTGACGTTTCTGCAACCTTATGCCTAAACGGCGCACCGCACGTCGGTCGGATTAGTGACGCCTTTACAACGGCTTCGCTTGATCTTGGCTTGCCAGCGGTGCATCGCCTTCCGCAGCGTCATGAAAGAGCGCCGGGCGTCGGTGCAAGGGTATCGAGTACCGTTTGTGGAGGCGTCATTTCATGCAAGTCATTACCATCGTGCAGACCAAGGGCGGCTCGGGCAAGACCACGACCGCCATGCTTCTCGCATCTGCAGCACTGAACCTCGGGCGCAGCGTCACCCTGATCGACGGTGATGTGAACGCTCAACTCGGCCGTTGGCGCGACAGTTTCGAACTGGCCACGTGGGAGAGTGCGCAAAAGCCCGACTGGCCGGAGAGCCTGGCGATCCTCTCGCCACCGGAAAGTGTTGAAGGGCTTCTGTCGCTCCTCGAGGCCGAGGAAGCGCGCGGCGTCGATCTCGTCGTGATCGACACCCGGCCTGGCACCCACACCGACACCGAGGACTTCTGCCTGATCTCCGATCTGGTGCTGATCCCAGCCCGCCCCGTCTACGCCGAATGGGACATGACCCATCGCGCCGTCCTCTGGATGGACGACCTCCGCGCCTCGATTGCCGAGGGCGAGCGGTTCCCGGCGGTTCGGGTCCTCGTCATGGACGCGGGGCCGAAGATCATCGACGCCGCAACCCGGGAAGGGGGAATGGCTCAACTGCCAAAGCGCGACCAGGACGTGCTGCAAGAGATCCTGCGTCTCGACCATCTCGACGTGATCGTTCCGCATTCGAGGATCCTCGAACAACTCGGCTATCACGGCCCCCTTGGACCGGCGGCCCGCGCCAACGCCAAAGCACCCGGCGGTCGGCTGGTGGCGGATGCCATCACACGCCAGCTTGAAGTTGCGGAACTTGTCCTGACCGGGATCGACGAGGTGATCCCTGCATGAGCCGTTTCCGCCTTCCTGCACGTGTCGCACCCTCCCCGGCGGCGGAAGAACCGGGCCTGCAGAACTCCGCCGCACGGTTGCGGTCATCGCGCGAGGTGCAGTCGCGCATTCTTGCCGAACGGCGGGCGCCGGAGCAGGGAGGAAATGTCGAGGGCGTCAAGGCCCAGCTTCCCGACATGACGACGGAGCACTTGGCCGACCCGGAGTTTGCCGGCAAGAGGGAAGGGGAGAGTCGTCAGTCGCAGTCCCCCGCTTCGCCGCCCGAATGTGCTGCCAGTGGGTTGGCGAAGCCCCGGAAAGAGAAGCTGGTTGTCCTCTTTCGGCTGCCGTTGGCAGCCGAGAAGCAGCTTGAGCAGATCCCGGGCGCGGGCGACGTGACCCCAGCCTACATGTTGCGCGCCTTTGCCAAGGAAGCGCGGGCCGAACTGCGGCGGCTCTTGGCGGAAGATGATCTTGCGCCGCATGTCGACGAGGCGAAGCGCATCTTCACCATGGCAGCATCGGACATGGCGGTCGGCGAGCCGATGACCGTCTACGCCCAAGGCTCCGCGATCCGGGCTATGCATGCGGCACTTGATGACCCATGGCTGATCGAGCCCCGGGCGACGATCGTTGGTGCCTTCCTCGCCGCAATCGCGTCGCAGCTCATCGAGGCGCGACGCGTCAGGTAGACCTCACCCATGCAACAAAAATCGATGAGCTGCCTGCGGTTACTCGCAGGCAAGATCGGGCAGCGGCGCTGTCTCGAAGGTCAGGCTGTCAGCGCTGGTGACCATTGCGAACTCGCCGCCCGTGCGGAAGGTTGCCACCATTTTCGACCAGTCCGCTGCGTCAACCGATGCCTGTGCGGCGATGCCGTTCTTGACCGACAGACGGGCCTGTTCGCCCGACTTCGCGAGAACGACGACCATGTCAGGAGCGGCGTCTTTGTCGAAGCGAACCACGAGCGCGCCGTTGGGCGTTGGCCCGAAGACGCGATCCGGATCGCAGACAAGCCGCACCTCACCCGCCTCGCTGGTGAGCGCGTAGGTCGGCAGGCCACGCTCGACACCGACCGTCCAGGCGTCAAGCGCGTGGACGGGAACAGACATCGCCGCAAACGCGGAAACAGCCAGAACGGGGGACAGAACATGCATCGACAGGAAAGCCTTTCGTGGTTCGCGTGGCGACAGCAAAGCACCACTTCTGATGTCGTTAGATATGTTCTGACGGCGCCCCTGTCCATGACCACTAGCCGTCAGCGGATGACAGGAGGCCGGTATGGAAGAGGTCGCTAGAAGCAGCTCCAAAAGCCCGACCATCGATCGTCGCCTGTGGCGGATCGACCGCGGAGACCGGGAACTCGTCGCAGAACGGCATCGCACCGTGAATGGCCGTTTCAGGACCGTGTGGCTGGTCCCGGAAGAAACCCTGCGTGGCGTCCTCTGGGTCGAGGTTGTCGAGGAAACACCGGGCGATCCGTCACGATGACCCGTCAGCTTTATGAATCGGAGCGCATGGATCGATTCATAAATGCAATTGGACTTGGAGAGTAACAAGGCGGAGTCTGTGCAGGGGAGGACCGCCTTGGCTCTGGCACATCTGCACCGCATCGACCCTCAGGCCAACATGGCGCGGTTCTACTGCATCGATGTCGCGGCGACGCTGTTCGGAGACGTCAGCGTCTTGCGAACCTGGGGCCGGATCGGAACGCACGGGCGGACGAGTTTCGAGACCTGCACCACCGTGGAAGATGCTGAGATATCCGCGACTCTGACGCTCCGTGAGAAGATGCGGCGGGGCTACTTGCCTGCCGGCCAAATGCTGCCGCCAGACCTTGCGGTGTGAGATCTGTCAGACCTTGCGCTGAAGCCTGCCTTCCAGCTCGGCTCCTGCCTCGATGGCGATCTGCTCATGGGTGACATCTGCCTGCACGACTGCACTCGACGCGAGCTGAACGTTTCGCGCCGAGATCATTCCAGAAACCGCCCCAAGCACGACGAGGTCGTGGGCGACGACGGAACCTTCAACACGACCTGAACCAGCCACGGTGATCTCCGGCGCCCGCAGTGAGCCAACGACATTGCCTTGGACCTCGATCGGTCCACTGGAGGTGGCATCGCCTTCGACGACAAGGTCCTGCGCGAAGACGCTGCGACGAGCGTTCGAACTTGCCGGGTCCGGCCAACGGTCCAAATCGCCATGTGGAGTCTTCATCTTGGTGCTGCCTCAGCTCAACTTCGTACCGCACGACTGGACCAGAAGCGAAACGAAAGGGCAACGCGCGGCGCTGTGATCGGCGAAGAAGTGCAATAGCCGTCGGCGCTGCACAACACGTCCGACCAGGGTTGTTGCCGGTCGTCCCTCGTGAGCTATAGATTTTGTGTCTATCGTTCATCCGAGACCTTCGGACCGTTGGTTGTGTGGTCCACTGTTGGAACGATGACAATGAACGGCTAGGGTTTTCCTGTGAACTTCCGGCCGGGGTCGTGATGATGAAACACGAAGAGCGTGATAGCCCGACCGGTACCGCCTTCAACTTCAGGCATGAGCATGTCGAAGGCGAGATGCAGCGGCGCCTCGCTCTTCCCTTTGATGCCTGGGAACCCATCGGCAGGGGAGAGTCCCTAACAAGAAGAGCTCGAGCTCATCTTGCCCGCGTTGCCGGATTCGGCAACGGAGACATGGCCTGATACGTTCGAGTCGAACCCACTGGCCGACCGCGACCTTGTCGTCACAGCTGTCCAGATCCTATGCGTGACCGTTGGTCCGACTGCTAATGGGTGTAATTGGGTTCCGAATTGGGTTGCAGAAAATGGGTGTTATTGGGTATGAGATTGGATATGATCCAGACCCATACGCTCCGCATCACTCCGACCTTTCTCTCGATCATCGCCGAGATCGACGAGTTCAAAGGCGCATGGCGCGCACTCGGAAGTCTCGCCCCCGAGCGTCTGTCCGCCTTACGCCGTGTCGCCACCATCGAGAGCATCGGCTCTTCGACACGCATCGAGGGAAGCCGGCTCTCCGATCAGGAGGTTCAGCGTCTGCTCTCCAATCTCGACATCCAGACCTTCTCGACCCGGGACGAAGAGGAGGTCGCTGGCTACGCTCAGGTCATGGACACAGTCTTCGCTTCGTGGCGCGACATCGATGTGACCGAGAACCATATCCGCCAGTTGCACCGGGACCTCCTGCGGTACAGCAGCAAAGACCAGCGACACAGGGGGGCCTGGAAGACCGCGCCAAACTCGATCGCAGCTTTCGACGAGGCAGGGCAGCAGCTTGGCGTGGTGTTTGAGACCGCCAGCCCCTTTGACACGCCGGGCCGCATTGCTGAACTGATCGACTGGTACAACGCCGCCACCCAGGACCATGATCTGCATCCGCTGCTACTGATCGGAATCTTCGTCGTGGTCTTTCTCGAAATCCATCCGTTCCAGGACGGCAACGGGCGTCTCAGCCGGATCCTGACCACCTTGCTGCTTTTGCGCTCAGGCTATGCCTATGTCCCATACTCATCCCTCGAAAGCGTGATCGAGCAAAGCAAAGAGGCCTATTACCTGGCACTGCGGCAGACCCAGGGGACGATCAGGTCCGACACTCCGGACTGGGGACCCTGGCTCGGCTTCTTCTTGTCCGCACTGCAGCGCCAAATGCTTCGATTGCGCTCGAAAGTTGAGCGTGAGCGGCTGCTGATGGGCAGCCTTCCGGAAGTTTCTGCGAAACTTCTCGACCTCGTGCGCGATCATGGTCGCCTAACAATCGGCGACGCCGAGCGCCTGACCGGCCAGAATCGCAACACGCTGAAGCAGCACTTCCGCACACTTGTCGCGGATGGCCACCTCAGCCTGAACGGTGCCGGGAGGGGGGCCTGGTACTCACTCCGATAATTTTGATTATGTAATATAAAAGACGCGCCGGGCGTGAAAGATGACGTCTACGTCCTCGACCGAGTGGACACCTTGCAACTGAATACGTTGCCCTTCAGTGGGGTACGAGATCTGCTCAGTCCCGACACTCTTGCCAATTGCTCAGTCCTGGACAGGCGAGCGCCTGATGGACATAGTCCATGCAACGTTAGTGGACTCTTCTAGAAAAAGGATTGCGTCAAACGAAGCTAGTTGCGCCCCGCGTTCGCTTACATAGGTCCGCTTGGAGAACCGCTTGTATCCAGTGCTTGGCCTTTGAATAAGACCATGCCATCTACCGTCACGCTCGAAGATGGTGACGTGAAAACCACGTTCACTGATAACCAAATTGCCCTGTCGCGACCGGCGCCATGCCTTGCGGTCAGGCCAACCAGCACGCCGCCGGGCCGCATTCTTCATCAACGCTTCGCGCCGCCGAGCGCGTTCGACATCCTGTTCCATATGGCCGGCGCATATGCAGCCGCAGTGCAGAATTTCGGGAAAGTCCGGGTGCTGCATGGCATGGACATATCGAATGTCCTGCCGCTCGCACATCTCGCAAACGGCCGCAGGGGCGCCAAGGTCTTCGACACCGACACAGGTCCAGCCTTTGTGGGGAACGCCATGCATTGACCATTTGCCAAAGCCGCCGACGCCAGGAGCCTCGTCAAGTTCGGTCATCGACGAAAGCGTGGCGTCCAGCGCGCCTCCATGCCTTCGTCGGACTCTTCAAATTCGTCGGCATCCTCGTAGGTGTCGTCGACGATCTGCGCACAGGAAAGAACGGTCAACACGCGGTCGTAGCGGCCGAGATCGACGACTTGTTCGACCGTGCGCACGGTGCGATCCCCACCGAACCAGTCGAGAATATCGGTCTCGATTTCTTCGCGGCGGCCTTGCCGTTCGGCGGCTGGCCGTGCGGCGACCGATGCGGTGAGCGTGCCCGTCGGCAGAGCTGCGCCCTTGCGGAGCCAGTTCTGGCCCTTCAGCTGCTTCAAGGCCTCGGATTTGAAGCAGTAGTCAACCCGGCCCTGACGGCTGACGACGATGGCGGCGGCATCGTCGGTCTCGTTAATGTACCGGATGGCAGATGCCGTGAGCGAGGCTTTTGCCTCGCTGCGGATTGCCTCCACACTCGGCAACCCTTCTCGCGCCCGTCTCAAGATCGGGCGAATTAGCGAGGTCGGCATCAGAAGGCCTGCCGAAAAATAGTCTGCCTCCCGTTCGTAGGGTTCCTCCGAGACGAACCCGGCCCTTGAACGATGCACTCCGCGGTCGAAGGGGATATGGTCGAGATGCCCATCGACAAAATAGTGCCCGAATTCATGGCCGATGCTGAACCGCTCGAAGCCCTCGTTGTCGGTGTGGGTGGCGTACATGATGCCGAACTGATCGCCGTAGCGCATCAGCATGCCCGAGACACCCTCGGCCCTGCGGTCCATTTCACGCAGATGGATGCCGACAGCCTGAGCCAAAGCGTCCAGATCGACCGGAAGCGTCAACAGTCCGTGTTCCTGGAGCACGAGTTCGGCTCGGCGCATAAGCTGCTTTTGTTTCAGATCGGGGTTGCCGGTCATTTCTTCCCGGCTTCCCTGTCATGCTTCTCGGCTAGGAAGCGCATGAAGTCGGCGGCCTGCCGTCGATTCTCGTCGTTGAGCTTCTGCATGTCGCGGTAAAGCGGATCGGCCTCGGCCGCGCCCTCGGGATTGTCTGTGCGCCCAAGCAGGAAATCTGTGGTCACGGAGAGTGCGTTGGCCAGTTTGCGGAGGCTATCGAATGACGGCTTGCGGGTACCGGCCTCGAAATGTGCGATGGAGCTGGGCGGCAGGCCGCTGTCCTTGGCGAGGGCGGCTTGGCTCATCTGGCGCAGGCTCTCTCGCGCAGCGCGCAGTCGTTCCCTGAAGATATCCGATGGCTTCTCGTGTTCAATGGTCATGGCGTTTTCGACATGTTGATATTGACGTCTTGCGAACGTCCCCCTATATTCCCGACATACATGGCATGTCGAGGCCGCCAATGGCAAGGGCCTCACTGCCTAACAGGCATAGGAGGCCAATATGGCAGCAGAGCAGAACGGACACGACAACGGTACCTTCCACATTAGCGTGGGCGATGCCGAGCTGAATTTCCGGCCGGTACAGATCGACGATCCGGTTCCGACCGGCCGGCAGATCCTCGAAGCCGCCGGCGTGCGCATCCCCGAGGAACATCTGGTGTTCCAGCTCCTGCGGGACGGCGAGCTCGAAGAGCTGCGCCAGGACGAGACGACCGATCTGCGCGGCGGTCGGGCTGAGCGCTTCCTGATCTTTCCGGGGGCCGAGTCCTTTCGGATCGAACTGGACGGCCAGGTGCTGGAATGGGGTGCCTGCGCGATCAGCGGGCGGGTGTTGAAGACGATCGCAAAGGTCGATCCGAAGACCTACGGCGTCTGGCTTGAAGTGCGCGGCGCCGAGGATCGGCCGATCGGCGACACCGAGCTGGTGCGGCTCGATGGCAAGGGGCTGGAACGCTTCTTCACGGGCATCAGCCAGACTACGGAGGGTGGGGCATGAGCTTCCTCCCGACAGCCGACCGGCGCTATCTTGAGGAGCGGGGGCTGGCCTTCCGGGAAGTGGACGATGGCGGCCGGAAGGGCGTCATCCTTCCCGGCTTCGCCCTGCCGGCGGCGAAATTTCAGGTTGTCGAAGCCGATATCCTGATCCTCCTTCCGTGCGGCTATCCCGACACGGCGCCAGACATGTTCTACGCGCTGCCCTGGCTGAGCCTCGTGCGATCCAGCCGCTATCCCAACTGCGCGGATCAGCCCCAGCAGTTTGAGAGTCAAAATTGGCAGCGCTGGTCCCGACATAATAATAACTGGCGGCCGGGCATCGACGGCATCTGGACCATGCTCAAGCGGGTCGAACAGGCGCTGCAGGAGGCCGCGTGATGCAGATTGATGTGACTCTGCAGGCGCGTCATGCAACGGCGCTGCGCGAATTGCTCCAGCGTCCGGACGGGATCGAGGCCGCGGCCTATGTCATGTTTGGGCGCAACGTCGTCGGGATTGACCCGTGGTCCCGTCGCCGGCGGCTTCGGCTGGTTTCTCATCAAGTCGTTCCGGTGCCGGCGGGCGACGAGATTTCGGCGAGCCCCCGCCATGTTACCTGGTCGACTGCAACCTTCGTCAGTCTGTGTCGGCAGGCGGCCTACCGGGGTCTAGTGCCAGCGATCGTGCACAGCCATCCTGCCGGCATGCGGGCCTTTTCGCGGCAGGACGACGTCAACGAGCGCGATCTCTACCGGTTGCTGCGCAACCGTAACGGTACTGACGCGATTATGGCGAGCGTGTTGCTCGCCGGCGACGATCATTTCATGGCGCGTGCCTGGTTCGATGACAAGGAACCGGTCGCGGCCGAAATCGTTCGGAGCATCGGCTCCCGGCTGCTCCATTTCGGCGGCGAGTCCGGCGCCTCGAACGCGGCACTGGTGCGGCAAGCACTGTTGTTCGGCGAAGCGGTTAACAACCGTCTAGCATCGATGCGGGTAGGCATCGTCGGCTGCGGAGGCACAGGCAGCGCCACGGCGATGCTGTTGGCCCGGCTCGGCGTCGGTCAGCTCGCCTTGTTTGACGACGATATCGTCGAAATTTCCAATCTGAATCGCCTCCATGGCGCACGCCGGGCGGATGCCGACGCCATGCGGCCAAAGGTCGAGGTGCTCGCGCGCGAGATCACGGAATTGGGCCTCGGCGTGCGTGTCCACACCCATCGCGGCTGGATCGAGAATGAAGCCGCGCGGGATGCGCTCAAGGCCTGCGACGTGATCTTCGGCTGCACGGATGACCATGCAGGCCGGCTGTTTCTCAATCGCTTTTCGCATTTCTATCTGATCCCGGTCATCGACATGGGACTTGCCATCGAGCCGGCGTCGGCTGACATGCGGGACATGTCGGCGCGGGTCACTGTGCTTACGCCGGGCGCACCCTGCCTCTCCTGCCGGGGCGTTGTCGACCCCAAAGCCGCGAGCGAGGAGGCGCTGCGTCGGGCAGCGCCGGAAGAATACGAGCGACAGAAGCGCGAGGCCTATGTCCGCGGCGGTCAGAATCCGGCGCCGGCCGTGGTGACCTTTACGACCGAAACTGCGACGCTCGCCGTCAATGAGCTGCTGCAGGGCCTGACCGACTATCGCGGGGAAGGGGGCTGGGCCTGGGAGCGTGTTCGGCGGCTGGACCGCGGCATCGAGCGGAAGCGCGGCGCTATCCGGTCACCGCACTGTCCGATTTGCGCGCGCGAGGACTATTGGGGCCGGGGCGACATGGACCCCTTCATGGATCGGATCGGCTGATGCGCATCTTTAGCCACCTTTGCCGCTGGACTGCCGAGCGGTGCCGGTTGATCGGTCGCACCGATCTGGTCGCGCGGGTCAGCCCCCGGCATCCATCACCGGACCAGCTCCAGACGGGGTCACTGGTCGTCGTGCGTGATGGCACCCTCGATAAATGGGCCTGTTTCCGCTGTCCGGGAGGGTGCGGCGAGAAGATTCAGCTCTCCCTGAACCAGGCGCGGCGACCCCGTTGGGCGGTGCGTTTCGACTGGCTGCTGCGGCCGACCATCGAACCCTCAGTGCGCCAGCTCAATGCCTGCCGCTGCCACTTCTGGGTCAAGCGGGGCCAAGTCCATTGGTGTCACGATAGCGGTCACCGTCAGGTGCCGAAACGGACCAACGGCGCGTGGGGACGTTGATAGACCCCGAGAGTGAGCGCCTGGTAGCTGTTGCTGAAACTCTCGAAGCGGAAGACGTGGGCATCGCCATTGTCGTCGGTGAGCACAATTTCGGCTTCGCCGAGCGGACCGGCCCGACGTGGCTGGCAATAGCCGGAGACGAGCTCGAAAACCTCGACTTCGTCGACCCCGCTGAAGCCGGCGGCAAAGGCCGGCGAGCGCACCAAATGTTCGCAGGGAGTGGCCGCATCGAAATCGGCCGATCGACGCACCGGGTGCGGATGGTCGGAAATCATGCCGACAATCGGTACAGACGCGCCCCAAGTCTCAATAGAGCGCCAAAATGTCGTGGTGTAGGTGTTGCCAAAGACCGGCTTGAGCGCGCGCACGGCTTCGATGGAGGGTGCGTGGTCGCGGGCTTCGACGGTGAAGCGGTCCCGGAGGAAAAGCAGTCGACTGGCCGCGAAATTGGCTTCGGCCTCAACTTGGTCATGGCAGTTCTGGTTCAGGGTGAAGCGATCGTCGCCGAGCATAGCCCCTTCATGCCAGGGGATGATACTGTGGCCGATCTCGTGCGCCTCGTGCCAGCGGTGCTTCAGTTCGGGTTGCGACTGATCGAGCAGAATACGCTTGTTGTCAGGTAGATAGAGTGCCCGCAAATCGAATTTGGCGACAGCCTCGAAGAAGAGCATAGGACGCCGGATGATCTGCTTGCTCGCCATGCGCATGCGGCTGATAACCTCATCAGCAAGCGAGGGATCGTCTTTCCGGAAATAGGTCAGATCGAGCGACAGCAGATCGCGGACGACCCGGAGGTCGAGCGGTGGTTCGGGATTCCCGAGACGCGCCAAGACGCGCTCGACGCGTTCGTCGATTTCCTGCTGTGTTTTGCGTCTCAGGATGTAGTTCCGAGCCATCGTCAATTCCCCAGGCCGCCGGCCGCCCGTTACTTCGCCTTGTCGCGCAGAACGGAAACGAGGCCGTCAAAGGCGGCCTGCTCCTCGGCTGTCAGGGCTGTGATGGCCGTAGACCGTGCCGCATAACGGACAGCTTCCTCCATGGCATGTGTGTCCTTCGGCGAAGCCAGCCCCGCCAGCTCCATCAGTCGAGCCTGCGATACATCGAAGACCTCGGACAGCCGCCAGATCGTGCGCAGCTCCGGCTCGTGACCGCCGTCCTGCTCGATGCTCATCAGCTCGCCGACCTCGATATGGGCGTCATCGGCGAGCTTTTCGATCGACCAGCCACGCTGGCGACGCGCCATGTTGACAAAGCGGGCGAAGGCCAGACGGGTTTCTTCGCCGCGGAGCCAAAAGGTTTCGTCCGGCACATGGGGACGGGCGGAAAGGGGGCCTGCGCCGGGCGTCGACGTCTCATCGAGCGCCGCCCTGGCGAGGGCCCAGTCAGCAGTCGTGCTGTAGGTCATTGCGCTTCTCCTCATAAGAACGTCCTGGCTCGCTCCGTCGTGATCTCGAAATAGGGTAGCAGCCCACGATATTCATTCGGATTGGTGCCAAGATTGATGAAGCCGCAGCGCTCGTAGAAGGTGACCGCCTGCGGCAAGGAATGAAGGCCGACACGACCGTGGAAGCCTTCGTCGAAGCTCCTCTGGATTGCGGTTCGGATTAGCACCTGACCAATGCCGCGATAAAGCGGTGGATCGGCATAGGGTTCGTTCCAGTTCCAGGGAGCGATTTCGAGGTAGTCGACATAAACCAGCGGCTTGCCCATCTGATCGTCGAGGCGCGCCATGCGGCTCGCCAGATCGAGCCGCATCATGCCCTGGGTCACATCCCGGCATACGACGCTGTAACCCGTGTGGCCGAGCAGTCCGCGCACTTCGTCGATCTTTGCGCGCCAGTCCCAATGCCAGCTCTGCGGCCAGTCGAGACCCTGCCGGGTTACCCCATTGTCGGCAAGCCGCCGGAGATAGCCCTCCAGGGTTCTTCGCCACTGGAATTGCCAATCCAACAGCTGTCGTTCGCCGATCGTATCGAGCAATTCAGCCTCAACTGGCTGCCGTGAGGACACATCAATGATAAAGACGGAATACGATGTCATAGCATCATGATCTCCGACTTCTCTCTGGTCTGGTCGTCCTCGAAGTATAGCTTGCCGCCACGCTCCACCCGGGTGTCGATCATCTGGTAAAGTCGCAGCGCCTGCCGCATCAGGCCGGTCTTGCTGAGATCCTTCTTGGCGCACAAGGCCTCTAGGGCGCTCATCTCAGCCTCCGTGAGGTTGAGCGTCATGGTCTTCTTGCTCATGTCGATCCTCATTGAACGCATGTTTTCTAGCTGTTTCGCATTCATCTGTCAAGTAAAGAATAGCTAAAACATAGCTACTATCTATCGGCCGCAACTGCGTCGGACAATTCAAAGCCCGGCGGGTTTCCGCGCCGGGCCCGAGAGGGGAGACCCCGTTCATCAGAACGGGATTTCGTCGTCGCGATCGACCAGTTCGGGAGCATCGCCCTCGGTCGCCTTGGGGCGGCTGAGGAAGTCGACCTTCTCGGCAATGATTTCGCAGCCGTAGCGGTCGACGCCCGCCGCATCGGTCCACTTCGTGTAGTGGATGCGGCCCTGGACCAGGACCTTCATGCCCTTCTCGCAGTTCTCGGCGACCGACTTGCCGAGCCCGTTGAAGCATGTGATGCGATGCCATTCGGTGTCCATCACACGGTAGCCGTGCTCGTCGCGGACCGCGCGGTCTTCCGAGAGGCGGGGGCGCGAGGTGGCGAGGGTGAAGTGGGTGATCTTCGTGCCGCCTTGCGTGGTGCGGGCTTCCGGGGCCTGACCGATGTTGCCGGCGAGGATGACGATGTTCTGCATGGTGGTTCTCCTAGATTTCGCTGAAGGGACCATCCCTTCGACAAGACCCGTCAGAAGCCTGTCGGGAGACGTCCGCACGGCTGGGCCATGGACCAGACGGAAACCCCCGAGGGCCCGGGGTGGCGCGGGCAGGACGCTTTGCGGCCAACACGGCCAGGGCAGGAGTTGGGGTTGCGGGCAGGAAACCGAACAGACTTAGGGGATTGTCAGTCGAAGGGGAGGTGCCTCAGCCGGATCACAGGGGGAGAAACCCAAGCAGACACGCTCAGACCGATCTCCTCCGGCAATGTCAGGCCCAGGAGGAACCATCCCGGGAATGGAGCATGGGATCACCACGCCCCCTACCCAAGCCCCCTGCCCCGCTCGTCTCCTGCCGCGCGGGCTCGGCACGACTACGCCTGCGGTATTGAATCAACCGGAGCACCCGATGCCTGATTTCAACCTGGCGGCCATGTCGCTCGCAGAACTGCGCGATTTGCAGAAGTCCGTGGCCAAGGCCATTTCCACCTTCGAAGTACGGCAAAAGGCGGAGGCCCGCGAAAAGGTCGAGATGCTCGCCAAAGAGCTCGGCTTCACTCTTGCCGAACTGGCAGGACTGGGGGAGCCGAAACGCAAGCGGTCGCCCTCGACTAAAACCTTCCGACATCCGGAGAACCCGACCCTCACCTGGTCCGGGCGGGGACGCAAGCCGGGCTGGTTTGCCGCCCATGTCGATCCAGGCAATAACCCCGATGACCTGCTCGGCTGAACGCGGGGAACGGGGGCGGTCGGACTACCCCCAAAGATATGCCTCCCCCGTTTGAAAGAATTGCTGACAACGCGTCGGCGCGGTGTCTATTTCATTCCAGCCGACGGACAACTGAAATGCTTGGAGGGGTGAAGTCTGGCGGCTTCAGAGTGAGCCTCGGCCCCCAACCAAACTGAAAGGGCGTAAACCAACCGCAGAGCACAACAAATAGCGCAAATCTCACTAGGATGCCTATATCTTGGCACTTTGGGCGCGCCAGACTCAGACTTGATGTGTGACCCGCCCGTGCGCTCCCTTGCTTTACGCAAAAAAATGGCATATCTTTCCTTCATAACGCAATCACAGAATCGCGCGAACGGGTGCTCGAATGGCAGACTTCGATTGGAAACATCTTCTGAAACGCGGCCTGATCCTCGCGTTGGAGGATCGGACGCGGGCGGAAACGTTGAAGGCTTCCCTGCTGGTGCGCGACCATGCTGGGCTGGACAAGAAGCGCGCGCGCGAACTCGAAGGCCAGGCGCGTTTTCGGATGGTGGAGCAAGGCTTCGAAGAGGTCTGCGTCCTTTTCGGCGGTCAGCCGCTTGTTGGTGGTGTCATCCCGAACAGCAGCCTGAAGATCTTCCAGCCGTTCATGCGGTTCGGCGGTGATGGCCCGGGTGTCATCTTTGGCCTCGCCGCGATGCCCGAACGCAGCAAGTTGCCGAACAAGAACCGTTCCCGTCTGGCCGGTGTGACGCTGAACTTCAATCTGACCCCAAGTTTTGACTTCGACGGCAGCGGCCCGAAGCCCGGGGATATCTTCGTCCTCTTCTTGGTTGCACGTGACCGCGAACAGTCTGGCAAACTGGATGAGATTGCGATTGGCGTGATTGATGCGATCTACGAGCAGTTTCTGTTTTACGAACGCCTTGACAAGTTCCTTGCTGATGATGCCGATGCCGCTGAACCGGTCCCCGCTTCGATTGTGTCGCCGTCCGAGACCGGGCTGGTGCGCTTGAAGGCGAAGGTGAAACCGTTTGTCCCCCCCGAGTCGCCGCCGGAGGTGGACGACGAAACAGGGAAGGCATGATCGGTTTCTTGCGATACCGGCGGGAGGATTGAATGCGCGTAGGAACGCCTGGCTTCGTGCCAGAACGCCTAGCGGAAGTGCGGGCTGCTCGGCGAATTTTGAGCATGAAGGAGCTTGCACAAATGATTGGGGTTTCACCCAGTGCAGTGTCACGCTGGGAAAGCGGCACCCATGCTCCCGATGCAGAGGCGCTCACCGCCCTGGCGCGTGAACTTCGTGTGCGTAGGGAGTATTTTCTGCGACCTGTCCATACCAGTGAACACCCGATGTTTTCTCGCTCGCTCTCCAGTGCCCTGAAGCGCGACACGTCGTACCAGGACGCCCAGATGCAGTGGCTGCAGGAAATCTCTGCGGTCTTGCAGCATTATGTGGATTTTCCGGCGGTCGACATTCCTGATGTCATGAAGGGTCTAGCCTATCGCCAACTGCGTGATGAAGACATCGAGGGCATCGCACAGGAATTGCGATCCCATTGGCGGCTTGGCCAAGGTCCGATCATCGACATGGTGGCGTTGCTTGAACGAGTCGGCTGTGTGGTTGGCTCCATCGAGATGGGAACGTCGAAGCTGGACGGGCTATGCAGCTGGTCACTGGGTGACGAACGCCCGCATATCATGCTCGCGACTGACAAGATGTCCCTGCCTCGTCGTCAAATGGACGCCGCACACGAACTTGGTCATGCGATCCTGCACAAGGGGGTTAGGCACGAAGAGCTGAAGTCCGATCTCAAAGAGATCGAACGTCAGGCTTTCCGTTTTGCCAGTGCATTCCTAATGCCCGAGACGACCTTCGTGCATGAAGTGCAGCATTATTCTTTGGCAGGGCTCCTGTCCGTAAAAGAGCGGTGGCGGGTTTCAGTGAAGGCGCAAATCAGGCGGCTTCTGGACCTCGAAGTCATCCCGGAGCACTACGGCACGCAGCTCTACAAGAGCTATTCAGCGAACGGCTGGAACAAGGTGGAGCCGCTGGATCGCGAGTGGCCAGTTCCCGAGCCGGCGGTCTTGCGCAACGCGCTTAGCCTGATCGTCGAATCCGGAACTCGGACCAAGGAAGATTTGCTTGCCGTCGAGTTCACAATGCATCCAGGCGACATCGAGAACCTGACCGGGCTTCCACCAGGGTGGTTCAACCGGCAAGAAGCTAGCGTTGTCCAACTATCGTTGAAGCAGGATGCCGCGAAGCCGCATAGTGACGCTCCTGCAGGAGAAGTCGTACCGTTCGCCCGGCGCTGATCTTCTAACTGAGAGAAGGGGGCTCACGCCCCCTTCTCGAATCTCATGACCGGGATGCCCAGCTTCTTGGCCTTGTCAGCGAGGTTCTCCTGAATGCCGTTGCCCGGGAAAACGAGGACGCCCACGGGCAGGACATCCAGCATGGCGTCGTTGCGCTTGAAGGGTGCGGCCTTGGCGTGCTTGGTCCAGTCCGGCTTGAAGGCCACCTGCGTCACGCCCCGGGCATCGGCCCATTTGGCGGCGATGAGTTCGGCGCCCTTCACGCCACCACCGTGGAGAAGGACCATGTCGGGATACTTGGTCCGGACCTGATCGAGCTTGCCCCAGATCAGGCGGTGATCGTTGAAGTCGGTCCCACCGGTGAGGGCAACCTTGGGACCAGCGGGGAGCATCACCTCGGTCTCGGCACGACGCTTGGCGGCCAGGAAGTCGCGGCTGTCGATCAGGGCGGCGGTCAGGTGCTGATGGTTCACCTTTGAGCCGGTGCGGGGCCGCCAGGTCGAGCCTGTGTGGTGCCAGAACTCGGAGGCGGCGTGATCGCGCATCATGTCCATGCAGTTCCGCCGTTCGGTGAGGGTCAGGCCCTCGGCCGTCAGACGCTCAAGTTCGGTGGATTTCACCTCGGAGCCGTCCTGCTCGCGCTGAAGGCGGCGCTGCGCCTGCTCATTGTCGTCGAGCGACCGTTCGATCCGGGCGGTGGCGCGGTGGAAGAGGTTGACCTGGCCCCAGAGCACTTCTTCGAGGTCGGGTTCCATGCGGGTGTCGGCCAGGCTCGCGACGAGGGCGTCGAAGATATCGGCGACGGCACCCCGGAGGCGGTCTGCGTCGGGCATCGGGCGGGGATCGGGCTCGTCTTCGAAGGGGCGGTAGCCGTAGAGCTGCAGCTCCTCCAGCGCATGGGCCGTCTGGGATGCGGTGTGGGCGGGTTCATACGCGTCGTCGTGGGTGTGGATCGTCATCGGTTCTTGCCTCCGGGCCTGTCTGGTCCGCGCGTCATCCCGCGCGGCCTTCATGGGCTGCGGAAGCCGTCACGGGGGACGCCCCTTCACCCCCTTTCGGGGCCGGAACGCATGTGGAGGAGTACGGGGGGCGGCTGATTTGCTTCGCGATGCAAAGGCGGCTCTGCCGCCGGCGGAAATCAGTCGCTCCCCGTCCTTGAAGGGGCGGCCTCTTTGACGGCCGCCTGCCCATCTCTTGAAGGCCGCTCGGGGGCCGGGTGGATGAGATTGCCCGGGAAGAGGCAAAAGGCGACAATCCACAGCCACGACAGGACTGCAGGACCCCTGCCCCGCTGTCCCCGACCGCCCCCGGCGTGATGCTGCTCAGCCTGACAGGCGCTTCCGATCCTCGAGCCCGATCTGCTCTGCCAGATGTTGGCGCAGTGCCTCCTTGCTGTTCGCCCGGAGATCATCGTTGAAATCCCCAAGCTGCGGTTCCAGCACCCGAACGGCAATCCCAACCTCAGTGGCTCTGGCGTTCAACCTCTCTGCCGCACGTTGCCCCGCCGGATCGCGGTCGATAGCGATGTAGAGGCGCTGCACTCCCTCCGGCAGCAGGACCGCCCCAAGGTGACTGGACGACAGCGCCGCCCAGACGGGAAGGTTCGGCATTGCCTCGACAAGGGACAGCATGGTCTCGATGCCCTCACCGACCACGAGGATGTCGTCATGCGGGGTCAGCTTGACGGCATTGCCGAGGAGGTGACCCATGGCACGCCGCTGCGTCTCGACAGCCGCCTTCCCCTGTCCGTCAGGTGCCAGCCAGGTGCGATGCACGCCCTGCAAGGCCCCTGCCCCATCGGTGACCGCCGCGATCAACGCCGGTCTGGGCAGGCTTCGGGTCTGGCCCTCATCCCGATGCCAGCACTTCGGGTGGAAGCGCAGGGCGCTCATCATGCCGCCTCGGGTCAGGCCCCGGGAGCGGAGGTAGGTGTCGGCAAGCGTGCCAGCGACCGGCACCGAGGCTGCGAACAAACTCGCCACCGCCGCTGGCGTGCCACCTGAGGCTTTGGCCTTCTTCGGCGCAGGAGTATCCGGGAGGACCGGCTGCGGACGGCCCAGATGCGCCCGGGCTTCAGCCAGAAGATCGGGAAAGCGCGAGATCCCGGTCCTCTCGCGGATGATGTCGAGGAGATCGCCATGCTCGCCCGTGGCGCCGTCGGTGAACTTGCCAGCAGCGCCCGGCCCCGACGCGGGCCCGGTCAGCCGCACGAAGAGCGATCGGCCTGGGTTGTTCTGTAGATCGCCCACGATCCAGTAGGACCCTTCCCGCCGTCCGGCGGAAAGGTAAGCGCGACAGACGCCTTCGGCGTTCTCCGCTAGTGCTCGGATCAGTTCGTCGGTTTCGGAATACATGGCTCAACAACCCCCGCGTGCATGTAGTCCCGTCACAGGACAACGTGCAAGCAGACGATCCAGCACGGCAATGCCGCCCGAGTCCGTTGGGCAGAAGAGACGCAGCTTCCAAGCGATGATCTCCGAGAAGAAGCCATCTGCCTTGAGGCGGTCCTTCGCCGCATCCGTGAAGCCGGATAGCTCGATCCGGTTCACGCCCATGACGCGAGACCGGTGCAACTCCATCCCTTCGGCCAAGCGCACCACGGCCTTGCCCTCGAGAACAAGGGCATGAACTTGTGCGGCTGTCAGCTGCGGCGCGTCAGCCGCCAGCGTGGTCGCGACCCAGGCGGGTGAGACGCGGCGGCCGATGATGCGCTGGCCGTCGTCGGTCTGCAGCCGGTAGACGCGGGTTTCATCTTGGGGGAGTTGCTTCCAGATCGGCAGCAAGAGCCCCGCCACGATATGCAGCGTGGCTTCCGAGAACTCCGGCACCTCGGCCAGTTCCGCGGTCCAGGCAGCGGTGAAGGCTGCGCGGTCAGCCTCCAGCCAGTGGGTGTCGTCCATCATTCTGGCCGGAAGCGTGCTTGCCTCCGTCGGGCGGATCAGCCGCAAGCGGGGCTCGATGGTGCCGTCGTCCAGCATCAAGCTGGTGGCGGGCACCTGCACCGCGGCACGGCCCGAGCGGCTGTTGACCAGCAGGCGTGCCTTCGGGTCGTCGAGCCAGTCCAGAGCATCGGCGAGGGAGGTCGGCGTGTTGCGCCGCTTTTCCGCGATAGTGAGGAGTTGGGTTTCCGCACCGGAGCCGGGATGGGTGTAGATCACCCGCGCATCGGTGACGCGGAAGCTCTCGGCGCGCAGCGTTTCGAGCCCGAGGTCGTAGACCCCGGCGGCGATAGCGCCCTCGATCCGTTGATCGAGGAGTTCCTCGAATGCGGAGAACAGGACCGCCTGCATGTCGATGGTCAGCGCGAGCAGGCGATTGAGGAAGGTGGTGATCGGCGGCAGGTCATCCTTCAGACCGTTGTCATCGGTCAGGCTGAGGCCGGTGGCATCCTCAAACGCCCCGAGCGAGCAGCCTGCCACATCGCCGCGATAGATGCGGCGGTAAAGCTGGCGCAGGGCATCGCGGGCGTAAGGCGATTCGAGGTTGTCTTCCGGGCGGAACAGCCCCTGCCCTCCGGTCTGGCGCTGGCCGCGCGTGATGGCACCCAGCGTGTCGAGGCGGCGGGCGATGGTTGAAAGGAACCGCTTTTCCGCCTTTACATCCGTGGCCACCGGCCGGAAGAGCGGCGGTTGCGCCTGATTGGTGCGGTTGGTGCGGCCGAGGCCCTGGATCGCCGCATCGGCCTTCCAGCCGGGTTCCAGAAGGTAGTGGACCCGCAGTCGTTGGTTCTTCGCGCCAAGATCGGCGTGATAGCTGCGTCCCGTGCCACCCGCATCCGAGAAGATCAGGATGCGCTTCTGGTCATCCATGAAGGCGGCGGTCTCAGACAGGTTGGCGGAACCGGCCCGGCTTTCGACGACGAGGCGCGCGGCAGCGCCCTCGCCCTTCCGCACGATGCGGCGCGAGCGGCCCGTGACCTCGGCCACGAGATCGGTGCCGAAGCGCTGGACGATCTGGTCAAGCGCCCCCGGCACTGGAGGCAACGAGGCCAGCTTCTCGATCAGCGCGTCGCGCCTACGGGCGGCCTCGCGACATTCTACTGCCTGGCCGTCGCGCACCACAGGCCGCGAGGAGAGATTGCCCTCGCTGTCGGTGAAGGGCTCGTAAAGCTGCACCGGAAAGGAATGGGCGAGGTAGTCGAGGACGTAATATGCCGCGTCCGCGTTATGCAGAGCGCGGCGCTTCATGTCATTGATATGATGTTTCATTTCGGAATCTCCACTTGGCATAATCATGATGCCTCTGCTCTCAACCGCAGAAGGACACCCCGACATGACCTCC
>JACZKY010046384.1_pt1 | contig 54680 bp, 46 predicted proteins | sample 8237611 | NCBI WGS metagenome assembly JACZKY01 (sample SAMN16148055, study PRJNA663545) | marine sediment metagenome | biome: sediments and biomass from bioreactor inoculated with such sediments; feature: coastal sediments; material: methane- and iron-fed bioreactor; isolation source: Bothnian...
GGGTGATACGGATGATACGGATTGACAGCGAGAAGTAGAGCGAGTATATTTAATAGTTCATGACGCGGGGTGGAGCAGTCCGGTAGCTCGTCGGGCTCATAACCCGAAGGTCCCAGGTTCAAATCCTGGCCCCGCTACCAATTAAATCAAGGGGTTGCGGAGAAATCCGCGACCCCTTTTTTACATAATCCGGCGTTTGTGACCAATTTGTGACCAAACGAAAACTTTCCCTCGCGTTTATCCCGCATTACCAACGCCCACTTTTTGAAGCGGTGGGTTGACACCCCCCGAAATTGCCGGCGGAGTGGGAAACGGGAGGACCCCGCCCGCTTCCTCGAAGCCTTTGAGGAACCGCGTGTCGTCGCGCCGCATCCGGATCCGGATGATTTTCCGTATTGACAATATGTCATATATGACATAATTTTTCCTATAATGAGCACGGGCGATAAAGCACTGGTGTGGTTGCATGGGGAGATCAGCACCCCTCCCTTCTCAAAGTCAGCGAGATTGGAGGCGGGGTATCTGCTTCGGATGTTGCAAAAAGGCGAAACGCTGCCGATGCCGCATTCGCGTCCGATGCCCACGATCGGTGCACGTTGTCACGAACTGCGGATCGTCGATGAAACAGTGACGTGGCGGATTATCTACCGGATAGATCCGGACGCGATCGTTCTCCTGGAGGTATTCGAGAAAAAGACGAAAGAGACTCCGCGGCGCGTTATCGATGTTTGCAGGGAACGGATTAAAAACTATGAATCCTGACGGGGAGAGATAATCATGGAAAAAGCGAAGAAAGAGCGTATTCAGAAAAAGGGATGGAAGGTCGGTTCCGCTAATGAATTCCTCGATCTTACGCCAGAGGAGACGGAATACATTGAGTTAAAGATTGCTTGTACAAAGTATCTCAAGGAATGCCGGCAAAAAAAGCATTTGACGCAGGTTGAAGCGGCCAAATTGCTGAATTCGAGCCAGTCGCGTGTGGCCAAGATGGAAGCTGGTGATCCAACCGTTTCTGTAGATCTGTTATTCCGGTCGTTGTTTGCTCTCGGAGCGACCAAGGCGACATTGGCTCGGGTGATCGAGAGAGCGAACCTACGGAAAGCGGGATAAGACTGCCACGTATTTCTCATCGGTAATACCGCCTGCATCCCTGCAACTTTGCGGATCGGTGGAATGGTGGACATTCGGGTGAGCACCCAGAAGGTCGAAAAATTCTTGCATGGAATAATTCTGGTACATGAACTCGAAATCAGGTCGATTGGCTTGCTGCTTTCACTCGGTTGTATATTCGCCCTGCTTCAGGAATGGACTGCCGATCCGGTAAACGTTCCAGGAATTTCGGCAAGTACTTGAGGCTGAGGATCTCAACCCCCTTCGCTTCTCCGCGCACTTTTACAAACGCATTGGTAAATAGTATGATCGGATCTGCTTTAGGAGAAGTGATTCCCCACCCTTGGAGAACATTTCTGACGGCGAAGCACTCGGCCCAGGCTTGGCTTAAAAAATCCTTTTCAAATGGATGGTTACCCCCAAGGTTTTTCTCCATCAAAGGTAACGTCTCCCTTATGGCTCTTTGTTTCTAAAGTAAATATTCCTTTTTTATTGATGAGTATATGGTCGATATTCCCTTTTCCGGAATTGAAATCATGGATAATAAAATTCCCCTCAGGGAGAGAATTTAGGAAATCTCCAACCTTTTCTTCTGCAACTGCACCTCTATCGGCGCGTTTCGCCTGATCAATTACTACATTACCCTTTTTTTCAAGAAGTTTTATGAATAGTATAAATCCCGCGCCAACAGCCATAGTGCCGGGGAGACCTAAAGAGACGATATTCCGTACGTTATTTGCGTATATGTAGATTCCCAACCAGAGCATGCCCAATATCGCGAGTGCTACAACATATCGGGAGGCGGCCATTTTCCGTGTGCTTCCGCCGGCGATATTCTTGACCGTCGCTCGGTTATTTCTCTCAGGATTCATGCTCATAGTTGGTTCTCCCATTGTCATTCGTATCAATATTCCATATCGGCACAAGCGGCATAAATCTTAACGAGAACAAGTGGCAACCACCCTGAAGGTCAAAGATTCAATGCTCGTAGAGTTTATTGATTTGTGTTCTAACCACGACAGCTACTGTCGTACTGAAGTCCGATGATTATTCTGCCGATGAATGAATTGATCTCATTGGGCATAACCAATATGATGTAAATATTCATTTTATCCTTGTCGTCCAGCGTTTGACCTAGAGGAGTCCCGTGGCGGTCTTGATCCCCGAGGACATCAGCGCGACGGCGGTTCCCCCCGGGGAACGGAAATTCCACTCATTTCTGAAAATCCTCTTCGAATCGCGCCCCGACGTCATCGGGTGGCACTCCGTCCGCGTCTGCGGAAAAGAGATCGACTTCGCACTGCTAATCCCGGGCATCGGTCTCTTCGTCTTCGAGGTGAAGGACTGGAAGCTCGGCAATATCGTTTCGACCGGCCCGGCCACCTTCATCCTCCGCACGGAGCAAGGGGAGGAGACGAAGACCAGCCCATACGTCCAGGCCCGGGAGTGCGGGTACAAAGTCCGGGAGGAGACCCAGCGGGAACCGCTCCTATGTCATTCCTCCGGTCCGAATAGAGGGAAATCCATTTTTCCGGTCGGGCTTGTCGTCGTCTTCGCCGCTATCCCGCGCAAGACGGCCCAGGCCGGCGAGGATGCCGCCCGTTTCGACCCGCAGACGACACTCTTCGAGGAGGACCTTGCCAACGACGGTCCTTACCTAGCGAACCTGAAGGAGGGGCTCAAGACGTTCCTCGAATTCGCGCGGCGTGCGCTTCCGGTGCGCTTTCCCGCCCCGCTCTTGTCCGGCCCGCAAGTCGAAGCGCTCAAGAAGAGAGTCTTCTCCGACAGCGTCATCAAGATGGCCGATCCCACCCAGCGCAGGCACTCCCGCAAGGTGGGCGAAGTGGCGATGGACCATCTTCAGGAGAAGTACGCCCGGGAGATCGGCGGCGGCCCCCGCCTGCTGAAAGGCGTCGCCGGCAGCGGAAAGACCCTGGTCCTCCTCCAGAGGGCGATCTACAAGGCGAGGTACGATCCCTCCGCCAAACGGATCCTCTTCACCTGCTACAACCTGTCGCTGGCGAACCACGTTCGGGATATGGTCGGGCACAACGTGCCGGAGGACCGCCGCGCCCGCATCACCGTGAAGCCATTTTTCGACCTGTGCGGGGATATCCTCTCCGAGACCGTGGAGCAAGAAGGGAAAAATACGGAGTATTACGACGCCATCGTTTCCCGCGCCGGAGCCCGCGTGGGGGATGTCCCGGAAAAGGAGAAGTACGGCGTCATCCTCCTGGACGAGGGGCAGGACTTTTCCCCCGCGATGTTCCGCGTCGTCCTGTCGCTTCGTCGCCCGGAGCGCGACGACGTCATGATCGCCATGGACGCCGAACAGGACCTCTACGGCCGGTTCTCCCTGAAGGAGATGGGGATCGATTTCCGTGGCCGGACACACATGCTTCCTGCCTCGTATCGCTCCACGCAGCAGATCTTCGAATTCGCCCACCGGCTGGCGGGGAAGGAACTTCCTCCGTCGGTAGACAATGAAACCGGGCAGATGTTCGTCTTCCCCCAGTATGTCGGAAGGACCGGTCTGGCCCCCGTTGTGGAAACGTTCCCGGATCCGGATCGCCTCGTCAATCACCTAGTGACGGAGGTCCGGCATCACATCCAGGCGGAGAAGATTCCACCCGCCGAGATCGGGATTCTGTATCTGTCGAAGAGAACACGTCCCGAGACGGCCGAGGGTGCCGCAACCCCGGGCAGGAAAAGAACCCTTCAATCGTTCGAACAGCTCAAGGGAGTCATGACGCCCGCGGTGGAGGAGAAATCCCTCCCCGATCGGATTGCCTCCTCCCTGAAAGGTGCCGGTATCCCGGTGAACTGGTTCACGGAGAACAGCGCGGCAAAGCAGTCCTTCGATCTTCACGAGCCGACGGTCAAGATCGGGACCATCCACAGCGCGAAGGGGCTGGACTTTGAAGTTCTGTACCTGATTGATGCAACGGGGAATCCAGTTGGGCCACCATCCAAGAGCGCCCCAGCAGATGATGCGGCCAAAAAGTACCGGAATCTCCTTTTCGTAGGTAGCACAAGAGCCCGTGAACGTCTCTCAATTCTCGCCATTCGTTCATCGGTGATTTGATGGTGGAAGTGAACGATAAAATGGATCTGCTAGGGTCCTCGATCCAGGATTTAGAAACTTGTACTCAGGGATGTCTTAAAGATAACAAGATAGAGAATGAGCTTAAGGACGATATATCGCTGGACCTTATTCCATGTGAAGAGAAGGATGAAGTAGATATCGGAATCGAGGAATACTTAGCCGATGAGACACAAGAAGGTGACACTTCTTCCGACGACGTAATCATTGAAGATGAAGTTTCCGATAAGGTGTTCGCGGACCTTGATATTCCGGCGTTGCAGGACATCGAGAATCTCTTGGATGGATTTGATGATAATTCAATTTCAAGAACCTACGGTCGAGTTCAGTCGAATGGCAACGATAAAAGAAGTCTTGTTTCAGCAGATGATTGGGTGGAAGTGGATATTGATGAGGAGATTGACACCACTCAAGACGATAACGGTGTTGAATTTACGGATGGCCTCTCATACGAGGAGCGGGCGCGACAAGTTGCCTTTCATCTTGGAAATGAGCACGGGTGGACCAGTGATGAAATAAAGGTCCTTGAGAGGGTTTTTCTAAGATATTGGTGGTCAAAAACGAAGGTTGTGATGATCCGAGAACTTGCTGCGGGCATGACTCCTCAAGAGTTGGACCTTGCCATGGATATTCGAGAGCTATGGGCGGAACATTCCGAATTTGGGGCGCAATGTTTCCAATACCAATGGAATGAAAATGCGTATAATCCTTTATTCAATACTCTGCCTTGGCCGGTTGCACTTGGGATTGTAAGGGTTTTTGATTCATATCCGGATGTGTGCGAGTTGGAATTATTCCTGGAAGATATCTATTCGCATTGGCGCTCCAATTATTCAGCTATGAACAGATTTCCGGCATTTTTATATTATTTGAAATACAGGATAGGTATGGAAATAGGGTCTTTGGATTTAGATCCATGTCTAACATTTGATAATGAAGGTTTTAATTATTACAAGATTTATGACGGGAGCAGTGATGTTGCTCCATCCGTATTTCAGAGAAAAAGTGAATTTTGGAAAGATTTTATTGTATGAGGAGTGAAAATATTCCTTCATGCTGATCAAAGATCTTCACCCAGTTATTGGCAGTTATGTGCGTCGCCGAGATAATGGCGAGTATGGAGTTGTCCGTCGGATCGATAGCGATGATGGGGTCGCGCGGCTCTTTGTCCTATGGAATAAGAATCAAAAAGAAGAGTGGGTGAGCTTCGAGACAGTTACTTCCGGATACTCGCCAAGCATGGATGTCATAGAAAAATCGAGTTCAAAAATTCGCGCGTCATTGGGGGAAGGTGTAGTACTCAATACCCGTGTCATCGGGGGCAGGGAACAGGTCCTTGTAGAATTTTATGATACCGGGAATCGACATTGGCTGCCCTACCAGAATCTCGTACGTATCAACGGTACTGTACAGCGTTTTCTAAAAGGGGCAGTCGGGGGTCAAAGCTCTGCAGAGAAATTTCGTCTACGTACGCTTGCTTATGCGATCGAAGAATGGAACGCCAATACTGGGGCTTTCTCTCATCTGGATATAGATCCGTTGCCTCACCAGATCCACCTCGTTCATCATATTCTCTCCTCCGGCAATCTGAACTGGTTGATCGCAGACGATGTGGGTTTGGGTAAGACCATTGAGGTTGGGATGCTGATCGCTGCGCTCCAGCAGCGGGGCAAGTTCGACCGGATCCTTCTCGTTACACCCGCTGGCTTGGTAAAACAATGGAAAGACGAATTGCATAATAAGTTCGGTTTCAGTGATTTTCGGATTTATGGTGATGATTTCAATGTTCGTGAGGCCAGGGAATGGAAACTCTATGACCGCGTAATCGGATCAATTGATCGATTGAAACAGGATGGACATAAGGAGCGTTTGTTACAGTCTACATCATGGGACTTGGTAATTTTTGATGAAGCGCATCGTTTGAGTCGTCGACAGTATGGGATGAAATTCGATTATAGCGATCGGTTCAAATTAGCAGCTCAACTTCGTAATCGAACCGGGGCATTCCTCCTGCTGACAGGTACGCCGCATCAGGGGATGCAAGACAAATTCCAGGCCTTGCTCGAACTCCTGCGTCCAAATTTGCGTAATGAAATACGAATGCTCGATTCTAATCGACATATCCTTAAACAAATGGTTGTCAGAAATAATAAGTCGGAAGTGACAGATGATGAGGGGAATTTGATATTCAAGGGTCGAGTTACTTCAGCTGTTAATGTTCCGATCAGCGAGGAACAGATAGAGTTCGATAAAAGTCTTCAGAAGTATATTCGAGAAGGGTATGCCGCACGAGATAGGAAGAAGGGAAAAGCAGGTCGAGCTATCGGATTTGTAATGACAACATATCGGAAACTCGCCGCCTCAAGCATTGCTGCGATTGAGGAAGCTTTGAAGCGACGCCTGAAAAAGCTTGAGACAGGAATTATTTCAGATCAAGTTAGTGCTGAAGATATTGAAAACATCGATGAGAGATTTTTTGGAGAGTGGGAAGAAAACCGTACGACTCCTGACTTGGAGTTTTTTGAAGGTGAACTTCGTAGCTTGAGGGATCTTATCGTAAAGGCACACATACTTCGTGCCGTCGATGAAAAAATTATATCTTTTGTCGATGTACTCGTCAGCAAAGTTATAGAGAGTAATTCATCCGAAAAAGTAGTTATATTCACGGAATACATTGCAACACAGAACTATATTGTCGATGCGCTGGTAGCGCGTTTTGGTTCGGGATCGACCGTTACGATCCATGGAGGGTTGGATTACATCGCAAGGACAGAGGCAATAGCTAGATTTGAAGACAAGGCGCAATTCCTTGTTTCTACCGAAGCTGGTGGTGAGGGGATCAACCTGCATAGAAAATGTCATATCATGGCCAATTTTGATCTCCCATGGAATCCCATGCGCCTGGTACAGAGGGTTGGACGTCTCTACAGGTATGGACAAAAAGAAAAAGTATTGGTTTTCAATGTCTATTCATCACAGACGTTAGATTCCACTCTGATGAATCTGCTGTATCAACGCATTGAAAAGGTTGTAAATGATATGGCAACACTTGGAGGAGAGTTCAAGCCCGGACTGGAGGCAGAAATCCTCGGGGAACTTTCCGATCTTATCGATGTAGAAGATATCTTGGAAAAAGCGAGCGAGGTTGGGATTTTACGAACGCAAGAGCAGGTAGAAGCTGCGATCCTGTCAGCCCGAGAGGCAATGGAGAAACAGCGCGAACTGTTCGAGTACGTAAGGAGCTTTAATCAAGGAGAGATGAAAGAAGAAATTCGTATTGGTCCAGAGCATGTCTGGTCATTTATTCTCGGAATGTGTAACCAGTTTGGGATACAGATTGTTAATACGTCGCACAAAGGGGCTGTCCTTGATCTTCGTCTGCCGGAAGATATTTCAAAGGAGATAATTGGTCGCAGGACAAGAATTCAGATAACGCTAGATCGTGACATTGCCGCCATACGAAAGGAAATTGATGTGATGGATTTTGATTCTCCACTCCTTAAATATTTCCTCAGAAAAGCGAAAGAACATCGATTTGATGGACGGGTCGCAACAGTCGGCGGAATGGATGGGAAGGCATTGTTAACCGTAATGTTGCGTTGGCAAAATGACCAGGGGATGCGGATTCGTCAGGAATTTTCAGCTTTACTGATTGATGATCAAGGGAATTTGAATTTAAATCCATCAAGTTTTGGGGAATGGTTATTAAAAAAAACGCAAGATGGGAAAAATCGGATTGCTGCATGGGATAGGGAAACACTGTATTATGGATCGGAAAAATATATACAACAAAGACTTGCATCTATTAGTAATTCAGATCTGCATCCTGAAAGCATGCAGTGGATTACAGGGGCGTTGTTAAGTCCGATGAATTTCGAATGACATATTCTATTTTTGGAACTTGTAAGCAACTAATCTTCAATTTCAGGGGGCGGAGGGTGTTTTACACGCTGACCCTCGCATTGCTGTACGCCACGGTATTCTTGCATAACAGGAGCGACGGCCTGACTCTCCTTGTTCGGACGGTTACCGACTACGACCGCGAATTCTTGAAAGACCAGCTTCTCGCCTCTTTGAGTGGGGAACATGGGCTGACCGTGATGAGGCAATCCGAGCCTTCTCGAGATGGTTGGGTTTCCGCAGAGTCGGGCCTGCTATAGACGAAATGGCCAGGTCTCTCATCAAAGGTCTATTACGAGAAGGAATGCTGGAGAAAGACGGCTTAAAAATACGACGGCTCGGGTGACTATCTTTTATGGCGAAGCCAACGAAGGGCAAGTCTTTTGTGGATCTTTCCTCTGGTGCTAGGCGTCTCCCAGCACACCACATCACGATCAGGGTTCCTTGGCATGATGCAGGATGGGAGGGTGGGGTGTGCGCTTGTCCTGCCGAAAATACAAGTTGCCTGATATTGCCCCGAATTGCCGCGGAGAAACGGGACGAATCAGAACCCCATATTGCAGGCCAGCGGTTCGACCAATTGAATGAGGATGACCATCCGCCCTGCATAGCGGAGCGGGTGGCGTTCATGGCACCGTTCGAGGTTGAGCGGACCATGAATCACCCCTACACAGAAACCAGCCCGAAGAGTCACGGCCACTTTGCCCCCACTCGATTTGCTCATCCCCCGTATTCCGCTGCATGCGTCCCTTTCCGGTGGATGCTTCGCAAGGAGGTCGAGGGCGAACCAAAGAAAGGGGAGTTGGGTTTGGCCGAAAATCTGCAACTCAGCTATGTGCCGGACCGCGAGCCGGAACTCGGGTTCCAAACATCCTGGATCCAGGAGCGCGAGAACCAGCTTGGACTGCTCGACACATTTTTCGGAGCGCTGAGGCCAGAGGAATCGCTCTGTTTCTTTTACGCCAAGCGTACGCCCCTTTCCGAACAGTCGAGGCGCGTGATTATCGGTGTTGGGCGGATCCTGGCCATCGGCCCGGGTGTCGAATATTCCTACAAGACCGATGACCCTCCGCTCCGATGTGTATTGTGGGAACGGAACGTAATTCATTCCATCCGCCCTGGTTTTGCAGACGGCTTCCTTTTCCCATACCGGGAGTTGCTCGACTTGGCATCCCACGATGGAGGCATAGACCCGGGGGAGTTCGTTGCTTTCGCGCCAGACGACTATTTTGCAGGATACTCCTACTGCTCGGAACTGCTTACACATGACGGAGCCGTTGCTTCTCTGGTGTCTTGCGCAACTACCCTACACCGAATTCGGGAAAAAGTCGAAGGTCCATGGGACGAGGCGATAAAGTGGATCGATCTACAACTCAACCGGTTGTGGCAAGCCCGAGGAGCTTTTCCGGGGCTTGGTTCTGCTCTTTCCGCATTTGGCTACGAGTGGGGTTTCCAACATGGGACCCTGCTTGCCTACGAGGTCGAGCTGATTCGGGAACGCTCAAAATATAAGGGAAATCCATGGGTTCTGTTTGAAAGGATAATGGATGATCCCTCCCTTCTAAAATCTCCGGTGGCGGAGCATCTCACCCCGAACCTACGCAAGGGATGGAAAAAACTTCCGAAGGATCGCCGGGCCCTCCTCGAGCTCATTAGCCGTTGTGCCGTCTCGGAGGATCAGGCATTGCGCCTGTATGATCCGACAAAGAGGAAGGACGCGGAAATCGCTGTATCAGAGACCCAAATGCTTGCGAATCCGTACCATCTTTTCGAACAAGATCGCTCCAATCTGAATCCCATTGCCTTTGGAGTGGTCGATCGAGGAGTCTTCCCGGACTCTGTCGTGCGAAAGGAATTTCCTGTGCCCATCCCGAGCAGGATCGAAGATCCCTCCGATCCCAGGCGGGTGCGCGCTTTGGTGACCGACATCCTCGAGGAAGCGTCTCGTCAGGGCCACACGGTCCTTCCCCGGGAATGGGTGATTCAGAGAGCACGCGAGCGGGCCCTTCAGCCTCCCTGCCCACTCGGTGAGAACGTGCTGGACGCGAACGAGGATGTTTTCGATCCTGTGATTGCGCGCGTTGCGACTCGATCCGGAGAGGCAGCGTATCAAATTGACCGGATGGCAGAGTGCCGGGAGATCATTCGGCGCGAGGTGGGGGGTAGGAAGAAAGGAAAGCCCCACAAAGCTTCCCACAATTGGCGGACCCTTGTGGATCATGGACTAGACACACCTCTTCCGAAAGATCGCGTAGAGAAGGAGTTGGAAGAACGGGCGCGCACAGAGAAGGCGGATGCCCTCGAGCAGCTTTACAATTCACGCCTCTGTGTATTGGCCGGTTCCGCGGGGACGGGAAAGACGACCTTGCTGCGCATGTTGTGTGGTCTCCCGGAAGTGGCCGAAAAAGGCATTCTCCTGCTCGCTCCAACAGGGAAAGCAAGGGTCCGTCTCGAGGAACAGACCCGTATGCGGGGCGCAGGGCTCACTTTGGCGCAATTTCTCCAGAGGTTCAAAAGGTATAATGGGGAGACAGCAGCATACTTCCCGAACCGCGGGGCCCCCCGGTGCACGGATTTCCGGACGGTCGTTGTCGATGAATCCTCCATGCTCACAGAGGAGCAACTTGCGGCACTCTTCGATGCCATCACCAACGTTGAAAGGTTTGTGCTCGTAGGGGATCCGCGCCAGCTTCCGCCCATCGGTGCCGGGCGTCCTTTCGTGGACATTGTGAACGAATTAGCGCCGGCGGGTATCGAAACCAGGTTTCCCCGGTGCGGTCCTGGATACGCCGAATTGACGATACCGCGTCGGCATATAGGCGAGACTCGCGTGGATGTTCTGCTTGCGGCCCACTACAGCGGCCGTCCTCTCGACCCAGGGGCGGACGAAGTTTGGGATCGACTCTCCTCGGCCAGGGATGGGCATCTGCGCCTTGTGCAGTGGAGCGACCCCAAGGATCTGCAGGAGAAGATCATGTCGGAGCTCGTGACTTCCCTAGGGCTGGGGGGACCTGACGATGAAGTCGGCTTCGAGCTCTCTCTCGGCGGCTCCCGGTACGAAAATTTTGACCATGCTTTTTTCTGGAATCAATACAAGGACAAACCTGGTGCTGCTTCGAAAGTTGCGGGTTGGCAGCTCCTTTCTCCAATACGTGGGGGCCTCGAAGGTGTTGATGCGCTCAATCGAATGATACAAGAACGGTTCCGCCACCGAGTGCAAGAGATGGCCCAGGAGAAGGGGTGGAAACGAAAGGTACCGAAGCCCTTTGGCTCCCAAGCGATTCTTTATGGAGATAAGGTCATTAATGTGGTCAACCAGAGGCGACGAGACGTGTGGCCGGCGATTGAAGGAGAAGCGTACATCGCGAACGGCGATCTCGGGATCGTGGTGGGGCAGTACAAGACAAAGAAAATGAATGGACTGCCTTGGAAGCTCGAGGTCGAGTTCGCGGGACAACTGGGGTATAAATACGGATTCTGGAAGGGAGAATTCGGCGAGGAGTCGATGAATCCCCTCGAACTGGCGTATGCTCTTACCGTCCACAAGACCCAAGGCAGCGAGTTCGGCATAACCTTTGTCGTTCTGCCCAACCCATGCCGTCTGCTTTCCCGAGAGCTTCTCTACACTGCGCTCACACGCCACCGCGACCGCCTCATTCTGCTGCACCAGGGGCCTTTCGTCGATATCCGTCGCTTAACCGGCGAAGACCGGTCAGAGATCGCTGGTCGCATGACCAATCTGTTTGTAGATCCATCCCCTAAAGAAGTGACAGTCGGAAAAGTAAAGAGGTTCCTCGAAGACGGCCTTATCCACCGAACGGAACGAGGAGATCTCGTCCGCTCAAAGTCGGAGTTGACCATAGCTGATAAGCTTCACACCCGTCGGATCGAATATGCCTATGAGCAACCGCTAATACTTGGCGAGGGGCGTGTTCGCTATCCGGACTTCACTATCACTGACTCTTCTCGGGGTGTGACCTTCTATTGGGAACACCTCGGTTTGTTGGACGACCCGGGGTACCGCGCCCGCTGGGAAAGGAAGCGTGACGAGTACCGCAAGGCAGGCATAATTGGATGGGATGAAGGGGGCGGAGAAGCAGGGGCTTTGATCATAACTCGAGACGACCCCGGTGGTGCTCTCGACTCGGGCCGGATAGCAAAACTGATTGAAGATGTTTTCTTTACGTAAGTAGATATCGTCAGGCGAGCTTTCATGCTTCGCGTTTTTCGACTGGCAACAAGTCATGACGCCATATGCCTGATTCTTGAGAACGTCTTCTGTGCGGTTGATACTCCCCTTGGGTCGAGAGAAAACATTGGCCAGTAATTACGACAAGATCCGCGAAGAGAATCTCATCGAATACGGAAAGGGGACCCGCCATCTAACTTTTCTTGGCCGTCTCTACACCGAGCGGACGCACTTCCTCCAGGAACTCTTGCAAAACGCGGAAGATGCGAAAGCAGGAAAAGTGGAATTCCGGCTGCATGAGGACCGGCTTGAAGTTCTACATGACGGGCGCTTATTTGACGAAGCAGACGTTCGTGGCACCTGTGGCGTTGGGGAGGGGACCAAACCAGAGGATTTTACACAGATAGGCAAGTTCGGTATCGGCTTCAAGTCCGTCTATGCGTACACCCGAATCTCAGAGGTCCACTGTGCTCAGGAACACTTTCGTATTGGAGTGGAGTGAACCCCATTAGGTGGACAGGCAGGGTTCGAGAATTTGACCCTCCGCCTTAGGGTACACGAGTTCGAACTCCTCGGGAGGAACATACCCGAGGGAGGAATGCAGCCTCCGGCGGTTGTAGGTCTCTTCGAGAAAAGTGGGCAGCCTCTCCAGTACGTCTTGCATCGTCTCGTACTCGAATGTGTACACCTCTTCCTGTTTCAGCGTCTTGAAGAAACTCTCCACTTTCGCATTGTCATAGGGGTTTCCCGTCCGCCGCATGGACCCGCCCATTCCCAAGGCTTCCAGGCGTTCCCGGTACTGCTTGGCGGCATACTGGGTGCCGCGGCCCGAGTGATGGATCAGCCCGGGGCCGGGACACCTGCGCCACGGCAGCCTCCAGGGCCGCCAACGTCAGACGGGCATCCAGATATCGGGAAAGGGCTACATGTCCAGGGACATCATTGCTTACGACCCTAGGGGACACGATCTTTTTCGACCCTGCCATGGTTGAATGCACAATGTTTCCCTCCTACTTGAGCAGTTTTTCGAGTTCCTTGAGCCTATAGCGCCTTGGGTGATCTGCGATCACTCGGATGTGCTACCGACGACCTCCTCGATGCATTCGCAACGCTCTGGACTGCCCGACGTATCGCGAAGGGGACAGCACTCACACTCCCCGCATTGCCACCCCGAGATAAGTATGGTCTCCCGATGGAAATGGTGGTGTGAGGATTTGTCCTCCAATAATTGTTGCGTTACTCGTATAGAATTTCCTCCGGATTTCTGATCATGATTTGTTTATCATAGCCCTGATCTACATGCTCAAGAAATTCGTGGATAGAACGGAATCCTTGTGTGTGGACGATGGACAATACTTCTCGCGCAATCCTTAGGCCATTAACCAGAATTATTGGGTATTTGTCCTCGATGATTTCGCGTTGGACTGCCTCAGAAAAGTAGCTGGTAGTAACATATATTCCGATCCATCCCCTTCGCAATCTTGCGACAGTGCGTGCTATATGGTTTCCTCCCGTTGCCATTCTGGGCGTTTCGCATTTCGCCTGTCCAAGTACGATGAGTTTGACTCTTGCCATGTCCGTTCCGATATCCAACCTTCCAATAAAATCTGCCCCCCCGTCCGACGATGAGGGGGTAATCCATCCATCCTTATATGAATGCCCGTCAGCTCTAATAATTCGCGCGGCGACAATTGAAGCCAATGCTTCGAAGCGTGACTTCCTCTGCTGATAGAAAATATATATTTCATGAAGTGCGCGGGATTCTGGAGAACCGGGAGAAGGTCTTTGCTCCTGGCTTGTGTGGGTCAGAAGTTTGGCGACCCTGCGACGACATCTTTCGAGAGAGGAGGGTCCTTCATTAACCCAGGTGCGCCATGCATTAGGTGCCAATAGCAACGTATCTTCAGCAGACACTGAGGGATCGCGCCTGGCTGAAATCCAGCGCCAATCGAATATTTCATTCTCTTCCTTTTGGCTGAACACGGTAAAGTCGAAAAGGTAGTTGGAGAAGGGGCGTTCCAGTTTTCGATCGTACTGTGTGACTCGTTCCGCTCTTGAAATAATGCCAAACCCCTGGAATTGTACATTTCCCTTTGCTCGCAATCCGACTCTGACACGCCTAAAGCATATTATTGGACAAGCAACCAGCCTCTTGCTTCTAACCGGGGAGGTATGCATATCAAATTGTTCGAGAAGCGCCCTATTGCCATCAGGGGTGGAGGGGTCTACACCAGGAGACTTGTTGTCCCCGTTGTATCTGATATGTCCATTGTCTGGGTCAAAAAAATCCTGCCAAGGGGTCTCTATGGAGCCGATCTTATGGGGGCTACTCGAAATTAAAATGGCGGGGCAACGAGGGGCAGCATTATGAGTGATTTTTTGGATTGGATTAATACCAGATTCGAGCAAGGCCAGTCTCTGGCCTTGGGTATGCGTCCGGTTGAAGTAGTTCGGTAATCCATTGAGCTCAAGCGGGCCTGGATCATACGGACGAGCGTATCGGAATATTTCTCCAATTTTCAAATTTCCCCTCCCATAAAAAACCATTTAATAATGCATTCTAGCAGCGTTGCGGAGGGAGACAAGAACCAAAATTTCATCCAATCAAATCGTCAATAATCGCGCCTGCCATCTACTAATGTAATACTATTGCTACTCGGTACCTAGGGTGGCCATAAAAGGATAATGTTTCCGATAATTTACACGGATACAGGCTATACTTATGCTATAATTACAATTTATGGGGAATATTTTAAAAAATGTAGTTGACAATGTATATGTATGTCCTATATATTTCATTTGTAGCTGCAGATATTGCACTTACATGGTTCTATCACTTATGGCTATAGGCGAAATAAGTCTTACGTATTAGTAGTTTATCATATTCGTGCGTTTCCGGTAAAATGGGAAATGGGGGTGGGTATGCCAGCCAGGGATAAATCCGCTAAATTTGTAGATTTAGGAAACAAAAGAGTCAACAAGGCCATAAGGGACTTGAAGTTGGTTGGAAATTTGGCCAATAAGAAGAACTATGAGTACTCTGAGGAGCAAGCAAAAAAAATCATCAAGGTATTGCAAAGGGAAGTTGAAAATATCAAGCAAGTATTTCAGAGTGCAGTTGCTGACGCACAAGATGAATTCAAGCTGTAGGCTGGAAAGGGTATGAATTAATAAATGGGCAGCGAACTTACGGCTGGAGCATTATTTGCCGGCATAGGTGGTTTTTGCCTCGGCTTCGAGGAGTCCGAAATAAAAACCCTATGGGCTGTTGAAAATGATCAAGCAGCCGTGACGACCTACAGCCATAATATTAAAAACGTTAGGAACATACTCGAAAAGGATGAGCTGGCCAGCATAAAAAATGTTTCTGTTGCGGGGCACGATCTCGAACCGGTCGACATATTACACGCAGGTTTTCCGTGCCAGAGCTTCTCCCAAGCCGGGGAGAGGATGGGTTTTGAAGATCCAAGGGGGCAGTTGTTTTACGAAGTCATCCGCATCATCAATGAATTCAGGGATCGAAGGCCGTCCGTCCTGGTATTGGAGAACAGCCCCCACCTTCGATTCGGCGACGGAGGGCGCTGGTTTATAGAGCTGACAAAAGAAATTAAGAAGGCAGGGTATTGGTTTCGCGATACGAACAGCGCTGAACTTGACGCGTACGAATTAACGCATTTGCCACAAAAAAGAAATAGATTGTTTATGGTAGCGTTTTCGATAAATAAATTCAAAAACGGAAAGTTTACATTTCCTTGCAATAAAGATGATACTGCTAAGGACCTAACGAAATTCATAGATTTCAATGGAAAGATCGAAGATGACAGTTATTACCTTCCAGAAGAAAATCGTTATTATAAGATGATTTCGAAAGAACAGGAAGATAGGGCATGCATTTATCAGCTGAGAAAATTCTTGGTTAGAGTGAAAGACCCGGGGGTATGCCCGACGCTTACTGCCAACATGGGCCAGGGAGGGCACAACGTTCCGTTTATTTATGATGCCAAGGGCCTTAGAAAGTTAACGGAGTACGAGTGCCTTAAACTTCAAGGATTTCCTGATACCTTCACATTTCCTGATGACGTTCCAAGGCACAAGCGCTATATTCAGATCGGAAATTCCGTTGCAGTTCCAGTGGTGGCATTGCTTGCTACGGCAGTAAAAACAAAACTTGAAACGGAGCTTAAGTAATGTCAATGAAAATCGGATGGCATCACCCAGTCGACGAATCAGATCAATGGGACGGTTTTAATGATGCTGGAATTGAAACCTTCGCCGGAAGCCCCATTCGTCACTTGGCGCGTGAAGTCAATCAAAACTCTTTGGATTCGGGAGAGAGCGATCCTATTGTCGTCAAGATGAAACTTCATCAAGTAGATACAAATTCATTGCCCGATTTGGAAGAATTCAAGAATATTTTGTTGTTGTGTCGTGATGCAGCTAAAAATGAAAGTCCAAAAGCAGAAGTGTTTTTTGAAAACGCACTGGACCTTCTGGGAAAAAAGAAAATTAATGTTCTTGAGATATCGGACTACAATACAACTGGAATGGAGGGGCCGTGTGAAAACGGCAAGCCATTTTACGCCTTTGTAAAAGCAAAAGGACAAAGCAGAAAGGGTTCACTTGCTGCAGCAGGTTCATATGGAATTGGTAAGTTTGCACCTTACTCCGCTTCCAACACAAGGACAATATTTGTTTCAACAATTTATCAAGATGATTCCGGGGAATATCGTCAGCTTACTCAAGGAAAATCGATTCTAATGTCTCATGACGTGGGAGGGAAGCGTAAGCAAGGGGTTGGGTTTTGGGGGAACAAAGAAAAGTGCCAGCCGTTGGAGGGGGTCGTCCCGGATCTTCCCGTATGGCTCCAACGGGTTAAAAATGAAGCTGATCTACCCAAAAGCAAGGGGAGCAAACTCACTGTAATTTGTTTTAATGCTGCGAAGAATTGGCAGGAGCATCTCGCTGTATCCGTCGCTGAAAATTTCTTTGCTGCTATCAGCGATGGAAAACTACGCGTTGAAATAGATGGGAAATATACTTTGGAGCAAAGTAGCATCGGCGATTTTCTTGAAAACAAGGACATCCGGAAATTGATAGAAAAATCCAAGAACGAGCCGGAACAGTTCGACAACAGCAAGCATTACCTGAAGGCGTTTCGGGACAAGACGGAGGTTATCGTAGAGCAAAGCGAGATGAGGGAGCTAGGCTTATGCCAATTGCGCATCCTCGTCGGGGAGGGACTTCCGAAGAAGGTATGCGCTTTGCGGAATGGTATGTTCATTTCGGATAACCTGAACCGCCTGAAGAGTTTTTCTGAATATAAAGAATTCGTCGCTGTATTTCATTGTCAGAGCAAAAAGGGCAATGAGCTCTTACGCTTGATGGAGCCACCGAGGCATGATGATTTCGAGCCGGAACGGCTTCCAACCAAGGAAGAGCAGAGGAAAGGCACTATAGCTCTCCGGGATCTGGCAAACTGGGTTCGCGAAATGCTAAAGCGTCACGCTAAAGACCCTGTGTCAGAGGTGACGGAGATCGACGAGTTAAGAGATTTCTTCGGCGATGAAGGAGAGAAGGGGGCTGGGGGCGGAGCGGAAGAAATCAATCCTTATGGGGAGATATTGATACGAGCAAAGCCGATCAAGATGAGGGTGCAAAATGTTGTTCCTGCCATAGAAGGAGATGGCGATGGCGGTGGCGTGGGCGAAGGCCCTGACGGAGGAGGCGGAGGAGACGGAGCTGGTGGAGGAGATGGAGAGGGTGGTGTCGGTATCGGCACCGGGGGTACCGGAGGGGGTGCACAGGTGTCTGGCGTTGAAATAAAGAATATTCGGGCAGTTCCGATTGGCCTAAGGATGCGGAAGATTGGCTTTACTCCTCAGAAAACCGGGAAAGTATGCCTCCGTCTTTTTGAGGCAGGGGCAGATAGCGATTACGAGATACCTGTTGCAAAGACGGGTGTGGGCGCAGTGGAAAAAGGATGTGTGATTCTGGATGTAATGGCTGGGAGTCGCGTGTCGTTAGAGATTGAATTGAAACAGGATTTTCTTGGCGCACTGAAGGTGGTGGCCCATGAAGTATGACAAGCAGAAGGCTTTCCCGTATCCGGTGCTTCGTCCCCAAAGCGATGACTTTAAGGATGTTGAGTTTCAGACCACAGTAGAGTTTATTGTAGGAAAGGATACCATTAAAGTAAGTATTGGATATGCCCTATCCTCATCTGAAATTATAGAGGAGATAAAAAAAGGAAATGCGGCATATGTATCAATTGTATCGTGTAGGGATACCTATTTCAGATCATTTCTGTCATCTGCTGATGGGAAATGCGAATCCGAATTTGATATCGGCCAATTGCGTGGAGAAGTTAAGGTCGAGCCATATGTATTTGTAAAACAATCTATTCCGGAATTTAGGTCTTCCGACATTAATGATGAATTTGGTGAAGGCCCCTTTCCATTTACAGTTGGAGAAGTTTTGGCACAAGATGAACCACAGGTATTTTATGTAGATAGGGATCTTTTCAAACCTATAACATCGGTGTTCGAGCTGGTGAAAAAAGACGAATTGAGCGATGGAGAATGGACATTAGGTTTTGACGAAGAGCATGTCCAAATAGAAGTAAGCCCACACATGAAACAGGTGCTTGATGACGCGCGAAACTCTCAGCGGAATAGAGTTATTCTCATAAATTCAATCTACTTTGCGGCAGTAATGCAGGCCGTACAAAAATTGAAGGATTCCAGGTTTCTTGAAGAGAAGAGGTGGGGACAGGTTATATCCAGGCAGGCTCACAACAAGGGACTTGACCTAGAAAGCAATGATGCATATCTTATCGCCGAGCGTTTAATGCAGCATCCGATGCGGTTGCTTGAAAATTACATTTTAAAAGGAAAAGAGTCATGAAAGCGCGTCTTCTTAAAATAAGAAAATTGCAGGATTTATTAGGAGGAATTCAAGACAACCTGGACCGGTATCGAACGGGCGACTTTGAATTCTTGAAAATCAATCCTTCCAATTATATTGAAACGAATCACGAAATTGATGAAGTAAGACTATCGTCTGCTAATTGTACAAAAGAAAATAATAGAGAAATGGAGAATTGCGTATCTCTATTTGAAGCGATGGGTAAACTTTCCCACTATCTTGCTAGAGATGAGAGGCTTTGGGTGTATCTTACCCATACCGATCTACTTCAATATGCGAGAAGTAGATGGCCGATTCCCGATGACGACGAAAAGGCAGTAAAACATATTCGCACTCACTTTCATGTTGTCGGTGCTCGCGGATTCGAAAGAGACAACGCTGCATCGCGACTCTGGTGGATGGCTTCTCTCTGTAGCAGGGTCGGTAGCCTGAGCTTGAATGATGCATTGACAACGTTCCTTTATCAGTCTGATGTCCGCGCAAATATCATTGAACGTCCTACTACATCCCAGAGCGTCCACGTATTTTCGACTGTAATAAATAAACTCCATGAATCCTTCAATGGGGATAAGAGGCTTTTTGTAAGAGAAACATTTCGCGCAATAATGAAGGAGCTTAATCTGCAGGGTGGCATAAAGCTCTTGGGTGCGATGGCTGAACGTGATGTACAGAAGATATTTGAGTACTGCCTAAGGCCTTACGCATAATTTATGACCCAAGTCGCTAGCCTCATCAGAGATGATTATGGACAATATGACGAGGCGACTACGTAGCCGAACGATGGCTAGTATTAGATCTGGAGACACCACTCCAGAGAAGAGACTGCGGTCTGCTCTCCATTGCAAAGGATTTAGATTTAGGAAAAACGTTAGGGCATTGACCGGTACCCCTGACATAGTTTTGAAAAAATATATGGCCGTAATATTCGTAAACGGTTGTTTTTGGCACCAGCACCGCAATTGCCCACGAGCGACTATGCCAAAGTCGAACCGTGAATATTGGGAAATTAAGCTGAAGGCCAACGTGCGACGTGATAAAGAAAATATTAGACGTCTTGTTGGGATAGGATGGGATGTGATAACTGTATGGGAATGTGAAATTAATACTGATGTAGATGCTGTATTGAATTGTATTGTTCGTAAATTACACTGAAGACCTATAGGCTCAAAAAATCATCACGTAGATGCGCTATTGTAGAGACTCAGTTACAGACATAGTTATTCCAAGACACCCGATCAAGTAGGGAATTTGGTCACGCTACTTGATCGGGCTCCGCTTACCTAAACAGCTAAAAGACGAACAACCTTCGTATGGCCCAGGTGGGTATATCGGTCGGGCGTGCATGTAAGGATGATGACCTGTCCCTTCTTCCCAGCCTGGGCCAATGCTGCACCCATGAACCTCAGGCGGTCGGGGTCGGTGTATCCCAAGGCATCGTCCAGGATGACCGGGACCGGTTTCTCCGCTGAAACCAGCATGGCGGCTGCGATCCGAGCCAGAATAGAAAGTTGTTCCCGTGCCCCGCCGCTCAGACTTTCGAAGGGGACCGTGATTCCCTGCTGTGTCCTTGCCTTGATAGCAAGGTCGTCGTCGATCTCTACCTGGAAGGTGTCATCGAAGACCAATCTTCCCAACTGCTCGATCTTGTCCTTGAAGGGCGCCTTGTAGCTCTCGTTGGCGGCGTCCCTCTCTTTTTTTAAAAGGGTGTAAAGCAACCGTGCTGCCGCCGCCCTGCGGCAAAGGCTCTGCTTTTCCCGTTCTGCCCGGTAAAGTTTGCCTTTCAGATCTTCAATCTTGTCGTGAAGTCCTTCATCCCCAAGGGTCTTCACGCGCGCTTCCAACTCAATTGCTTCCCTCTCGGACTTTTTATGGCGTTCCTCGGCCGCTATTAGGGAACCGGAAACCGACTCCATGAGAGCCCGGACCCTGTCAGGATTCAGGCCGGCAAGATTCTTGCGCTTGAGTTTAAGAATTTCCTCTTTCTCAATAACCTCCCTCAGGCTGTTTTCAAGGGACCCCTGCAGGGCCGCGTCGCTTGCGTTCTGTTGGGCTGAGATCAGTTCCTTTTTGCTGTCGTCCAGTTCCTTGGCCATCTGTACTGCGTTACCTGATAATCTGGCTTTCTCCACCCGCACATTTCCCTGCTTTATCTCGGCTTCCTTCTGCTCTGAATCTGCGATGGACCAATCGACATTCACCTTCCGCAAGGTCCCCTCGGAGGTTTTGAGTGCCCCCAGTGCGGCATCCAGCCCGTTTGCCATCGGGGGTGTCTTGGGCCGACTTTTCTTGTATGCATCTGTCTTTTCTTGCAGTACGGCAATCCTTGCCGTTAGGTCTTCGTAGGTTAGGTCGCGAAGGCAAGTCTTCTCGACTTTCTTCAGGTACTTTATCCGCGATTCCGCTTCCTCCCTCGATTGGAGCTTTTTCCTGGCTTCCGCGGACCCCTTCACGCCGTAGGTTTGACAGAACCGGTGGAACTCCTCCTCTGCCTCGTTGAACTTTCTTCTAATTCCCTCTGAACTTGAACCTGCCGCGAATTTCAGATTGAGCAAGTCGGGGAGTAGGAGATTGAGCTCCTCGGTGACCGTTCTTGTCTCCTCCTGCCCCTCATCAAGTTTCAATCCCCGCCCGTCCACCCGGATGGTCTGACGCTTGAGAGCTTTTATGGTCAATGAGGGGGCACCGACTTCAAGTTTTGCCTTGGCCCCGTTCATCTTGTTCTCGGCGCTGACGATTGCTTCCAAGACTTCCTCTGTGACTGTAGTTCCTGCAAGAACCTCCCTGGCTCCTGCGGCCCTGTCCCTGGCCTGATCGACCTCCTCCTTCCTTTCCTTCATCGTCTGAAGGTCGTGAAGGTCGCGGTAAAAATCGTAGTCGTTTTTTAATTGATCTCTCTCGTCGCGAGCCTTCACGACCTGTTTACCCAAATCTTCAAGGGATTGCTTCTTTTCTCTGGCGACAGCGTCCGCATCTTCCAGTTTCTTGTCGATGCCGGCAACCTTATCCGCCAATTTCTGGGACTCCTTCTCCCGCTCCTCGATCCGCTGGATCAAAGCCCTTCGGTCATCCAATGCTTTTTGCGCGGCCGAGTGTGCTAACTGGGCGGCCTGCAACTTCAGGTCGAGGTTAACGATCTCGTGCTCCAATATCTCAACCTTTTCCAGATTATCTTTGGACTCCTTCTCCGCGGTCCGCAATCCTGCGACCATCTCTTCATGCTTGAGAATCTCTCCCTTGACAGCCGCCAACCGTTCCGTGTCTGTCGCCAAGCGCTTGGCTTGGCTCTCGAACTCCGCTACCTTTGCGCAGATGTCTTCCACTGCTGCAGTCGCATTTTTCTGTTCCTTGCCCTCGCCGCCGGATGGGGTGAAATACTTCAGGAACTCATGCTCAGCACGGGCAAGAAGCGAGGCCTCCTCCGCGCCGACTGGCTCGCTGCCTGCCGCCTTGTCAAGCGCAGCGGCCAGAGATTCAACTCCGTTGAACCTGGCTTGGGAGACCGCTGTGCCTTGTTGCACCTCTACCGCTTTCCACAGGTTGAGATCCATCGTCTCCCCGAGAATCTGCTCGACCCTCTCATGCGCTTCACGGCCGGTCAGGCTCTCCGGGGACGGCGAGGTAATTGTCAAGGTGGTCTTACCTTTCTTGTGAAAGCGCTTGAAATATGTGAAGCCATACGGTCCGGACTCGGCGTTTAGCTCGATCTCTGGTCCTTCATCCCTGTGCGTTGGCTTGATGGCCTTGACATCCCGGTGGCTGCTGTTGTCGGGGTATTCGATGAGGAGCCGGAGACCCTCGATGATGCTGGATTTCCCAACTTCGTTGTTGCCTTCAATAACGGTAATTCCCCGCGGCGAGAAGTCGACTGAGGCATCGTCCACCCCGCGGTAGTTTCTGATTGTCAAGCGATGGATGATCATGCGGCACCTCCCGCCAGCCGAATGAGAAGAGCGAGAGCGTCCTTCGCAACTTCACCTTCCCCCCCTGGTTCAGATGCCCGTTTTTTAAGATCCTCCACCGCCTTTTGGGCAAACCCCGAGAAACGCAGATCGGAGAAATCAGCGTCATCCGGGATGATGACGAGGTTGTCATCCCTAACCTCCAAGGCTCCAAGGAGATCACGGTAATGGGCGAGCAACTCCTCGAGTTGTGCCCTTAGGGTCAGATTGAGTGTGCCCTCGAAGCGTAACTTGATGATCTTTTTTTCCTTCATCCCTATTTCATTTAGCTGTTCTCGCAATGCTTGAAGATCCTCAATGGAGTTGAGGGGAACTTTTTCCTCGATGAATTGCCAGGTCCCCAGCGGGACCTGCTCAACCTGACAGGAGGAATCGTCCAAGGACACAACCAGAACCATTCCGGCCATGACCTCCCCAAAATCGGTTGATTCGGGGGAACCGGAATACCAGATGCGCCCCGTGGTTCCCACGTTCGAAGTGGAATGTCGGTCCCCTAAAGCCAAATACTGAATGATGCCATCACCGATCAACTTCTCGGCATTCTTGAGGGAGATCAGGCTTGGATCTTCAGTATTGGGAGAAAAGGCGTCCACAATCCCATGGCCGACACAGATACGAAGGTTCCTGCCAGGTGTCAGTTTCGCACAGGCCAGGGCAACCGTGTCATGGGCGAGTTTTTTCGTCGCCCACGGTGCCCCGACAACCTCGACTCCTTTTTCGACCTCGACCGGGCACGCGTTCTCGAGGACGTGGATATTTGCAGGTTTGTGTTTCAAGAACGCTTGCGATCGGTAGATCGACCCTTCGTTCAGGGGGTCGTGATTGCCGGGCAGGAGGTAAACCGGGAGAGAAACTTGGCCTAGTGCCTCCAGCGCCCTGACCACGGCCCTGCGGTCGATCTGGTTGGACTCGAACACATCGCCACTGACCACCACGAAACTGCAACCGTTTTCCAATGCCACTTCACCCAGCTTGCGGATCGCGTCGATCCGTGCCTGGGCGAACATCTCCTGCGCCCCCTCGCGGAGAAAGTGGCGGGTCATGCCCAACTGCCAATCCGACGTGTGAAGGAAGCGGGTCATAGGGATTCCCTTTCCCTAAGGAATCTCTGGATAGTTACAGCGATATTACAATAACCCTCAATATTTATATGGTTATTATCACGATGTCCCACCCATCCTGCGGTCAGCTGGTAGAAACCCAATCCTGACAATAATCAGTAAATAGTCCCACGAGGGGTCGCTTATTGGGCGACAGGAACTGTCGCATAGGTCCCGTATGCTTTTCCCATGAAGGCGGAAGACCGGGTGCCGATCACGCTCCGATGTTTCAAATGTCTTGCGGAGCGGGAAATCCTGATCCCCCGGAAACGGGGGGTGGCGCCGGGGAAATACCTCTGGGAATGCCTCGAATGCCAGAGGAGGAGGATCGGTTGGGGCGGCAACGAACCACTGGAAGGGGAGGGAAGATGAAGACGGAGAATCGCATGACCACGCTGGCGGACCTGGAGATCGGCAACCCGAAGACGGTTCTGAACCTGACTGCGGTGCCCCTCTCCGGGAATCCCGCCTCTGCGCTGGAATACCTGCTGGTCGACGAGGCACTCGAGGCGAAGAAGGTGATCGTCGAGGAGGTGAGCGAGGGCGGGTCGGTCCCGGAGCTGCGGATGACCAACTTCTCGAACCGGGTCGTCCTCGTCGTCGACGGGACAGAGTTGGTCGGGGCCAAGCAGAACCGGATCGTCAACGCATCGTTCCTGATCCCGCCTGAGTCGATCACTCGGATACCGGTCTCCTGCGTGGAGCAGGGCCGGTGGCAGTACAGGGGACGCGAATTCGGAGCGAGCAAGCACTTCGCGGCACATTCGATCCGCCGCGGCAACGCCGAGTTCCACAAGACCTCCCTCAAGCAGAAGCGTGGGTATGCCTCCGACCAGGGGCAGGTCTGGGCCTGCGTGGCGGACATGTCCCACAAGATGGACGCCCCGACCGCAACCGGCGCGATGAACGACGTCTTCGAGTTAAAACGGTCTTCCATCGAGGAGTACCGGAAGGGGATCTCCCTGAAAGGGAGTGAGACCGGCGCGGCGTTCTTCGTCAACGGCATCTACAAGGGCATCGAGTTGTTCGACCGGGCTACCACGTTCGGGAAGATGTTCCCGAAGCTCCTCTCCGGGGTTGCCGTGGAGGCAATGATGGTTCAGGAGGAGCGTCTTTCCGCCCGGCGGGCCAAGACTCCGGAAGAGACGGTGGAGTACGTGAAGCGGATCCTCGACGAGGTCGGCAAGTCGCTCTTCGAGAAGTACGAGCCGGTTGGGATCGGCGAGGACTGGCGGTATGACGCGAAGCGTTCCTTCGGGAAGGCGCTGCACTACAAGGCCGACCTGATCCACTTCTCCGCGTTCGGGAAGTGATGGAAAGGAGGGAGGCGCATGGCGGGCGTTATCAGTATGGGATGGGCAGGACCTCAGGACCTGGTCTACGGGTTTAGCCTGAAGAACGTCGCGGAGCGCCTGACGAGCAAGAACTGGCGGCGGAAGGCGGTCATGCGGCTGGACCGGCACGGCCTGCTCTACATCTGGGTGAGCAGAGGCAAGAAAGAAGAAGACGGGAAGAAGCGCGTGGTGCACGTCGTGTCGGTGCAGCGCCCGGAAGTAGTGGGTGATAGACGCACTAATTACGGGCGACACCTCGATGACCTCGAAGACGCGCTCCGTTACGCCAACGGAGAAGATCGTTCCGCCTTAAGCAGATATTCGGATGCTCTGGACGGGATGATCCTCAATGAGTTGGGGGTGGAGTACTTCGGGAACAAACCCGCCCCCACCACGTTCTCCGTGATGGGAGTAGGGCACAAAGTGGAGATCCCGGGACAGGAGGAAGGGGAGGGTCTCATAAAACCGGATAAGTATGCCTGTTTCCTTACGGAGGTGCTCGAGAGCATCCTGGCGGTCTGCCCCGCGATGTCGAAGTACGTGTACAAGCACGGGATAACTATGCACCCGGACGTGGAGGGCAGGAAGAATTACGGGCGGAATTCGAACCTCCCCAAGAGGATCGCGGTCCGGTGCTACAAGTCCGAAAAAGAGGTTGTTGGGAGATTCCACGTGTTTCCGAAGGAGCGTGCAGCCCGTGGATTGATGCGGGCGGTACGCATCGACGATCCCAAGGGGCAAGTCGGGGGCAAGGGGCAGTCTGCCGTTAAGAGGGCGCCACGGAAGTCGGGGCCGCAGTCGTGATCCCAGGGTGCATAACGGGAAGCCGGGTGCTTACATGGCATCGACAAACCGTTCGCGGGAGATAGCACAGATGAGGCAAAAGAAAGATCCGGAACTCGTCACCCCCGAGAAGATGGCAGAGATGATGTCGGCCCTGTACCCGGTAAGAACCAAGAAGAACGGGTTCCCGCGATTCCGGTACGACTTTGTCATCTCCCCGACCGATACAATCGGGGTGTGCATCCACCCCCGCAAGGACGGGAAGGGAATGAAACGGATGCTGGCCCTTTACGCGGAGTTATCGAGCCGGCCGTACGATAAGGTACTGGAAGAGGTTCTGATGCGTAACACCACGATATTGATAGTGGATCCGATTGTTTATGAGAATGCCGACTGGAATACCTTTATCTTGGTGGCCATACACGAGTACGCCCACTTTCTGAGGCAGGCGGTGGGGTCGGTCTACAAGTGGGATTTCCGGGTGAACTCCTTCGAGAGAACGCTGGGCCTCCTGGAAGAGTTCAACCACCGGGTGTACGGTAAGCGGAGCTACAAGAAGATTGGCCCCCTGTTTGGGGGTTGGTGCCTGTGGGACGGCATCCACGACCCTTGGGCGCATGACCCGCTCTTCTACTTCATCCTCTATTTCCTGGAGCGGAAGGCGCATGAGATGGAATATTTCAACAGGAATGCAAAGCCTGTCTACGACGAGGAGCCGTGAGGGGCCGGTGAATTCGGCCCACTCCCGCCCGATTCGGAAATACAATAGGGCCCAGCCGTTCCGGAGGTTCCCCGTTGGCTGAAATCCTCCATTTCCTTCTGGTTCCAGACAGGTCCTCCGGGAGGAGTGTTCGCAGAGCAGTCGCATCCGGTGGGGCACGGTGGGGGACAGTCGTCGGGACGTTCGGCGAACTGGTGGATCAGGCTTGCAAGGCCTATCTGCTGGTACCCGCCGAAACGGACTGGTATGACCGGCTGGGCGAGGCCTCCAGGAAGCTCACGGACGCATTCTGGTCGGATAGTCTGAAGGCAGACCCGGATGGCTCTCTGGCAGTTCTGGACCGGGAGCTTCGCAGGCTCCTTGAAGCCCTGGGACCAGGGCGGGATATCGTACCGATCGAAAAATCCCGGTTGTCCGACCGCGGAAAGCGGCACCTGGCGGATCTTTCGCGACTCCATGAATCGATGGATCGGGCTCTCCCCAATGGCCTTGCGACGATCCGAAATTTGCTCTCGGCGGACAAAGCCGACGCCAATCGGAACGTCAAGGTCTATCGGAAGGCCGGCTATCCAACGCTCTCTCCCTGGCAGGAAGCGCTTCTCGGGAAGCTGGACGCCGATGCCGGAGAGGAACGCGATCCAGGGCTTGAAACGATCCTCGCCGGTTGCCTGATCCCTGGCCCCGCGGGGAAGGCGAAATCGGCCCTTGCGCACCTTCAGGAAAACCTGTTTAGAGCCGGACCTTCCCAAGTCCTGCTGGACGATTCCGTTACCTGCCTGGGCGTCAGGGACCACCTCGAGGCGGCGGAAATCACGGCGGGGATGATCCAGAAGGCACTCGCCGGGGATTCTAAGCTAAAGACGTCGGACATCGGGTTGCTTCTCCCGGGGGACGGGTCCTGCGAAGATGCGGTGCGGGAAGTCTTTTCCCGGGCCGGGCTGCCGGTCTCCGGTCTGGAGGGGTTCCCCCGGCTGCGGAACCTTGGTGGAGAGGCGGTTTTCCTCTTCCTTGCTACCCGGCGACGGCCTGCCCCGGCGATGTCGCTGGCCGCTCTTTACTCCTCCCCTCTGATGCCTTGGGAAGGGACGGTTGGAAACCGGCTCGCGATGGAGATCATGGATGGAGAGTACGACCCGGAAATGCCCGCTGGACTGCAAATCGAAGGGCAGCAGATGATGAGCCTCATCCGAGGAAAACATGAGGTCCCAAGGTCCTTGGGGGAGGCGCTGAAGACTTTCAGCTCCCTCCTGACCGCATCGTGTGCGATGGCAGGACATGTCCAGGTTGCGCGGCAAGCTCTGGAATCCCTCGGAGAGGCGATCGGACGGCTCAAGGGGAAAGACGTTCCTTGGGAGGAACTGACCTCCCAAGTTCCCCAGGCCCTGATTTCCTCCGGCGCCGGTTTGGATCTGACACGGGAGGGTATAGCGCTCTTTCTCGAGGACGAGGAACCATGGCGGTTGGTACGCCTCCTCTTCGTCCTGGGCTTCTCGGATGGACGTTACCCTACTGGCCCCGATCGTTCGCCGGTGTTCGATCCCCCGGACACGGCAGCGCTGAAAGCAGATCACGGATATGCTCTCGAAACGCCGGAGGAGGGGATGGTGCGACGGCGGGGCCTGTTTCTCCGCCAGCTGGGTGGGATCAGCGACCGCGTGGTTTTCCTATCTCCTTTGCGGGACGCGATGGGGGAGGAACTGGCTCCCTCCGGAACGACCACCTTCATGGCCCGTCTCTTCAAGGGTATCCAGGCGCCCGAGGATCTCCTGCTGACCTTGGAACGGGAGTCGCACCGGTCGAGGGTCAAGGGGCTGGCGGTTGCTCCCCCGGCGGATCCTCTCCTCACGGGAATTCTTGATGTCCTGGATCCGGACCTGAAAGTCGATCTGCTGGAAGATGGTAGCGGGATGTTGAGGCCGTTGACGCCATCTGGCCTGGATACCCTGTTGGTTTCCCCCCTGTCCTGGTTCCTTCAACTGGAGGACATCGTTCCATTGTCATGGGCTCCTGAAACCATGGACCCGATGACGAAGGGGACGCTGGCCCACGCGGTGTTCGAGAACCTCTTTACCGCTGGAAACCCGCTCCCGACCGTCGCGAAGATAAAGTCCTCCGTCGGGAAGCTCCTCAACGAGGCAATGCTCCTTCGCGCACCCTTCCTGACGGGATTGGAATGGTACGTGGAGCGGCGAAACCTGCTGAACGACGTGGAAACGGCGGCGATCCGTTGGAGAGAACTCCTGGATCGCAGCGGTGCGGAGATCCTCGGCGTCGAGACCAATCTCACCGGGGTGTTCGAGGGCGTACCGATCCGCGGCCGGACGGACCTCCTGCTGTCCCTCCCCTCGGGGCACATCTTCGTGGTCGATTACAAGAAGTCGACCAGCAGGACCCGCCGGACCTGCATGGAGGCAGGGTACGACATCCAGACCTCCCTCTATCGACAGATGCTCCGCTCCGGCAAGGTGGCCGATGTTGGCGGGGAGGCGCTGGCTCGCGCACTCAAGGAGGGAGGAGACATCGGGGTCCTCTACTACATGATGGACGACCAGCGGGCGCTGACCAACACGTCGGGCTGGATCCCGCGCAGCATTTCCGGCGTGGAGGAGCTGGGAAGCGAGATCTCGGTGAACGGTGAGATCCTGGTACGCGAGCGGATCAGTGCGTTGCGGGCCGGGAAAATCCCATTGAACCGGGAAGACGATGCGGAGACCTTCGACAAGGTTGGTGTGAAGACGTATGCGCTCGATGTGAGTCCCCTGGTGTCCCGGTTTGTCCACCCGGCGCCTGAGGAAGAGGACGTGGAATGACGATCCCACGGCTCACCGTCATCCCCGCCGGGGCGGGGTCCGGGAAGACGTACCGGATCCAGACGCAGCTGGCCGACTGGGTGGTCAAGGGACGGGTCGCCCCCGAGCGGATTCTCGCGGTGACGTTCACGGAAGCCGCGTCGTCGGAACTGAAGGAGCGAATCCGGTTCGAGCTCGTGAAGCGTGACCGGATCGAGGATGCGTTGAAGCTCGAGGAGTCGTACATCTCCACGATCCACGGCTTCGGCTTGCGGGTCCTCACCGAGTTCGCGTTCGAGGGGGGGATGTCGCCGTCCCCCCGTCTCCTCAATGATGACGAGCAGGGGTTTCTCATCCGCCGAACGCTGCCCAAGACGGACAAGGCGGAACCCGTTGCGATCAACCTCCGGAAGTTCGGATACCGGTACGACCATGCAACGAAAGCAAGTGCCGAGGATGTCTTCCTTGAAGCGCTCCTTTCCCTGATCGACCGGCTCCGCTCCCTGGGGCGGAAAGGGGAAGATGCCGCTTTGATCGCCGGAGCCGTGGACACGCTCCGTCGGGTCTACGGCGCAACGGAAAACGCCGACGCCTTGAACCGTGCGCTGCACGGGGCCGTGGGACGCCTGCTGAAGCGGTTCCCGGGAGATCTCTCCTCGGGGTTCGAGGGGAACATCTCCGCATGCAAAGATTTCCGGGAGAACTTCCGGAGCCTGCGGTGTGCCGAGGATTTCGAGGAGGTAACCTCCGATTGGAGCCTCTGGCTTTCCCTCCGGAAGCTGCGCGTCGCGGCAAGAGGGGGAAAGGTCCCGGCAGGGTACGAGGATCACGCCCGCGATGTGATGTCCGCGGCAGGATTGCTTCACCGACATCCCGGACCGTTAGCCGATGCGGAGTTGCACGTGAGGGCCCTCCTGGGGGCGAGCCAGGGTTGTCTGGAAACCTACGGGGAAGGGAAGCGAAAGGCAAGCCTGGTCGATTTCCCGGACATGCTGGCCGGCGCCCACGAGATCCTCACAAAGCGGCCCGACGTCCTGGCGATCCTGAAAGGGCGTGTCGACTGCCTGGTGATCGACGAGTTCCAGGATACCAACCCCCTCCAATTTTCCCTGCTATGGAAAATCCAGCAGGCCGGGGTCCCGGCGCTGATCGTCGGGGACGTCAAGCAGTCCATCATGGGGTTCCAGAATGCCGACCCGCGGCTGTTCGAGCAGCTCGAGAAACAGAACCCAAAGGCGTGCGAGCCGCTGACCTTCAACTGGCGGGCTTCGGGGCCCCTCATGGAGTGGGTCAACGCGATGGGGGAAGGCTTGTTCGGGAATGCGTACACGCAATTGACGCCGAAGGCGGACTTCAAAAGTACGCTGGATCCGCTCGAGGTCGTCGATGCCCCGAAATACATTGGTTCCAATTACAAGCGAGCCTCCTGGACGGCGGTGCGGATCAAGGCGCTTCTGGAAGACAAGAAAAACAAAGTCTGGGACAAATACGCAAAGGCCTCGAGGCGCATTCGTGGAGGCGATATCGCGGTCTTGTGTCCCACTCACAGCCTGGTCGATACCTACGCTTCGGTAATGCGGGCGCTGGGGATACGGACACGGATCGCACAGGACGGGTGGTACGGATCCGCAGAGGTTCAGATTCTCTGTCGCTCCCTGGAATACATCGCGGATGCCGACGACCGTCATGCCGCGCTCTATCTGGCGGTGACGGAGCTTGGGAGCCATACCCTGGAGTCGGCGCTCGGTTCCCTCTGGCGGGGTGAGTCATTGAAGGATCCGGTCCTGGGCCAACTGGAACCGCTGAGGATGGTGGCTGCCGACAAGACCATCGAGACCCTGGTCTCCGGGGTGATTGTTGCGCTGGACCTCTACGGAAAGGTGGCCCTGTGGCCCGATGCAGCCCAGGTCCGGGCCAACATTCTGCGGTTTCAGGCGGAGGCCCGGGAGTTCCGGGAGGTGAACCGCCAGGTGCTCCTTGCGGGCGGCTACTACGGGAGCGGTGTCAAGACGTTCCTGTCATGGCTTGCCGCCAGGGTGGAGGAAAAAGACGCGCAGCCGGATCCGCGGGTCGTGGACGAGGATGCCGTGACAGTTACGACGTGGCATAGCGCCAAGGGGCTCGAGTGGCCGGTTGTCGCGGTCAGCGGCATGCACCGGCAGATCAAACCACGCCTTCCGGACGTCTCGGTCACCTACGAAGACTTCAAGGACCTGGCCGATATCCTTCAGAAGGCCCGGATCGAGATCGTTCCCGGCTTTGCGGCCGAGGAGACGACCACGGCCTTCCAGGAACATCTCCAACCGGCCATGGAAGAGGAAGCGAAGCGGCTGCTCTACGTGGCCCTGACCCGTGCCCGAGAGAAGGTGATCGTGGAATGGCCAAGCCACCTCGCGGGGAAGGACAAGTCGTATTACTGGTCCCTGCTTACCGGGGCAGCGGATATGGTAGTGGAGAAGGGGGCGATGCGGGTGAAGGGAAAGGTGTTCCCTTGCATCGTGAATCGGACAGAAACGGGAGTGGCGCCCGCGGTGGAGGCTTCCGTCGGAGAGCCCGTCGCGCCTCTCTCAACAATTGGGCGCCGGGCCATTGAGGTTCGTCCTCTGCCTTCCGGCCTGACGCCGGAGGCGATCACTCCATCGTCTCTCCACGATGAGACTGGCGCGGGCACTGCCCCGGTTTTCCGTCAGGAATCCTGCGGATCCCCACTGGAGGTTCTCTTGGACCTGGCGGGAATCGACAGAGGTCTGCTCTTGCACAAGACGTTCGAGGTCCTGGGAGGATGGCCCGATCGTGTGGATCTCTTGGAGAGGGCCACCGGAGTGTTGCTCGATAAGAAGCTGGCAAGTCTGCTCGGGGTCGCGGTGGCGGATTTCGATCGATGGCTGAAGGGGCGCTTCCAGCCGTTATCCATTCGGCGCGAGATGCCGCTCCTGGGGATGGACAGGCAGGGGAGCGTGGTATCCGGTGTGCTTGATCTTCTCGTGGAGACGGCGGAGGGGTACTGGGTCCTCGATCATAAGTCCGACGTCACGGAAGACCGCGCAGCACGCTTCGCTCTGTATCTGCCGCAGCTTCGTTGCTACGCCGACCTGATCCGGAAGGCGTTTCCCGGCAAGCCGGTGCTGGGCGTCGGGATCCATTGGATCTCATACGGGGAGGTTAATCTGCTTCCGGAGGAGGGTGCGGCATGAGCGGGAAGGTGCAGCCGAAGAAGATCCGAAAGAAGCCGGTCCCGATGAACAAGCCCGCCATGATGGACTGGGCGCTGCGGCTGCTGCGGCTTCTCAACGAAAAGAAAGTTCTCACCTCGCGGGTCGTGGCGGAGGAGTTCGAAGTCAACATCCGAACTGCCCAGCGGTACCTCCTGTACCTGGCCACCCTGCCGTGCGTGGTGGTTGACGAGGAGAAGCACACCTACTCGCTCACCTCGGACTACGTCATCACCGACAAGATCCTGAACACCTCAGAGATGTCCCTGGTGTGCGCCCTGATCGACTACGCAACCCACATCTTCGGCAAGGAACATTCGAAGTTCCTGGCGGGGCTGAAAAACCGGATCTTCCGGATGCCGGACGTCTACCAGATCGTCAAGGACGAGGCAATCGACATGGAGAAAGTGGCGGCTGCCCAGCTGACGTTGGAGCGCCACATTAAGGCCCGCGAGGCGATATCCTTTCTCTATCGGCGGTCCGGGAAGCGATACGCTGTGGAGCCGAGCAAGATCCTCTACTACGGTGGATTCTGGTACCTGGTGGCGATGCATGACGGGATCGTGAAGAAGTTCCTCCTCGACTCCATCGAGGGGGTCCGCGCCACGGGGAAGGCCTGCGGGGAGATTCCGGAATCTGTCCGGAAGACATTGTCGGAAGCGCAGAGCATCTGGTTCCAGGAGAAGGCGCCGGATCGGGTGACGGTGGAATTCGATGCGGAGGTTGCTCACTACTTCGAGCGGAAGAGCATCTTTCCCCGCCAGGAGATCGTGCGGAAGGAGAAAGACGGGAAGATCGTCGTCTCCTTCGATGTCCACAACGACATGGATTTCCGGGAGCATATCGCCCGCTGGATGCCTTACTTCAGGGTGCTGGACCCGTCGCGATATCGGGATTTTATCCGGGTATTAGCCACTCGAGTGGCGACAAGAAACGAAAGTCTCCCAGCATGATGCCGCAGAGGGGCAAATGGGGAGAGAATGACGGACCCGCATTATGGCCCGATCCGGAGTGGCTCATCACCGAGGGGACATGATCCTCACCATCCATCGCGGATCGAAGCAGATCGGCGGCTCATGCGTCGAGCTGCGGTCTGCTCGCGGGGACCGAATCCTACTGGATGTCGGAATGCCACTCACCCAGCCAGACGGTAGCGACTGGCCGCGCGGGACGATGACGCGCCCGGGTGAAGATTTGCGCCGCGAAAAAGTACTGCCAGACATCGATGGACTGTATGTCGGTTCGAGTCCGGAAATCTCAGCCCTGGTTCTGTCGCACGCGCACCTCGACCATTACGGTCTTGCGCATTATGTTCCTCCTGACATACCTGTCTATGGTAGCCGGGGCACGATCGAGATGCTGCGGGCGTCGAAGTTGTTTGTCCCTGACGCCGCCGTACCTGCGGACCTGCGAGAGTTGCCGAATGCCGGTATGGTATCCATTGGGTCCTTCTCCGTGCGCGGCATTCCGGTTGACCACGCCGCGCCCGATTCAAGAGCACTTTTGGTGGAGTCTGACGGGAAGCGACTGCTCTATTCCGGTGATCTCCGTGCTCACGGTCGCCAGCGACACCTGTTCGACGAACTGCCCGAGGCAGCCGGAGCGATTGACGTACTAGTTCTTGAAGGTACCACCGTAGGTCAGCCTCCTGGCTCACACGGTTTCGCGGATGAGGCGGATGTTGAGATTCGCCTTACCGAGTTATTAAGGCACGACGACGGTCTGATCATCGTCATCGCTTCCGGCCAGAACATCGACCGGACAGTCTCGGTCTATAACGCAGCACTTGCTGCCGGCCGGGAGCTGGTGATCGACCCGTATCAGGCCTACGTCCTCATGACGCTGAGGGACGTCTGTCCCGAGGCGCCGTAGTTCGATTGGCCATCGGTTCGGGTGAAGTTCATCCAGTACCATGTTGCCAAGCTGAAGGATGCCGGCTTCTGGGATTTGGCATGTAAGATGTCACGCGCGGGAAAAGTGACGGCGGAGCAGTTGGCCGCGAATCCAGGGGGGTTCATCTACATTGCCCGGTCGAGCAGGGCCACCGTTGACCTGCTTCGCTACCTGGCACGTACGACACGCCCAACAATTGTCTGGTCCCAGTGGAGAGGCTACCTAAAGAAGGATGGCCCTGTTCCAAGATTTTGTGATGAAAACGGTATAGAGCCTTATGTCATCCATTCCGGCGGACATGCGCACACCGAGGATTTGGCCGATCTCGCCCGTCGTCTTCATGCAAGGGCGGTGGTCCCAATCCACACAGAAGCGGCTTCGCAGCTCGCCAATTTCATATCGAATGTACGGGAGATCAACGATGGCGAAGCGGTGGAGGTCGCGCCATTGATCGCCGACTGCGACAGGGAAGCTACCCAAGCATGAGGTTGAGAAGAGGATCGGCTACGCATTCCTGCCCCTCTCCAAAGGAAATACAAACCGAAGGGAGCATCGTATGCCCCATGATTTAATGACGCAATGCGAGAAAAAGAAATTATTTCTTCGTGATGGAAAGAAGGTCGAGGAATGGCACCCGGTGGAAGTTTCTAGTCTTTCGAGTGGTACTGAGAGAGGTCAAATTCGATGTATTCATTGCCATGGGGCAGTCCGCGTACATAAGCAACAAGTACCTCATGGACCTGTGGACCATGTGGAACATAGATCTCGACAGGATTCAGAGCGGTGCATTGGTGGACATTATTTCTTGGGTACTCACAAAATTTCCTCAAGTCCTGTTGAATGAGAAGAGATGTGTTTTCTCGTTTATATAATTGTGGCACATAAATACTGGTTTAGCGGGCGACTCGCGTATAATAATAGTTTAATTCCAGCAACTTAGGCGGAGTGTTGTAAATATAATTTACTAGAGAGGTGCCACGGATGTTAAAAGAAACAAGGATTGGGTGGATTTTTGCTTTGAGTTTTAATGAGAATTCCGCTTGGGGGAACGTGGAAGAATTCTACGAAAATATATTAGAGTGCGAGGGGAAAGATAAAATATTGGAAATTAGTAGCGACGTTTGGGGGAAGATGCAAAGGAAGGACATGGATCCCTCTTCAGGTGATGGATTCGCTTTTTATCATACATCACGGGCGCAATACCCAATCGGAGATAAATATAAGGGACGGCCAAGGATTTCGTTGGTTGGAAGGTTAGAAGACATAGATGTTAAAGGGCAAGATGTAAGTAGAATTGTAGTTAAGACTTACAAAAAACTTGCCAATACTTTTAAGATAAATCCTATTATTCGAGATGAAAGCACGAAACATATTTTTGAACAGTGCGGTATTGTGCCTGGCCCAATAGCCTCTTTTTACTACGCTGACGCAAAGGCATGGGGGGAAATATTGAAATTAGTGGATGTTCGAATCTCTTTAAACAAGTTGGAAGGTGTGTAAGTCGGGTTAGAAGTTGTCTTTTTTCTCGCTGTTGTTCGTGATCAACCGTGGTTTAACAAGTTAGATAGTTTGAAGAAAATGGAGGCATGAAATGCACTTTACCGTCCATATGAGGAGCAAAGGAGCTTACGCCGAGGATTATTCCTACGGATTGGTATTCATTCCATGTCCAGTTTGGATAAAGGGCGATAAGGAAATCTTGAATCTAAATCCAAAGCGGCCAACCTACCAGTTGGGCAGTATTAAAAAATTAATCAAAAAAGAAAATATTTCAAATAAATTCCCGTATGCAAAATCCGCATATGTTATTGTTCACCCAATCGGGCATGGTTCCATCGCCGATTTTTCAACACTCCTGAAAGATCTTCAATCCGAAGGGTTCACAGTTCAGGTATGTGGCGAGCTGGGAAGCAATTGTAATGTTATCCCCACTGAGACATAGTTGCGCCAAATCATGTACGGAATTGGGCAACGGGTTCCCTCCATCCCCACCCGAAGGTCCACAAAATTCTGTCGGCGAAAATTCTTCTTCGTGTCGGGAGGTTGTAACTTTACTGGCTCTACCGGTCCCTCGTCCCGTGCCAAAAATACGCCAAGGAAGGTTAGGAGAAATAGCACAAGGCCCTAGAGGAGAATACCAACCGAAGGTAAAAAGTAAGAGGGAAGACCGGAAGAGGTTCCTAGGTGGTGTTTGGGTAAACGGCTCGACCGGCTACGGAGGGAAACGTCTCGATAGCTGTCGATGATCCATCTTCATAGATGTCTCTCAATATTTTCTCCGATAGGGGATTGGCCCTCACGTGCTACCATTCGGTCATGGCAGTGGGAGACGGTAGGTACGAAATCGCAGTCCGGAACCGTCAGCGGCATGTTCATGATGTTCTAACCTCAAGTTCTCAAAAGATGATAGTCGTCGCTGGGCCCGGAACTGGGAAATCATTTCTCTTCCGGAAAATTCTGGAGGGAAAAGCAGACACACTCACCTTGACATTTGTAAACGCCCTTGTCGAAGACCTCTCTCTCGACCTCTTTGGGCTTTCGGAAGTCAAGACACTGCACGCCTTCGCTCGCCAGCAATTAGCGAAAATCACTGGACGCCCCGTACAGGTCTTCCCGAAATTGTCAGCAGTCATCCGACAGGATTCTCTCGCCCTCATCGGCAGTGCGGTTGACTTTGATTTGCTGTTCCACAACAAAGTTGACGAAGACGAAAACATTAATTTCTACATGAAAAGACGGTGGTACTACGGGCATTATGGCTTCTCCGACATCATATACGCTGCTGTGAGGGCTTTTGAGGAAAAACCAGAAATAATTCCTACGTATATACAGGTGCTCGTTGACGAGTTTCAGGATTTCAATGCACTCGAAGTCGCTCTGATCGATCTACTTGCCTTAAAGAGTCCGGTACTCATAGTTGGTGATGACGATCAGGCGCTCTACGAAACTTTGAAATCCGCAAGTACCCGCCATATCCGCGACAGGCACACCAATGCAGCTTCCGGGTATCAGCCCTTTTCTCTCCCGTATTGTTCACGATGTACGCGGGTCATTGTTGAAGCAACTAACGACATCATTCTCGGGGCTACAAAGGAGGGTTATCTGCGCGGCAGAATCGAAAAGCCGTTTCTTTACTTCGACGATCCAGAGAAGGACCGAGAAAGCGAGCGGTATCCTTCGCTTATCTATAGGCAGATGTTTGCGAAACAGATTCCGTGGTTCATTCAGAAATGTATCGGGGATATCGCCAAGGAAGTCAGAGAAAAATTTTCTGTATTGGTAATTTCACCAACAAGAATCCAATGTAAGGCTATTTCGGAGGCTTTGCGTGGAAAGGGATTCGGGAATCTTCACTTCATGGAGAAACAAGAGACCCCGGAGCCGACTCTTCTGGAAGGATTGAGTCTCTTACTTGAAGATGACACGAGTAACCTTGGTTGGTGTGTGACGGCAAGGGCTCTCCTTCTTGAAGCTGATTTTGAGCCTCTCTTAAGGGAAACAGCGAAAGAAATCGATCCACCTGCGTTTCCAGAGATTATACCCTCGGATTTAAGAAAAGAGGTAAGAGCATCATTGCGTGTACTGCGTGCAGCGAGCAAACGCGAGCGGGGAAATGATGAAGCCACTTCCAAATTGTTAAAACAGCTTGGAGTTGATCCCGCGGAAAAGACTGTGGAATTTCTCTGCGATCAGCTCCCATTGTCAACTCAGCCTTCCGTGGATTTTGGCATTAGAAAGATGCCTATTACGGTAACGACTATTCCGGGCTCGAAAGGGTTGTCTGCTGATTATGTTTTTATAACGCATTTTGATGATGCATATTTCATCAAATCGAAGGATAAAAGCATCGTGTCCGATCAGGACATTTGCAATATTCTCGTCGCACTGACACGTGCGAAGAGAGAAATCTTTTTGATATCGTCTGATAAAGCCAAAGTGCCAAAATTCTTACGGTGGATTGACAGCGCGCGCGTCCGCACAGTGTAATTACAGTTCGAATGGAGATGCCCACGATATGTTCGAACAAGCCTTCAAGAACATCGACGACATCCTCTGGAAAGAGGCGGGATGCACAACCGAGCTTGACTACACTGAGCAGACGTCTTGGTTGCTGTTCCTGAAGTACCTCGACGGACTGGAGCAAGACCTCGCCGATGAGGCCGCGCTGGAGGGAAAGAAATACAACTACATCCTCGACAAACCATACCGCTGGGATACTTGGGCTGCACCGAAGGGGAAGGACGGCAAGCTCGACCACAATGCCGCCAAGACTGGCGACGACCTCCGCGATTTCGTCAACCAGAAGCTCTTTCCTTACCTACATAGTTTCAAGCAGAAGGCTAGCGGATCGAACACTATCGAATACAAGATCGGGGAAATCTTCGGTGAGATAAAGAACAAGATCCAAAGCGGCTACAACCTCCGCGAGATTATCGACCATATCGACGAGTTGCGCTTCCGCTCCCAGACGGAGAAGTACGAACTCTCGCAACTCTACGAAGCCAAGATCAGGAACATGGGCAACGCCGGGCGCAACGGCGGCGAGTATTACACCCCGCGACCGCTCATTCGAGCCATTGTCCAAGTTGTGCAGCCTCGCCTCGGCGAACGCATCTACGACGGTGCGGTCGGCTCGGCTGGCTTTTTATGCGAGTCCTACGAATACCTCAAGCAGACCAATCCCAAGCGTACCACCTCCCAGGATCGCATCCTTCAGGAACGCACCTTCTACGGCAAGGAGAAGAAGTCTCTCGCATACGTCATTGCGATTATGAATATGATCCTGCACGGTATCGAAGCGCCGAACATCCTGCACACCAACACACTCACCGAAAACCTCGCCGACATTCAGGAGAAGGACCGCTTTGACGTAATTATGGCCAACCCCCCTTTCGGCGGCAAGGAGCGCAAGGAGGTCCAGCAGAATTTCCCCATAAGAACGGGCGAGACCGCCTTCCTGTTCCTCCAGCACTTCATCAAGATGGTCAAGGCAGGGGGCCGCGCGGGCGTGGTCATCAAGAACACCTTCCTCTCCAACACCGACAATGCCTCGACGTCCCTGCGCAAACTGCTCTTGGAAAGCTGCAACCTGCATACCGTCCTCGACTGCCCCGGCGGTACTTTTCAGGGCGCGGGCGTAAAGACCGTGGTGCTTTTCTTCGAGAAGGGCGCTCCCACGCGCAAGGTTTGGTTCTATCAGCTCGATCCCGGTAGGAATCTTGGTAAAACAAACCCGCTGAACGACGCCGACCTCGCAGAATTCGTACAACTTCAGAAGACGAAGGCCGCTTCGCCCAAGAGTTGGAGCGTGGAAGCGAAGAGCATTCACGAGGAGACCTTAGACCTCTCCGTGAAGAACCCCAACGGAGGTAAGGAAGTGGCGCACCGCAGCCCGCAGAAGATCCTGGACGAGATTGCGGCGCTCGACGCCGAGAGTGCAAAGGTGCTGGGGAACATCAAGGCGATTCTATGAAGACCCAGTGGAGAACAAAAACTCTGGAAGACTCCTGCCAGTTCATCAACGGACTTTGGAAGGGAGAGAAGCCGCCCTTCACGCAGATTGGTGTTATCCGGAATACCAACTTCACCAAAGAAGGGACACTTGATGATAAGGATATTGCGTATCTCGATGTGGAGGTGAAGAAGCTCGAAAAGCGCCGCCTCCAATTCGGAGATGTAATCCTTGAAAAATCTGGTGGTGGGCCGAAGCAGGCAGTAGGGCGAGTCGCCCTATTCGACAAGGAGGATGGCGTTTTCTCATTCAGCAACTTTACCGCCGCGCTCCGAGTCCGCGATCCTCATGAGCTGGATTTCCGCTTCCTCCACAAGTTTCTGCATTGGACTTACCTCTCCGGCGTCACCGAGGGGATGCAGAGCCACTCCACAGGCATTCGCAACTTGGATGGTGATGCCTATAAGGCTATACAATTCAAATTTCCACCACTCCCCGAACAACAGCGCATCGTCGGCATACTCGATGAAGCATTTGAGGGCATTGCCACCGCCAAAGCCAATGCCGAGAAGAACCTCAAAAACGCCCGCGCCATCTTCGATAGTCACCTCCAATCCGTCTTCACCCAGCGTGGTTTAGAAGGTGAATCATTGAAAAGCGGTCCACCCGACGATGGCGGGGATTCGTTAGATACAAAGGCGACTGTTTCTAAACGTCATTACCCAAAACGCGATTCCACGGACAATGGCGAAGTGCGGGTCACAAAAACTGGAGGACGGAACGCAACGTTGCGGCATATACCAGGAGACTATTCGCTTGCCGTGGGAATGCCCAATACACCAACGAGGAAGGGATGGAGGTGGAATCCTCTAACGGAACTTGCCAGACTGGAGTCCGGTCACACACCAAGCAGAAGGCATCCCGAATATTGGGGAGGGTCGATTCCGTGGATCGGGATTCAGGATGCGCGTGAACGGCATGGTCGTCGAATTGACGATACCCTTCAGAAAACCAACGAATCGGGCATTGCCAACTCATCAGCGCGGGTACTGCCTAAAAACACTGTCTGCCTGTCCAGAACGGCATCTGTAGGTTATGTTGTCGTCATGGGGCGCCAGATGGCCACCAGCCAGGATTTTGTGAACTGGGTCTGCTCGAATGGGCTTAGCCCCGACTTTCTAAAGTACGTATTTTTAGCGGAAGGGCGACGTGGACTTCATCGCTTTGCAAGTGGTTCGGTGCATCAGACCATCTATTTCCCTGAGGCAAAGGCTTTCCATGTTTGCCATCCTGTTATTTCCGAACAGTTGCGAATAGTTTCTCAGCTTGACTCCTTGCAGGACGAAACCGAGCGTCTCGAAGCTATCTACCAAAAGAAGCTCGCCGCGCTGGAGGAGTTGAAGAAGTCGTTGCTGCGCCAAGCCTTCGCCGGGGAACTATTGAAACCATAAACAAAGGACGATTATGCAAGCCCAAGACATGGCTTTCACGAAATTAATCAATGTGGATCAAGGTGCGCGGGAACATTTCCACGTGCCTAAATACCAGCGGGAATACACTTGGAAGAAATGGCATTGGGAGCAGTTGCTCAACGACATTGAGGACAACGACCCCGGCTATTTCATGGGTTCAATAATCTGCGTGAATGATGCCCAGGAGATCCTCGCCGGTGACGAGCTTATCTTCGAGGTCGTGGACGGACAGCAACGCCTCACGACGTTGTCGCTTCTCCTGGCGACAATCCACTCGAAATTGAATGCGGCTTTGCTCGAATATGCGCCCGCAGATGCAGAAGACAAAGATGAGGTTATATCCTGCCTTACGAACATCCGCGCGAAGCTAATCAAACGGAAGAAGGATGGCAAGGCAGGCGAAACCGGGGCATTCAAGGTTGGGAAGAACGTCTATTTCCTGCGAGTCCAACCGAGCACACAAAACCATAACCTGGCGGACTACTTGTATCTGCTGAGCGAGGCGGGTTTGATTGAGAAACAGCCTAAGCAGCCATATTGTGGGAATCGTCTGCTTGGTCGCGCTTCCGCCTACTTTCAAGAGAAGATTCCCGCAGACGTTCCCGGCTTGCTTAAGCTGATGGAGAAAATCAACCAGTTGATCTTCGTACAAATAACAGTCGGCAGTCAGGCGGACGCGTTCACGCTGTTTGAGTCACTAAACAACCGAGGCGTTCCGCTCTCGGCGATGGATATCATCAAGAACAAGATGCTTGCGCAGATGGAACGCAAGCACGCAGTGGATATTGACGAGTCTTTTGAACGCTGGCGGGGATTGATCGAGGCGATACCGGATGCCAATGATCAAGAGCGATTCTTGCGACAGTTCTACAACACTTTCAAGCATCGCAAGGAAATCAAGGTTGAGAGGGTCACGCGTGCCACGCGGGCGGTGATCATCCACATATACGAAACGCTCATCAACCGCAATGCGGTACTGCTGTTTGAGGAATTGACGAAGAGCGCAACGACTTACGGGAAGTTGTTGCGCTCAGATTTCAGCCCCAAGCATCTCGCGGAGGGCCTGACAGAGTTGACGCGCATCAGCAGCGCGCCTGCATACCTAGTATTGCTCTACTTATCTTCTCTCAACGGCAAACACCTGGAGGACACGAAGTTTCTTGAGCGTGTCGTTGATCTTATCGCTCGGTACTTCATCCGCCGCAACGTGACCGACAAGCCGCCGACGCGGCAAATCGATCAGGCGCTGATTGACGTGGTGGAATCCTGTGCGGAGCGGATCAAAAGCAGCAAGAAGCTCGATTATCAATGGTTCGTGGATGTTCTGATGAAAACCGCTCGGCCCGCGCCGCTCCATGAGTTCAAGGCGGCGCTGGGAGGGCACATTTACGACAATAATTCGTGGATGGCTCGGTATGTCCTCATTCAACTGGATCTCTTGTACCATTCGCGGGAATACGAACCCGACCTCTGGGCTCGTGATGATAAAAGTCGCTTCGTATGGACCGTGGAGCATGTTCTTCCGCAGGCGGAGAAATTGCCCGACCATTGGGTGAAGATGATTGCGGGAGGAGATCGGCAGCAAGCAGCTGATTTGCAGGATGAGTGGGTTCATCGTCTGGGCAATCTCACACTGAGCGGCTACAACTCGGATTTGGCCACTGCGCCCTTTGAAAAGAAGCAGAAGCTGGCGAAAGACCGCAGTTTTCTTGGGCACAAGATCAACATTGGATACCAAAACGGACTCGTCTTGAACTCGCTCGCATTCAAAACCAAAGATGGTAAGTATAGTTTGGCCAACGCACCGCACTGGAATGCGGAAATGATCGAGGCGCGGACAAAATTGTTGGTGGACATGATCGCAAACGCGAACCTACTGCCCGGTGAGAAATCCTGAGGCGAACTATGAACGAAGCCGAAACTCGCGCCGAGCACATCGGCCCCGCCCTCAAGGCGGCGGGTTGGGGTGTGGTGGAAGGCAGTCGCATCCACCGGGAGTATTCCATTACTCCTGGGAGGGTAGAAGGCTCGGGCCGTCGGGGCAAGGCACTCACCGCCGACTATGTGCTGGTCTATCGCAACACCAAACTCGCCGTGGTCGAAGCGAAGGCGTGGGACAATCCCTCCACGGAGGGCGTAGGGCAAGCAAAGGACTACGCGGACAGGCTCGCCGTGCGCGTCACATACTCCACCAACGGGCAGGCAATCTACGGCATCGACATGGAGACGGGCGCGGAAGCCGAGGTGCCGCGCTACCCCACGCCGGACGAACTTTGGGAGATGACCTTCGCCGAAGTGAACGCGTGGCGCGACCGCTTCGCTGACATACCGTTCGAGGACAAGGGTGGCTCGCATCCAAGCCGCTACTATCAGGACATTGCTGTCGAGCGGGTGATGGAGGCTATCGCAGAGGACCGACAACGCATTCTGCTCACACTCGCCACCGGAACGGGCAAGACCTTTATCGCGTTTCAGATTGCATGGAAGCTGTTTCACACACGATGGAACTTGAGCCGCGAGCCCTCGCGCCGTCCACGCATCCTCTTCCTCGCCGACCGCAACATCCTCGCCAACCAAGCCTATAACGCCTTCTCTGCTTTCCCCGAGGACGCGATGGTGCGGATCTCGCCAGAGGACATCCGCAAGAAAGGCAAGGTGCCGAAGAACGCCAGCTTATTCTTCACCATATTTCAGACTTTCATGAGCGGACCGCCTAAGGATGGAGAACCGTCACCCTACTTTGGCGAATACCCGCCGGACTTCTTCGACTTCATCGTAATCGACGAGTGCCATCGCGGCGGTGCGAACGACGAGAGCAACTGGCGCGGCATCCTCGAATACTTCGCCCCGGCGGTGCAGCTCGGCCTCACCGCCACGCCCAAGCGCAAAGACAACGTGGACACCTACGCCTACTTTGGCGATCCGGTTTACATCTACTCGCTCAAGGAAGGCATCAACGACGGTTTCCTCACGCCGTTCAAAGTGAAGCAGATTTCCACGACGCTGGATGAGTATGTGTATACGTCCGACGACACGCTGGTTGAAGGCGAGATCGAAGAAGGCAAGCGATACGATGAAAACGACTTCAACCGCATCATCGAGATAAAAGCACGGGAAGCCCACCGCGTGAAGTTGTTCATGGAGCAAATCAACCAGAACGAGAAGACGATCGTGTTCTGCGCTACGCAGGAACATGCGCTGGCTGTGCGTGACCTAATAAACCAGATGAAGTCGAGCGAAGAGCCGAGCTACTGTCAACGGGTCACGGCCAACGACGGCGCGCTCGGCGAACAGCACCTGCGCGACTTTCAGGACAACGAGAAGACTATCCCAACGATCCTGACCACCTCGCAAAAGCTTTCAACCGGCGTGGACGCCCGTAACATCCGTAACATCGTCCTCATGCGCCCTATCAACTCCATTATCGAGTTCAAGCAAATCATCGGGCGTGGCACGCGGCTTTACGATGGGAAGGACTACTTCACCATCTATGACTTCGTGAAGGCGCACCATCATTTCAGCGATCCAGAATGGGACGGAGAACCGATTGAACCGGAGGAACCGAAGCCGTGTCCGAGATGCGGTTGCCGCCCCTGCCAGTGCGACAAGGTACCTCCGAAACCGTGTCCAGTGTGTGGCAAGAGTCCGTGTGGGTGTCCGAAAGAGCCTTGCCCGGTTTGCGGGAAGCTGAATTGCGTGTGCAAGAAGAAGACGAAAGCGAAAGTGAAACTCGCCGACGGCAAGGAGCGCACCATCCAGCACATGATGGCAACGACCTTCTGGCATCCCGACGGGACACCGATGTCCGCGCAGCAGTTCATGGAACTGCTTTTCGGCAAGCTCCCGGAGTTCTTCAAGGATGAGGCCGAGCTACGCGCCATCTGGAGCACACCAGATACACGGAAGAAGCTCTTGCAGGGTCTCGCCGAGAAAGGGTTTGGCCGCGATCAGCTGGCCGAGATGCAGAAGATCATTGATGCTGAAAAGAGCGATCTATTCGATGTCCTGGCCCATGTTGCCTATGCATTGCCTACATTGACCCGCGAGGAAAGGGCGGCGAGAGCCAATGTCATCATCAGTTCTCACTTCAACACGAAGCAACAGGTGTTCCTCAACTTCGTGCTTTCGCATTATGTGAACGTTGGAGTGGGTGAACTCGATCAAGAAAAGCTGACTCCGCTGCTTCGCCTGAAATACCACGACTCCATTGCAGACGCTGTGGCCGACCTCGGCAGACCGGAGGAAATCGGCAAGGTGTTTACTGGCTTCCAGAAATACTTGTACCAACCACAGGCGGTCGCTTGACGACATTTCGAAATCCGACTATAAGGACTGGTACAGAAATTAGTACATTTGAGGCAAATTCAAACCGGTTCGAAGGAAAGCTTGAAGAGGTATCTGTTGTTGTAGCAGGTAGTTATGGTGGCCCTGAGTAAAGAATCTTCGGACGGGGGTTCGACTCCCCCCAACTCCACCACCCAAAGGGTTTTTCCTTACCGAGGGTACGAGTTTGTCATCGGACCCGAAGGTCTTCTTTCAATTAATCTTCCCAATCACTTTGGCCGATAAGGACTTGGCAGGATGCCGTTGCCGTGCTGTCTCCCGGTGCGCCCGATTTGTGCCTCCGTTGCTTAAGATTATCGGATGGGCGAACTGTTACAGGAAGATCGGGTTTTCGAGCAGGGGATACTGCTGAAGGAGGGGAGCGCGCCCCATGTCGACCGAGGTGAAGGCCAGATCACCGCTAAAGGTGTCTCCTCTTAGAAACCCCGGGCAGTCCTTGGATGAAGAGCTTCAACGGATTTTCATAGATAGTTTCTTGCCTTACTTTCTTATACCGTCGGTGCTCGTTTCTTTCGCACTGATCGAATGGTGGCGATGGTATCGACCGTCTCCGCCTTCTCCATGGGCCCCGACTGTGCTGGCGTTTCTTGCAGTGATCTATTCGATCTACATGGTCCGAAAACTTCGCCCTAAAATCCATGCATTAAAACTGGGACGGGATGGAGAGAAAATTGTAGGGCAATCGTTAGAGGAGTTGCGAGTAGGTGGGGCCATCATTTTGCACGACATCATGGCAAAGGATTTCAATGTGGACCACGTGGTGATTTCCCACCAAGGAATATTTGTCATCGAGACGAAAACGCGTAGCAAGCCCAAGGGGAAAGATGCCAAGGTGGTGTTTGATGGCGAAAAACTTTCAGTGGGTGGTTTGATACCGGATCGAGATCCTATCAAGCAAGCGCAGGCGAATACGGCCTGGGTGCGTGATTTGCTAAAGGAGAGTACAGGCAAATCCTTCCCGGTGAAATCGGTTGTCCTGTTCCCTGGGTGGTATATCGAAACGGTTGGTGCTCATGCACACGACAAAGTGTGGGTGTTCAATCCAAAGGGGCTGCCTGTTTTTATAGGCAACGAAAAAAACGCCCTCTCCCTCGAAGATCTAAAAATGGCAACTTGTCATCTATCTCGGTATATTCGAAGTCTGAAATAAATTACTCTTTGATTTTTCTGTAATTGGAAATCCGGAGAGGTAGTTGACCGGTAACTTTATGGTTATGTTCCTCAACAGAAGGTTATACCGAGAAGGAGTTAACTATATGGGTACCGAGGATTGATCAACAATATTGTCTTCGTCATCGCAGTTCTGTTCGTTTCCTGGTTTCTCTGGAATTGCCGAAGCTTACCCGATGAGGAGGCGGAAACTATCGCAAGGAAGAAGCGCCTTGCCGTGATTGAGCAACACTATGGATTCCCGCCAGGTCCGAGCTATGCTGACCACCGTCCGTTTAAACGCATCATGAAGGCCGACGGGAATCTTTATGAGATGGATATTCTCACTGCAGAATTTCCAAAAGAGGGTGCGGCAATCCTAAAGCATAAAAAACATGAATGGATCATGTACGCTTTTTGTCGTGGAAAGAAAGTAGTCTCGGCATGGATGAACAAGGGACCGGACCGCACGCAAGTCTGGTCATTGATACCCATAGAAACTCTCTCCCGAATCGCGGGGGAAATAGGTGCTGATACAGTCATTAGTATGCACAATCATCCCAACCCTGATCCCGGGAGATATTCGTCATGCATGCCGAGCGAAGCGGATGGAAGCAATGCGATATCAAGGGGGATGTTTTTCAATCAGCAAAATATAAATTTTCTGGCCTTCGTAGCCGAACGGGGATTGCATTATCAATATGCTTGCTGGGTCACTGACGGGTTTTATCCGTTACAGGATATTCGATCGGAGATTGATGACCGCCGGAGACGTTTCTCACCTGCAAATCTTCGCCTGAGGAGGGAAGGACGTGTACAAGGAAGGCTCTATCGGCTCCTTCAGGATAGAAATGCTAACGATAATATTCGACGCAACAAAATAACGGAGCCCCTAAGGCCTCCCGCCCTTGTATCTCCAAGGGATCCTGTAAAAACTCAAGCGACGACAAGTGCCACGAAGACATTACCCCCGCCCCCCACCAAAGTTTCGGTTAAACCCCTTCCTTCCCCAGTGGGCAGTGATGTTTCCGCGAGGGCTTATTCGTCCATCCATCGGGTTCCCGTTGTTTCTTCGCATATCGCGGCGATTGGATACGACAAAACAACGATGGCACTTGAGGTGGTTTTCAAGGACAGCGGAGTATACCGATACCACGGCGTGCCACCTTCGATGTTTGAAGAGATGCTCAAGGCTCAGTCGAAGGGCCGTTTCCTTAACGGGATTGTGCGCGCTGGATACAAATATACCCGGATGAAGAATATCTGATCGCAAAGTTCGTAGCGGTGTCACGCTAGGACCAACCAGTCTCCCGCTCCTCTAAGGGGAAAATACCTGGAATTCTTTTGGTCAATTTCTATCCCCACTTGGAAAAATCCCAGGAAAATCTCCAGGAAAATGCCAGGAGAATGTCAGGGGAATGCCAGGGGGATGCCAGGAGGATCTCAGGAGGTGACCATGGTAGGGCCTTTCAAATTCTCTTGTCCCAACACCCCGAAGGTCGATCCTGGCAAGCTGCCATGCCAGAAAGCGTATTCGAACGTATCCTGCGCTTTGTGCCCGGTTTGTGACTGCAATTTTTTGTAGGTAGTGGTTATACTCGTGAAAAGGGAACCGCCAGGAAGGGTCATGCTCTCGGCCAAGCTATTCAGCCGCCGCCTAACAAGGGAATTATACAGCTGCTGTATATGCACTGTTATTTATGCTGCCGTCTAATCAGCTGTTAGCCGGACAGAAGGCATATGACAAAGTACCCTAAAGTACTTGAACCAACGAGCCATGAAGTTATGAAAATTGGCTTTAATCAAAAAATATGTGTACCGAAAGCAACGCCAACATTCGCTCCGTGGGTAGGAATACCTTTAGACGATGACTACAACGGGAAACAAGTTCTCGACATACATGGAAGACCAGCATTTGCGGAATTGTTGATTTTATGGGCAATGCAAGCAGAGAATTGGGATGGCGTCTGGATAGATACATATCGTAGAAAATATCGTAAGGGATATTGGGGAGTGCCTCCGTTGGAAGTTTTGCCTTCTGCTCCAAGCAAAACTTTGGGAAAAATCTATTCGCGAATTGGCTCTAGATCAGGGGCATGGGATGTTTACTGTTGGAAAGGAAAGAACATATTATTCATTGAAGCAAAAAGAATGCACAGAGATAGTATTCGGGAAACACAGCGAAGATTTCTTAAGGCTGGCATAGATGTAGGTCTTACACCAGAAAATTATTTGGTGGTCGAGTGGAGTTTGAAAAAACTAATTGCATCCGGATAGTTCGTGTTAAACGATTAATTGAATGATTATGATCAAATGGAAAAATGTAGATGAACTATCAGATGGACATGGAGTACTATTTATATATTTACCGATAAAGAAGGCAGTCGCATTTGTTGAAGGATATGAATGGCTTCATGGTGATCCAGAAAATGTCGTTGTGGAGCTGTTGAAGAATAGTTCCGAATTATTTAAAGAATATAATTTAGATGGGATTTTTGTCACAAAAAAGGTCAAGGATACAATTAACTATTTTCTCAATAATAAAGACATACAAGATGGGAAATATATTAATGAATATTTTCGTGTTTGGTTTAATGCTTAATCGTTGCCGACACTGTTTTCAAGTTATTGCCGGCTAACAACAGGCTGAAGCTGACGGCTCCGGCAACGATTCTACGACAGCCCGCAGCTGATATGGGTTGACCGATCAAGTGTAAATATCGGGGTCTCGTTTTTTTCGCTCTTTATTCTCGTACCTCCTTTTGCGGCGGGACGGGGACGAGGGGATCACGACGATGATCATGCTGATATGCGCGGGTTTTGGTTCTCACCGCATGACAATGATCCGTCGGGAGCTGCCTCGTTCTTAGCACGCGAGTTCGTCTGGGGGACTTATCGCCAAGCTGCGCCGAGGGTTCTCCTTCATCGGCCCTCGTCCCCGTCTCCGCCACAAAAGCCCGTAAAATGGGGGTCGATCGGTTTATGTGTCGATTATCCTCTCCCAAGCGCCCAGATGAATCCGGCCAATTCCCTCGCCACGGCGACGGCCGCGATCCCTTTCGGTTTTCCTCTTCCGAGCAGTTTCATGAACTTCCTGTGGAGGCGCAGTTCGGCCTTCCTGGCGGTTTCGATCACATCGGGTGGTTGCCCTTCGCGTCTGGCGAGGATGGCTTTGGGTGTTCCCGCAGGGAGCCGCTGGTAATGCCACGCCGATTCGATCAGGACGCGCCGGATGTGGGCGTTCCCGGTCTTCGTGATGCTTCCGCGCCGTTCCCTCCCTCTGCTCGAGCGCTCTCTGGGTACCACCCCGATGAACGCCATCAGCTCCCTGGGAGACCGGAACCGGTTGAGGTCGATGACTTCGGTGATGATCGTCATGGCGGTGATGGTGTCCACACCGCGCAGTGCGCGCAATCGGGCGATGGCTTTTCCCACTTCCGGGTTTTTGGACTCCTCGACGATTTGCTGTTCGATGCGTCGGATGCGTTCGACTTCCTGCTCGATGGCGACGATGTACTCGCGGAAGACGGTCTCGGCGTTGTGATCCGTAAACGTTTGCGCACGGATCCAGTCCCAGTGCCTCGTCGTCCAGCGTTCCCCCTCGGTGTAGCGCCGCCCCAGGCGCAGGAGGAACTTGGAGAGCCGGTGCCTCCTTCGCAACAGGTCCTCCCTGGCATCCTCACGGGTTCGGAGAAGATCGCGCAGCGCTTCCTGCGCGGGAGTGGGGACGAAGACGGTGGCCAGATCTCCCAGGCGGTGACACCGGGCGAGTTTCTCGGCGTCCTTGCGGTCGGTCTTGACGCGGTCCCCGGGTTTTCTGGGGATGAGTGCGGGAGCGGCGACGTCGCATTCGATGCCCCTGCCCTCAAGGAACCGGCGCAGCTCGTACCCGCACGGCCCGGCCTCGTAAACGCAGCGGACCGGAGCGTTCTCGGCGAGCCTTCCGGCCAGCCGCTCGCGCCCTTTGGGGGTGTTGGGAAACTCGGCGCGCAAGAGAACCGCGTCGGTGCTGCCGCGGACCGCGGCGAGGACGATGTTTTCCGCGTGGACATCCATCCCGACCCAGGTGATAGAATTCTGCATGACCGGTCCCTCCTGTATTGTGGCTCTGGCCGGGCTCATCCCCGACTAACCCACGTTTTACACGACGGGACCGGTCAACCCATCATGTCTTAGCCCGAGCGTTTGGTATTTTGATCTCAGATCAAGACCTTAGGGTTGGTAAAAAAGATAAAGGGGGAGGGTGAATATATGGTTTTATAAGATATAGATTTTAATAATAATTCATAATGATACTTAGTGCTTTATATTTAATAATATAGAATATCAACATTAATTGTTTTCTATTTTAAATCCAGCCGTTTTTTCTCTTCTGTGATTTTATTATTTAATATAGCTAATTCTTTTTTTATGTGTTGGTATTTCTTGTTAATAACAGGATAATTCATCTCATTTTGTAATATGCTAATCGCTATAGATTTTTTATCTGCATTATTGTTATTAAGTTTATTAATAAGATGATTTTCGTAGGATTCATATTTATTACATAATACTAATTGCGTATTATATGTTCTTAAATTTATTATATCGCTCATATTTGGCCATAATACATATCTTACTCCTGATGGTTTTATTTTTGTTGCTTTATTTATGATAGAGTATCTTTTATTTTTTAATGAATCTAAATAAACGCTCGGCAAGTTTAATAATAAAATTTCAGATTCTTTTATATATTTATTTAATGTTCTGTATTTGTACCCAAGTAGATAATTTATTCCTTCTCTTGCGGCCATTGCGCCAAGCCGTCCTCCAATTATTTCGAGCCAAGAAGTTGCTGCTTCTCCAAAAAATTCTCCTATGGCGCTTCCAATTTCAAAACCTAAATATCCACCAACGCCGACTGAAGTAACATCAATTGCAGTATTTTTTGTTGCTTCAAATAATCCTATTTGATTATTGCTATATGATATGGAATTTCTGTAACAACTTGCCAGAAAAGTAACGATGGGGAAATCTATTCCAGCATCGTCTAAATCACGTATGCCGTGTAGGGTATCTTTAGTAAGATTCTCTAGTTCTTCTCCCGATATTGGAACTATTATAACCATGTCGTCATTTGAAAACATGTCAGCATGCTCTGATACTGTGATTACTGGTATGTCCGGATAGTTTTCCCTATGCTTTAATATATGGTTAGGGTCCAATCCTGATTTTATTTGATATTCTTCTCCACCTATTGACACATCCCACCCTTTATTTCCAAAGGGAGCGTCTACTATGTCTGGATGTTGTCCTCTTAGATATTCTGAAATAGTAGTTTCACCTAAGTAACCCTTATATTGATTAATTATCCCATTCCAGCTTTCGTTTCCACGAGATGCAACCTCATCAATATGGTGTGATAAGCCTTTATATGAATAAAATGCTTTTTCCCCATGAGCTTTATATATCGAATCAATGACCTTATCGTCAATTTTATTGTAGTGATACAGGATATCACTTGCGGAAACTATTGTTGATAAATTTAATATTGATTTGTTATTAATATTGTTATTTGGATATTTATGTTCTTCATATTCTTTATTAATATTGTTTCTAAGGTGTTTGATGTCATATTTTCTATCTAAAATATTGTTCATTGAATTTATTCTTTGCGATCTTAGTTTAATGTATATAATTAGTGCAACTGGAATTGTAATGAATATTGAAATAATGAATATATGTATGATTAATTGAGCTAATGGGGTATTAAATAGATATGTCAGGTATGTAATATCCATAAATTGTCTTTCCCTAATGGCACTGCGATGTCTGTGTTAAAGAAAGTTTCCATTCATAATAGGCCATAATTTCTGCTTTCAAAGGATGCGCTTCGATTCGGCACAATGACTCCCAAGTTGTGTCCCTGAGGTGAATAGAGGTGTTGGATAGATTAGTATCTGCATTCGTTGTTACTCCGCCGTATAAACTCAACCCCAAAACAACGAAATGCCGGCATCGAGAAAATATTTTCTCTCCGTACTTCTCACAGAATTCGCGACGTAAAGTGATTTGGTTTTTATCCTTGTGGATTCCTTGGGCGGCGCCGACTGCCGATCGCCATTTCGCCTAACCCAATACAAGTGTGTCCATGGTTTGAATGCCGAAGTCGATTTCCGGCCCGCCTGGGACGAGATTATCCGGGTGGGGGAGACGTCTCCACAACCATATGCTCACGGGGGAGTTGGTTAGGATAGAAAGTTTTAATTCGTTAAACAGGTTCGCAGAGAATTTTCGGCGAGTGCTTTCATCTCCGTAGATGAGTGGCCCGAAGACGCTCCAGGTGATTGCGTCCTCGCTATGAAGGGATTGAAGGTCTGTGTAGAAACCGAGGGCACTAGTTGCGGCCATGGAGTTATCGTCATCGAATGCCCGCAGTTGGCGGCTCTTGTAAAGCTTCTGGACTATCTCTGGAGGGGGCCAAGGCGATATTCCAGTGCGGACGAGATTTTCTTCGGGGATGGCAGTGGCGATAACTCCGCCACGGCTCTTAACGATTTGTATCGGGTGCCCATTCCAGTCTGGAATGGTTTTCAATGCAGTGACCCCGGCTGGAATGAATATCTCCTCCCACGCATTATGCGCTGCATTATATCTTTGATTCGGACAAGGTGGAGCTGTTGGACCTTCGGGTTATTTTGTTATCGGTCCCTGGTCGATTGCCTAGTGACAGTTGAAATGAATCCGAATGATACCTTCGGGTTATTTTAAAGTCGGTCGCGCCTTTATTGTTTTATTTCCGAAAAAAAGTGTGCCCAAAGTGTGCCCACGAGGAATCAAATTCATTCACAGGCCATCGTAACGTATCGTAAACATTGAGGAATAAAAATGGCGAATTCCTCAATGAAAATCTAATTCGTTTTTATAATCAATAGGTTACAAACATAAAAATCGGCGCTCATAACCCGAAGGTCCCAGGTTCAAATCCTGGCCCCGCTACCAAAAAACATAAGGGAATCGCAGAGAAGCGGTTCCCTTATGTTTTGTCCCGGATTGGCCGGGAGTCATTCCCCACCGTATTTCCCACTTCGGCCCCGTCCTTACCCCTCGCCGGCGGGGTCCCGTCGCGTCCTGGGGGATCCTGGGAGGCCGGAAGGGAGGGTATTCTCCACGGCCCGTCCGTCCGTAACCCCGCCGGTTCATATTATTCTGTCAGGTCAAAATTGAAAATGATTTCCGGCGATAATATATAAGCCGGGTTTTACCC
>JACZKY010070097.1_pt1 | contig 53115 bp, 49 predicted proteins | sample 8237611 | NCBI WGS metagenome assembly JACZKY01 (sample SAMN16148055, study PRJNA663545) | marine sediment metagenome | biome: sediments and biomass from bioreactor inoculated with such sediments; feature: coastal sediments; material: methane- and iron-fed bioreactor; isolation source: Bothnian...
CTGGGATTCGACCTGGTCCGGAGCGAGGTCCGCATCCTGAATGAAATGATCCGCGAGTCCGACTGCGTGATCGCCTTCGCAAGCAAACTGTCGTCCGCCGGGACGGGCGGCTACCTGCTGGAACTTCCGAAGGATCGCCTGATCCGGATCGAGGGGGGCGAAGAGGTCCTTCAGGCGAACTACCCGGGACGCATCGGGATCACGGGATCCACGGAAGCCGTTCTGGATCGGCTGATGCCCGCGGTGAAAGGACGGCCCCGACCGTCCGGCGGATGGACCGCCGAGGAAATCGGAAAATACAAAAAACGGCTGCGCATCGTTCCGGAAAGAGCGGTGCCGGAACCTGTCGTCCACGGAGTGGAGCCTCCAAACTCGGCTTCGTTCGTGGCCGCCCTTCGGCGCGTCCTGCCGCGGGACGGTATTGTCGTGACGGACTCCGGGCTGCATCAGAGCCTGGTCCGGAGGCATTTCGATGTGCTGGGGCCCCGTGGTCTGATCGTCCCCAACGATTTCCAGTCGATGGGATTCGGGATCCCCGCGGCGATCGGGGCCAGGATCGCGGCGCCCGGTCGCCCCGTGGTCGCGGTGATCGGGGACGGCTGTTTCGCGATGACGGGCATGGAGCTGCTGACGGCCGTCCGGGAGCAGGTTCCCCTGACGGTCGTCGTGTTCAACGACGGCCGCCTGAACCTGATCCGGCTGCAGCAGATCGCGTCTTCCGGCCGGACGGAGAGCGTCGATATCGTCAATCCCGACTTCGCCGCCTTCGCCGTAGCGATGGGGGCGCAGTACGCCTTCGTCGACGGAAACGCGGAGCAGGTATTGAAGAGCGCGGTGGAAAGTGAACGGGTTACGCTGATCGAGGTGGGCCTCGGGGATTCGCGGAGGATTCAACTCATGCGGGCGAAAGGTCTTCTGCGCGACACGGCGAGAAGGACCCTCGGGCCGGGGTTGGTGAAACGGATCAAGGGCTGGAGGAAAGGCAAGTAGATGCGCGCCCGGCTGATCGCATTCTATCTGCCCCAGTATCATCCGATCCCCGAAAACGACGAGTGGTGGGGAAGGGGATTCACCGAGTGGACGAACACGGCGAAGGCGAAGCCGTTCTTCAAGGGGCATTACCAGCCCCACGTGCCTGCGGACCTCGGTTTCTACGATCTGCGCGTGCCGGAAACCCGGGCCGCACAGGCGGACATGGCGAAGAAAAACGGGATCGAAGGTTTCTGCTACTACCATTACTGGTTCGGCGGCCATCGGCTGCTCGAGCGCCCTTTCAACGAGGTGCTGCAATCGGGCGAACCGGATTTCCCATTTTGCCTTTGCTGGGCGAACCAGACCTGGACCGGGATATGGCACGGCGCACCGAAGCGGATTTTGATTGAGCAGACGTACCCGGGGATGGAGGACCATCGCCGCCATTTCGAAACCCTGTTGCCCGCCTTCAGAGACCGGAGGTACATGAAAGTCGACGGCAAGCCGGTCTTCGTGATCTACGCCCCCAGAGAGCTGCCCGATTCGGCCCGCACGACCGATTTCTGGCGGGAGCTCGCGGTAAAGGCGGGTTTGCCGGGGTTGTTCCTCGTCGGCGAATTCTGGCGGTCGGATTGGGATCCGAAGCCTTACGGGTTCGACGCCGCGGTGACGGTGAACCAGTGGAAATGGCGGTATGCGTCGCTGTCCTGGGAGCAGCCGGTCCGCAAGATTCTGGACAAGTGGAACCGATGGAGAGGCCGGCCCAAGGTGTACGATTACGGTAAAGTCATCGACGAACTGGTGGCCGACCGGATCCCGGGGATCGAGAATTTCCCGTGCGTGATCCCGAACTGGGACAACACGCCCCGGAGCGGGAGCAACGGCCTCGTTCTCCACGGATCGACGCCCGAACTGTTCCGGCGCCACCTGCGGCGGGCGCTTGACCGGATGAGCGACGTTCCGAGCGAACACCGGATCGTGTTCGTCAAGTCATGGAATGAATGGGCGGAAGGAAACCACCTGGAGCCCGACCTGAGAGACGGGACGCGTTATCTCGACGTCGTCCGGGAAGAAGTAATGGATCGGAGGAGGCCCTTTGCCGCGACATAGGGGATCCGGGTCAGGGAATGCAGGAAGCAGTTCCCGTTCTTCATCGCCTCGAAATATTTTTCGATCGCCTTCCTCGTTTCGCCCGCCTGCGTGTAGGTGGAGCCGAGTCCGCAAAGGCGCCTTCCACGGAAATGCCGGATGAGATCCCTTTCCTTCTTTCCGTACCCGGGGTCGACGAGGTGCGTGTCGAAGACGTTGATATCGCCTTCCATCTGGCGATGCGTATCGACCGTCAGGTTGGCGTCGTGACGACCCACCATGGCGAGGATCTCGTCGATGTAAAGGCAATCCGTCGCCCGGCAGGATCGCAATCCGAAATCGAAGTCCTCATTCGTCCGGATCCTGCGCCACGGGCCGGCGGTTTCGAAGATCCGTTTTCTGACGACGATGGCGCTGGGGTAGATCGGGTATCCCCTGAGCAGCAGTTCGAACATGTCGGCTTTCGGGATCACGAAGCATTTCCGGCCGGAATACTTGTGCCGTTTGATGACATCGAGGATCATCGGAAATATCTGGCTGTTCGACAGGGCGAAGAAGGTCCCGTCGCTCCACTTGAACCGGGAGAAGTCGGAAAACGCGAACAGGACGTCCGGATGCCTGGCAAGGGATTCCGCGAAGATTTCGAGTTTCCCGGGGGCCCAAAGGTCGTCGCCGTCCAGGAAAGCAACGATTTCCCCGCGGCAGAGGTTCACGCCGGTATTCCTTGCCGCCGCGGCGCCCTGGTTGGTTTCATGGCGCACGATCCGTATCCTGTCCCGGAATTTTTCAAGCTCTCTCGCGGTATCGTCCGTGCTGCAGTCGTCGACGACGATGATCTCGACGTCCCTGCGGGTCTGGTTCAGCACGCTCGTTATCGCGGAGCCGATGTACTTCGAAACGTTGTAGGCCGGAATCACGACGGAAACGGGTTCGCCCATCGATGGACCCTCTCGCGGTCTGAGCGTTTGGGAAATATTTTCGAACAGTATACATCGTGAATCGGGGATGGCATGAGAGATAACGCCGCGGTCGTTCTGGGAATGTTCGAAACCGGTCTTGCCGTCGGGAGAAGCCTGGCCCGGTCCGGGGTGAGGGTGATCGGTCTGGATTGCGCCAGGAAGGTCGGTTTCCATTCGAGACATATCGACGCAAGGTTCTGCCCTCACCCGTCGCAGGAGAAGGCGTTCATCGAATATCTCGTAAATATCGCGGAGCAGGAGATCTTCCACCCGGTTCTCTTCATAACGTCCGACGAGTTCCTGTTGCCCGTCTCACGGAACCGGGACCTGCTCGAGAGCCGCTACCTGCTGAACCTCCCGAGCCGGGAAATCCTCGAATGCATCGCGGACAAATACCGCCAGTACACGCTTGCGCTGAAGGCGGGGATTCCCGTTCCCCGGACCTTCGTGGCGAACAGCATGGAGGAACTGGAAGCCCTGAAAGACAAGATCCCGTTCCCCGCGTTCATCAAGGGAGCGGAAGTGACCTTGTGGCGCAGCAAGATGGGGGTGGCCTCCAAGGGGTTCGTGGTGGATACCCCGGGAGAGTTGATGGACAGGTTCCGGACGATCTTCGAGAGGGGAGCGAACGGGTTGATCCAGGAAATCATCCCCGGACCCGATACGAATCATTATAAATCCTCCTGCTACGTGTCGAAGAACGGGGAGATCCTCCTGGCGTTCGGGCTGCAGAAAATCCGGCAGCAGCCGGTCGGCTTCGGTTTCGGATGCATGGTGCGCAGCATCGTGTACCCGGAAATGGTCGATCTGGGCAAGGAATTTTTCAGGAAAATCGGTTACCGGGGGGTCGGCTCATCGGAGTTCAAGCTGGACCCGCGGGACGGGAAGCTGAAGCTGATCGAATTGAACCCGAGGTACTGGCAGCAGAACGGGCTGCCGGACAGGTGCGGCATGAATTTTCCCATGATGAACTACCTGGACCTGATCGGCGAAGACCCGAAGCCCGTCATCGAGTACCGGGCCGGTGTCAAATGGGTGAACATCTATAGCGACATCGAATCGTTCCGGGAGTACCGGAAGCGGGGAGAGCTTTCATTGAAGGATTGGTTGGGGAGCTTCCGGGGAGAAACGATGCTCTCCGACCTGGAATGGGGCGATCCGTTGCCCGGGCTGCGGGAAATACTGCTTGAGAACCTCTTCCGGAGAGCCGGAAAGTATATCCGGAAACGTATCGGCAGGGAAAATTAAGCGTTATCTCCAAATCCTCGGCATCGCTTCCGTCGTGGCGGTAATGGCGGCGGCCTCCGGAACGTTATCGGACTTCCTGGCCCGCAGCGTGACCTTCGAGAAGAAGGTCGCCCGGGTGGCTCCCGGGCGGGATGCGGGAAACGCCACGATGATCTATGTGCTGGGGGGAAATCAGGCAAGCCTGATCCAGCGATTCAAGGAAGCGTCGATCCTGTACCATCGGGGCGTCGCGGGGAAGATCCACATATTGAGCAGACCCGGGATCACGGAATTCAGTCCGGACCTTCGGCGGAACCTGACCAACGACGAATGGTCGGCCAGGGAACTGGAAATGCTCGAGGTGAAAAAAGGGGATGTCGTTCCCGTCGCCGTGGAGCCGTCGTATTTCGGTACATTGAGCGAAGCCAGGCGCATATCGGAGATGGTGCGAAAGGAAGGGTACGGACGCCTGGTCCTTGTTTCCTCTTTCAGCCATACCCGGCGGGCGCGCGATTCCTTCCACCGGTTTCTCGGAGGAACTCCCGTCGACATATATATCCATGGGACGGGGTCCCCCACGGGATTCAAGGAACTTGTGTTCGAATACATCAAGCTGATCCTCTATGACAGCGTCGTGCTGCCGGTTTCGGCCGGTTCGACGTAATACCCGCCAAATCCCCCCTCCACATCTCGTCCCGCCTCCTCCTCACGCCCGATAACAATAACGAAACCGCAAATACGAAACCGAAATCGGCCGTAAGGGCGGGTGTATGTAATTGCCTAATAATAAAGGAAATATGTTTGGCATAAACCGTGCTGAACGCACAGGGGAGAAATTCCCTTTGGGGGTGCGTTCACATGTCCATGTCGTTGACCTCGCGGTATTCCATCGTATTCGCCTTGACGTTATCTTTCCTGCTGGCAGGCTGTGGAGGCGGTGGCGACGGTGCAACGACATCGGCCAGCGGAACCCTCTATCCATCGAACGACAAGAGCATGACCTGGAATCCGCCGGACAGCTTCTCCGACGATTCGCCGCTGGATCCCGAATCGGACTTGGGCGAATATGCCATCTATCTGAACGAAACGGGAACCTTCTCCGAATCGGACCTGCCGACGGCCATCGTGTCCGCCGTCGATCCCGCCACGGGCACCGCCGTCACGTCGTTCAACCTCATGAACCTTTCTTTCGCCCTCAGCCCGGACGTGAGGTACTACGTCTCGATGCAATCGATTTCCAAAACGGGCGCCAGGTCCGGGTTCTCAGCCGTGGCGTCGTTTACCCTGTAAGGGCTATCGCTGGGCAAGGGGCGTCGCCCGCCGTATTGCATTCGACGCAGATCCGTCATATCGTTTCCTTCGGGTCGGTCCGGTCCAACCTGCCCGGGCGGAGGGCTGCGATGAAGCTGGAAGCGGACATCCTCAGATGCTTTCGTGCGGGCATAGTGGCCATCGACTTGTCGAGCAATGTCGTCTTCCTGAATGAAATCGCGCTCAAGATACTGAATCACAACACACTGAGGATCGGGGACAATCTCCGAGGCATGTCCGGCGAAAACCCTTTTTTCCGCATGCTGGTCGAAGCGCTGGACCTCCAGTATCTTCCCTCGCGGATGGAGGCGATCCTTCCCGTCCGGGAAGGATCGCACCGGTCGATCGGCTTCACCCTGGCGGAGACGAAGGAAGGAAACCGTCGCAACGGCATTTGCGCGTTTTTCAAGGACCTGACGCACGTCGAGATGGCCGAGGAAAACCGGGACCTCGACGCCCGCCTGCGCCTCCTGGGACAGATGGCCGCCGGGTTGGCCCACGAGATACGGAACCCGATCGCCAGCATCGGGGTGCACTGCGGCCTGCTGCGGTCACGCAACCCGGGGGACCCGAAGATCCTCTCCTCCATCTCCCACATGGAAAATGAAATCGGGAAGGTGGAATCCATCATCCGGGAATGCCTGAACTTCGTCCGGCCCGCGGATCTGAAGCTCGGGGCCGTGTCCGTGAACACCCTTTTGGAGCGCCTTGCGGCGGAGGCGGGGAAACTGTTCGAGGGAATCCACATCTCGTTTCAGCCCGAGGGGGGAGGAGACCTCGCGGCCGAAGTCGACTCGATGCTGCTGGAGCAGGCGCTGGGAAACATCATTACCAACGCCGCACAGGCCTGCGAACGGGGCGGCAGCGTGAGGATCACCTCCCGGGTGACCCACGGGTACTGGGACCTGGATCCCGAAGCGCGGGAACCGATGCTCTCCGACGGTTCCGAGGAAAAGGAGGATTTCCTTTCGATCTCCATCAAGGACACCGGCAAGGGGATTCCCGAGGACATCCGTGAAAGGATCTTCGTTCCCTTTTTCACCACGAAAAAAGGAGGGACCGGGATCGGTCTGCCGATCGTGCAGAAAATCGTTTATGCCCACAAGGGAATCCTGGACATCATCTCCGAACCGGGAAAGGGGACCGAGTTCATCGTCAAGATCCCGTTGAGAGCCAAAAATGTCTGAAAGGATCCTGGTCGCGGAAGACAACGAGTCCTTGCGGGTCGGCATCATCGGGGCTCTCGAGGACGAGGGGTACCTGGTCTTTTCCGCTCAGAACGGGATGGAGGCGATACGGGCCCTCGAAACCGAGGCGATCCACGTCGTCGTTTCCGACATCATGCTGGGCGACATCAGCGGGGTGGACATCCTCAAGAGGGCCAAGGAGATCAATTCCGAAACGGAAGTGATCCTCATGACCGCCTACGCGACGCTGGATTCCGCCCTCCAGGCGCTGCGACTGGGCGCTTTCGATTACATCCAGAAGCCTTTCGACATCCTGCAGCTGAAATACCGTGTCGGCACCGCCCTGCGCGTGCAGAAAATGCGCGGCGAACTGGAATTTTTCAAGAAGGTCCAGTACCGGATGGAGATGGGGGAAGGCGGTCCGACGGTCGAGAACCCGAAAATGAAGGAACTGCTCGAGAAGGTCCGGAAAGTCGCGCCGACGCCGGCCACCATCCTGGTCACGGGGGAAACCGGTACGGGAAAGGAAGTCGTGGCGGGATTGATCCACTTCAACAGCCCGAGGAAGGAGCAGCCGTTCGTCAAGGTGAACTGCGCGGCGCTGCATGAAAACCTGCTGGAGAGCGAACTGTTCGGGCACGAGCGCGGCGCCTTCACGGGGGCGGACCGGCTTCGGATCGGGCGGTTCGAGCAGGCGGACAAGGGGACCATCTTCCTCGACGAGATCGGCGACATGAGCACGACCATACAGGCGAAGGTCCTGCGGGTGATGCAGGATCAGGAGTTCGACAGGCTGGGGAGCAGCGGGAAGACGGTGAAGGTGGACGTGCGGGTGATCGCGGCGACGAACAAGGAGCTGCGCAAGGAGGTCCAGGAAGGGAAATTCCGGCAGGACCTGTATTTCCGCCTGAACGTGGTGGACCTGCACATTCCGCCGATCCGGGAGCGCCCCGAGGACATCATTCCGCTGGCGAGGCACTTCCTGAACCGGTTCGCCTCCGACTTCAAGAAAAAAGTGGACGGTTTTTCATCGGATGCCATCCAGAAGCTGCGAATGTACACGTGGCCGGGAAACGTTCGGGAACTGCAGAACGCGATCGAGCGCGCGGTGCTCCTGGGCGACGGGCCCCTCATCGGCGCGGCCGACCTGACCCTGGAAAGCGCGCAACCCGCGGTGGAAGCGTCGTTCGGGGGGCAGGAAACGCTGATCCTCGAGGATCTGGAGCGCCACGCCATCCGGCAGGCGCTGCGACAGGTCCGGGGGGTGCAGAAGGACGCCGCCATCCTGCTGGGGATCACTCCACGGGTACTGAACTACAAGATCCAGATGCTGAAGATCGACTGGAAGTCCTTCCGGGAAGCGTGAACGCGCTCTCCTAGTGGGTGCCCGACAGCGACGGGAACAGCTTCGGGACGACCGCCTCGAAAGCCGCGGTGACTTCCTGGTCGAAAAGGGTGTTCCCCCCGTTGCGAACCAGCTTCAGCGCCTCGCCCGGCTCCAGGCTTCCGCGATACGGACGATCCGAGGTGATGGAGTCGAAATACTCCGCGACGCCGAGGATCCTCGCGGTCTGGCAGATGTCGGTGCCGCGGAGGCCGTTCGGGTAGCCCGACCCGTCGAAAAGTTCGTGGTGTTCCAGGATCGTCCGTCGGGTCGCTTCCATCCCGGGCACCCCTTCCACCAGCTTCGCGCCGAGGAAGGGGTGTTTCCGCATCAATTCGATTTCCCGGTCGTTCAAGGTGCGTTTCTTGCCCAGGATGGTGGAGGGAATCCCCACGATCCCGACGTCGTGCAGGATTGCCGCGTTCTCCAGAACGTACAGGTCCTCCTTCGACAGCCCGAGCTGCTCTCCCGTGCGCAGGGAGAGTTCCCGGACGCGCGCGGAATGCCCTGAAAGGAAGGGATACCTCAGCTCGAGGGCGTCCGTCAGGGAGGAGAGGATCGAGAGTGAGAAGTTGCGGACGTTCTCCCGGAAGGTCATCCCCTGCGAGAGGATCGAGGCGATTTCCGTGGCGATCGGAGAGAGCGCCTGCAGATCCTCCCGCGTGAAGGGCTGCTCGTCCTTCTTGTTGGTCAAGTGAAGCGCTCCCAGCGTGGTTCCCCTGTGCGTCAGCGGTATGGACAGGAAGGAATCGGTTTGGTAGCCGTTCTTCCGTTGCGCACCCCCGACGGGGGAATCTTCCATCCTCGAGACGACCAGGGGAAGCTGGTGGTTCACCACCCAGCTGGTGACCGCACCCGGGCGGAAGGTTCCTGTGCCGGCGAGGTGTTCATCGTTCCGGTTGAACCCGATCGCGGCGCGGAGATTGAAGTCCCTCCCATCCGGGGTTTTCACGACGATCGAGCCGCGGCAGGCGGAAATTCCCTGCATGCCGGTGAACAGCAGAATTTCGAGAAACTTGTCCATGTCCACCACGGATCGGCCCGCGTCGTATATCTTCTGGATGGGCAGCTCGGCCGGCATGCGGGTTTTCGGGGTGGGTCCCGCGGTTTCATGGAAGGCGACGACCCGTCCGCCTCCCTGGTTCCTCGACGAGGCAAGCGCGCGGCCGGCCTTCTCGACAAGGTCGGCGTAGTCGAAGGAATCGGAGGGGAAGGACGCGATGCCGACGCTGACCGACATCCGTTCGGTGCGGGCATCCTTGTCTCCGGGAAGGAGGTGTCGCTGGAACCGTTCGGTCACGCGCGTTGCGAGCGCCTGGGCCCCGTCGGAGTCGCTTTCGATCAGGATGACGGAGAATTCATCCCCGCCGACGCGGGCCAGCGTGTCCACCTCGCGCATGCACCCCCGCAGGATGTCGGCGAACTCCTGGAGAACGATATCCCCGGAGGTGTTGAGGAAACGGTCGTTGTATTCCGTGAAGCCGTCCAGGTCGAACAGGATGAGACTGAAAGCGTTCCCGGACCGTCGCGACCGCAGGATCTCTTTTTCCAGCTGATTATCGAAGTAGTGCCGGTTGTACAGATGCGTCAACGGATCGATGAAGGAGTAGAAGTTGTGGGTTCGGGTCGCGTCGTACCGGTGCAGGTGGTTTTCCGCCTGCATCGACAAGGCGCAGAGCAATTTGACTTGAACGCTGGTGAAGGGGGGCGATTCCTTCTTGCCGAAAACCAGGGTCCCCGCGATGTCCCGGTCCTGGTGCAAAGGGAACGTCATCAGGGACCTGCATCCCCACGCCTCGCAGATCGGGACGGCCCACGGGCCGGCATCGATATCCACCGAGATCGGCTTGCCGAAATTGGCCGCGATGACGGCGGGGGCAAGCAGATCCGGAAGATGGTCCTGGGCGGGAGAAAGGGGGACCCGGCGGCCGACCTTGAGTTCCCATGTCCCTATCGCGTGTTCGCCGGGGAGAAAAAGGCCGCAAACCTCGACGCCCGCGAGCTCGGTCGCTATGTCGAACACCGAGTTGAAGGTTTCCTCGAAATCGAAGGATCCGCCGATCAGGTAACTGCTTCTCAGGAGCGTGTTGACCGGGCCGGAAAGGGAGACGATCTCGTCGGGGGAGATCTCAAGCGGAAAATCGATCGTGCATTTCGGCAGGTACGAGTAATCGAAAGGTGCCATCCGGATACCTCTTCCTCACGGTCGGTCAATAGTTTCCCGCATTATCGTAAACAGCTGCAAGCAACAAGCCCAAATACACTTCCATATATTACAATAATAAACCAATAAAATGAGCAAGTTGCAAAGAGTATCCCAAAGGTCAAACCGGGGTGTGTAATTTCGTATCCAATATTGCTGTAATTTTTCCCAAAGAGGGTTTGCCGGGGAAACATATATTCGCTCTCAATCGGCTTCTTGATCTTTCACCGGCGAAGAAATATGGTGTTTTGAAGAACGATTCCGGCACTTCAAGGAGGGCATGCGGTGGGACCGACAGGGGGTTCGGCGAACTGGAAAGGTATCATACTTGCCGGGGGAGCGGGGACGCGGCTTTACCCGATAACGAAGGTCGTGAGCAAGCAGCTTCTTCCCGTCTACGACAAGCCGATGATCTACTACCCTCTTTCCACGCTCATGTTGGCCGGTATCCGGGAAATCCTCATCATCTCCACGCCCGTCGATCTCCCGCGGTTCCGGGACCTGATGGGGGATGGTTCCCAGTGGGGGATTCGCTTGTCCTACGCCGAACAGCCGCATCCGGAAGGACTGGCGCAGGCGTTCCTCATCGGAAAGGAATTCATCGGGGACGACAACTGCTGCCTGATCCTGGGAGACAACATTTTCCACGGACACGGCTTTCAGCAGATATTGCGGCGGGCAACGCAGATCCGCAGCGGGGCGGTGATCTTCGCATATTGGGTCCGGGACCCTGAACGATACGGCGTCGTCGAGTTCGACGACGACGGAAAGGTCCTCCGCATAGAGGAGAAACCCAAAGTCCCGCAATCGAATTTCGCCGTGCCGGGGATCTATTTCTGCGACCGCAACGTGGTGGAGATCGCTTCCGCCCTGAAGCCTTCCGCGCGCGGGGAACTGGAAATCACCGACATGATAAAGTCCTATCTGTCCAGAGGCGAGTTGATGGTGGAAATCCTCGGCCGGGGCTTCGCCTGGCTGGATACGGGAACGCATGATTCGCTGCTGGAGGCGGGAACTTTCGTCGAAACCATTGAAAAACGGCAAGGGCTGAAGATCGCCTGCGTCGAGGAAGTGGCTTACAGGATGGGATTTATCGATGCGAAGGCTGTCGAATCGCTCGCCGCGCAGATGAAGAACAACGGGTACGGGCAATACTTGACGAGGCTGTTGTCGGACCCGAAAAGGGTCTGACGGGGTATCGCGTTTCAGATGAAGAAAACTCCCGATAAATCCGTGGTCGTCGCCGGCGTGTCCGGAGGGCCGGATTCGGTGTTTCTTCTGGAAGAACTCGTCCGGAGGGAAAAGCGGAAGATCCTTGTCGGGCACCTCAATCACGGGATGCGAGGCCCCGAGTCGGACAAAGATGAGAGATTGGTTGAAGCAACAGCAAAAAGGCTTCGTTTGGATTTAAGAATACGGAAAGAAAAACCAGGAAAGATTTCCGCGGGATTCGAAGAGAAGGCGCGGAAAATCCGCCACGACTTCCTGAAAGGGTTGTCGAGGGAGTCCGGGGGCGGCCCCATCGTCATGGGGCACACCGCGGACGACCAGGTGGAAACGATCCTCATGCGGTTTTTCGAAGGGGCGGGCATCGCCGGGCTGAAAGGGATACCACGTGAAACCGTGGAGGGAATCGAAAGGCCGATTCTTGATTTGTGGAAAGAAGATATTATCAAATATCTAAAGAAAAAGAAGATACCATTTCGCCTCGACCGGTCCAATGTCGATTGCCGGTTCGAGAGGAACTGGATACGGAACGTTGTGCTCCCCCTGCTTGTCAAAAGATACGGGAAGCCGGTGAAGAAAAGGATCTTCACGCTGGGGGAGAGGTTCCGGGAGATGGATGAATATCTCGAGCGGGAAGCCCGAAGGTGGATCACCCGGAATGCCCATGCGGGGGCCGGTTCACTGTCCTTCCCCAGGAAGCGGTTCTCCGGCTTGCCGGCCGTCCTCCGGATCAGGGTCCTGCAGAGGATAGGTTTCGATTTTCTCGGCACGTCTTCCAACGAGAGGCTTCTGGCGGCGATGGATCGATCGATATGCGCCGGGAAGCCGTCCGGCAGGGTCCGGGTCGGGAAGGGATGGGAGTTGGCGAACCGGTACGATGAGGCCCGATTCGTTGCGCCGGGGAAACCCGCCGCGGGGAAGGCGGGCGGCGGACTGCGGGCAGAGGAAATGGAAAACGTGACCCCCGGGAGGGCGAAGCGGATCGCGGCCCGGGGGAAAGCCGAAGCGTTCGATTCGGACAGGCTGCGACTGCCCCTGATCGTGCGACCGATCCGTCAGGGAGACAGCATCATCCCGTTCGGGCGGCGGGGAGAGAAAAAGCTGAAGGAGATCCTGATCGACCGGAAGATCCCCCGGGAAGAGCGTTGGGGAAGGCCGGCGGTCTGCGATTCGGAAGGGACGATCCTGTGGGTCCCCGGAGTGATCCGCTCGGCGCACGCACCGGTGACCTCCGCCACGAGATGTGCTAAAATTTTAAGTTATTTCAAGTAGCCGGAGGAGACGACACCCCTTGAACCAGTTCTATAGAAATCTTGCCCTCTGGATCCTCATCATCATGGCGATGTTCTTCCTGTTCAACACGTTCAAGACCCAGAACGTGGAGACCGAGGAGATATCCTTTTCCGATTTCGTGCTGTCCGTGGATACCGGGAAAGTCAAGGACGTCGTGATCAAGGGACAGGAGATCACCGGCAGGTACACCGAATCCTCCGGGAAGCAGAAAAAGGTCTTCCACACCTTCGCTCCCGAGGACCCCGACCTGGTGAAGTCCCTGCGAGCCAAGGACGTACAGATCACCGCCAAGCCTCTCGACGACAACCCGTGGTACATGACGCTGCTGGTTTCCTGGCTGCCGATGCTGCTGCTCATCGGCGTGTGGATCTTTTTCATGCGGCAGATGCAGGCCGGCGGCGGCAAGGCCATGTCCTTCGGGAAGAGCCGGGCGAAGTTGCTGACCGAGACGACCAACAAGGTCACCTTCGCCGACGTGGCCGGGATCGAGGAGGCCAAGGAGGAGCTTCAGGAGATCATCGCCTTCCTGAGGGATCCGAAGAGGTTCACGAAGCTGGGAGGCCGCATACCGAAAGGGGTTCTGCTCGTCGGTTCCCCCGGGACGGGGAAAACCCTGCTGGCGCGGGCGATCGCGGGGGAGGCCGGCGTGCCGTTCTTCTCCATCAGCGGTTCAGATTTCGTTGAGATGTTCGTGGGAGTCGGCGCCGCCAGGGTGCGCGACCTCTTCATCCAGGGGAAAAAGTCCGCCCCCTGCCTGATCTTCATCGACGAGATCGACGCCGTGGGGAGGCATCGCGGCGCGGGTCTCGGGGGCGGCCACGACGAACGGGAGCAGACGCTGAACCAGCTCCTCGTCGAGATGGACGGGTTCGAATCGAACGAGGGGCTCATCCTCATCGCAGCGACGAACCGTCCCGACGTCCTCGACCCGGCGCTGATGCGTCCGGGGCGGTTCGACCGGCAGGTCGTCGTTCCGAAGCCCGACGTGCGGGGAAGGGAGCAGATCCTGGGGGTCCACACCCGGAAGATCCCGCTGGGGGAGGACGTCAACCTCGAGACGCTGGCCAAGGGGACCCCGGGCTTCACGGGGGCCGACCTCGCGAACCTGTGCAACGAGGCCGCGCTCCACGCCGCCAGCGCCAACCTCACCAAGGTCTCCATGGACTCCTTCGAGATGGCCAAGGACAAGGTGATGATGGGGCGCGAGCGCCGTTCGATGATCATCAGCGATGAGGAGAAGAAGTCCACCGCCTACCACGAGGCGGGGCACGCGATCGTCGCCACCCTCACCCCCGGCACCGACCCGATCCACAAGGTGAGCATCATCCCCCGGGGAATGGCGCTCGGCATCACGCAGCAGCTCCCGATCGACGAGCGGCACACCTACTCGAAGGAATATCTGAAAAGCAACATCACCATCCTCATGGGCGGTCGGGTTGCCGAGGAACTGGTGCGGGGAGAGCTGACCACCGGCGCGGGCAACGACCTCGAACGGGCGACGGCGCTCGCGCGCAAGATGGTCTGCGAATGGGGCATGAGCGACAAGCTCGGGCCGGTGACCTTCGGGCAGAAACAGGAGGCCATCTTTTTGGGCAGGGATTTCAACCGCCACCAGGATTACAGCGAGGCGACCGCGAGGGATATCGACCAGGAGGTCCACGCTATCGTCACGTCCTGCTACGATCGGGCGAGGACCCTTCTGCGAAACCACATCGGGGTGCTGCACACGGTGGCCAAGACCCTCCTGGAGAAGGAAGTCGTGGACGGCGCGGAGATCCATCGGATCATCGAGGAGGCGATCGTGCCCGGCGGGTCCGGAGGCGCTCCCGAGGAAGCCGGGGCCCCGGCCTGACAAGGTTCCTGGTTCCGGTCCCCGGCGGGCACCTCGACCTGTCGGGCCCTCCGTTGATCATGGGGATCCTGAACGTCACCCCGGATTCCTTTTCGGACGGGGGAACGTACCGGTCCCAGGAGGAAGCGGTCGAGCGGGGCTTGCGGATGGTCTCGGAAGGCGCCGCGATCATCGATGTTGGCGGTGAATCCACCCGCCCGGGCTCGGAACCGGTCTCCGCGGACGAGGAGCTTCGCCGGGTCCTGCCCGTACTCCGCGGGCTTTCCGCCGAAACGAAGGCGTTCCTCTCGATCGATACGACGAAGGCGGTCGTGGCGAGGGAGGCGATCGCGGCCGGAGCGGTCATCGTGAACGATACAAGCGCCCTGACGGACGATCCGGAAATGGCGGTCGTCGCGAGGGACTCGGGCTGCGCAGTGGTCCTCATGCATCGAAGGGGCGTCCCGGCGACGATGCAGCATCGGCCTCATTACGATTCCCTGTTCGACGAACTGATCCGGGAACTCTCCGGGAGGGTGGACTTCGCGGCGGCCGAGGGAATCGAACGGGAACGGATCCTCATCGACCCGGGGATCGGGTTCGGGAAGCGTATCGAGGACAACCTGGCGCTGCATCGTCATTTGGGAAAACTGCGGGTCCTCGGAAGGCCGATCGTGTTCGGATCTTCGAGAAAAAGGTTCATCGGGGCCCTGACGGGATCCGACGTGCGCGACAGGATCTTCGGTACCGCCGCATCGGTTGCGGTGGCGGTGATGAACGGGGCCCACGTGCTGCGCGTCCACGACGTGAAGGAGATGCGGGAAGTGATCCAGGTTGCGGCGGCGATCCGGGGGGCGGAGGAGTGATCGACGGTCTCCTTTCCATGCGGGCCGCGGACGTTCTCGACATCCTGCTGGTGTCCTTCATCGTCTATTGGATCCTTCTTTTCATCCGGGGGACGCGGGCCGTCCAGATGCTGATCGGCCTGCTGATCCTGATGTTCCTGTACGCCATTTCCAAAAAGATCGGATTGGTCACTTTCCAGTGGCTCGTGGGAAACTTCCTGGGGAATCTCCTCGTCGTCCTCGTGGTCGTCTTCCAGAGCGAAATCCGTCGGGCGCTGGCGAAGATCGGGCAATGGCGCCTCTTCCGTAGGAACATCATGCCGCTGGATCTGGAAGTAATCGATAAAGTCGGACAGAGCGCCTTCCGGCTGTCGGAGGAACGCACCGGCGCCATCCTGCTCATCGAGCGGGAGATCGGGCTGGAGGAATTCGTGGAACACGGCAGGCGCCTGAACGCCCTGATCACGCCGGAACTGGCGGAGGCGATCTTTTCCGCGGGGTCCCCCATCCACGACGGCGCGGCGGTCATCCGGGGAAACCGGATCGAGGCCGCGGGGATCATCCTCCCCATACCGCTGCCCTCGAAAGAGACGCAGGGGATGGGGACCCGTCACCGGGCCGCCTTCGGAGTCGCATCGGACACCGACGCGGTGGCCGTGGTGGTCTCCGAGCAAACGGGGAACGTGACGGTATTCCACAACCGGAACGTGCAGCGGGCGGATTCGCAGGAAGAGCTTCGCCACATGCTGGGGCGCATCTTGCGGGCGGAAGGGGGTGCGGATGGGAGCGTCTGACCTTCCGAAGGCCCTCCTGCGATTCGCCGGGCGCAACCTTTCGCTCAAGATCCTCTCCCTGGGGCTCGCGATCGTCGCGTGGTGGTTCGTCGCCGGGGAAAGCAAGGTGCTGGTGAGCTTCAATGTACCCCTCGAGATCCGCAACGTTCCCCCGGGCTTGACGCTGACGAACCAGATCGTGCGGCAGGTGGAGATCCGCCTGATGGGCCCCTCGTCGCTCCTCGCGGGGTTCAAAGCGTCGAGCATCTCCATGGCGCTCGACCTGTCCGACGGCAAGGCGGGGCGGCAGACCGTGAAGTTCGACACCGGGACGGTGAAAGTGCCTCCGGGGATCGTCGTGGAGAGGATCTTCCCCCAAACCATGGAGGTCGTCCTCGAGAGGCTGGAGCGACGCACCCTCCCGGTCTCCTTGAGGATCAAGGGAGGGAAAGCCCTCCGGAAGCGTATAGCGGCCGTCGAGATCGATCCGCCGGAGATCGAGGTGGAAGCCCTTCCGGCGGAGTTCTCCCGCATGAAGGTCGCATACACCGAGGAGATCGTTCCGGAGACCGACGTGGACGTCTACACGACGGTGGCCCGAGTGGAATTGCAGGAAGCGCGTGCTAGAATCACCGGGGACCGGAACGTCCGCGTGAGGATCAAGTTCCGCAAATAGGAAGGAGGCCGTCCGTTGTCCAGAAAACTGTTCGGAACCGACGGTGTGCGCGGCGTGGCCAACACCGACCCGATGACGGTGGAGACCGCCATCGCGCTGGGCCAGGCCGCCGCCCACATCTTCCAGGACAAGGGAGGGAATCGCCACAAGATCGTCATCGGCAAGGACACGCGTCTATCCGGATACATGTTCGAAACGGCGCTGTCGGCCGGAATCTGCGCGATGGGGGGGGATGTTCTCCTCGTCGGCCCGATGCCGACCCCCGGAATCGCGTTCCTGACCCATTCGATGCGGGCGGACGCGGGGGTCGTGATCTCCGCGTCCCACAACCCGTACCCCGACAACGGCATCAAGTTTTTCGGGAGGGACGGGTTCAAGCTGCCCGACGAAGTGGAGTCCCGCATCGAATCGCTGATGTTCGGCGATCACTTGCGGGAGAACCGGCCTCCCTCCCCGGAGATCGGAAAGGCGCACCGGATCGATGACTCCACCGGCCGGTACATCGTCTACCTGAAAAACACCTTTCCCGCCCACCTGTCGCTCGAGGGGCTTCGGATCGTGGTCGACTGCGCCAACGGGGCGGCGTACCGCATCGCCCCCCAGGTGTTCGCGGAGCTTGGCGCCGAAGTCATCACGATCGGCGTGTCGCCCAACGGGCTGAACATCAACGATCAGTGCGGCTCCCTGTACCCGGAGGTCGTCTCCCAGAAGGTGAAGGAGTCCCGCGCCGACCTGGGGGTCTCCCTGGACGGCGACGCGGACCGTGTCATCCTGGTCGATCACCAGGGGGAGGTGCTCGACGGCGACCGGATCATGGCGGTCTGCGCGGAAGCGCTGGCGAAAAAGAAAAAGCTCGCGAGGAACACGGTGGTGTCCACCGTGATGAGCAACATCGGCCTCGAGCTCTTCCTTAAGGAACGGAAGATCAAGATGGTCCGGTCCCAGGTGGGGGACCGCTACGTGGTCGAAACGATGCGCGCGGGGGGGTTCAACTTCGGCGGGGAACAGTCGGGGCACCTGATCTTCCTCGATCATGCGACGACCGGCGACGGCGTGCTCGCCGCCCTGCAGATGCTCGCGGTGATGGTCGAGAGGGGAAAGAAGGCTTGCGAGCTCGGAAAGGAGCTCGTCTCCTTCCCGCAGATGCTTCTCAACGTCCGGATGAAGCAGCGCATCCCCCTGGAGTCGATGAAGGAGTTCCAGAAGGCCAAGGGCGAATTCGAGAAGATGCTTCGGGGGCGCGGCCGGATCGTCGTGCGGTACAGCGGAACGGAGCCGCTCCTGCGGATCATGGCGGAAGGGGAGAACCGTCCGGAAGTGGAGGCGATCGTAAAGACCTTGGTGGAGAAGGCCAAGGAGGAAGGCCGGTAAGCGGATGGGAAAGCGGCTCGGGGTGAACATCGACCACGTGGCGACGCTTCGGCAGGCCCGGAGGGGGCGCCTCCCCGATCCGGCGGCGGCCGCGGCGATCGCCGAGCTTTCCGGGGCGGACGGGATCACGGTCCATCTCCGGGAAGACCGGAGGCACATCCAGGACCGGGACCTCGAAGCGCTTTCCGTCGTCGTGACCACGCGGATCAACCTGGAAATGGCGGCCACGGAGGAGATGACGAGGATCGCCCGGAACCTTCGGCCGCATTCCGCCACGCTGGTGCCGGAAAAGAGGGAAGAGATAACCACCGAGGGGGGGCTGGACGTCGTCTCGCAGGCCGGTTCCCTGCCCGGGACCGTGGAGGCGCTCCGGGAGGCCGGCATTCTCGTGAGCCTGTTCATCGATCCCGAACTGGAGCAGGTCCGCGCATCCCGGCAGGTCGGGGCGGACGCGGTCGAGATCCATACGGGCGCCTATTGCGAGGCGTTTCTCCGGGGGAATCCTTCCGGGGAGCTGTCGAGGATCCGGGCCGCCGCCGCGTACGCCGATTCCCTCGGGCTCCAGGTCCTCGCGGGCCACGGGCTGGACGTCCGGAACATCGTTCCCGTGCTTCGGGTCGCGCAGATCGGGGAGTTCAACATCGGGCACAGCATCATCGCCCGGGCGCTTTTCCTCGGCCTTCCGGCGGCGGTCAGGGAAATCGGCGACCTGGTCCACGGGGCGTGATGTGGACGGGATCCTGGGAATCGGAGTCGACATCGTGGAGATCGCGCGGGTGAAAGCCCTGCTGGACCGGTACGGCGTCCGGTTCCTGTCGCGGGTCTTCACGGAGGCCGAATCGAGATACGCGATGGCAAGCGTGAATGCCGCGGAGCGTCTTGCCGGCCGTTTCGCCGTGAAGGAAGCGGTGCTCAAGGCGCTGGGAACGGGAAAATCCCGGGGGATCCTCTGGAGGGACATCGAAACGCTGCCGAACCCGGCGGGCAAGCCCGTCGTCCATCTGCACGGGCAGGCGGTCCGATGGGTGAAATGGAGGGGGGGCGGGTCCCTCCACGCGTCGATCGCCCACGACGGGGGGAAGGCGATCGGGTTCGTTATCCTGGAAAAAGCCGGAGGGCAGAAGGAATGAAGGTGGTGACGGCGCGTCAGATGGCCGACCTGGACCGGGTGGCGATCCAGCACTACGGCATCCCCTCCCTCGTGCTGATGGAGAACGCCGGGAGGGCATGCACCGATCGGATCCTGCGCATCCTCGAGGAAAAGGTCGGGGCGCCCCAGGAGGCCTCCGTGGCCGTCGTGTGCGGAAAGGGCAACAACGGCGGCGACGGGATGGTGATCGCGCGCCATCTCCACAACAGGGGCGTCTACGTCGAGCTGTTCCTGCTGGGGGAGATCGAAGAGCTTTCGAAGGATGCCCGGGCACAGGCCGACATCCTCAGGCGCATGGACCTCGAGCTCCGTGTCATCCGCGACACGGAAGGGGTCGAGGACCTTCGCGCCTACCTGGAGGAAGTCCATCTGTGCGTGGACGCCATTTTCGGCACCGGCCTTTCCTCCCCCCTGACCGGAACCGTCCGGGAAGTGGTGGAGGTGATCAACCTCTCGATGGCGACCGTGTTCTCCGTGGACATCCCCAGCGGCATCGACGCCACCACGGGGCGGATCCTTGGAGAAGCGATCCGGTCCGATTACACGGGCGCCCTCGGATTGCTGAAAATCGGAAACGTGCTGCTTCCCGGCTCCATCTACTGCGGGGAAACGGAGATCTACGACATAGGGATCCCGTCCCGGGCGGTCTTCGATGCAGAAATCAAGGCAGAATCGCTCGAGGAACAGGTCGTGAAAAGCATGCTCTCCGTCCGTCCCCCGGATTTCCACAAGGGGGACGCCGGCCGGGTCTGCATCGTCGGGGGCTCCCCGGGGATGACGGGGGCGCCCTGCCTCGCGGGACTCGCCGCGCTGCGGATGGGCGCGGGGCTGATCACCGTCGTGGTCCCGGCATCGCTGCGGCCGATCGTGGAGGCCAAGCAGATGGAAGTGATGTGCGCCGGCGTCCCGGACGGCGGGGGAGGGTACTTCACCCCCGAGATGATCCCCTCCCTGATGGAGGCCATCGCGAGAGCCGACGTGGTCGTGGTGGGCCCGGGCCTCGGGATGACGGAGTCCATGCCGAAGTTCCTGAAGGAGCTGCTGCCCCGGCTGAAGGTCCCCTTTCTGCTCGACGCGGACGCGCTGAACGCGCTGTCCGGGCAGGTGGAGCTGCTGCAAAGCGCCTCGGCGTCGTGCACCATCACTCCGCACTCGGGGGAGATGTCCCGGCTGGCGCAGGAATCCATCGAGGCGATCGAGGCGAGCCGGATCGATTCGGCGAGGCACCTGGCGGAAGAAGAACGCGTCACGGTGATCCTGAAAGGGGCCCGGACAATCGTGGCCACCCCCAAAGGGGATATTTTCATCAACATGTCGGGGAACCCTTACATGGCTTCGGGCGGAATGGGGGACGCCCTGACCGGGATGATCGCCGCCCTCGCCTCCCAGGGGCTTTCACCGACGGACGCCGCCTGCGCGGGGGTCTTCCTCCACGGGCTGTCCGCGGACCTGCTGGTCCGGCGGAACCCGATGACGCCGGTGATCGCGACGGACGTGATCGGAAACATCAAGGGCGCGTTGCAGCATACCCTGGACGAGGCGCCTCCGGAAGAGTGACTCTCGAGCTTCTTTCCGGGTCTCCCGAAGACACCTTCGAGATCGCGCGGTTGCTGGGACAGGAACTCGTCCCGGGAGACGTGGTGGGTCTCACGGGCGATCTGGGAGCCGGCAAGACCTGTTTCTGCAAGGGAATCGGGGCGGCCCTGGGGATCTCCCCCGACCGCGTCGTCAGCCCCACCTTCACCGTCGTCACGGAGCACGAAGGCACCCGCCGGCTGATACACGTGGACGTTTACCGGATCGAATCCACCCGCGAGGCAATCGAGATCGGCCTGGACGAGACGCTTTCCGGGGAGGAGGCGGTATGCGTCGTCGAGTGGGCCGAAAAGGTGACCGGATTGTTGCCAACGGATAGCATCCGGGTTACATTGACTTTTTCGGGCGAAAACGGCAGGGGAATCGTCATTTCCGCTCCGGACCGGGGAAGGTTCGACGGATTCCGGTTCCGCTCCAAACGCTTCCAGCCAGGAGGTTGAGCCAGGCGATGGCACTCATCGTTCAGAAATTCGGGGGCACGTCGGTCGGCACCATAGAAAAGATCAAGAATTGCGCGAAGCGGGTCGGCAGGACCCGGGACCAGGGAAACGACGTGGTCGTCGTGGTCTCGGCGATGTCCGGAGAGACCAACCGCCTGCTCGGGCTGGCCCACCAGATCTCCGAACTTCCCAACGAGAGAGAGCTCGACGTCGTCGCATCGACCGGCGAGCAGGTGACGATCGGCCTGCTGTCGATCGCCCTCACCGAGCTGGGATACAAGGCGAAATCGTTCTGCGGCTTCCAGATTCCGATCACCACCGACCAGGCGTACGTGAAGGCGCGGATCCGGATGATCGGGGGAGACACGATCCGGCAGGCGCTGAAGGAGGGGTACATCGCCGTGGTCGCCGGATTCCAGGGGATCGACGATACCGGCTCGATCACCACGCTGGGGCGCGGCGGTTCCGACACCAGCGCCGTTGCCGTCGCCGCGGCGCTGAAAGCCGACGTCTGCGAGATTTACACCGACGTGGACGGCGTCTACACGACCGATCCCAACATCTGCGCGGACGCGCGCAAGCTCGACAAGATCTCCTTCGAGGAGATGCTCGAACTCGCCTCGCTCGGCGCGAAGGTGCTGCAGATCCGGTCCGTCGAGTTCGGGATGAAGTACGGGGTGCGGATCCATGTCCGCTCCTCGTTCAGCGATAACCAGGGGACGATCGTGACGACGGAGGAGGAAATCATGGAAACGGCGGTTGTGTCGGGAGTGGCGTACAGCAAGAACGAGGCGAAGGTCACGCTCGTGAAGGTCCCCGACAAGCCGGGGATCGCGGCGAAGATCTTCAATGCCCTTTCCGCTGCCAGCATCGTGGTCGACGTCATCGTCCAGAACGTGTCCGTCACGGGCCACACCGACCTGACCTTCACGGTCGGGCGCGCCGACTTCAAGAAGGCGATGGTGATCACCGAGAAAACGGCCGGGGAGGTGGGTGCCGAAAAGGTGGTGGGAGACGACAAGATCGCCAAGGTGTCCATCGTCGGCATGGCCATGCGGTCGCATTCGGGCGTCGCCACGAAGGTCTTCGAGACGCTGGCCGCGGAGGGGATCAACATCCTTGGGATCAGCACCTCGGAAATCAAGATCTCCGTGCTCATCGACGAGAAGTACACGGAGCTGGCCGTCCGTGTGCTCCACTCCGCGTTCGGGCTCGGGAATCCCTCCTGACCATGAAGCCGATCCGCCTCTACGATACGACCCTGAGGGACGGAACCCAGATGAGGGAGATTTCCCTCTCCGTCCTCGATAAGATAAAAATAGCCGAAAAACTTGATGATTTCGGAATTCATTACATCGAGGGGGGATACCCCGGCAGCAATCCGAAAGACATGGAGTTCTTCCAGCGGGCCCGGGAAATCCGCTGGAGGAACTCGGTGATCTGCGCCTTCGGGATGACGCGGAGGGTCGGCAAGAAAGTCGAGGATGACGCGAACATCAAGGCGATGCTGGGCGCGGCGACCCCGGCCATCACCATCGTCGGGAAGGCCTGGGATTTCCACGTCACCGAGGCGCTGCGGACCACCCTCGAGGAAAACATCGCCGCCGTCGGGGAATCCGTCGCGTACCTCAAGCAGCGCACCGACAAGGTGTTCTTCGACGCGGAGCATTTTTTCGACGGGTACCTGAAAAACCCGAAGTACGCGATGAAGGTCCTCTCCGTCGCGGCGGAGGCCGGGGCGGACTGCCTCGTCCTGTGCGACACCAACGGCGGGACGATCACTTCGGAAATCGCAAAAATCGTGAAGGAAGTCAGGAAATCGACTTCCGTTCTCCTGGGGATCCACACGCACAACGACGCCGAAATGGCGGTTGCGAACACCATTGCCGCGGTGGAGAACGGGGCCTGCCAGGTGCAGGGGACGATCAACGGGTACGGGGAACGTTGCGGGAACGCGAACCTGTGCTCCATCATCCCGGCCATCCAGCTGAAGTTGGGGCGCAATGTCCTGCCCGAAGGGAACATGAAGAAGCTGTACGCCGTATCGCGCTTCGTGGCGGAAGTCGCGAACATGGGCCTGTGGATCCATCAGCCCTACACCGGAGACGCCGCCTTCGCCCACAAGGGAGGGATGCACGTCTCGGCGATCCGCCGCCACCCGATGACGTACGAGCACATCGAGCCGGAAAGCGTCGGCAACAGCAGGCATGTGCTCGTCTCCGACCTGTCCGGAAGAAGCAACATCCTTTCCAAGATCCAGGAGAGGGGGCTCAAGTTCGAGGCGAAGGACCCGAACACCGAAAAGATCCTCGAGGAGATCAAGGACCTCGAGCACAAAGGGTACCAGTTCGAGGGGGCGGACGCCTCCTTCGAGCTCCTCGCCCGGAAAGCGCTCGGGGAGCACGAGCCGTTTTTCGAACTGAAGGGGTTCCGGGTCATAGATGAAAAACGGTCCGAGGGAGAGGCTCCCATCGCGGAAGCCACGATCATGATCGCCGTGGGCGACAGGATCGAGCACACCGCCGCCATGGGGAACGGCCCGGTGAACGCCATGGACAACGCGCTCCGGAAGGCGCTCGAGAAATTCTACCCGGAAGTGACCGAGGTCCGGCTGATCGACTACAAGGTCCGCGTCATACGGCAGACCGGCACCGGCTCCTCGGTACGCGTCTTGATACAGTCCGGGGACAGGGAGTCGAACTGGGGTACCGTCGGGGTATCGCACAACATCATCGAGGCATCGTGGCAGGCCCTGGTCGACAGCATCCGGTTCAAGCTCTGGAGGACGCGTCGTGGCCAACCGGGAGGCCCGGGGGAATAGCGGAGCGAAAAGAAGGTCCTACCTTTTTCTTTCAATGATCCTTCTGGTCTGGAATACCCTGGCGAGCGGCGTCTTCACGTTGATGCCCTCCGATACCGGTCTATCCCGTTTCCCCGAAAGCCATGCAACGTCCTCCGTGCCCCTTGCCGGCAATCCGGAATCAGCTTCCGAAGGCAACCCCCGAGCCGGACCTCTGTCGATACGACAAAAATATCTTATTGGAAAACGGGTAGATATAAATAAAGCATTAAAGGAAGAGATCGGCGAACTTCCGGGCGTATCCGACGAGATGGCCGCGGCAATCGTATCGGAAAGAAAACGCGTCGGCAGGTTTCGTTCCCCGGAAGATCTTTTGCTCGTGAAGGGCATCAAGGAAAAGCGGCTGAAAAAAATACTTCCCTTTCTGGCGAAGATGGAAAATAATTGACATAATTAGTTAAGTAATCGGGAGGAGAGGGGGGCGGCATGTTCGGCGCGATAAGAAAGGACGTCAAGGTTATTTTCGAACGCGACCCGGCGGCACGGAGCACCCTCGAAATCATCCTGTGCTACCCGGGATTCCACGCGCTCAGGTTCCACCACGCGGCCCACTGGCTCTGGAACCGGAACCTCAAGGTCCTCGGACGCTTCGTTTCGCACATCTCCCGCTGCCTGACCGGGATCGAGATCCACCCGGGCGCCGCGATCGGGGAAGGGTTCTTCATCGACCACGGGATGGGGGTGGTCATCGGCGAAACGGCCGAGATCGGCAGGAACGTCACCTTGTACCACGGGGTCACCCTGGGGGGGACCACCTGGAACAAGGGGAAGCGTCATCCGACGATCGAGGACAACGTCATCATCGGCGCGGGGGCGTCCGTACTCGGGAACATCCGGATCGGCCAGAACTCGAAGATCGGCTCGGGATCGGTCGTGAACCGGGACGTTCCCCCGAACTCCACGGTGGTGGGCATACCGGGACGCGTCGTCTTCCGGGAAGGCAACGTATACGCCGACCCCTCGGGCGTCGGGGGAACTCCGGACCCGGAAGGGAAAGCCCTCAAGTGCCTTACCGAACAGATTCTCGCGCTGGAGAACCGGGTGCAGGCGATGACCCGGGAGATCGAATCGATGAAGGAAGCCGCCCGGATGAGGTCCGTGTCGTGAAGGTCACCACCAGGGGCCGGTACGCCGTGATGGCGCTGGTGTCGCTGGCCGAGTCCTCGCGGGGAAACCCCATCACGATCCAGTCCATCGCCCGGCAGGACTCGATCCCGGAATCCTATCTCCAGCAGCTGTTTCTGAGGCTGCGGAAGAAGAATATCGTGAAAAGCGTCCGCGGGCCCGGGGGCGGATTCATCCTTTCGCGACACCCCTCCGAGATCACCGTGGGGGAAATCATCCGGACCGCGGAAGGAAAACAGCCAAGCGTCGGGTGCCGGCAGTCGGGGCGGCAGTGCAGCATGATCAACAAATGCCGCACGCAAGGGATGTGGGACGCCCTCGAGGGGAAGATCGACGAATTCCTCGACTCGATCTCCCTGGAGGACCTGTTCGAGAATCGGTCGGAACCGGCGCGGGAGGCGGGCGCATGAGGAAGGTATACTTCGATCACAATGCAACCACCCCGGTCCACCCGGAAGTGGCCGAGGCCGTAAGGCCGTTCCTGGGAGCCCAGTTCGGGAACCCGTCCAGCATCCACTGGGCGGGAAGGGAGGTCCGTAAATCCCTCGAGGATGCCCGGGAAACGATCGCCGAATTCTACGGATGCCGCCCCCGGGAGATCGTCTTCACCAGTTCGGGCACGGAAAGCGACAACCTCGCCCTGAAGGGGATTGCGTACCTGGACGGCAACCGGGGGAAGCATATCGTCACCTGCCAGGTGGAGCATTCGGCGGTGTTGAACACCTGCAGGTTCCTGGAAAGCCAGGGATTCCGGGTGACCTACGTCCCGGTGACACGCCAGGGGATCGTGGATCCGGAAGCGGTCCGGGGGGCCATCGAGCAGGACACGATCCTTGTCTCCATCATGGCGGCGAACAACGAAACCGGGTGTATCATGCCCATCGGGGAAATCGGGGAAATCGCGAGGCGGGCGGGCGTCCTGATGCACACCGACGCGGTCCAGGCCACGGGGAAGATCCCCCTCGACTGGGAAAAGCTCCCGGTGGACCTGCTCACCTTTTCCGGGCACAAGATCAACGGGGTCAAGGGCGCCGGCGGGCTGATCGTCCGCAAGGGGCTGCAGATCTCTCCCGTCGAGCACGGCGGACACCAGGAATGGGGGCGCCGGGGAGGGACGGAGAACGTGATCGGCATCGTCGCGATGGGAAAGGCGTTCGCCCTTCTGAAGGAAAACTGGGTCCGGGACGCGGCCGAGGTCCGGCGGATGCGCGACGCCCTCGAACGGGGCATCTTCGATCGGATCCCCGAACTGGTGCTGAACGGCCATCCGACGCTCCGGCTTCCGAACACCGTGAACATCTCCTTCCGATACGTGGAAGGGGAGGCGCTGCTCCTGAACCTCGACATGCTGGGGATCGCATGTTCCTCCGGCTCCGCCTGCACATCGGGGTCTCTCGAGGCGTCCCCGGTGCTTCTGGCGATGGGGGCCGACCCCACGGATTCCCAGGGGGCCCTTCGCTTTTCCCTGGGATACGGAAACACCGACGAGGACGTTTCCTACGCCGTCGATGCGATCGAGAAGGTCGTGGGCAAGCTGCGGGCGATGTCCCCCCTCTATGACCCCAAGGAGGCGAAGATCCGATGAATAAAGGGAGGATCCTTGCGGCGATGAGCGGAGGGGTCGATTCCTCCGTCGCCGCGCTGTTGCTAAAGAGGGAAGGATGGGAGGTCGTCGGCGTTTCGATGGACCTGTACGACTACTCCAGGGTCACCCGCGACCGCGAGGGGACCTGCTGCTCCCTCGACGACCTGTACGACGCCCGCCGGGTCTGCGATCTTCTCGGGATGCCGTACTACGTCCTGAATCTCCGGGACGAATTCCGGCGCGAGGTGATCGAGCCGTTCGTCCAGGAATACCAGGCGGGAAGGACCCCGAACCCCTGCATTTTGTGCAACGAGCATATGAAGTTCCGGGCGCTGCTGCGGAAAGCCGACGAACTGGGGGCCGAGGGGGTGGCCACGGGGCACTACGCGGTGATCCGGCGGGAGCCCGGCGGGCGGTGCCGGCTCTTCGCCGCGCCCGACGCGACCAAGGACCAGTCGTATTTCCTTTATTCCCTCGACAGCGACAGGCTCCGCCGGATCCGGTTCCCCGTGGGCGAGATGCCCAAGGGGGAAGTCCGAAGGATGGCGGAGGACGCGGGTCTCCCGGTGTACGAGAAGAAGGAAAGCCAGGACATCTGCTTCGTCACGGACGATTCCTACACGAAATTCCTGGAACATAAAGGCATACGGGAGGAACGCGGGCGGTTCGTGGACCGGGACGGCAACTTCCTGGGAAACCACAAAGGGATGTTGCACTACACGATCGGACAGCGGAAGGGGCTTGGGATCGCCGCCAGGGAGCCGCTCTACGTGGTGGCCATCGATGCCGAGAAAAACGAGGTCGTGCTGGGGTCCGAGAACGAAACGTTTTCGGCGGGGGCCGTCGTCGTTTTCCCGACCTTCATCTCCGGCGCCCCGCCTTCTTCGGAATTCCGCGCGACGGCCCGGATACGGTACCGCCACCCCGGGGTCCCTTGCTCGGTCCGCGTCGGGGAGAAGCGGCTCGAGGTGGCGTTCGACGCGCCGCAACGCAGCGTCACCCCCGGCCAGGCGCTCGTCTTCTACGACGGGGACGAGGTCCTCGGGGGCGGCTGGATCGAATGCGCAAGCGCCTTGCGGTCGTAACGGTAGGCTGCAAGGCCAACTTTGCCGATTCCGCCGGCATCGCGTCCCGGGCCCTCCGGGCGGGATTCGACCTGGTGCCTTCCGGCTCCCCGGCCGACGTCCTGGTCATCAACAGCTGCACCGTCACCCACCGGGCGGACCGCGACTCGCGCGCCCTCGCCCGGCGGCTTCGACGGAGGAACCCGCAGGCCGTGCTGGTGATGGCCGGCTGTTACGCCCGTGTTTCCCCGGAAGCCCGCGATCGGCTTCCCGAAGTGGATCACTGGATCGGGTCCTTCGATCCGGACGCCTTGTCCCTGCTGCTGGTTTCCCTGGCCGGCGCCATGCTCCCGGGAATGGAAGAGCCGTCCCTTTTCGCCGTCGAGCGGCTCCTCGGGCACACCCGGATGTTCCTGAAAATCCAGGACGGCTGCGACGCCGACTGCTCCTATTGCATCGTTCCGAAAGCCCGGGGGCGCGCCAGGTCCATCCCTCTGCGGGAGGCGGTCGATGCGGCCCGCCGCGCGGAGGGCGACGGTGCCCGGGAGATCGTCCTGACCGGGATCCACGCGGGGAGGTACGGGATCGAACGCGGGGAGCGGGACGGTCTCGCGGAGCTCCTCGAGGCGCTGCTGTCGGCCACCTCCCTCTGCCGGTTCCGGCTGGGGTCCGTGGAGCCGCTGGAAATCACTCCGCGGCTCGTGGAGCTCCTTGCGGGGCGGGGGAGGATCTGCCCCCACATCCACGTACCGATGCAGAGCGGCTCCGACACGGTGCTCCGGCGCATGAGGCGGCCGTATACGTCGGACCGGTATCGTGAGAAACTGCAGAGGATTTCCTCCGCGGTGACGGGGATACGCCTGGGAGCGGACGTGATCGCCGGGTTTCCGGGGGAATCGGCGAGGGATTTCGAGGAGACGCTGCGGCGGATCCGCGAGACCTCCTTGAGCTACCTCCACGTCTTCCCGTATTCCCCGCGGGCGGGGACGGAGAGCGCGGGCTGGCGGGACGACGTGCCCGCTGCGGAAAAGAAACAGCGGGTGGGCATCCTGCTCGAAGCGGACGAGGCGATGCGGAAAGAGTATCTCGAGGGGCAGGTGGGAAGGACATTGTCCGTGGTCGCGGAGTCGATGTCGGGCCAGGCCGAGGACCGGAACTTCGAGGGCACCTCGGAGAATTACATCGAAGTGGGTTTCCGGGCGGAAAGCCGCGCGGCGGGGGAAATCGTCCCCGTCCGCATCCTTTCGGTCCGAGGCAGGAAACTCGAGGGAAGGGTCTGGGCCGCCGATGGACGGGCTTGAGGAACGCACGGGATACCGTTTCCGGTCTCAGGAGCTGCTGGAAGAGGCGCTTCGCCACGGCTCCGCCCCCGCGCAGGGGACAGAGAAGCGTTCCTACGAGAGGCTGGAATTCCTCGGAGACGCGGTGCTCAACCTCTGCATCGCGCATGACATCTACCGGATGCTTCCCGTCGCGGGAGAAGGCGTTCTGACGAAGGCCAGGGCCGCGGTCATCAACAACCGCAACCTCGTCCAGGTCGGGGAACGGATCGGCGTCCCCGGGGCGCTGACCATCGACCCGTCGGTGCGGAAAAAGGGCTCGGGCGGGGTGACCCGGAAGATGATCGCCGACGCGGTCGAAGCGATCATCGGAGCGATCTTCATCGACGGCGGGTACGATGCCTCCTTCGCGTTCGTCCAGGAGCATTTCCGGCTTCCGGATTTCATGAACGCCCTGGTGGAGGGATTCGACGCGAAATCCCGCCTGCAGGAGTGGTGCCAGAGGAAGGGACTTGCCTTGCCCGAATACCTGCTCCTGTCGGCGGAGGGGCCGGCGCACGAACGGATCTTCCGGGCGGAGGTCCGGGTCGCGGGACGCGACTCTACGGAAGGGACGGGGAAATCAAAGAAGGAAGCGGAAACGTCCGCGGCGTCGGAAATGCTGTCCCGCCTCTCCGCGGCCGGGGAGGAGACCCTTTGACCCGGAAATCCGGTTTCGTCGCGCTGCTGGGCCGCCCCAACGTCGGCAAGTCCACCCTGATGAACCGGATCCTGGGCGCCAAGATCGCCATCGTGACGTCGAAGCCGCAGACCACGCGCGACCGGATCGCGGGGATCCACACCGAGGATCGGGGGCAGGTGGTTTTCCTCGACAGCCCGGGGATCCACAAGCCGCACCGGGCGCTGAACGCCTTCATGGTGCGCACCGCGCAGCGGATCGGCGAAGAGGCCGACATCGTCGCCCACCTGGTGGACGACCGCCAGGTGGAGAGGGGCGAGGAGGACGCCCTGGTCCGCGGGGTCCTTTCGAAGCTGACGGTTCCCAGGCTGCTCGTCGTGAACAAGATCGACCGGATGGGAACGGACGTGGCCGAGGCGCGGCGGGCGCAGCTGGAAAAGGAAGGGTTTTACGAGAAATCCTTTCTCGTTTCCGCCGCAAAGGGGACCGGCGTCGAGGCGTTCCTTTCCGCATTGTTCGGGATGCTGCCCGAGGGGCCGGCGTTCTATCCCGAGGAGGATCTGACCGACCTTCCGATGCGCTTCATCGCAAAGGAGGTGATCCGGGAAAAGCTCTTCCAGGAGCTCGAGGAGGAGCTGCCCTACAGCGTGGCGGTCCAGATCGGCGAATACAAGGAGGAACCGGAAAAGAACCTCGTCCGGATCCGCGCCGATATCCTGGTGGAGCGGGAGTCGCAGAAGGGGATGGTCATCGGAAAGGGCGGGGCGGTCTTGAAAAAAGTCGGGACGGCATCCCGCCTTGAACTGGAGAAAGAGACCGGCTGCCGGGTATACTTGGAGCTGTTCGTGAAGATCGAAAAGGAATGGTCGAGGGACGAAAAGATGCTGAGGCGCCTTGGATATGAATCCGGCTGAGTTCACCGTCGCGCTGGTGGGGCGCCCGAACGTTGGCAAATCCACCCTGTTCAACAGGATCGCGGGGAAGCGGCGCGCCATCACGTTCGACCAGCCGGGAATCACGAGGGACCTGGTCGCGCATCCGGTCGAATACGACGGACGCCGTTTCATGATCGTCGACACCGGCGGGTACGTGACGCGCGGCGAAGACGACATCCTGCAGAAGGTCCGCGAGCAGGTGCTGCGCGCGATCTTCGAATCCGACCTGGTGGTGTTCCTCGTCGATTCCCGGGACGGCCTCCTCCCGCTCGACAAGGAGATCGCGTTGATGCTCCGCGAACGGGACAAGCCGTTCCTTCTCGCGGCGAACAAGGTCGACGCGAAGGAGGGCCGCGACGCTGTCGGGCAGTTCCACGCCCTTTCCGTGGACCGGATCCACACCGTTTCGGCGGAGCACGGGACGGGCGTCTCCGACCTGCTCGACGAGATCCTGGCGAGAATGCCGGAGAGCATGGCCGTCGAAGCGGAAAAGGAAGCCGAAACGGCGGCCGTCCCGAAGATCGCGGTCGTCGGACGCCCCAATGTGGGGAAATCCACCCTCGTGAACACCCTGGTCGGCTTCGAGCGGGTCATCGCGTCCGAGATGCCCGGCACGACGAGGGACGCCATCGACGTGATGGTCCAACGCGACGGGAAACCGTACCTCTTCATCGACACGGCGGGGATCCGGGCGAAACGCAAGACGGAATCCGTCATCGAGAAATTCTCCGTCATCAAGAGCCTCGACTCGCTGAAGCGGTGCGACCTCGCCGTCCTGCTCATAGACGGCCCCGAAGGGTTGAGCCACCAGGACCGTCAGATCCTCCGCTACGTCATGAACGAGGAGCGGGCCGTGGTCATCGCCGCGAACAAGGCCGACCGGTGGCCGGGGGACGAGGAAAAGCGGAAAGCGCTCCGGGAGATCCAGGAAGGACTGGAATACGCTTCCTTCGCCCCGGTGGTGCCCATCGTGGCCACGACCGGGAAAGGGGTTTCCGTCCTGTTCCGCAAGGTCGAGGAAGCGATCTCGAATTTCCGGCACCGGGTGCCGACCGGGCTCTTGAACCGCATGGCACAGTCTTTCCTGTTCGCGGTCCCCATCCCGTCCCGGCAGGGAAGGAACCGGGCCTTCTACATGACGCAGCTGGGGACGGCCCCCCCTTCGTTCGCCGTTTTCGTCAAGGATCGCCGCGGCATCCCGGATTCCTATACCCGGTACCTGGAGAACAAGATACGGGACCGGTTCGGTTTCGAAGGATCCCCGATCCGCATCGTTTACCGGGAACGATGATCGTTGTCCCGCCCCAATTGTTTTATACTGTCATATTAAATCCATAACGGTTGGGTTCGGGCGGAAGATGCGGCTGGCGGCGATAGATATCGGCACGAACACCCTGCGGATGATGGTGGCCGAACGGGACGGGAACCGGGTCCGCCCCGTGGCCCGGTACCAGCGCATCATCGGGTTGGGGCGCCTGATGAGGGACACGGGGAGGATCGGGGAGGACGAGTTCGCGAAAGCCATCGAGGCGCTGCGGATGTTCCGTGGGGAAATGGACCGGCTGAACGTCGCAGCCTGCCGCTCCTGCGGCACCGCCTGTCTCCGGGAGGCGGAAAACCGGGACCGGTTCCTTTCCGCCGCGCTGGAGGCGGGGATCCGCGTCGAGGTGATCGATCCCGCCGAGGAAGGCCGCCTGGTCTGGGAAGGGATCCGGGGGACCATTGCCGGCAGGCCCGGGGACATCGCGATGGACATCGGGGGCGGCAGCACGGAATTCACGGCGGGCGCGGGCGAGGGCGAGTCGGTCAGCCTGCCGGTGGGAGTCGTGGTCCTGTCGGCGCTGCTGCCGTTATCGGACCCGCCGCTTTCCTGGGAATGGAAGGCCCTGTCGCACTACGCGGAACGGAGGGTCGGGGACGGGACCGCGCGTTTCGGCAAACGGCGGAACCGCCGCCTGATCGGAACGGCTGGGACCTTCACGACCCTGCTCGCGCTGGACCGGCGGATGACCCGGTACGACCCCGACCGCATCAACGGCGCTTTGGTGACGAAGGAGGCGGCCGCGCGGTGGGCCGACCGCCTGGCGAGGATGACCGACGCCCAGCGCCTTCGGCTTCCGGGGATGGAGAAGGGGCGGGAAAGGTACATGGTTCCCGGAATGGCGCTCATATGCGCCGCGATCCGGCGTTTCGGGGCGGACGGCGTGACCGTCAGCGACGCGGGGCTGCTGGAGGGGATCATCGCGGGCATCGCCCGGAACGGACGACGGAGAAATCCTTCATTGGAGGAGTCATGAAGAACGCTGCAGGCGGAACGGGAAACGGTCCGATGGAAGGGTTGACGTTCGACGACGTGCTGCTGGTCCCTGCGGAGTCCGACGTGATCCCGAAGGACGTGGACATCACCGTGAACCTCACGCCCGGAATCCTGATGAACATCCCGCTGCTATCCTCCGCCATGGACACGGTCACCGAGTCCGATACGGCGATCGCCATCGCGAGGGAAGGGGGGATCGGCTTCCTCCACAGGAACAATTCCGCGGACGAGCAGGCGAACGAGGTGGACCGGGTGAAGAAATCCGAATCGGGGATGATTTCCGACCCGATCACGGTCGATCCCGACCAGCGGGTCTTCGAAGCCCTCGAGGTGATGAAAAAGTACCGGATCTCCGGGCTCCCGGTGACGCGCGACGGCAAGCTCGCGGGGATCCTCACCAACCGGGACCTCCGGTTCGAGACGAACTTCGAACAGCCGATACGCAACGTGATGACGAAGGACGACCTGGTGACCGTCCCCGTGGGGACGACGCTGGAGCAGGCCCGGGAGATCCTCCACCGGAACCGCATAGAGAAGCTCCTCGTGGTGGACGCGCACAACAACCTGAAAGGGCTCATCACGATCAAGGACATCCTCAAGATCAAGAAGTATCCCAACGCCTGCAAGGATCCCATGGGGCGACTCCGCGTGGGGGCGGCGCTCGGAGTGTCGCCCGGCTGGGAGGAGCGGCTCGACAAGGTCCTCAAGGCGGGGGCGGATATCGTCTGCGTCGACACCGCGCACGGCCACTCCCGGGACGTCCTCCGCACGGTCAAGGAGATCCGGTCGAACTTCCGGGACGTCGCGCTGATGGCGGGGAACGTCGCCACGGGGGAGGCGACGGAAGCGCTGATCAAGGCGGGAGTCGACGCCGTCAAGGTGGGCGTCGGGCCGGGGTCCATCTGTACCACGCGCGTCGTGGCGGGCGTCGGCGTGCCGCAATTCACGGCGATCGTGATGTGCGCGCAGGCGGCCGGCAAGAAGAGGATCCCCATCGTGGCCGACGGGGGGATCAAGTACTCGGGCGACATCACGAAAGCGATCGCCGCCGGGGCGTCGGCGGTGATGATCGGGTCCCTATTCGCGGGGACCGAGGAGAGCCCGGGGGAGATGATCCTTTACCAGGGCCGCTCCTACAAGGTGTACCGGGGCATGGGGTCCCTCGAGGCGATGAAGAAAGGGAGCAAGGACCGGTACTTCCAGTCCCACGTGGAGACCGAGAGCAAGCTGGTCCCCGAGGGGATCGAGGGACGGGTCCCGAACCGGGGCCCCCTGTCGGGGGTCATCTTCCAGCTCGTCGGGGGCTTGAAGGCCGGCATGGGGTACGTCGGGGCGCGGAACATCTCCGAACTCCAGCAGCGCCCGTCGTTCATGAAGATCACTCCCGCGGGATTGCGGGAGAGCCACGTTCACGACGTGATCATCACCAAGGAAGCCCCGAACTACCGGGTGGAGTAGCCGTTGGGATCCGGAATTCTCATCCTCGACTTCGGTTCGCAGTACACGATGCTGATCGCCCGGCGCGTACGGGAGCTGCGGGTCTACAGCGAAATCCATCCCTTCAACGTCGGGATGGACGCCGTCCGCTCCTTCCGGCCGGACGGCATCATCCTCTCCGGCGGGCCGTCCAGCGTTTATGAGCATGACGCGCCCCGGGTACCCCGGGAATTGCTGGAGATGGGGGTCCCCGTGCTGGGGATCTGCTACGGGATGCAGCTGATCGCCGACACGCTCGGCGGGGAAGTCGGCAGGTCCGATGATCGGGAATACGGGACCGCCAGCATCCACGGCCAATGGGGCAGCCCCCTGTTTCTCGGGATCGATGAGTTCCGCCACGGCATGGGGATCCCGGTCTGGATGAGCCACGGGGACCGGATCGACCGGCTGCCGGAAGGATTCTCCGCAATCGCCCGGTCCGGAAGCACCCCGGTGGCCGCAATGGCGAACCTGGAAGGGACGATCTTCGGGGTCCAGTTCCATCCCGAGGTGGTCCACACTCCGCGGGGGAAGGACATCCTCTCGAATTTCCTTTTCAGGGTGTGCGGGCTCGAACCCTCCTGGACGATGCATTCGTTCGTGGAAACCAGCGTCCGGAAGATCCGGGAAAAGGTGGGGGACGAGGGGGTGATCCTGGGGCTTTCCGGCGGGGTGGACTCCTCCGTCGCCGCGGTCCTTCTCCGCAAGGCGGTCGGCGACCGGCTCACCTGCATCTTCGTCAACAACGGGGTGCTCCGGAAAGGGGAGGCCGAGGAGGTCATCCACACCTTCCGGGACACCATCGGGCTGCGGCTCGAATACATCGATGCCGAGGAGAAGTTCCTCGATGCCCTGGCCGGCGTCGAGGACCCCGAACGGAAACGGAAGATCATCGGCGAGCTGTTCGTGAGGGTCTTCGAGGAAGCCGCGAGGAATATTCCCGGCGTGGGGTTCCTGGGGCAGGGGACCCTCTACCCGGACGTGATCGAGAGCGTCTCCTTCAAGGGGCCCTCCGCCGTCATCAAGTCGCATCACAACGTGGGGGGACTCCCCGAGAAGATGCACCTGAAGCTGATCGAGCCTCTGCGGGAGCTGTTCAAGGACGAGGTGCGGGAGCTCGGAAGGGAACTCGGGCTGCCCCCGCGCGTTCTCGACCGGCAGCCGTTCCCCGGGCCCGGGCTCGCGGTCCGGATCATCGGCCCCGTCACGGCGGACCGGCTGAGGATCCTCCGGGACTCCGACGAGATCGTGATCGAGGAGATCCGGAACGCCGGTCTCTACGAGACCATCTGGCAGGCCTTCGCCGTCCTGCTCCCGATCAAGACCGTGGGGGTGATGGGGGATTTCCGGACCTACGAGAACGTGGCCGCCGTCCGGGCCGTCAACAGCCAGGACGGGATGACGGCCGACTGGGTCCGCCTTCCCTACGACGTCCTGCAGCGGATTTCGTCGCGGATCATCAACGAGGTCAAGGGGATCAACCGCGTCGCCTACGACATCTCCTCGAAGCCTCCGAGCACCATCGAGTGGGAATGAAAAGCTTCGTACATCTCCACGTTCACTCCCAGTACAGCCTCCTGGACGGGACGATCCAGTTCGGACCGCTGGTCCGAAAGGTCAGGGAGCTGGGCATGCCCGCCGTCGCGGTGACGGACCACGGCGGGATGATGGGAACGATCGAATTCTACGAAGAGGCGCGGAAAGGCGGAGTGAAGCCGATCATCGGGACCGAAATCTACGTCGCCCCGGGTTCGCGGGAGGAAAGGAAGACGGCCCCTTCCGGGGAGTATGCCTACCACCTGATCCTCCTGGCCGAGAACAGCGTCGGGTACAGGAACCTCCTCCGGCTTTCGTCGCTCGCCCACATGGAAGGGTTCTATTACAAGCCCCGGGTCGACAAGGAGCTGCTCAAAAGCCACTCGGAAGGGCTGATCGCCACCTCGGCGTGCCTGCAGGGGGAGATCCCCTTCATGATGGCGACGGAAGGGGAGGGGAAGGCGCAGGAGGTCCTCGAGGAATACCGGTCGATCTTCCCGGACGGGCGCTTCTTCCTCGAGATCCAGGACAACGGGCTTCCCGAGCAGGACAGGATGAACCCGCGGATCATCGCCCTCGCGCGGCGGACGGGAACGCCGCTGGTCGCCACGAACGATTGCCATTACCTCAACCGGGAGGATGCCAGGTTCCAGGAAATCCTCCTGTGCCTGCAGACCGGGAAGACGATCAGCGACCCGACGCGGATGCGGTTCGGGACCGACGAGTTCTACGTCAAGCCTGCCGCCGATTTCGAGCGGGCCTTCGGCGCTTCCGCGCCCGATTCCATCGCGAACACGCTCCTGATCGCGGAGCGATGCGACGTGAACCTGGAGCTCGGGAAACCGCTGATCCCCGAATTCGCCCTGCCCCCGGGAGAGACCTCGGAAGAACGCCTGCGGAAGGATGCCCTGGAAGGGTTCCGGGGGCGGATGGAGGAGCGGCGGGTCCGGGAAGGGGACATGACGGGCGCGCTCGAGGAGGAATACCGCCGCCGCCTTTCCTACGAGCTCTCCGTGATCGGGAAGACCGGATTCTCCGACTATTTCCTGATCGTGGCCGATTTCATCCGATATGCGAAACACCAGGGTATCCCGGTGGGGCCTGGCCGCGGGAGCGCGGCGGGAAGCCTCGTCGCCTTCTGCCTGCGGATCACCGAGGTGGACCCCATCCCGTACAAGCTGCTTTTCGAGCGGTTTCTCAATCCCGAGCGCGTGAGCCTTCCCGACATCGACTGCGATTTCTGCAAGGACCGTCGGGACGAGGTCATCGCCTACGTGCAGGAGAAGTACGGACGGGAGAACGTGGCCCAGCTCATCACCTTCGGGACGTGGAAACCGCGGGCCGCCGTGCGGGACGTGGGCAGAGTCCTGGAAATGCCGTACGCCGAGGTCGACCGGATCGCCAAGCTGATCCCCGCCGACCTGAAGATGACGCTGGAAAACGCCCCGAAGGCGGAACCGCAGCTCCAGGAGATGATCGACTCGAACCCGAAGATCGCGGAACTGTTCCGGTATTCCATGGCGATCGAGGGGCGGTCGCGCCACGCGGGGACCCACGCCTCGGCGGTCGTGATCGCGGACCGTCCGATTTCGGATTATTCCCCCCTGTACCGCCAGACCACGGGAGACATCACGACCCAGTACGAGATGAAGGCGGCCGAGAAGGTCGGCCTCGTGAAATTCGATTTCCTGGGGCTGCGGAACCTCACATCCATCCACGACACCCTCAAGCTGCTGAAGGAGCGGCGGGGCCTGGAGGTCGACCTGGCCACCCTTCCCCTGGACGACCGGGAAACGTACGAAACGCTCTCCCGGGGGGACACGGCCGGGGTCTTCCAGAGCGAAAGCGCCGGGTTCACCAAGCTGATCGCCAGCCTCAAGCCGGACCGGTTCAACCACCTGATCGACATGATGGCGCTCTACCGGCCGGGCCCGCTCCAGAGCGGGATGGCGGACGACTTCGTGGAGCGCCGGCACGGACGGAGGAAAGTCGCGTACCCCCTTCCGCAGCTGGAGGAGATCCTGAGCGACACGTACGGCGTCATCGTCTACCAGGAACAGGTCATGGAGATCGGGAAGGCGCTGGCGGGGTTCACCCTGGGCCAGGCCGACGTTCTCCGGAAGGCCATGGGGAAAAAGGACGACGCCCTGATGGAGAAGCAGAAGGGGCTGTTCCTCGAGGGGGCGCGCGCCAACGGGATTCCCGTGAAGAAGGCGGAGGAGATCTTCGAGCTGGTGCGGCAATTCGGGGGATACGGGTTCAACAAGTCCCACAGCACCGCGTACGCCCTCGTGGCGTACCAGACCGCGTACCTGAAGACCCATTACCCGGTCGAATACTTGAGCGCCCTGATGACTTCCGAGTCGGGGGACACCGACAAGATCATCCGGTACATCGCCTACTCCAGGGAGAAGGGGATCCCGATCCTGCCGCCGGACGTCAACGAGTCCCGGTACGCGTTCTTCCCCGCCGGCGCCGGGATCCGTTTCGGGCTTTCGGCGATCAAGGGGCTGGGCGCCTCCGCGGTCGAGGCGATCCTCGAGGCGAGGGAGGAACGGCCGTTCGAATCCGTGCGCGACTTCCTCTCCCGGGCCGACCTGCGAAAGGTGAACAAGCGCGCCGTGGAAAGCCTGGTCAAGTCCGGGGCGCTGGATTCCCTCGAACCGGACCGGGGGAAGGTCATCGTCGATCTTCCCGTTCTTCTCGAGGAGGCGCAGGCCGAGGCGCGGCGGAGGGAGTCCGGCCAGTTCGCCCTCTTCGGCGCCCCCGCGGAGGAAAGCCCGGCGCAGGCGAACCGGAAAGCGAAGGCGGACGCACCCGCCGCGCCGGAGACATGGAGCCGGAGCGATCGCCTTCAGTACGAGAAGGAGGCCCTCGGGTTCTACATCACCGGCCATCCGCTCGACTCCTACGCGGCCGAGATCGCCATGTACGCGAGCCACACCACGGCGGGGCTCGCGAACCTGAAAAACGACATCGAGGTCAAGATCGGCGGGATCGTGACGGGGATGAAGGAAAAGGTCACCCGGAAGGGGGACAAGATGGCCACCCTGACCCTCGAGGACCACGAGGGGACGGTGGACGTGACGGTGTTCCCCAAGACCTACCAGGGATGCCGCGACGCGTTGTCGAGCCCGGAACCGGTTTTCCTCATCGGGCGGTTGAAACACGCGGAGAAGGGGATCGAGCTCCACGCCGACGAGGTGTTTCTCATGTCGATCGTGAAGGAGCGCCTCGCCCGATCGGTCCACTTCCGGCTCTACATCGACCGGTCGGGAGCGCGCGATATCGACGACCTGGCCCGGACGATGCACCGGTACGCCGGGGGGAAAAAGGCGTTCCTCCACCTGATCCGGGAAGGGGAGTACGAGGCGGTCATCGCCCTTCCGGAGTCCTCCGGCGTTTCCCCGTCCCTCGACCTGGCCCGGGAGCTGAAGACCCGTTTCGGCTACGACGTTCTCAGGATCAACTGATGCCACCGGAAAACCGCCACGGGGAACGCGCTTTCCTTGTGTATGCCCACAGGAAACGCGCGCGGGGCCCTTCCGCCGTGCTGCATGTTTCGGAGGTGATGAAGGAGCTTTCGGACCTCGTGAGGTCCGCGGGCGCCTCCGTCACCGCGTCCCACATCCAGACCGTGCAGGCGGAGAACCCGGCGACCCTGGTGGGGAAGGGGACCATCGACCTGCTGAAGGGGATGATCGCCGAACGGGGGGCGAACCTCGTCGTGTTCCAGAACCTCCTCAAGCCGAAGCAGCAGGCGCTCCTCGAGGAGGAGTTCGGGATGAAAACCCTGGACCGCCGGGAGATCATTCTGGACATCTTCGCCCAGAGGGCGCGGACCAAGGAAGGAAAACTCCAGGTCGAGCTGGCGCAGTTGTCGTTCCGGCTGGGGCGGCTCGCAGGGGGGCGGAAGGAGTTGTCCCGCCTTGGCGGCGGCATCGGGACGAGGGGACCGGGCGAAAAGAAGCTCGAGCAGGACCGGCGCCGGATCCGCCAGCAGATCCGACAGATCGAGCGGGAGCTGACGACGGTCCGGAGGACCCGGTCGCTCCATTATCACCGCCGCAAGGAAATCGGGTACCCCCTGGTCGCGCTGGTGGGATACACCAACGCGGGGAAGTCCACGCTGTTCAACCGGCTGACCGGCGCCGACGTCTTCGTCGCGGACCAGCTGTTCGCCACCCTGGACCCCACGGCGAGGCGGTTCCGGCTTCCCGGGGGGAAGGACGCGATCCTGGTGGACACGGTCGGGTTCATCCACGACCTTCCGTCGGAGCTGCGGCAGGCGTTCCTGGCGACGCTCGAAGGGATCGGCGAGGCGGACCTCCTCCTTCACGTGGTCGACGGGAGCTCCGACGCGATGGAGAACAACATCGCGTCCGTGGACGCCATCCTGGGGGAGCTGTCGTTCCGCGGGAAGCCGTTCCTCCTCGTAATGAACAAGATGGACCTTTGCCTTCCGGGCATACGGGGGCCCGCAGGGTCCATGCGAATCTCCGCTAAGACCGGGGACGGGATCGCGGGGCTGATGTCCGACGTCGAGAGGGAGCTATGCCTTCATCCTCCGGAAGGAACCGGTTCGACCAGGCCCGCCTGATCAACATCGCCAACGGCCTCACGGCGATGCGGGTGCTCCTGGTCCCCCTGTTCGTCTACCTCATGATCGTGGGGAGGGAGAAGGGGGCCCTGGTGGTCTTCGCGATCTGCGGCATCACCGACGGCCTCGACGGCCTCCTTGCGCGCCGCCTGCGGCAGCGCACCCTCGTCGGGGCGTACCTCGACCCGATCGCGGACAAGCTCCTCATGGCCACCGCCTTCATCGTTCTCGCCTACGTGCAGGTCGTTCCCCTGTGGCTCACCGTCCTCGTGATCAGCAGGGACATCTTCATCCTGGTCGGGAGCTCTCTCTACCTGCTCTTGGTCGACGCCTACGACATCCGGCCGACGGGGATCAGCAAGCTGAACACGGCGGTCCAGATCCTCACCGTGGTCTATTTCCTGGCCTACGCGGCGTTCCCGGAAGTGACGGGGTTCCTCCCGGCAGGCGACCGGTCGGCGGTCACCTGCGCGGTCATCGCGCTGTGCGCCCTGACCACCGCCGTCTCGGGGGGGCAGTATCTCTACATGGGGATCCGGAAACTCTCCGATGGCTCCTGACGGGGTCCGCGTCGTTTCCGTGGCGGCGAACGGACTCGCCGGCGCGGCGGGCATCCGCCCCGGGGACCGGATCCTTTCGGTTTCCGGGAAACCGGTCGAGGACCCCCTCGACCTGCACTTCCTGACCTCCGGAAGCCGCTTCGCCCTTCGCTGGCGGGACTCCTCGGGGAGGGAAAGGGAGAAGGCCTTCCGGCTTTCGGGGAAAACCCTGGGAATCACCCCTGAGCCGGTCCGCGTCCGGCGATGCCGGAACCGATGCATCTTCTGCTTCGTCCACCAGCTTCCGAAAGGATTGAGGCCGGCCCTCTACGTGAAGGACGAGGACGTGAGGCTTTCGTTCCTGCACGGGCAGTACGTCACCTTTTCCGACCTGTTGGAGGAGGAGGCCCGGAAAATCCTGCGGTACCGGCTTTCCCCGCTGTACGTCTCGATCCACACGACCGATCCGCCGCTTCGCCGCCGGATGCTCGGCAATCCGAAGGCGCGGGACATCATGGAGGTGATGCAACGGCTGACCCGGGGCGGCATCGTCCTTCACGGGCAGATCGTCGTCTGCCCCGGCATCAACGACGGGGAGGAGCTTTCCCGGACCCTCGGGGAGCTTTCGTCCCTTCGTCCCGGGCTGCGGACCGTGGCGGTGGTCCCCGTGGGGCTGACGTCGCACCGGGCGGGGCTGCCCCGCTTGCGGCCCGTCTCGCGGGAGGAGGCCCGGGAAACCCTGGACCTGCTCCGCGATTTCCGGAAGGGGAACCGGGACGGGGAAGACGGTGAGCCTTTCGCGATGGCGGCGGACGAATATTACCTCCTCGCGGGCCGAAGGGTACCCGGGAGGAAAGCGTACGGTTCCTTCGCCCAACTGGAGAACGGGGTGGGTCTTCTCCGCGGGTTTATCGACGATTCCGCGGCCCTCTTCCGAAGGAAAAGATGGCCGGCCGGCGCACAGGGAGGCACGGTGGTCACGGGAAGGCTGGCGGCCGAATTCGTTGCGGAATTCATTGAGGAATTCTCCAGGAAGGCGGGAGCCCGCTTTCGACTCGTGACGGTGCCTAACCGGTTGATGGGGGAAAGCGTTACCGTCACCGGGCTTCTCGGGGGGAAAGACATCCTTTCCGCGCTTGGACGAAAGGTCCGGGGCCCCCTGTATCTGCCCTCGGTGATGCTGCGGGACGCCGGGGACATTTTCCTCGACGGCGTCTCTCCCGGCGACATCTCCCGCAGCGTCGGGGCGGAGGTCCGGGTTTTCGAACCCTCCCCCCGGGGATTCCACGATGCGGTGTATCAGGGAAAACGCCCATTAAATCGTTGACATTTCAGGGTGGAGTCCGCTATATTCCTATGTCTTGGATGGTGTGCACGGGCGATTAGCTCAGTTGGTTAGAGTACCTGCTTGACATGCAGGGGGTCACTGGTTCAAGTCCAGTATCGCCCACCATTTTTTTCTCCCTGGCACGGCGGGAAAACGGGCGGCGAAGCCACCGGGCCGACGGCGTCCGGGGAGTTTTTTTTGATTTGAAAGCCTATGGGATTGCGGTGAAATGACGCTGCTCGAGCTGGCGAAACGGGAAGGGAAGGCCAAGGTCGCGATCGCCGCCCGGGTGGACGGCGCGCTGCTCGACCTGGAGCGCCCGGCGCCGGAAGGAAAAACCGTCGAATGGGTCACCCCATCGGATCCCGATGGGGCGGAGATCCTGCGGCACAGCGCGGCCCACGTGATGGCGTCCGCGGTCAAGCAGCTTTTCCCCGAGGCGCTCATCACCATTGGTCCTGCGATAGAAAACGGTTTCTACTACGATTTCGACGTGGACATCCCGTTCACCCCCGAAGACCTGGTCCGGATCGAGGAGCGGATGCGGGAGATCGTCAAGGACGAGGTCCCCTTCATCCGGGAAGAGGCCACCAAGGAACAGGCGCGGGAACTCTTTCCGGGAGAACCGTACAAGGAAGAGCTGCTCGACGATATCCCCGACGAAAACGTGTCTCTCTACCGGACCGGCGAGTTCCTCGATCTCTGCCGGGGCCCTCACGTGCCGAACACCGGGAAGGTCGGGGCGTTCAAGCTGATGACCACCGCAGGCGCCTACTGGCGAGGCGATTCCAACAAAAAGATGCTCACCCGCATTTACGGGGTCGCATTCCCCACCCGGAAGGAGCTCGACGAACACCTCCGGATCCTCGAGGAAATCAAGAAGCGCGACCACCGGAAGATCGGCAAGGAGCTCGACCTGTTCGGCGTGACGGACGAGATCGGGCCTGGCCTCATCCTCTGGCACCCCAAAGGCGCGGCGGTCCGCAAGGTCATGGAGGACTTCTGGCGGGCGGAACACGCCCGGGCCGGATACGATCTGGTGTTCTCGCCGCACATCGCCCGGCTCGAAATGTGGAAGGTGAGTGGCCACACGGACTACTACCGGCAATCCATGTTCAGCCCCATCGATATCGAGGGGCAGGAATACCAGCTCAAGCCGATGAACTGCCCGTTCCATATCCAGATCTACAAATCGAGGATGCGTTCTTACCGCGATCTTCCGGTGAAATACGCGGAGCTGGGCACGGTGTACCGCTACGAGCCGTCCGGGACGCTGCACGGCCTCCTGCGGGTCCGCGGTTTCACGCAGGACGACGCGCACCTGTTCCTGCGGCCGGACCAGCTCGACGAGGAGATCTTCTCCCTTCTCGATTTCACACTGTTCGTGCTGCGGGCTTTCGGGTTCGAACGGTACGACATCTACCTCTCGACCCGTCCGGTAAAGTACGCCGGCACGCTCGCGAACTGGGACCTCGCGGAAAGCGCGCTTCGAAATGCGCTGGAACGGAAAGGGATCCCATTCGAGGTCGACCCGGGCGAAGGGGTGTTCTACGGGCCCAAGATCGACATCAAGATCAAGGACATGCTCGGGCGGTCCTGGCAATGCTCCACGATCCAGGTCGATTTCAACAACCCCGAGCGGTTCGACGCGAGCTATATCGGCGAGGACGGGACGCCCCGCCGCGCGATCATGATCCACCGCGCCTTGATGGGATCGCTGGAGCGCTTCTTCGGCGTGCTGATCGAGCATTACGCGGGGGCTTTCCCGACCTGGCTCGCACCGGTCCAGGTCGACGTCCTCGCCGTCACGGACGGGCAGAACGAATACGTTCGGGACGTCGTGGCGGCGCTCGCGGCGGCGGGCTTCCGCGTGAAAGGCGATTACCGGAACGAGAAGCTGGGGTACAAGATCCGGGAATCCCAGATATCGAAGGTCCCTTATGCGCTCGTCGTCGGCGAGCGCGAGGCGTCGCAGCGGCTGGTCACCCCGAGGAGACGGGGAGGGGAGCAGCTTCCCTCCATGGGAGTCGAGGCGTTCCTCGACCTCCTCCGGGCCGAAACCGTCAACCCGACCAAGTAAAGGAGGACGTCATCGCCAAGGAATCCCGAATCAACGAACAGATCCAGGTACCGGAGGTCCGCCTCGTGGGCGCCGAGGGAGAGCAGCTCGGAGTCGTGCCCATCGCGGAGGCGCTGCAGAAGGCCCGTGTCGTGGACCTCGACCTCGTCGAAGTGGCTCCCATGGCCGCGCCGCCGGTCTGCCGGATCATGGATTACGGCAAGTTCAAGTACATCCTGAGCAAGCGGGAGCAGGAGGCGAGGAAGAAACAGACCGTCATCCAGGTCAAGGAGATCAAGGTCCGGCCGAAGACCGAGGAGCACGACATCAACACGAAGCTCAAGCATATCCGGCGCTTCCTGGAAGACGGGGACAAGGTCAAGGTGACCGTACGTTTCCGCGGACGGGAGCTGGCCTACGCCTCCCAGAGCGGATTCGAGGTTTTGAAGCATATCGTGGACGCCATCTCCGACATCGCGAAGGTGGAATCCGCCCCGAAGATGGAAGGGAAAACGATGATGACCATCGTGTCCCCGACATTTCATAAGAAGAAACCCATGGGGGGAGGGGCCAAACCCGCAGCCGCGGAACCCTCGTCCCCTCCGGCGGAGAAACAGGAGGAATAGGGACATGCCCAAGATGAAGTCGAACCGGGGCGCCAGCAAGCGCTTTCGCGCCACCGGCGCCGGCGGGATCAAGCGCGCCAAGGCCGGGAAGAGCCACATCCTTACGAACAAGAACCGGAAACGGAAGAGGAGCTTGAGGAAGTCAGCGCTCGTGCACTCGACGAACGAGCATTCGATCCGGCGCCTGCTGCCGTACCTGTAAAAAAAAAAACGACGGAAGAACGGGATAGAAGGGACACGCCATGCCTCGCGTAAAAAGAGCCGTACATGCGCAAAAGAAGCGTCGGAAGGTATTCAAGACCGCCAAGGGTTTCCGCGGCGGCCACGGGAACCTGCTTCGCTCGGCCAAGGAAGCCATCGCCCGCGCCCTCCGGTACGCATACCGCGACCGCCGGACGAAGAAACGGGAATTCCGGGCCCTCTGGATCACCCGGGTCAACGCCGCGGCCCGCGAAAACGGTCTTTCCTACAGCCAGTTCCTGTTCGGCCTGAAGAAGGCGGGCGTAGAGGTCGACCGCAAGATCCTCGCGGACCTCGCCGTCAACGATGCCTCGGGCTTCCGGAGTCTGGCCGACAAGGCCAAGGCCGCGTTGGCGTAGCGGGGGGCTGGGGCGGACGTTGGCCGGAACTTCCGGACAGATCGAACGCCTCCGGGCGGAGGGACTCGCGGCCCTGGCGGCGGCGAGGAACGAAAGCGACCTGCTGGAAGCGAAAGGCCGGTTCTTCGGGAAGAAGGGGGCGATCTCCGATATCCTGAAAGGGATCGGTTCCCTCTCCGTCGAGGAGCGGAAGGCCGTCGGATCCGAGGCCAACCGGGCGCGAACGGACCTCGAATCGGTCTTCGATGAACGCCTGGCCGCCATCCGGGAACAGGAGCGGGTCTCCAGGGAAGGGGCGGATCGTCTCGACGTCACGCTTCCCGGGCGGTGTCCGGCTCCGGGCAAGCGCCATCCCATATCCCAGACGATGGCGGACATCATTACCGTGTTCCGCCGGCTCGGGTTCTCCGTGCAGGGGGGGCCCGACGTGGAAAAGGACTACTACAACTTCGAGGCCCTGAATTTCCCCCCGGAACACCCTGCCCGGGACATGCAGGACACCTTTTACGTCGAATCCGACGCGGGCGACCTCGTCCTTCGCACCCACACCTCGCCGATCCAGATCCGGACCATGGAGAGGATGCGGCCTCCCGTGCGGATCATCGCTCCCGGCGCGGTGTACCGCTCCGACTCCGACATAACCCACTCTCCGATGTTCCATCAGGTCGAAGGGCTGGCGGTGGACCGGAACATCACGATGGCGGACCTGAAAGGGCTGCTCACCGAATTCTGCCGGATGACCTTCGGCCCCGGGAGACCGCTCCGATTCCGCCCCAGCTACTTCCCGTTCACCGAGCCGTCCGCCGAGGTAGACATCCAGTGCGTCATCTGCGGCGGAAGCGGGTGCCGGGTGTGCAAGAGCACCGGGTGGCTCGAGATCCTGGGCGCCGGCATGGTCGACCCTTCCGTCTTCGGATTCGTCGGCTACGACCCCGAGGAGTATTCGGGCTTCGCTTTCGGCATGGGCGTCGAACGGATCGCCATGCTGCGGCACGGGATCTCCGACATCCGCCTTTTCTTCGAAAACGACATCCGGTTCCTCTCGCAGTTTTAGGGCGGCGGGAGGAAGGAGAAGGTTTCCTTGAAAATTCCGTATTCCTGGCTCAAGGAGTTCATCGACACGCGCCTTTCCCCCGCGCAGGTCCAGGAATCCCTCACGATGGCGGGGGTCGAAGTGTCCTCCTGCCGCTACCTCGGCGAGGGGTTCGAAAAGGTCGTCACCGCGAAGATCCTCGACAGGGCCCCCCATCCGAACGCGGACCGACTCTCTTTGTGCCGGGTGACGGACGGGGCCGCGGAATACGGCATCGTCTGCGGGGCGAAGAACATGCAGGCGGGGGACATCGTCGCGCTGGCGAAGGTCGGGGCGGTGCTGCCCAACGGCGTCGAAATCGGGAAGGCGAAGATCCGCGGTCACGCGTCCGAGGGGATGCTTTGCTCGGAACAGGAGATGAAGCTCGCCGAGGAATCCGCTGGAATCATGATCCTGCCGCCGGACACCCCGTTGGGGAGACCGCTGGCGGACGCCCTGGGGCTGTCCGACTGGCTCCTGGAGGTGGAGATCACCCCGAACCGGGGCGATTGCCTGAGCGTCCTCGGAGTCGCGCGGGAACTGGCTTCCATCACGGGAGAGAAGGTCGTCCCGCCCGAAGTCCCGATCCGGGAGGAAGGCCCCCCCATCGAAACGCTGGTTTCCATCACCGTCACCGACAGGGCGCTTTGCCCCAGGTACAGCGCCCGGGTCGTCACGGACCTCCGGGTGGCCCCGTCGCCGGACTGGATGCGGCGGCGGCTTTCGCTTTGCGGCATCCGTCCCATCAACAACATCGTCGACATCACCAACTACATGCTGCTCGAATTCGGGCAGCCGATGCACGCATTCGACCTCGACCGGCTCGAGGGGCCCCGCATCGACGTGCGTGCCCCGGCGGAGCCGATGTCCTTCACCACCCTCGACGGCAGCGAGCGGAAGATCGATCCCGGGATGCTCCTGATCTGGGACGCCGCAGGCGCGGTCGCCGTCGCGGGCGTGATGGGCGGGCAGAACAGCGAGGTCTCGGAAGGCACGACCCGGGTCCTGTTCGAAAGCGCGCACTTCGATCCGGCATCGATCCGGCGGACCGGGAGACGGCTGGGGCTTTCGAGCGAATCCTCCTACCGGTTCGAAAGGGGCGTCGATCCGGGCGGGACGCTGTTCGCCGCCGATCGGGCCGTTTCCCTGCTGGGCCGGATCGCGCCGGTGACGGCCGCGAAGGGGTTCCTCGACGTGGGCGCGGGGGCGGGCCATTCCCGGAAAGTCCGCTTCCGTCCGTTGAGGGCCGTCCGGATCGTGGGAGCGTACTACTCGCCGGAAAAATGCAAGGAGATCTTCGACCGGCTGTCCTTCACGACGGAAATCGTGAATCCCGGCGAATGGGAGGTCACGGTCCCTTCCTGCCGGTTCGACATCGAGCGGGAGATCGACCTGGTCGAGGAGATCGCACGGCTTTCCGGGTACGAATCGATCCCCACGACGTACCCCGAATCGAAGGCGCCCGAATTCTCGCCCGACGACCGCTACGTCGACCTCTCGGAAAAGGCGTGCGATTTCCTCCGGGGGAACGGGTTCCACCAGGCGGTGAACTTCTCCTTCGTCTCCGGCCGGAAATGGGAACGCCTCGGAACGCTCCTCGGTTTCGACCCGGACGACGCCGTCCGCCTCAAGAACCCCATATCCGACGAGACCACCCTGATGCGCCCGCACCTGCTGACCGGCCTGCTGCAGAACGCGGCGGACAACGCGCACCGTTTCGTAGAGGATATCCGCCTGTACGAGACCGGAAAATGCTACGGAAAGTCGTATGTGACGGGACACTTCGAGGAAGCCCGCATCGCCTTGATCCTCTGCGGGAAACGGCTGCCTTCGAACTGGTCCGGCGGCGCCGCGTCGGTGGACTTCTACGATGTCAAGGGAATGGTGGAGGGGGTGCTCCTGCATCTGGGCGCGGGCCCGTTGCATGCGGTCCCCACAGGTCAACGTCCGTTCCTCGAGGAAGGGAAGGCGGCCGATCTCATCTCGCACGGCGAATGCATCGGATGGTTCGGCGCGCTCCGCAGGGAACTGCTTGCCGAATACGAGATCACCGGCCCCGTTTTCTATGGAGAAATCCGACTGCAGGCGGCGACGGCCACGCCCCCGCCCGTGGGCATTTACAAGGCGTTGCCGAAATTCCCGCCCGTATTCCGAGACCTTGCGTGTGTCTTTCCCGCAAGCGTACCGGTGGGGGATGTCATCGCACTTGTCCGCGAAGCGGCGCCCGAAATCGACGAAGCTGTGGTGTTCGACGTCTTCACGGGTGAAAAGATAGGGAAAGGATTCAAGAGTGTGGGCATCCGAGTGAAATTCCAGCCTTCCGACAGAACCTTGACGGACGCGGATGTACATAGTATACATACCAAGGTAGTAGATTTATTGGAGAATCGGTTCGGCGGAAGAATCCGCACCACCTGAGGGGCCGGGAGGAGGCGTCATGACGAAAGCTGACCTGGTCGAAATCGTTTACGAGAAGATCGGCGGACTCTCCAAAAAGGAGTCCCAGGATATCGTAGAGGCCATCTTCGAGACGATGAAGAGCAGCCTCAAGCAGGGCGAAAAGATCAAGATTTCCGGTTTCGGCAATTTCACCCTTCGCGACAAGCGGCCGAGAAAAGGGCGCAATCCCCAGACCGGGGACGATATCCAGATCACCGCGCGCCGCGTGCTGACGTTTCGTCCCAGCCAGATCCTGAAGACGCACATAAACGAAGAGAAGCCTACGTAATCACAAGGGGAAGGCGTGGCGGCTCCAGAGATTCCCGACAAGTTCTACTTCAAGATCGGGGAAGTGAGCCGGATCTTAGGAGTAAAGCCGTACGTCCTTCGCTTCTGGGAATCCGAGTTCCGGATTTCGCCCGCGAAAAACAAATCCCAGCACCGTGTCTACAAACGTCAGGAAGTGGAGACGTTGCAGGAAATCAAGCGCCTCCTGTACGAGGAGAGGTTCACCATCGACGGGGCCAGGGAAAAGCTGAAAAAAATGGCGAAAAGCCGTCAGCAGCAGCTCAAGCTGGAGCTGACCGAAAACCCGTTCAAGGCGGAGCTGAAAAAGCTGAAAAAGGATCTTGCCAAGATTCATTCGATACTTAAATAATCACGCGATAAGAACGGTCAGGCATGGGGTTTTGTTCGACTCGTTATTTCTTTTCAGGCGGTGGATGAATGACGATGGAAAGAGGGGACCGTCCCTGGGGTTATTACCTGGTCCTCATCGAGGATGCAGGGTACAAGGTGAAACAGTTCGTCGTGCGTCCCGGGAAACGATTGAGCCTCCAGAGGCATCGGAAGCGCTCCGAACACTGGCAGGTGGTTCGGGGCGATGCGATGGTCACCGTCGGGGAAAACCTCGTCCCCCTGGCCCCGGGCGGCTACATAGACATCCCGCTGGGAGCGGTCCACCGCGTCGAAAGCATCGGAACGGAAGATCTCGTGATCATCGAGGTGCAGATGGGAGAGTACGTCGGCGAGGACGATATCGAGAGGATCGAGGACGATTTCGGAAGGGCGGGAACGTAGCCACGGGAATCCGGAAGAAATCAGATGACAACGCCGGCCTGTCCGGTTATATTTTACCTTTAAGGTTCGGGACGTAGCGCAGCCTGGTAGCGCACCTGCATGGGGTGCAGGGGGCCGCTGGTTCAAGTCCAGTCGTCCCGACCAGCAAACCCTAAGGGGTTACGAGACGCGCTCTCGTAACCCCTTTTCCATTACGGAGGCGCCCATTGGACAGCGACAACCCGATCATCCTTCTCTGCAACGACGACGGCGTGCGGTCCGAAGGGATGGCCGCGCTGGCGGGGGCGATGAAGGAACTCGGGACGGTCTACATCGTGGCCCCGGACCGGGACAGGAGCGCCGCAAGCCACTCCCTCACCCTGGCTCACCCCCTTCGGGTCGAGAAACTTGGCCCCCGTACATTCTCCGTGGACGGCACCCCGACCGACTGCGTCAACCTGGGGGTGAACGGCATCCTGAAGGGGAAGAAAATCGGCCTGCTCGTTTCCGGCATAAACGCGGGAGCGAACCTGGGAGACGACATCACCTATTCCGGCACCGTGTCCGCCGCGATGGAAGGCACCATTTTGGGGATCCCCTCGTTCGCCGTGTCCCTCGTCACTCGAAGCAAGTTCCGTTTCGAGGTGGCGTCGGAGTACGCCCTGATCGTGGGGCGCAAGGTAATGCATCAAAAGCTTCCCGACGACACCCTCCTCAACGTGAACGTCCCCAACGTGCCGAGGGAGAAGATTTCCGGCGTGCGGATGACGCGGATGGGGAAACGGATCTACGGGGACGTCATCGTGGAGAAACGGGACCCGCGCGGCCGGAAATACTACTGGATCGGCGGCGACTATCTCTCTTCCGAGGAAGTCCCGGGATCCGACCTCGAGGCGATCGAGGACGACTACGTCTCCATCACCCCCATCCACCTCGACCTGACGAACTATTCCGCCCTGCGGACGCTGCGGAAATGGACCTGGTGAGCGAGGAAATCCTGCGCCGGCGCATGGTGGAGGAGCAGATCCGCCGAAGGGGAATCCGCGACGAGCGGGTCCTTGCGGCGATGGAGGAGGTGCCCAGGCATCTCTTCGTTCCTCCGGGATTACGAGACAAGGCGTACGTGGACGATCCGCTGCCCATCGGGGAAGGGCAGACGATATCGCAGCCGTACATCGTCGCGGAGATGACGGCGGCACTCCGTTTGACGGGGACGGAGACGGTCCTCGAGATCGGTACCGGCTCCGGATATCAGACGGCGATCCTGGCGAGGCTCTGCCGGAAGGTGGTCACGGTGGAGCGGGTTTCCTCCCTTGCGGAAAGCGCTTCCGAACGACTCAGGGATCTAGGGTACTCCAACGTGGAATACATCACGGGGGACGGGACCCTCGGGTGCCCTTCGCTTGCCCCGTTCGAACGGATCCTGTCGGCGGCGGCATCGCCTTCCATCCCGGGGCCCTGGCTTGAGCAGTTGGCGGAAGGAGGGATCCTGGTGCTGCCGGTCGGGGGACGCATGGGGCAGGACCTGGTCCGGGTGACGAAGCGGGCGGGAGAACCGGTTACCGAGTTCCTCGGCGCAGTCGTCTTCGTCCCCCTCATCGGCAGGCACGGCTTCCCCGGGTGAAGAGGCGTCCCCTGAAGATCGCGCTTCTGCTGATCGGGGCGCTCCTCGCCGGCTGTTCCTCCGTTCCCGTGAAGACCCCGGATGAAAGGATCGCGGCGAAGAAATTCCGATGGCCCGTTTCCGGGGCCGTTTCGTCCGGCTTCGGGTACAGGTCGGGGGGTCGACACGAAGGGATCGATATCCTCGCACCGGCTGGGACGCCCGTCGGCGCCGCGGAGCGGGGGACCGTGGCTTACGCGGGCAGCGGGATGCGAGGTTACGGCAACGCGGTGATCCTCGACCACGGGGACGGTGTCACGACACTGTACGGGCATCTGGAGACGATCCGTATAAGACCGGCCGATGTCGTTGCGGCCGGAGCGCCCATCGGGACCGTCGGCAGGACAGGGAACGCGACGACGGCCCACCTTCATTTCGAACTGCGCATCGACGGGGGGGCGGTGGACCCCGCCGGTCTCCTGCGGTAAGCCCTCCGTTATCCTGCATCTGCCGGCTTTTCGGATTCCCGGATGTCGCAATACGGACAATTCGATCCGTTTCGTGTAAAATCAGCCCCGGAAATCCTGCGCGGCAGAGGAGAGCCGATGGCCCCGACCGAACTGAAAAAGCGGATCCGGAACGTCCCCGATTTCCCGAAGGAGGGGATCCAGTTCAAGGACATCACCACGCTTCTTTCCGACCCGGCCTCCTTTCAGCAGGCGATCGACCTGATGGCGCACCGGCACTTCGCGCAGGGAATCGAGGCCGTCGTCGGAATCGAGGCGCGCGGTTTCATCATGG
>JACZKY010045777.1_pt1 | contig 52755 bp, 46 predicted proteins | sample 8237611 | NCBI WGS metagenome assembly JACZKY01 (sample SAMN16148055, study PRJNA663545) | marine sediment metagenome | biome: sediments and biomass from bioreactor inoculated with such sediments; feature: coastal sediments; material: methane- and iron-fed bioreactor; isolation source: Bothnian...
GGGACCTGGCCGTCGAGCTCGGCGCCACGGACGCGAAGATCATCGATAAAGACGAGGTGATCATCGACGAAAGGGTGACCGCGAGATGCTATTCGCCCAGGTGCCGCGAATACGGAACGAACCTCAATTGTCCTCCGCACGCCCCGGGCGTCGACGAGGTCCGGAAGACCGTCGGGAAGTACGAAAAGGGAATCTTCATCATGTTGAAGGTTCCCCCGGAGGAGCAGGCGGCTCCGGAATACGATAATCCCGAAACGCACAAGATCCCCGGTGCGAGAAAGTTGTACGAGATCGTCGCGAAGCTCCAGTCGGCCGCCTTTTACGACGGATATGCCTTCGCCATCGGTTTCGGGGGGGGGCCTTCCTGCAAGCGGGTGTTCTGCGGGAAGCTCGAATGTTCCGGGATCGCCGGAAAAGGGTGCCGGATGCATTTGAAGTCCAACCTCAGCATGCACGGCTCCGGGATGGATGTGGTCACGATGGCGGCCCGGGCAGGCTGGGACATCTACCCCATCGGGAAAAAGAGCTGCCCGGCCGATATCCCCTATGGATTGGAACTCGGGCTGGTCCTGGTCAGCTGAGCGAGGAGAAGCTGCCGGTATGGTTTCTCGGAAAAGGAATAGCTGGAGCAGGATCCGGCGGGGTGGTGGGGATCCGGATGGTCCAGGCGGTGTCAAGGTCGAGATTGCACTGTATAAGACCGATTTTTATTGACAGCGCAACGCGTCTCCGGTACCCTGTTCCTCGTAAAGGGGAGTAGCAACCGGCCGACCAGCGGCTGGCCCGCGTCTCGCCACTACGGTGATAATGATCACCCGGGCGCGGCTCCCGGTTGTTTTAACCGGACTTGCAAGACCTTTACTCACAGCATGAGTCGTCATGCCGCGAGTAAAGGTCTTTTTTTATTGCCCGCGGCAATACCTGGCAAGGAGGCAACATGATCGACCTGGGCTGGCTGGGGCACATCGCGTTTAGCTGGGAATTCCTCGTGGCGGTGATGAGCATCGTGCTCATCGACCTGGTGCTGGCCGGCGACAACGCCGTGGTCATCGCCATGGCGGTCAAGAACCTGCACGGTAGAGAACGCAGGCTGGGCATCCTCCTGGGTTCCGCCGGGGCCGTCCTCGTCCGTGTGGCCTGTACCTTCGTGGTGGCCCAGCTGCTGAACATCCCCTTCGTGAAGCTGGTCGGCGGCGCCGTCATCTTCTGGATCGCCATCAAGCTGTTGACCATGGGCACCAAGGAGGAATGCCACGAAAAGGAGGCCACCACCCTCTGGGGAGCGCTCTGGATCATCATCGTCGCGGACCTGAGCATGGGGATCGACAACATGCTGGCGGTCGGCGCGGCCAGCAAAGGCAACCTCCTCCTCCTCATCTTCGGGCTGCTCCTCTCCATCCCGATGGTGGTGTTCATGAGCAGCTGGCTTTCCGGGCTCATGGACCGCTACCCGATCATCCTGTGGATCGGCGCGGCGGTGCTGGGCAAGGTGGGCGCTCAGATGATCGTCACCGACCCGTGGGTGGACGGGCTGATCGGCCTTCCCAAGTGGGGAGAATACGTTTCCATGGCGGTCGGCGTCGCCTTCGTGGTCCTCTTCGCCAAATGGCTCATCGCCAACCGCAGGAGCAAAGCGGTGCTAGGAGGGTCGGTGGCATAACCCCGCCTTCGGCGCCATTGGAAACCCGGGAAGGAGCGTTGGGGTAACCCCTTCGCTCCTTTTTTATTTCGACAGCGCTCCTGACCCGGAATCTCCTGATGCCGAACCGGGTGGATGGTGGATAATGATAAATGGTTCGCCATGAAGGGAGGCCATGGGTACGCAGACGCCGGCCGGCTCTCCGTTGAATATCCTCGTCGTCGACGACGAGAGCAATATCCGGAAGACCCTCTCCATCTGCCTCGAAGCCGATGGTCACCGCGTCACCGCCGTAAGCAATTTCGGCGATGCGGTTGCGGAATCGTCGGGAAAAAACTTCCATCTGGCCTTTGTCGACCTTCGCCTCGGCACGGCGGACGGCCTGGATCTGATCCCCGTCCTGTTGGCCGGCAGCCCGTGGATGAAGATCATCGTCATCACGGCCTACGCTTCGATCGACACGGCCGTGGAGGCGATGCGCCGCGGGGCGACCGACTATATCCCGAAACCGTTCACCCCCAGCCAGGTGTCCATGGCCGTGCGCAAGGTCGAGCAGGTCCGCACGCTGGAACAGAAGCTCGCGGGTCTTCAGGAGGACCTGGAGAGAACGTTTCCCGAATCCAGGTTTGCAAGCAACAGTCCCGCGATGCAGCGGGCGACAGAGACGGCCCGGCAGGCAGCGCCGTCCGACGTCGCGGTCCTGCTGCGCGGGGAGAGCGGGACCGGAAAGACGGTTCTGGCCCGCGCGATCCACCGCTGGAGCGCGCGATCCGCAAAGCCGTTCGCGGTCGTTTCCTGCCCTTCGATTCCGGGCGAGTTGCTGGAGAGCGAGCTGTTCGGCCACGCCAGGGGAGCCTTCACCGGGGCGGTTCGGGACAATCCCGGCCGCATTACGGCCTGTGAAGGGGGAACGCTCTTTCTCGACGAGGTCGGGGATCTTCCGCTTTCCATTCAACCCAAACTGCTGCGTTTCCTGCACGAGAGGGAATACGAGCGGCTGGGCGAGGTCTCTACCCGCAACGCCGACGTCCGCATCATCAGCGCCACGAACCGGAATCTCGAGGGAGAGATCGCGGAAGGGCGATTCCGGGAGGACCTCTTTTATCGGCTGAACGTCATACAGGTCGAGCTGCCGGCTTTGCGCGAGCGAACCGAGGACCTGGAAGAGCTCGCCTTGCAGATGCTTGTCTTTTACGGCAAGGCTCACCATCGCCGGTTCCTCGGTTTCACGGAAAATGCGCTGCGGGCGATGCATCGGCACCGATGGCCCGGGAACCTGCGGGAGCTGCGTAACGTGATCGAGCGGGCTTCCATCCTGTGCAGGTCGGAATGGATCGGGGAGGAATTCATGCCCGGAGCCTCAGGGGCCGGCGCAGTTCCGCCTTCGATCGGTGGCATGGTGAGCCTCGAAAGGATCGAGGAAGAGCATATCCGCCGTGTCATGGCGGCCACCTCGTCGTTGCAGCAGGCTGCCGAGATTCTCGGCATTGACCAGACCACGCTCTGGCGGCGGCGGAAACAGTACGGCATCTGACCTTTCGCCCGACGTTTCAAAATGCAATAGCCCCGCGCGCCTCGCCTTGCGATTTGCAGGGTACCCACCACCAACACCTTGAAATACCTGCATGATTCCAGCGTTTTCCCGATGGCGGCCCTGGTATGTCTTTTGCTCGAACCTCTTATGGGAGGAACGGGGAAATGTCGGCCCGCGGAACCGGATACGAGAGGGGTCTCCTTGGAGCGATGCTCCTTGCGGCGGCGTTTTCATGCATATGCCCTGCGCGAGGCTTCGCAGAAGGATTGACGTCCGGCCGGGGTTTCGGCGACCTGAAGTGGGGAGATACCGTCGAGGAGGCGATGCAGACCTGTCCCGATCTGCGTTTCGAAGGGTACAGGATCGTCCGCGAGAAGGAAGCGCCGTTTCAGGCATATGCCAGGGAACGCGCGGTGAACAAGGTCGACGGGGTGAGGTTCGATTCATTGGAATACTGGTTTCGCGGAAACAGGTTCCTCGAGATCCGCGCGACGTTGCAGTCCCGCATCGGGCCAAGGACCCTGTTGACGGTGGCGGAGCGTTCCTACGACATTCTTGCGGAACGGATCCGCACCGCATACGGCGTTCCCAGCGGGCGCACGGTGAAATACGTCAGCCAGCATCTCGCGGTCATCAAGGAGACGACGTGGACGACGCGAGGCGTGACCATCCGCCTGACATACAACGGGGCGGATCAGGGAGATGTGGACAGGCTAATGCTCGAGATGGGGAAGAAGGGAGAAGCGCCTTGAGCCTGCGACGGAAGCTGGCCCTCGGTTTTCTGGGGCTGCTGGTCATCATAACGGGGGTCGGAATACACAACATCACGAGGATCTCCGCCCTTGGGGAATCGATCGATGTGATCCTCAGGGAGAATTACCGCAGCGTCGTGGCGTGCCAGCAGATGAAGGAAGCGCTTGACCGGATGGACAGCGGCGCCGTCTTCGTCCTCCTGAACGCGGAGGATAAAGGGAATGAACAGATCGGTACGCAGCAGCCGCTGTTCGAGAAGGCGCTCAAGACGGCGCTGGGCAACATCACCTTGCCGGAAGAGGGAGCCGAGGCGGGGGAGTTGGAGCGGCTTTATCGCCACTACAAGTCCTCCCTGGGCGTGCTGGCGGACCCCGCGGTCGGCAGGGAGGCGCGCCGGAAGGCATATTTCGACAATCTCCTGCCGCTGTTCCAGCGGATCAAGGAGAAGGCGGACACGATCGAGCGGATGAATCAGCGGAACATGGTGGAGATGGACGCGCGCGCGAAGCGGCTGGCGGCGTCCGTCCGCCGGCAGACGTACCTGATGCTCATTGCCTCGATGCTTGTCACTGCCGTGTTTCTGTTCCTTACCGGCAAGTGGATCCTCAAGCCGATCCAGCGCCTTATCTCTTCCGCCAACGAGATCCGGGCCGGAAAACTGGACCTCGCAATCCCCGCCGCTTCCCGGGACGAGATCGGTCAACTCTCCGAAGCGTTCAATGAGATGGCGGCGAGCCTGCGGGAATTCCGTCGGACCGACCAGGCCAAGCTACTGCGAAGCCAGCGTTCGACGCAGCAGGCGTTCGCCAGCCTCCCGGACGCGATCGCGGTCCTGACGGCCGAAGGGGAGGTGGAGGTGGCCACCAAGGCGGCGGTCGAAACGTTCGGCCTTCAGCCGGGCTCCCTGGTGCAGGACGCCGCCTATCCGTGGATGGCGGACCTCACCGGGCTGGCCCTTTCGAAAGGGTGTCCCGTGGAAGGCGAGGGTGAGCTGGCGATCCTCCAGCATTTCGTGCGGAACGAGGAGCGGTTCTTCCGGCCCCAGGCGGTTCCGATCCTCGATTCGTTGAGGAAACCGGCGGGAGTGGTCCTTGTTCTGCGGGACGTTACTCAACAGCGCCAGCAGGACGAGATGAAGCGCAGTGTGATCGACACGGTTTCGCATCAACTGAAAACGCCGCTCACCTCGATCCGGATGGCGCTGCACCTCCTGCTCGAGGAAAAGGTCGGAAAGCTCGGTCCGAAGCAGTCGGAGTTGGCGGCCGCCGCCAGCGAGGACGCCGACCGGCTTCACACAATCATCGAAAGCCTGCTGGACATCGGGCATCTGGAATCGGGGCGTGCGCATATGGATTTACGCCCCGTATCCCCGCTGGAGCTCGTCACCGCGAATGCGGACTCGTACCGGAGCAGGGCTCGGGACGCCGGCGTTGCGTTGTCGTTCGACGTGCCGTCGGGACTTCCCGAGGTATGGGTGGACCCGGCACGGATCGCGCATGTCTTTGAAAACCTGCTGTCCAATTCCCTGAAATACACCTCGCCCGGCGGCGACGTTACCTTCTCCGCGAGGGAAGAGGGGGAGGCCGTGCGCTTTGCCGTCGGCGACACCGGCACCGGAATTCCGCAGCGGTTCCTGCCCCACATCTTCGAGCCGTTTTTCCGGGTTCCCGGCCAGGAACGGGCGACGGGGGTCGGACTCGGGCTTGCCATCGTGCGCGATATCGTGGCGGCGCACGGCGGGACCGTCGGAGCGGAGAGTCGGGAGGGAATCGGAAGCACCGTCTTCTTTTCGCTGCCGAAGGCCGGCAGGGTCCATGGAGCCGAGGGAGAGCCCGAAAAGTGACGATCTACCGACGGGTGAAGCACATCCTGTTCGGGGCCCCGCGGGACCTGTTCGATCCGAAGATCTTCCATCGCGTCTCCCTGGTCGCCTTCTTCGCCTGGGTGGGGCTGGGCGCGGACGGGATCTCGTCTTCCTGCTACGGCCCGGAAGAGGCGTTTCTCGCATTGGGTCGGCACTCGGTCCTGGCAATCCTCATCGCCGTGATGTCGATCGCCACCATCCTGATCATCTCGGGCAGCTACATGCAGATCATCGAGGCGTTCCCCTCGGGCGGCGGGGGCTACATCGTCTCGTCCAAGCTCCTCGGAGAGAAAGCGGGGGTCGTCTCGGGGTCGGCGCTCGTGATCGATTACATCCTGACGATCACGATATCGATCGCCTCGGGCGCCGACGCCTTTTTCAGCATCCTCCCCCCGGGGTTACTGCAGTACAAGATCTGGTTCGTGACGGTCGTCATCCTCATGCTGATATGGCTCAACCTGCGGGGAGTCAGGGAATCCGTCGCCGTTTTCACGCCGGTCTTCATGGTGTTCATTCTGAGCCATGTTCCGCTGCTCCTTTACGCCATGCTACGGCACGTTCCCGAGATTCCCGCGGTGGCTGCGGGGGTGTCCCGCGACTTCCATGGCGCCTTGGGGCAAATGGGGTGGCTTGGGCTGGGGGCGCTGCTCATGCGTGCTTTTTCGATGGGCGGCGGAACGTTTACCGGCATAGAGGCCGTGAGCAACTCCATGCAGACGTTGCGGGAGCCCCGGGTGCACACCGGGAAGAAGGCGATGCTCTACATGGCGATTTCCCTGTCGTTCCTGGCCGGCGGAATCCTCCTCAGCTACCTTCTGTACCAGGTCGCGCCGGTGCACGGGCGGACCTTGAACGCCGTGCTCTTCGAAAAGGTGGTTGGAGAACTGGGGGGAGGCGACGGGGGGAAGATTCTTCTGGCCGTGGTGCTGGCGTCGGAAACGGCGCTGTTGTTCATCGCCGCCCAGACCGGCATCATCGACGGCCCCCAGGTGCTCTCCAACATGGCGGTCGATTACTACGCGCCCAGGCGGTTTGCGCACCTTTCCGAGCGGCTGGTCCGAAAGTACGGGGTGGTCTTCATGGGGGGGATGGCGCTGCTCATGCTCTATATCTCCGCCGGCTCGGTCAAGTACCTCGTCATCATGTATTCCATCAATGTGTTCCTGACCTTCACCCTTTCACAGCTGGGGATGGTGCTCCACTGGTGGAAAGACCGCGGGACCGAGAAGAAGTGGAAGTTCGGGATCGCCATCAACGGCGTGGGGTTCGTCCTTACCGGTGTCCTGCTGTGCCTCACGACATGGTTCAAGTTCCCTGAAGGGGGCTGGGTGACGCTGCTGATCACCGGGGTTTTCGTCGCCGCGAGTTTCGGAATCCGTCGCCACTACCGCTCGGCCCAGGAAAACATGAAGCGGCTCGACGAGCTGCTCCTGGTCCTCCCCCCCGTAACCATCCCGGCAGCCCTGGAACCGGTCGCGCGGCGGCAGGCGCCCACGGCGGTTCTCATGGTATCCGGGTATAACGGCCTCGGAATGCATGTGCTTTTCTCGGTCATACGGCAGTTCCCCGGGATGTTCAGGAACTTCGTATTCATCTCCGCCGGCGTGATCGACACGAGCGTATTCAAGGGGGCGGCCGAGGTGCAAAACCTGGGGGATGACCTGAAAGAGCAGCTCGCTAAGTACGTCGAGTTCGTCAAAGGGCACGGATTCTATGGGGAGGCCCGGACCATGGTGGGTACCGACGCCATCGAGTGCATCACGAACTTGGCCGAGGAGGTGTCGAAGGACTTCCCCAACCAGTGCGTCTTCGCCGGGAAGCTCGTTTTCCAGGAAGAGAACGTGATCACCCGCCTGCTACACAACCAGACCGCCTTCATGGCGCAGAAGCGGCTGGTGTTCGCCGGCCTGCCGATGATCGTCCTCCCCATCCGGGTTCTTTGAGCGATGCATAAGTTCTATTTCTACTCGATCGTCGAATTGACGATCTGCCGGTTCGTGTCGCCGTGCATCGATATGCCCGGCAATTCATACCAATACCCGCCGAGGTTTTGACGGATCACGGAATCCTCGATGCGGAGCGTTCCGGAACGGTCGTTGGTGATGAAGAAGATCGCGGAACCGTGCGTGTTCACCTGGTTGTTTTCGATCAGGGTCCCGTGGAGGGCAAGCGTCATGGTATTGCCGTCGTTGTATATCGCGCCGCCGCTCCCCCCGCCCGGAGTCCCGGACTGCGCCGGGTTCCCCCCGTTGCCGACCGCCCGGTTGTGGGAAAAGAGGCTGTTGTAGATCGCCCAGGAAACTCCGATACTGCTGATCCCGCCGCCATTCGCCCCGGCATTGCCGTAGCCTGCGGCCCCACCGAAGGTGCTGTTCGCCACGTACACCGGCAATCCCTGGTATTGGCTGAAGACCCGGAGGGCGCCGCCGCCCACGTCGGCCCCCAGGTCGTCGCATACGTTGTTGAAGAACCGGCTGTTGACCACCTTGAATCGTCCTCCCCGCCCCCTCCGCACGAGCAGCAGATCATGAAACACAGGATGGCGAGCGTTTTCGCCAGGCGGTTCACGGCACCCTCCAACCTTGTGATCAACAAGAGTCATGCCAGGATCTCCAGCCGGAGACGAATGCACTGCTGGCTCATAACATATTGATACAATAGAAAATTACTTCCGGAGCGAATTTCCGGAGGAGGCATTCCGCGCCCGCTCGCATGGTGTTTTTGTGATTCCTGATGCAAATTCGTAATTTCCGGAAAAGCGGACGCATCCGCCCGGGCCGCCCTGTTATGGGTTGCTTCCTTGCGAAGAATGTGTTGGCTTAAGGGAAAAACAAAAAAGGAAATCGGGGATGAACGCAACGCAGGAACTGGCTGCCCTATCGAAAAAGATGACCGCGGACGATCTGCCGGAAATCCGTCGCCTGCTGGGAGCGGGGGCGGATGTGAATGCCGCGGGGGAAAACGATGCGACCCCGCTGTACATGGCGTCGAGGAAGGGGCATGAGGAGATTGCGAGGCTTCTGATCGAAAACAAGGCGGACGTGAATGCCGCGGAAACATCGAACGCCTTGACCCCGCTGATCCTTGCGCTGCAGAACGGGCATGAGAAGGTGGTGAGGCTGCTGCTGGAGGCCGGGGCGGATGCGAATGCCGCGAACAAGGACGGCGTGACCCCGCTGTTCATGGCATCGCAGCAAGGGCGCACGGAGTCGGTGAAGTTACTGCTGGGGTCCGGGGCGGATGTGAATGCCGCGGCGCGGAACGGTGCGACCCCGCTGTTGATCGCATCGAACCAGGGGCATACGGAGGTGGTGAGGCTGCTGCTGGGGGCCGAGGCGGACATGGAAGCTCAGTTTATCCGTAAAGGGGAGGCATTCACTTCCTTGAGCCTGGCGGAAAGGGCGGGGCATCAGGAAATCGTTCTCCTTTTGAAGGAACACGAATCCCGTGGGCCTAGGCGGTGAATCGGCAGTTGTCGCAGGAGCCTGACGTATTAATTTGCCTGATTATCCTCTGCGTATACATCGTTCAACATTTTCAATTGTTCATCGAATGCCACCAATGCAAGATGTAGCGCATGTTGCGTGTTTTCACAAAAAGTAAGCCGATGGTCTATTGTTCTGGTGATTACTTCTTTGGTCTTTGATAATTTTGTCAAAATTTCATCAGGCTGACCCTCTAATGACGAGTTCAATACGGTGTAAATTTGGCCGTAACATTCCGATAAATAGACTTGCATCTTGCGTCCCAAATTGTCCATGTCGCCATAATAACGATCTCCCTCCGGAGTCATGCAGCAGACTTCATCGCATGGCTTGCGAGGTTCGATCGTCGAGTGATTCAGCATGAAATGTTTTAGGGAATCCTTGAATTCTTTCGCCCTGGGATCGATATAAGTCAATACGGTTTCCATTGGGTGCCCCTTCAAAGTTGTAATTTGGAAGCGAACCGCCACTGAAGCTTTTTGATTACATATTTTTATACTTTTTACGTGCCGATGGCAATAAAAATCACCGCAAATCTCCGGAACGATGGCCGACGGACCCGCCCTCCGAATCCCATCCCGATTGCGAATCGGGATTTCCGCGGATAATCTGAACTATCCTATTTTCATCAGAGGGAGTCGCCATGCATGCCTTTGACGGGTTCGCCGAACAGTATGACAAGTGGTTCAACACCGGGCTTGGGAGGCAGGTCCTTAATTACGAAAAAGAACTGGTTCTCGAGCTTGCGGCGCCAAAGCTCGGGGACAAGGTCCTCGACGTAGGTGTCGGGACCGGGATATTCGCCTTGGAACTGATGAAAAGCAAGGTCGATATCACCGGGATCGATGTATCCGAAAAAATGCTCTCCATAGCGAGATCGAAGGGAGTGCCGAATGTCGCTCTCGGTGATGCCGCATCGCTCGACTTTCCGGACGAGAGTTTCGACCTCGTCATCTCCATAACGGCGCTGGAGTTCATAAAGGATTACGAGAAGGCGATATCAGAGATGGTGAGGGTTTGCAAAAAGGGGGGCAGGGTCGTGGTCGGCACGCTCGGTTCAGGCTCCTTATGGGCGCTGAAGAGGAGCAGGGCCGCGCGGAAAGATCCCGACTCGGTATTCAGGGATGCAAGGTTCTATTCTTTCGGGGAACTGAAACACGCGGCGGAGAAGTTCGGTTATAAAACCGTTGTGAAGGGAGCGGTTTTTGCGCCGCCGTTCGACAATGCCTTTTGCATATTCATCGGAGGACTGATGGAAAAGATCTGCCAGTCCCTCGTTCCTTCCAGGGGCGCTTTTCTGATCTTCAGGATCGAAAAGACCTGAAACGGGGTGGAAGCATGAAAACCGCACTGTCCGGGGGGATCGTTTCCGCCGGCACGCAAACGAAATCGCGATGGCCTTGCTCGGCGTGGTCATGCCGAAGATGGGGGCGAAAGTCCTGTTCTTGAGCGGATATTCCGCGGACGCGATCCATGATTCGTTCGTTCTGTATCCCGGGATCCCCCTCCTCCGGAAACCGTTCGGTCCGGGCGCATCGGCCAGGAAAGTCCGGGAAGCGCCGGACGGGACCTGATCCGGTCGGAACCCGCTGGGGGGGATTCGTCAGGGCTGACCCGCCGGGACGCGCGCATGCCGATCGGCGGAGTCGGTCGACAGGATGCCGTCGATCATGTCGCCCAGCTGTTTCATCCCGTAGGGTTTCTGGATGACCCCGCGGAATCCGTACGCCTGGTAGGAAGACAGGATCGGATCGTTGGAATACCCGCTGCAGACGACCGCCTTCACGTCCGGGTCGATTTCCCGCAATCTCCGGAACGCTTCCAGGCCGCCCATGCCGCCCGGGATCGTCAGGTCCATGAGCGCCAGGTCCACCGGCTCGCCGGACGCCATCGCCTGCCGGTAGATCGCGATCGCATCCGCCCCGTCCCGCGCGACCGTCACCGAGTAGCCGAACATCCCCAGCATTTCCCGGGCGATGTCCCGTACCGCCTCTTCGTCGTCCATCACCAGGATCCTTCCTTTGCCGGCGACGAAATATTCCTCTTCGACGGGTTGCGCGGGCACTTCCCCTTCGGCGGCGGGAAGGGAGAATTGGAAGGTCGTTCCGATCCCCGGCTCCGATTCGACCGACAGGTGCCCCCCGTGCTTCTTGATGATGGAATAGGCGGTCGACAGTCCGAGGCCGCTTCCCTTCTGCTTCGTCGTGAAGTAGGGGTCGAAGATCTTCGAGAGGTGCTCCTGCGCGATGCCGATCCCGTGGTCCATGATCGAAACGGACACGAAGTTCCCCGCGCTCAGGAACAGGGTGTCCCCGTCGACGATCTCGTTCCTGCAGAACAGCTGGATGGTTCCACCCTCCGGCATGGAGTGGGCGGCATTGATCAGCAGGTTGTTCACGACCTGGCTCAGCTGTCCCTCGTCCGCCTCCACGTTCCACAGGTCGTCGGGAAACGAGAATTCGCATTTGACGTTGGAGCCTCTCAGGGCGAAGCCGGCCGACTCCGCCGTCAGCTCCCTGATCGATGTGATCTTCTTGACGGGCGCCCCTCCCTTCGAAAACGTCAGCAGCTGCCGGGCCACGTCCTTCGCCCGGAGCGCCGCCTTCTCGGATTCCTCCAGCCGTTTGTAGACATCCCCCTGGCGGTTCGCGTGCATCTTGGCCAGCGTGACGTTCCCGACGATCACCGTCAGGAAGTTGTTGATGTCGTGGGCGATCCCTCCCGCCAGGATGCCGATCGAATCCAGTTTCTCGGACCTCGCCATCTCTTCTTCCATTTTTTTCCGCAGCGAGATATCGCGGCTGATGGACGCGACGGCGATCGGCTGGCGGCTCTTCGGGTCCTTGATCACGAAGGCGTGCTTCTCGACGGGGACCGGCAATCCCGTCTTGCAGTTCCGTATGCAGGTCTCGCCGCTCCAGGTCCCCTTCTTGAGGAGCGACTCCATCTCCAGAGCGTAACCCTCCGACGACGCGTTCCCGGCCGGCCCGGGGCCGCCCAGCCCGACGAGCTCCTGGCCGGCCCTGTTCAGATAGAAGACCTTCCCGTCCAGCGCGGCGATCTCGATCAGGTCGGTGCTGTGATCGACAAGGGAGGCGAAGATCTGCTGCTCCTCCTCGGTCCGCTTCCGCGCGGTGATGTCCTCGACGATTCCGATCCCGCCGCAGATCGTTCCGTCCGCGCCGCAGTAAGGGACGGTGTGCAGGGAGACGAAGACGACCGCCGGGCTCAGCGTCGCATGGTACCGGCCTTCATAGGCCCCGTTGCGCCCCTCGAGGGGCGCCTGCAACGCGGGGAGGATGTTCCTGTCATTCAGCAGGTTCATGTCCAGGCCGATCAATGCCTCCCGCGGCGACCCGAGGATTTCGGCGAAATGGCGGTTGCACTCGGTGATGCGGAGGCGTTCGTCGAACAGGAAGATGCCGACGGGCGATCTCTGGAAGAGGATACGGTACCGCTCCTCGCTTTGACGCGCTTCCTCGAGGAGCCCCTTGTTCTCGAACCGGAGCGCGATGGAGGAAACGATCATCCGGTGGTGCTTGAACGAGTAGCGGAGGATCGTGATCATGTAGACGATGGCGAGAAAGCCGGTCGTCCGCTCGAACTCGCCGTTGTGCAGGATGAGGCGTGCGGCGTAGAGCGTCAACGCCGGCGCCACCCATGCCGCGGAACCGTATTTCAGGGAGGAATGCGACACCGTGGTCGTCGCCGCCAGGCTGGCGACGACGAGAACGAAGATCGCCGTCAGCGGCATGTTGCCGATCGGTAGCAGGAGGAAGGCGGAAAGACCCCAGACGATCCCCGAGGCCGCGGAAAAGAACAGGTAGCTCCTTTCCCATCTCGTCCAGACGAACCGTTCCGCGGGCGTTTTGAAAAACCGCCGGTAGAGGATCAGCCTGCCGACGGCGACCGCCGTAACCATCAGAATCCATATAAGAATTCTCGTATGGGAAAAGAGATTTCGTACCGTGAAGGCAAGGACGAAAGCGACGATGAAGGAAGCGATCTGCATCGTCGGAAGCTGCTCGGCGACGAGACGGAACTGCTCCCTTCGGATTGCGACCCGATGATCCTTTTCCACGCGTGGATTCCTCCGGGCAAACCCGTAGGTCCTGTATGCCATTACCGTTATCGGCTGAAACGAGGGAAATGTTTACAGGAGGGCGGTCGGGGGAAGGGGCCCTTCAGCGAGGCCCCTTCCGGGGGACCAGCAGCACGGAGCACGGGCTGTGACGGACGACACGTTCGGTGGTGGTGCCGAGGGTGGTGAACTCCAGGAAGGGGCTGTGCTGGGCGCCGAGGACGACCAGGTCGACCGCATGTTCGCTCGCCAGGAGCACGATCTGTTCCGCGGCTCCCCCCTCACGGACGGTTTCCACCACGTTGCAGCGCTCCCGGGCCCCTTCGGAAACCCATCGGCAGAGGCTCCGGTGATCCCCCTCCGGCTCGCCGCTTCCTTTTTCGGCCGCGTGGACGACTTCGAGTCCGGCCCGGAAGGCGGAGGCCACGGCCGAGGACACCTCGAGGCATTGGCGGGCGAGATCGGTGAAATTCACCGGGCAGAGCACCCGTCCGACGCCGGGGCGTGCGCCTTCCGCGCCCTTGACGACGAGGGTGAGGCAGTTCGCTTCTCTAACCACGTTTTCCGCCACGGAGCCCAGGAGAAGGCGGGATACCCCGCTGCGCCCGTGGCTCCCCAAAACGACCAGGTCGGGCGGTTCCGCGGCGATTCGCCTTAGGATCTCCGGAATGGGATGCCCCTCCGCCACCGTCGTCTCATGCGACACGCCCTGGAGGAAAACCTCCCGCGCCAGCCGGTCCAGTTCCTCCCGCAGGAGGGCCCGGTTGGCCTTCGACTGGGCCGACAGCGCCTCCAGTTGCGACGGCGCGAAGTAACGTGGCAACTCGATGGACTCGGCATGCAGAACGTTCACCTTCGCGTCGAAGACCCGGGCGAACAGCCCGGCCCATCCCAGGACGGTCCGGGAGGCCGGACCCAGGTCCACCGGGCACAATATGGTGCGGATGGACAGCCTCATCGTCTCGCTCCTCTCTCAGTGACCGAAGACCAGCCGGACGCCCAGCAGCAGTCCCAGCCCTGCCAGGAACGAGAGGAAATGGAGCGCGGCGACCGGAAGGCTCCCCTCGTTCTTGATTTCCGGAATCAGGTCGGCGGCGGCGATGTAGATGAAGTTCCCCGCGGCGAAAGGCAGCAGGAAGGAGGTGTCGAAGGTGAGGGATGCGGCGTACGCGACAAGTCCGCCGGCGAGGAACGTGAGGGCGGAAAGGAAGTTGAACAGGAGCGCGCTCCGCTTCTTCCACCCGCCGTGAATGAGGATTCCGAAGTCGCCCAGTTCCTGCGGCACCTCGTGGGCCGCCGCCGCAAGCCAGGCGCTGATTCCCACGCGGGTGTCGATCAGGAACGCCCCGGCGACGGCAAGGCCTCCGATGAAATTGTGGAGGGCGTCGGCGATCAGGATGAGGACCGTCAGCGGCTGGTGTTCGCTCGGGACGCGGTGACAGTGGTGCCAGTGAAGAAACTGCTCCAATACGAGGAACAGGGAGAATCCGACGAGGATCCAGACGTAGATGGAAATTTGGTTTCCGAGCTTGTCCACGGCGGCGGGGATCATGTGGAACAGGGCGCCGCCGAGAAGGGTCCCCGCGGCCAGGGCGACGAGGGGCCGGAGAATCTTTTTGAGGGTCGCTTCCGACAGCAGCAGCGTCACGCTGCCCACGAGGGCGATCGCGCTCATGAGGGCGCCGGTGGTTACGATCCAAAGAAACGTCGTCATGAATAAAAATTATCATGACGGAATGCCGAGCGGAAATGTTTGGTGACCGGGTCGATCCGGACAGTAGCGCCATGGCATTTATATGGAATGGGTAGTAGTGGCGGTGTCGCTACTATACGGTTTTCCGGATGCGTCCTCGAATTCCTTGAAACCCTATTGTTCCGGGTGATTTGCCGGCAGCCGCAAGGATCGTCCGTTCCTTGGCATCGCAATTGCTGCGATTCATGTTGCGGACGAGGAACGACTTTTCAATGTCGAGCCTGCTCGGGAGGAACGAGAAATGAACGGAAAAGGACGTGGACTGGGGAAAGGCGGCGGGCAGGGCCAGGGGCAGGGGCGAGGCCAGGGCGGGCAAGGGCGAGGCCGCATGGGCGGTCCCGATTCGGCGGGGGCCGGCGGAACCTGCCTCTGTCCCAAGTGCGGACATCGTGAACCGCATGAGCGTGGAATGCCTTGCATGCGGAAGACGTGTCCGAAGTGCGGCGGTTCCATGAAAAGGGAATAGCAGGGAGGCGTCCCCGAAATGAAAAAAATAGGCATCCTCATCTGTGACCGGTACCGGAATTGCGGCGGCGGCAAATGCTTCCGGGCCTTGCGCGAGCGGTGCGGGGCGTTTTCGATCTATCCCGCCGGGGAGCCGGTCGAAATCGTCGGCTACTCGGGCTGCGGCGGCTGTCCGGGCGGCAATGTGGAGTATGTGCCGGCGGAGATGAAGAAAAACGGCGCCGAACGGATCCATCTGGCCACCGGGCTGGTGGTGGGTTACCCGCCGTGTCCGAATATCCGCCGGTTCAAGGCCTTCATCGAAACGGTCCATGGGCTGCCCGTGGTCATCGGGACCCATCCCATCCCGCAGAAATACATGGACGCCCACGGGTTGCTTCCGTTTTGGAAGGAACACGACATGGCTGGGATCGCCCGGCACCTTCTCGTGGAGCCCGAGGGAATCAAGACCGCCTACAATTGATTGGAAAATCATGACCCAAAGCGAATTCCGATACTCGTTCGGGCCGGTTCCTTCGCGGCGCCTTGGAAAAAGCCTGGGGATCAACAATATTCCCGCCAAGGAATGCACTTATTCCTGCGTCTACTGCCAGGTGGGCCGAACCGCGCGGATGGAGGTGGATCGGCGCTTCTTCCATGATCCCGTAGATATTTTCCGGGATGTGGGGGACCAGGTGGCCAGGGCGAGGTCCGCGTCCGAACGGGTCGACTACCTTGCCTTCGTCCCGGATGGAGAGCCCACCCTGGACGCGAACCTGGGGGAGGAAATCCTGCTCCTGAGGGATTTCGGGGTGCCGGTCGGCGTGATCACGAACGGTTCGCTGCTGTTTCGCGATGACGTGAGGGAAGATCTCTGCGAAGCCGATTGGGTTTCGGTGAAGATCGATGCCGTCCGGGAGGAAATCTGGAGGAAGGTCAACAGGCCGCATAAAGCGTTATCGCTCTCCCGGATTCTGGACGGGATCCTGGCGTTTTCCGAATCCTTCGGCGGCGAACTGGTGACGGAAACGATGCTCGTAGGAGGGCTCAACGACGGCGGGGAGTGCATGGCGGAGGTCGCCGATTTCATCCGCAAGGTACGGCCGCGCCGGGCATACCTGGGCATTCCCACCCGTCCCCCGGCCGAGAGTTGGGTCCATTGCCCGGAGGAAGAGGCCCTCAACCGGGCGTATCAGCTCCTTGCCGGGAAAACGGAGCATGTGGAATACCTGATCGGCTACGAGGGGAATGACTTCGCCTTCACCGGCGATGTAGTTGACGATCTCCTGAGCATCACCGCGGTTCACCCGATGAGGGAAGAGGCGGTCGCCAGGTTGTTATCCCTGGCGGGATCCTCCCGGGAGGTTGTCGATCGATTGGTGGCCGAGGGGCAGCTTGCGAAAACGAAGTACGGAAAACATACCTTCTACCTGAGAAAGTTCACAACAAACCGCTAAGATACCGCTGGGTTTCCACAGGGTCCGTTGTCGAGTCCCGGCCGCCGGCCCTGCTCTCGGGTCCCTGGCGATCCCCTTGCTTATTCCCCGCGCGCGACGGAAATAGTGCCCCAGCGGGAAAAAAGTTGACACGCTATACGTTAAGGCATATATTTTTAGGCAAGCCGAACATTTGGTTCGGAGAGGAGATAATCGATATTGCAGGATACCTTGACCGCCAGCCTGGAGGACTACCTCGAGGCAATATTCCAGATCATCTCGGAGAAACAGGCGGTGCGGGCGAAGGATATCGCCAAGCGCCTGAAAGTCAGCAACTCCTCGGTGACCGGGGCGCTTCGTTCCCTTGCCGATAAGGAGCTGATCACCTACGCCCCCTATGATGTGATTTCCCTGACGCCAAGAGGGAAGGACGTCGCCACGGATGTCGCCCGCCGGCACGAGGTCCTCCGCGATTTTTTCGTGAAGGTCCTCGCCGTGGAGGAGGAGGACGCCGACGAGGGGGCCTGCCGGATGGAGCATTCGATCCCCAAGGTCATCCTGGAGCGGTTCATCCGGTTTGCCGAATTCGTGGAGCTCTGTCCCCGCGGGGGGGAAAAGTGGATCGCGGGATTCGGTTACCACTGCGGCCAGGGCTCGCGACAGGAGGACTGCGAGAGGTGCATCTCGCTGACCCTTGAAGAGGTGAGGCAGCGGAAGCGGCAGGGAAGACGGAAAGAGATGCCGGCGGCGAACCTGAAGGATTTGAAGCCGGGGCAGAGGGGCAAGGTGCTGAAAGTCGATTCCCGGGGGGGAAGAACCGCGAGAATCGAGGAGATGGGCGTGATTCCGGGAGCGGTCGTTGAAATCGAACGGGTCGCCGCGACGGGCGGCCCCATCGATATCAAGGTGAAAGGGTATCATCTCTCCTTGAGGAAGGAAGAAGCGGAGGGGGTGGAAATTGAAGCGTTGTAACTTGCGGAAATGGCGGGTTGCATGGTGTCTCCGATGCCATTGACGACCGTGCAGGTAGGCAGGCGCGTTCGACTGGTTTCCGTGGACGCCGGGCATGGGCTCCAAGGCAGGCTGGCCGCCATGGGGCTGGTCTCGGGCGTTGAGATCGAAGTCCTCCGGAACTCCCCGCCGGGACCGTTTCTCATCGCGGTGAAAGGCACCCGGATCATGCTCGGTCGCGGCATGGCCCACAAGATCATGGTCGCGTAGATATTTCTGGCACAGGGAAACCGGGAAACCAGGCAACGTTCGTGAAATCCCATCTCGTCATTGCCCTCGCGGGCAACCCGAATGCAGGAAAAACCACCATATTCAATGAGTTGACCGGGTCCCGCCAACATGTCGGGAATTACCCCGGCGTGACCGTGGAGTGCAAGGAAGGATTTCGCCGCCACGGAAACATCGACCTGCGGATCGTCGACCTGCCCGGGACCTACAGTCTGACCGCCTATTCCGCGGAGGAACTGGTGGCCAGGAACTTCATCATCGATGAAAAACCGGACGTCGTCGTCGACATCCTCGACGCCTCGAACCTCGAAAGGAACCTGTACCTCGCGGTCCAGCTCATGGAGCTCGGCGTGCCTCTCGTTCTGGTCTTCAACATGAGCGACGTGGCCAAGGCGAGCGGCTACGAGTTCGATATCGGGAAGCTCTCGCGGTTCTTCGGGGCCCGCATCGTGCAGACCACCGGAAACCGGGGTGTGGGGATGACGGAACTGCTCGACGCCGCCGTTCGGACCGCCGGGGAGGATCCTCGAGAAGCGGACCGCCAGCCCCCGGCGATCTCCTACGGAAAGGAGATCGAGGAAGAGATCGCCCGGATCGTCTCCCTGATCGAAAAAGGCGGCCTGTTCGCAGGGAAATACGATGCGCGATGGACGGCCGTGAAGCTCCTCGAAAACGACAAGGAGCTGCGGGCCAGGATCACCTCGCCCGTGATCAACGCCCAGATCGAGAAAAGCGTCGCGCGGATCGAGAAGATGCTCGGGGAGCCCCCGGAGACCGCCATCGCCGGCGACAGATACGGTTTCATCTCCGGCGCCTGCCAGGAAGCGGTGCGTTCGACCATCGAGACCCGCCACACGGTCTCGGACCGGATCGATTCCGTGGTCACGCACCCGGTTCTCGGGATTCCGCTGTTCCTCGGCCTGATGTACCTCGTTTTCCACCTGACCTTCACCGTGGGGAGGCCGCCCATGGATTGGATCGAGGGGTTTTTCGGCTGGTTGGGCGCCACGGTGGCAGGCCTGTGGCCGGTCGGTTCGGAAAGCCTGCTGAAATCCCTCCTGGTGGACGGCATCCTCGGCGGCGTCGGCGGCGTCGTGGTGTTCCTGCCGAACATCCTGCTGCTGTTCCTGGCGATCGCGATCCTCGAGTATTCCGGTTACATGGCCCGGGCCGCGTTCCTCATGGACCACGTGATGCACAAGATCGGCCTGCACGGCAAGAGCTTCATCCCGATGCTGATCGGGTTCGGCTGCTCCGTTCCCGCGATCATGGCCACCCGCACGCTGGAGAACCGGCGGGACCGGCTGACGACGATGCTCGTGATTCCGCTGATCAGCTGCGGCGCCCGGCTGACGATCTATGCGCTCATCATCCCGGCCTTCTTCCCGCAGGCGTGGCAGGCTCCCATGCTCTGGATCATCTATGTCATCGGCATCCTCCTGGCCGTCGGGGCCGCGAAGCTGCTCCGCGGGACGATCCTCAAGGGGGAATCCGTGCCGTTCGTGATGGAGCTGCCGCCGTACCGCATGCCGACCCTGAAGGCCGTGCTGATCCACATGTGGGAGCGCGGCTGGCTCTATTTGAAGAAGGCGGGGACCGTCATCCTGGCCATTTCCATCCTGCTGTGGGCGATATCGACGTTCCCCCGCCTGCCCGACGGCGAGTCCGCCCGTTTTCAGGCGGCAAGGCAGACGGCCAGGGCCGGGATCCTGGGGGAAACGGAACGGGCCGAACGGCTCGGCTCCATCGACAACCAGGAGGCGGAAGCGGCGCTTCTCAACAGCCTCGCCGGCCGCATCGGGATGGCCATGGAACCCGCACTGAAGCCGATGGGATTCGATTGGAGGATCGGCATCGCGCTGATCGGGGCGTTCGCCGCGAAAGAGGTCTTCGTGGCCCAGTTGGGAATCGTCTACTCCGTGGGGGAATCCAATGAGGGATCCGAATCGCTCCGGGACAAGCTCCGGAACGCCTACACCCCGCTGGTGGGCTTCTGCATCATGCTCTTCTGCCTCGTCAGCGCGCCGTGCGTGGCGACCGTCGCCGTGACGATGCGGGAGAGCGGCTCCTGGCGGTGGGCGATGTTCCAGCTCGGGGGGCTCACGCTCCTCGCGTACGTGCTGACCGTGCTTGTCTTCCAGGCCGGCAGCCTGCTCGGCATCGGGAACGGATAGGAGGTTCGAAGGATGGAACTCTTCATTGTCATTGCGATCGTGGGCGCCGCCGCGGTCCTGGCGGCAAGATCGTTTTACCGGACCATGGCGGGCAGGAACAAGGGGTGCGGATGCGGCACCAACTGCCGCAATTGCGTTTGCAAGGATCTCGCGTAGACAGATCCCGGGGGGGATGCGTGCAAATGACCTACAACGAACTGCAGGCCGCGCTTCGCACCTTGGGGCTCGGCGAACGCGCCACCCTCGCTGAAATCAAGTCCCGCTACCGGGAGCTGGTGAAGCGGCACCATCCCGATGCAGGGAACGCGGAGGGTGCGGAGCAGATCTACCGGGTGATCGAGGCCAACAAACGGATCATGGAGTACGTCGCCTCCTACCGGTATGGTTTCTCGGAAAAGGAATACCTGGAGCAGGATCCGGAGGAACGGCTCCGGAGGCGGTTCAAGGCCGATCCGGTGTGGGGGAAGTGGTGAAAGGCGGGCTCCTGCGGATCGAAATCGACGGGGCGCGGTTCGAGGTCGAGCTGTACGACGGCGCCGCCGCGAGGGATCTGCTGGAAAGCCTGCCGCAGCGGATCTCCATGTCCCGCTGGGGAGATGAATTCTATGGAACGCTGGCGCGGAAAGTGAATTATGCCGGCGATCCCTTGCGGGATGTCTTCGAGGTCGGCGAAATCGCCCTCTGGCCCCCCGGAAACGCCCTCTGCATCTTCTTCGGTCCCACTCCCGCCAGCCGGGAAGGGGAGCCGCGCATGGCCTCTCCAGGCGTCGCCCTGGGAAAAATCAAGGGCGACCCGTCGGTTTTCAGGAGCTACGGCTCATCGCTGCAGGACGTGAAAATCCTTCCGCCGTAGCAGTACCAATCGGTTGTAACCCGCCAAGATCCCCGATAAGATCTAGGAAATCCTGTGGCGGGGGAAACCTATTGAAGCGGAATCGACCCTCTCCGTGACATCCCGCCGTTTGCGGATCGCATTTTCCCGCACGCCGACCGGACCCGCAATCGATATCGGCAAATCCTACCAACCGCCTGTCCCCAGGGAGGGAAAATGCTGAACAACATGAGGATCGGCTCGCGACTCTTCATCGGCTTCGGGATCGTGCTCTTCCTGACGACTGCCGCAACATTGATCGGCATCTACAACATGAGCAGGATCCAGGGCAACCTGGACAACATGGCGAAAGCCGGTGTCGTCCGGGAAGGGTCCGCGGACACCGGGTCCGACAAGACAGAGGCCGGATCGGCGGAGGCTCTTTATGCCGAGTCCGTCGATATGTACGAAAACGCGCGGACGCTCATGTTTGTCATAACCGCCATCGTGTTCGCCCTGGCGGCGTTGATCGCGACCTTCCTGACCCGCGGCATCGTTCGTCCGCTGCATCACGCCCTGAATATCGCCGACGCCCTCGCCGCCGGCAACCTGAACAGGCAGGTGGAGGTGAAGAGTTCGGACGAAATAGGAAAGCTGCTGGAATCGATGCAGGTCATGGTGAATAAACTGAGAGAGGTCATCGCCGGCGTCAAGATCGTTTCCGACAATGTGGCCATCGGGAGTCAGCAGCTCTCGGTTTCGTCCGATGAGCTCAGCAGGGGTTCGAACGACCTTTCCCGGCATATCGACCAGATCGCGACCGCGGTGACCGAAGTCTCGCAGACGATCGCGGATGTGGCCAAGAACGCATCCTATGCCGCCGACGCAAGCCATACGGCATCCGAAACGGCCTCCAAGGGAAGAAAGATCGTGGACAAGACGGCCAACGACATGAGCCGGATCTCGAAAACGACCGAGGCGGCGGCGGTCACCATCGAGGAGCTCGGCAAGAGCTCGAAGGAGATCGGCGAGATCGTTGCCGTCATCAACGACATCGCCGACCAGACCAACCTGTTGGCGCTGAATGCGGCGATCGAGGCCTCCCGCGCCGGGGAGCAGGGCAAGGGCTTCGCGGTCGTCGCGGACGAGATCCGAAGGCTGGCGGAGAGGACGAGCCAGGCGACCAAGGACATCGCCCGCAGGATCAGCTCCATTCAGCACGCGTCGGAAGAGTCGGCGGTCGCGATCAAGCGGGCAAGCACCGAGGTCGAGGGCGGCGTGGGGCTCGCGAAGGAGGCGAGCACTTCCATGGATTCCATTGTCGAGGCGTCCACGGGCGCCGGAGACATCGTCCACAGGATCGCGGCGGCGACCGAGGAGCAGTCGACGGCCACGGACGAAGTGACGCGGAGCATGGCGGATATAGCCGAAATCACGAAAAAAGCCGCGGCGTCTTCGCAGGATATCAAGGTGTCGGCCGACGATCTTGCCAAGCTCACCGTGGAGTTGAGGGAAAAGGTGTCGTTCTTCAAGGGGACGACGGCGGAGGCGGAGGCCCTTGTGAAGAAAGCGGTTACCTATATACATCACCATGGCCGGGAGAAAGCCTTTGAAGAGATCAACAACAAGGGCGGGATGTTCACGAACCGGGACCTGTATGTATTCGTTTATGACATGAAAGGCCAGGTCGTCGCGCACGGCCAGAATACGGGCCTGATCGGCAAGGAGCTGATGAATGCGCAGGATCCGGACAAGAAATACTATGTGAAGGAGCGGGTGGAAATCGCCAGGACGAAGAGCAGGGGGTGGCAGGACTACAAGTTCGTCAATCCGAAAACGAAAGCCGTTGAAGATAAGACGGCGTACATCGAAAAATGCGACGATCTCATCGTGGGGGCGGGCGCATACAGGTAAAACCTTGCCGTTCGGGTTTACCCCGTATCCCGGCGGTTGTTGTGCTTCCCGCACCGGTCGCCGAACATCGCGATGACCCGGCCGTCCTGCCGGAAGACGACGATCTCGCAGGCGTTGGGGCAATCCTCGCACGCGATGCTCGTGGTCCGGAAATCGCACCGGGTGATGCCGAACCCCTTGAACCGCGTCGTCCCGTTCGCCTTCGAGAGATGCTCCTTCGCCAGGATCGCCGCCCCGATGGCGCCCATGACGCCGAAATGCTCCGGGATGACGATCTCCTTCCCCAGGTGCTCCGAGAACGCCTTCCGGATGCCGACGTTCGCGGCGACGCCCCCCTGGAACACGACCGGCTCCCGGATCTCCTTGCCCTTTCCCACGGAGCCGAGGTAGTTCCTGACGAGGGCGTTGCACAACCCCCGGAGGATGTCGTCCGTGGTGCATCCGAGCTGCTGCTTGTGGACCATGTCGGATTCCGCGAACACGGTGCATCTCCCGGCGATCCGCACCTCCGATCTCGAATCCAGCGCCCTCCGGCCGAACTCCTCGATGGGGATCCCGAGCCTCGTGGCCTGCTGGTCGAGGAAGCTCCCCGTGCCCGCCGCGCAGACGTTGTTCATCGCGAAATCCGTGACGATGCCGCCGCGGAGGAGGATGATCTTCGAGTCCTGCCCCCCGATCTCGATGATCGTGCGCACGTCCGGGTGGAAATGGGAGGTCGCGACGGCGTGGGCGGTGATCTCGTTCTTCACGACGTCCGCGTCGACCATGGCCCCGATGAGGTGCCTGGCGCTACCCGTCACGCCCGCGGAGGCGACGGATTCCCCGCCCGGCAAAGCATCCGCCGCCCGCTCGAGCCCGCTCCGGACGGAGCCCAGCGGGTCCCCGTGCGCCCGGAGGTAGAGCGACTCGACGAGGTTCACGTCGTCGTCGATGACGACGATGTTGGTGCTCACCGAGCCGACGTCGATGCCCAGGTGGTATGTCATCGGGACCTCCTGAAATCGATGAGGTCGACGAAGGCCTCGACCCGCGTCGTGAAGCCGGCGTCCCCGGTCTGCTCGTCGATCGGGAGGTTGAGGATGGGGATGTCGTGGTCGGCTCCGATCCCGGGAAGGATGCTCCGGACGACGACCTCCGGCATGCAGCTGAACGGGTAGATGTGGATCAGCCCGTCGTACCCCCTCTCCGCGAACCGGATGGCGCTCCTCACGGTGTCGGCCGCGAACCCGCCGATGTCGTGCCGCAGGTACCCCCTCGCCTTGCCGTGCAGCGCCATATCCTCCGGCGTCGTGGGGATCCCCGGGTCGAACAGCATCTTCAGCTTGATGCCGTTCTCCGAATGGACGTTCAGGTCGCAGAGGCGCTCGAAGATGCCGTTGTTGATGATCTTCTCGTTGATGGTGTACATGTCGCCGATGACCGCGATCCGGAGCAGCTTTTCCGGGTCGACGGCCGGGAACGAGGCGCGGTCCTCGTCCATTCGCCGTCCGAGGTCGCGCAGGTCGAGGATGGAGTCGGTCTCGTCGATCTCCTTCGTCCATCGCAGCCGGAACGCCTCGGCCTTCCGCTTCCTGGCGGCGAGGTAGATGTCGCGGTAGTGGTCCTCCACGCTCTCGAGGAGGAAGATCTTCTGCGCGGCGACGAACAGCCCTTCGGATACCTGCATCAACGTGATGTCCGGGTTGTGCGCCCGGAAACTATCGAGCACCCGGTCCGGGCGGATGGTGTTCAGGAGGACGATGTCGAATTCGTGCCCCATCCGGCGGAGGATGTACTTCTGGGCCATGCCGAAGTCGGCGAGCTGGCAGGAGGAGATCGACCGGGAGAAAGGCACCACGAACACGTCGGCTCCCCGTTCGACGCCCTGCACCAGGGAGCCGAGGAGCACCTTGAACGGGAAGCAGGAGAACTCGGGAGAGAGGGAAATGCCCTTCGCGATGGTGGCCAGGTTCGGGGACGGGAGCGTGACCGTCTCGATCCCGATCCTCCGGGCGAACGCGTTGGTCGCGATCGCGGAGGTACCGATCTGGTAGAAGGCGTACCGCTTCATCCCGGCTTCATCCCGCGCGGGCCGGCGTTCGCGCGATCATGTCGAAAAACGCCTCGAGCCGGGTGACGACCCCTGCGTCCCCGGAATGCTCGTCCACCGTCAGGATCAGCATCGGCTTCTTCACGGGCAGGTTGACGTCGATGTACTCCTTGATCAGGGAGTCGGAGGAGCATCCGAACGGGGTGATGTAGACGATCCCGTCCACGTCCTCCCTCCGGGAGTAGTGGAGCGCGGCGGCGACGACGCGGTTGCCGAGGCTCCAGTGGGTTCCGCATTCGAGGGTGGAGAGGGTCCGGTCGATCCGTTCGGCGCTCAGCATGTCGGACGTGACGACCCGCGCTCCCCGCTTTCGCAGCCTGCGGACCAGGTCGAAGCTGATGCAGTCGTCGTTGAACAGGTAGGTGTGTCCGATGACCGCGACGACGGGTCCGTCCTTCGTTTCGGGCGGGAGGGAAGCGAGCGTCCCGGAAAGGGCCTCCTCGAACAGGGCTCCCCCGTGGACATGCCCTTCGAAGACCGCCTGCCGCGCCAGCGCCTTCCTGCAGGCGCCGTAGATCTTCACCGGGTTCGTGCAGAGCTTCGATGCGACCTCCCAGAGGGAGGAAAAGAGGGAGCTGAAGAAGTTCCCCGTGTCCACGTCGGCCGACAGGAGGGACAGGCCGGGAAGGGAGGCCTTCGCGATGTCCGGCGTGGCGATGAGCTTGGGGCAGTAGTAGGACCCTTTCTGCGTGGAGAGGATGTAGGGAAGGAAGACGAAATCGCACCGGTCCCGGAGGTGGACGATGTGGCCGAGCAGCAGCTTGATGGGCAGGCACAACTCGCTGCTGCTCCGGTTCAACCCGTCCTGGAGGATCTTCCGGTTCGTCGGATCGCTGACGACGACTTCCGCGCCGAGCTCCGTGAAGAAGGCTTCCCAGAACGGGTAGTAGCTGTAGTAGAAAAGCGCCCTCGGGATGCCGATGCGGATCTTCCGCCCCTGCGGCGTGCCGGAGGTGGTTGTTTCCATGGGAGACGTCCCTCGTGTCTTCAGTATAGCCACGGGCGGGTGCGCAGGGGAGGACAAAGGGGACGGCCGACGAGACGGAAGGAATACGGCCGGTTCTGCACGGGCAGCGGGCAGGCGACGCATCCCGGACGGGACTCGAAGTGAGGTGAGGACCCGCCCCGGTCAGCCGGGGGGTTCAGGAACCACGAATTCCTCGAGCTTCAGGTGTTCGTGCGCGAACCGGGCGATCTCCCGCTCGGCGAGCCGGGAGATCCTGCCGATCTCCTTCAGGGTGGGGTTCTGGTGCTCGAACCGTTGCCTCTTCCCGTAATAATATTTGCGGATCGGCGCATCGGCCTGCATCGACAGCCCGCAACCGCCCATTTTTCTCCACTCCGCCCACCGGATCTCTCCGCCGGACTCCGAAAGCAGGAATACCATGCCTGGTCCCTCCCGTGATTATCTTGATCGGCTCAAATGAAAAAATCTTTAACTGTTTGAACGGATATTGTTCGCTGTTTCGAAAGGTAGCGGCTCCAGTTCGGCGTGCGGCGGAGAACGAAACGGGTCGGATCGTCCGGATCGTACCAGCACGGACAGGATCCTCGTACGCCATGGGTTTTTCGAGATCGTTCCCCGGTCGGGCCAGGATCCGCCGGGGGACCGCCAGGACGAACAGCGGCGCGAGGATGAGGTAAGCGAGGGTGACCAGCCGTACCCAGGACCGTGAGGAGCGGAAGTGCGACCCACCCGCGCTTTGCCGGCACATGCATCGCCCCGATCATGTATTATTTAACATGCAAACACCACTTCACGGGAGGGGCCGATGAAAGGAAACGCCAAGCTTATCGAGACGTTGAATTCGCTGCTGGCCGACGAGCTGACGGCCATCAACCAGTACATGGTCCATTCGGAGATGTGCGCCAACTGGGGGTACGAGAAGCTGCACAAGCATTTCGAGAAGCGGGCTATCGAGGAGATGAAGCACGGCGAGGCCCTCATCGCCCGGATCCTGTTCCTGGAGGGGACTCCCACGGTCAATCAGCTCGGAAAGATGATGATCGGCGCGGATGTCACGAAACAGCTCGCCGGGGACCACGCGCTCGAGATGGACGCCATCAAGGCCTACAACGCGTCGATCACGCTGGCCGGAGAGGTGGGCGATTTCGCCACCCGGGAGTTCCTGGTGGACATCCTCAAGGACGAGGACCGGCACCTGGACGGCATCGAGGAGCTGCAGGACCAGATCGGACACATGACGATTCCCATCTTCCTCACCACCCAGGTCAAGTCGTAAGCCGGGGGCGCCGGGGCCGCCGGCGCCTTCCCCTCCCCATCGTTTTCCCGATGTAGGCGTTGAACCGGTAGGAACGATCAGGCGGTCTTGAGCGCCTCGCGGGCGATGTGAAGGTCCTCCCGCGTGTGCAGGGCGAGGATCCTGCCGCCGGGACCGTCCGCCGACAGCTCCGCGTCCGGCCGCAGCGTCCGGTTCCGCCCGGGATCGAGCCGCAAACCGAGGCAGTCGAGCCCGCGGCAGACCTCCTCCCGCAGCTCCGCGGCGTTTTCCCCCACGCCGGCGGTGAAGACCAGGGCGTCCACGCCCCCCAGCGTCACCGCGAGGGCGCCGATGGCCGCGCGGACGGAGTGCGCGTAGATCGCCAGCGCCAGACGGGCGCGTTCGTTCCCTTCCCCCGCCGCATCCCGGACGGCGCGGAAGTCGGAGGAGACCCCCGAAACGCCGAGCAGCCCGCTGCCCCGCTGCAGGACCGCGGCCAGCTCCGACGGGGAGATTCCCATCCGCTCCATGGCGTAGAACAGGATCCCCGGGTCGATCGATCCCGCGCGGGTACCCATCATGAGCCCTTCCAGGGGGGTGAACCCCATGGTCGTGGTGACCGGTTTCCCCCCGAGGACCGCCGTCGCGGAGCAGCCGTTCCCGAGGTGGCAGATGACGACGCGGAACGCCTCGGGGGGACGGCCGAGGAATTCCGCCGCCCGCCCGGCGCAGTAGGCGTGGCTGATGCCGTGGAACCCGTAGCGGCGGATCCCCAGTTCCTCGTACCACTCGTACGGCAGCGGGTAGACGTGCCGCTCGGGGGGAAGCTCCGCGAAGAACGCCGTGTCGAAGACGGCGACGTGGGGAACGCCGGGGAGGGCTTTCCGCGCCGCCACGATCGCCCGGAGCGCCGGCGGGTTGTGGAGGGGGGCCAGCTTCGCCAGGCTGGAGATCAGCCCCATAACGCGGGCGTCGACCCGGACGCTCTCCCGGAAATGCCGCCCCCCGTGGACCACGCGGTGGCCGACGGCGGCGACCGGGTCGGCGTCGAGGCGGTCGCCGATCGACGAGAGGATCTTCTCCACGGAGTTCGCCGGGGGGTCTTCCAGCGTCCCCTCGGCGGAGAGTTCCAAGGCGTTCCCGGCGAACAGGGAAAACTTGATCGTGCTCGACCCCGCGTTGAGCGCGAGAACGCTCACGGGGCCCATTTCCAGTCGCGGATCTCCGGCATGTCCTCCCCGTGGACCCGGATGTATTCCTTGTGGTCGAGGAGCCGGTCCCGGAGCTCCTGCTTCGCGTACGCCGCCTTCGCCCCCAGGGAGGGCACCCGGTCGATCACGTCGCCCGCCAGGTGGAACCGGTCGAGGTCGTTCAGGACCACCATGTCGAAGGGGGTCGTGGTCGTCCCCTCCTCCTTGTAGCCGCGGACGTGGAGGTTCCCGTGGTTGGTCCTCCGGTAGGTCAGGCGGTGGATGAGCCACGGGTACCCGTGGAAAGCGAAGATGATCGGCTTGTCCTTCGTGAAGATCGCGTCGAAATCCTTGTCGGAAAGGCCGTGGGGGTGCTCCCCGGGCGACTGGAGCTTCATGAGGTTCACGATGTTGACCACCCGGATGCGCAGGTCGGGCACCATCCTCCGCAGCAGCGACACCGCCGCGAGGGTCTCGAGGGTCGGGACGTCTCCCGCGCACGCCATCACGACGTCGGGCTCGGAACCGCGGTCGTTGCTCGCCCATTCCCAGATACCGATCCCCGCCGTGCAGTGGTGGATCGCCTCGTCCATGGTGAGCCACTGGAGCGTGGGCTGCTTCCCCGCGACGATGACGTTCACGTAGTTGCGGCTCCGGAGGACGTGGTTGGTCACCGACAGGAGGCAGTTCGCGTCGGGGGGCAGGTAGACGCGGATGATGCCCGCCTTCTTGTTCACGACGTGGTCGATGAACCCCGGGTCCTGGTGGCTGAACCCGTTGTGGTCCTGGCGCCAGACGTGGGAGGTGAGGAGGTAGTTGAGGGAGGCGATCGGGCGGCGCCACGGGATGTCGCGCGTCACCTTCAGCCACTTCGCGTGCTGGTTGAACATCGAGTCGATGATGTGGATGAACGCCTCGTAGCAGGAGAAGAGGCCGTGCCTGCCCGTGAGGAGGTACCCCTCGAGCCACCCCTGGCACTGGTGCTCGCTCAGCATCTCCATGACGCGCCCGTCGGCGGACAGCCCGTCGTCCGTGGGGAGCAGCTCGGCGAGCCACGTCTTGCCGGTCGCCTCGAAGATTGCGCCCAGCCGGTTGGAGGCCGTCTCGTCGGGTCCGAAGACGCGGAAATTCCGGGAATCGGCGTTCCGCATCATGATGTCCCGGAGGAACATCCCCATGACGCGGGTCGCCTCTCCCATGACGGTCCCCGGGGCGGGGACGTCTACGGCGTTGTCGCGGAAGTCGGGCATGCGGAGGTCGTGGAGGAGCAGCCCGCCGTTGGCGTGCGGGTTCGCCCCCATCCGCCGGTTCCCTTCCGGAGCGAGCGCCGCGATCTCGGGCAGCAGCCGGCCATGCCCGTCGAACAGCTCCTCCGGCCGGTAGCTCCGCATCCATTCCTCGAGCAGCTTCACGTGGTCGGGGCGGGACGCCATTTCGGAGAACGGGACCTGGTGGGCGCGCCACGTTCCCTCGGACGGCTTGCCGTCGACCTCCTTCGGCCCGGTCCAGCCCTTCGGCGACCGCAGCACGATCATCGGCCACCGGGGGCGCTGCGGGTTTCCCGATGCGCGGGCCGTCTCGCGGATCCGGAGAATCTGCCCGACCGCCGTGTCGAGCGCCTCCGCCATCGCCTGGTGCATCGGCTCCGGCTCCTCCCCCTCGACGAAGATGGGGGTGTAACCGTAGCCCAGGAAGAGCTGCTCGAGCTCCTCCTTCGGGATCCGGGCGAGGACGCAGGGGTTCGCGATCTTGTAGCCGTTCAGGTGGAGGATCGGCAGCACGGCGCCGTCGTGCACCGGGTTCAGGAACTTGTTCGAATGCCAGCTGGTCGCCAGCGGTCCCGTCTCTGCCTCGCCGTCCCCCACGACGCAGGCGACGATCAGGTCGGGGTTGTCGAAGGCGGCCCCGAAGGCGTGGCTCAGGGCGTACCCGAGTTCGCCCCCCTCGTGGATCGAGCCGGGGATCTCGGGGGCGACGTGGGATGGGATCCCCCCCGGGAAGGAGAACTGCGTGAACAGCCGCTTCATCCCTTCCTCGTCCTGCGAGACGTCGGGGTAGAACTTGCCGTACGTCCCCTCGAGCCAGCTGTTGGCGACCATGCCGGGCCCCCCGTGCCCCGGGCCGCAGACGTAGATCATGTCGAGGTCGTGCTCCCGGATGACGCGGTTGAGGTGGACGTAGATGAAGTTGAGCCCCGGCGTGGTCCCCCAGTGCCCCAGGAGCCGCGGCTTCACGTGGCTCATGGTCAGCGGTTCCTTGAGGAGGGGGTTGTCGTAAAGGTAGATCTGGCCGACCGACAGGTAGTTCGCCGCCCGCCAGTAGGCGTCCATTCTGCGGAGCTGTTCGGGCCGGAGCGGATTCGTCATGACGCCCTCCTCACGCTATTCGGATGACTTGAACGGCCCGGCTTTCGCCAGGATCAGGGCCTTCAGGAATTCACGATTCAGCTTGGCGATGAATTTGACGCTGATGTCTTTCGGGCAGACCGCCTGGCATTCGTAGTGGTTGGAGCAGTTCCCGAAGCCGCAGTCCCGCATGGCCTGGATCATCTCGGCGACCCGCTCGGGGGCCTCCACCTGCCCCTGGGGAAGGGCGGCCAGGTGGGCGACCTTGGAGCCCACGAAGAGCATGGCCGAGCTGTTGGGGCACGCCGCGATGCAGGCGCCGCACCCGATGCACTGCGCCGCGTCCGTGGCGTACTCGATGTCCCCCTTCGGGACGGGGATGGAATTGCCGTCGGGCACCCCCCCGGTATGGCAGGAGATGTAGCCGCCCGCCTGGATCAGCTTGTCGAGCGCCCCCCGGTCCACGACGAGGTCCCGGATGATGGGAAAGGCCCGCGCCCGCCACGGCTCGAGGTAGATCGCGTCCCCGTCCTTGAATTTCCTCATGTGGAGCTGGCAGAGGGTGGTCCGCTCGTGGCCGCCGTGGGGGATGCCGTTGACGACCGCGGAGCACATGCCGCAGATCCCCTCGCGGCAGTCGTGGTCGAAGGCGATGGGATCCCGCCCCTTGTGGATCAGATCCTCGTTCACCGCGTCGAGCATCTCCAGGAAGGAGTGGTCCGGGGTGATGTTCCTGGCGACGTAGTTTTCGAACCGGCCCGGCTCGCCCGGCCCCTTCTGCCGCCAGACGATCAGCATCAGCGTCATCGTCCCGTCGCCGGAATCCCGCGCGTCCGTCACTTGTAGCTCCTCACGGTGAGGGGGACGTTTTCGAACCGGAGCGGCTCCTTGTGGAGCTCGGGCGTCGACCCGACCCCCTTGAATTCCCACGCCGCCGAGTAGCAGAAGTTCCCGTCGTCGCGCTTCGCCTCGCCGTCCCCGTACTGGTGCTCCACCCGGAAGTGGCCCCCGCACGACTCGTTCCGGTGCAGCGCGTCGAGGCACATCAGCTCCGCGAACTCGATGAAGTCCTCGGTCCGGCCCGCGTTCTCCAGCTGCGGGTTGAACTCCTTCCCCGTTCCCGGGACCCTCACGGACTGCCGGAACTCCTCCCGGATTTCCGGGATCCGCGACAGCGCCCCGGTCAGGCTCTCCCGGCTGCGCTCCATCCCGCAGTCGTGCCAGAGCAGCGCGCCGAGCTCCCTCCGGAAATCGGTCGAGGAGCGCTTCCCCCTGGAGGAAAGCAGCCGCTTCTGCGAGACCTTCACGTCCTCGACGGACTTCATGCATTCGGGGTGGGAGGTCTTGACCTCCCCCGGCCGGACCCGCGCCAGGTAGTCTGCGATCGTGTAGGAGATGATGAAGTAGCCGTCCGCCAGCCCCTGCATCAGCGCGCTGGCCCCCAGCCGGTTCGCCCCGTGGACGGAGAAGTTCGCCTCGCCCAGCACGAACAGCCCCGGGAGGTTGCTCATCAGGTTGTAGTCCACCCACAGGCCGCCCATGGAGTAGTGGGGGGCCGGGTAGATCCGCATGGGCGCCTTGTACGCGTTCTCGTCGGTGATCCGCTCGTACATCTCGAAGAGGTTGCCGTACCGTTCGCGGATCACGTTTTCGCCCAGCCGCCGGATGGACTCCTCGAATTCGAGGTACACCCCGCGGCCGGTCGGGCCGACGCCCCGGCCGTCGTCGCACTGCTCCTTCGCCGCCCGGGAGGCGATGTCCCGGGGTGCGAGGTTCCCGTAGCTCGGGTACTTCCGCTCCAGGTAGTAGTCGCGTTTCTCCTCGGGGATGGAGCCGGGTGGCTTCCCGACGTCCTCCCGCTTCTTGGGGACCCAGCACCGCCCGTCGTTGCGGAGCGACTCGGACATGAGGGTCAGCTTCGACTGGTACTCCCCCGACTGGGGGATGCAGGTCGGGTGGATCTGGGTGTAGCAGGGGTTGGCGAAGAAGGCGCCTTTCCTGTAGGCCTTCCATATGGCCGTGACGCTGCACGACATGGCGTTCGTGGAAAGGTGGAACACGTTGACATAGCCGCCCGTGCAAAGGACGACCGCGTCGCCCACGTGCGGGCGGATCTCGCCGGTGAGCAGGTTGCGCACCGTGATCCCCCGGGCCTCGCCGTTCACCACCACGAGATCGAGCATCTCGGTCCGCGGGAACATCTTCACGGTCCCCGCGCGGATCTGGCGGGAAAGCGCGGAATAGGCGCCCAGCAGGAGCTGCTGGCCCGTCTGCCCCCGCGAGTAGAAGGTGCGCGACACCTGCGCGCCGCCGAAGGACCGGGTGTCGAGGTAGCCGCCGTAGTCCCGGGCGAACGGGACGCCCTGGGCGACGCACTGGTCGATGATGTACTGGCTCACCTCGGCCAGCCGCCACGCGTCGGCCTCGCGGGCCCGGAAGTCGCCGCCCTTGATGGTGTCGTGGAAGAGGCGGAACACGCTGTCGCCGTCGTTCAGGTAGTTCTTCGCTGCGTTGATGCCCCCCTGCGCGGCGATGGAGTGGGCCCGGCGCGGGCTGTCCTGGACGCAGAACGTCTCCACGTTGTATCCCAGCTCGCCGAGGGTCGCGGCGGCGGACGCGCCGGCGAGGCCGGTGCCCACCACGAGGATCCTGTATTTCCTCCGGTTGGCCGGGATCACCAGGTTCAGGTCGGACCGGTGCCGGATCCAGGTCGATTCGATCGGGCCCGTCGGCGCTTTCCCGTCAAGGATCATGTTTTCCCCCTCATCTGGCGAAGGCGCCGATGCCGGCGAGGATGAGCATGGGGATGATGCCGTACCCGAACAGGAAGAAGACGGAGACGATCTTCCCGAACAGGAGGAACCAGGGCATGGCCTTCTCGTTGTTCATCCCGAAGGTCTGGAAGATGCTCTGGACGCCGTGGGAGAGGTGGAGGAACAGGGCCACCAGGGCGGCGAGGTACGCCAGCGCGATCGGCCAGATCCGGAAGGCCTCCACCACCATGGTGTAGACGTCGAAGCGCCCCTGGGCGTCCTTTCCCAGCACTACGCCGGGGACGGCGCGGAACGTGAAATGCAGCAGGTGGTAGACGAGGAAGGACAGGATCAGCAGCCCGGTCCAGATCATCGTCTCCCCGGCGAAGCTCGCCCGGATCCTCGCGTTCACCGCGTACTTCCCGGGATTTGCCTTCCGGTTTTCCAGGGTCAGCATGATGCCGAGGGTCACGTGGAGGAGGAGGACGCCCAGCAGGGCGAGGCGTACTCCCAGAAGCAGGGTGGGCAGGATGTGCAGGCCGCTCGAATAGGCGTTGATGTCGCCGGGCCCGCGCAGGATCAGGGTGTTCCCCAGCATGTGCGCGGTGATGAACCAGAGCATGCCGATCCCCGTGATGCTCATCAGCGCCTTGCGGAAAACCGAATTCATGAAGATGGACATGCCTTCCGCCTTGTCGAAGGGTTGGGGCGATGATGGACGGCGCGAACGAACCTGTCCCGGAAAAAGACATGATAAGTCCGAGGGGCGCACCGAGTCAATTCGACGCTTCCGGCCCGCCGAAGATCTTCGCGGCGAACCGGCGCAGGTCCCCCTCGAAGTCGCGCCCGAAACCGCCCCGGTAGACCATCGCCGCCGCGATCTCCGCGGCCAGGAATGCGCAGAGATATTTCGCCGGGAGCCGGAACGCCTTTCTGCGGTACCGGGCGTGATCGCGCAGGAAGGCCGGCAGGTGGGACAGCAGCGCCTGCCGGTAGGGGGAGCGCCGCGGCAGCCCGGGCCGCGCCAGGAAGAATTCGAACAGCAGCGCGTACTGTTCGTTGATCTCCGCGCTGATCGCGTCGGAGATCTCCGTGTACGGGACCTCCGGGTTTTCCCGCTTCCGCCGGCAGATCGCCTCCGCCTCGTCCGCCGCGCGCTTCCGGAGGATCGTGAGCACGTCGCGGACGTATTCCTCCTTGTGGGCCAGGAACTCCCTTTCCGTCATCAGCAGGTTCCCGATGATCTCGTACGACGACGAGATGACGCCGCACTTGTTCGCCGAGGCGTCCCTCATGAGGACCACGCCATGCTCCTGGAGGCGCGTCCGCGCCTCCGGCGTGAAGAACGAGTTCGCTCCCTCGACGATCACCCGGGTCGACGGGTAGCCGTCCGGCCCGAGGAACCTCCGCCAGTTGGTTCCGTCCACCGTCTCCGGACGCCCCCCCGCGGGGATGAACAGGTCGGCGGGGACGGAGAAGACCAGGGTGTCGAACGCCTTGTTGAACTCGTCCACCGTGATCCAGGACGGCGCCACGCCGCCCTCGGTCCGGTCCACGCGCTTGAACAGCTCGCGCAGCCCCTCCGTCCGGCGCTCGTTCCGGTAGAGGAGGAACCCGCCCGGGTGGAGCTTTTCCGGCCGGAACGCCTCGAGGTCCCGGGAGAGGAGGATCCTCGACAGTTCGTCCCGGTCGATCCCCGCCGGATCGCACAGCGCCCCCGACCCGTCGAGGATCAGGCGGATCGCCATCCGCGGGCATTCGCCCAGCAGGATCCGCATCGCGTTTCCCGCCACGTCGCCGTTGGGGCCGCCGGTGAACTTGACGGAGAAGGCGTCCGCCCGGATGTCCGTTCCCGCCTCCCGCATGGCGATCTCGGCGAACTTGACCACCCCGGTGGAGGTCACGCCGTACTCCTTGTGGTTGATCCCCGCCTTCTTGCTCGAGATGATCCCGACGCCGAGCATGTACCCCCTCGCGGCCGAGAGCCGCGCGATCCTCTCGATCATCCGGTCGTGCAGGTTCTCGTCGGGGCCCAGCTCGATCGGCTCGTCCTCGCCGTAATAGTCCACCACGCGCGGGTCCTTCGCCTTCCCTCCGGAGGTGACGAAGATGTCGAGAAAGGCGTTGATGAAGGCGTGCTGCACCTTTTGGAGCCGCTGCTCCGTCAGCTCCCCGGTGTCCTGGCTCCGCGCCCGGACGATCGCCACCATCTTGGAGCCGCCCTCGTAGATGTCCTTGTTCTTCAGCTGCTGCGTGTGCGCCAGGACGTAGCATTCCCGGAAGACGGTGTTCGCCGCGGTGACGTAGTCGTCCCTCGACCGGGTCAGGACGGTCCGCCACCCCCCGCGCGCGATGTCGGAGAAGCCGACGTGGTATCCCAGCCCGTTGCGCCCGAAGAAGTAGGTGACGCGGAAGGGGCGGCCGGGGGGAAGGTCGGATGTGAATTCGGCGCCCAGGTCTGCCAGGTAGGCGGGGTCGAGGCGGAACGCCAGGGCGTGCTTCTCCGGCACGAAGAAGTTCGTTTTCAGGGTGCGGCGGATGAACGAGAGGGCGGCGCGGAAGACCGTGCGGCGGAACTCGTCGAGCTGGCGATGGCCCGTGTTGTACCCCTCGATCTCCTTCGCCGCCGAGGCCAGGGCCGCCTCGCACGCCGGGCCCCGGTCCGGGATCTCCGGGTCGAACCGGAGCTCGAAGACGCGCGTGAGCATGAGGGAGATTTCGGGATGGGAGTGGAACGCGCGCGCCACGTCCTCCAGGGTGTACCGGTGCGGCTGGTTGTGCGCGAGGCTGGTGTGGCAGAAGCCGATGAAGGCCTCCACCAGCGACGCCTCCTCGCCCGTCATCAGCCGGTTCGTCACGAACCGGCGGTACGTCTCCGAGCCGTTGGACAGGATCTGGACGTTGTGCAGCTCGCGGCGCAGCCCGCGGAACAGGGGGGAGTCCTTCTCGAGGAGCCCCCCGTCGCGGCGGGCCACGTAGAACGTCCCCAGGAAGTACGGGAAGGACCCCGTGGAGACGATCAGCGCGTAGGCGCGCCGCACTCCCAGGTCCAGCCGGTGGAACACCTCCATCACCTGCAGGAGGTAGTCCCTCTGCGGGGGGTTCTCCATGGCGAAGAGGACCCGGCTTTCCCGCCGTCCCCCGCGCACGTCGGGCTCCGCGTCCTGCACGTCGATGTGGATCCCCGCGTGGCTCCTGGCCTGGTGGAAGAGCCAGAGGACGCGCGCGACCCGCCCGGGGGGGGAGAGGCGCACGTACCCCGGGTTGTTCAGCCACAGGATCCGGAGGAGGCGTTCCCTTTCGGCGGGAGGGGCCGGGGGGTGGAATTCCTTCAGGCTCCCGATGATGGGGCGGCGGATCCGCGGGGGGACCCTCGCGTCCCGGGCGGCGACGATCTCGGATTCCTTCTTCCGGTCGAATTCGTACCGCTGGAATTCGAGCTCCCGGTCCGTGCCGGGGACGGGGGCGTAGGAATGGGCGATCTCGGCATAGGAGATGTCGCGGTCGAGGGAGCGCAGCGTCTCGTAGAGCGAGCCGGGGACCGAGAGGCTCGCGGTCATCAGCTGGCGTTCCCGGTCGGCCAGGACGAGCCGGCGCTTCCCCGGGAGCCGCCGCAGGTGGAGGCAGAGGGCCGCGACGGCCTCCGGCTCCTCCCGCATCGTCCGGAAGAAGATCGGGGCCATGTTCCCATGGAGCCAGGCCAGGTTCTCCCTGGAGGTTCCGGCGGCTTCCCGGAGGTTCCGAAGGACTTCGCGGTCCATAGTGGTAATCTTATCCCATGGAACGCCGGATCGTGACAACGCTGTCTCCCGTGTACGGGGGGTACGCCCTCGCCCGCACGCAGGACCTGGGCGTCCTCTTCATCCGGGGCGCGCTGCCGGGGGAGAAGGTCGAGGTGCGGCTGGGGCAGCGCAAGAAGGACTATGCGTTCGCGGACACGATCCTGGTCCTGTCCCCCTCGCCGTACCGCGTCGATCCCCCGTGCCGCTATTTCGGGGAGTGCGGCGGCTGCCAGCTTCAGCACGCGGCCTACGGGCACCAGCTCGAGATGAAGCGGGCGGTGCTCCAGGAGGCGTTCCGGAGGATCGGAAGGGCGGACGTCGTCCCGGGGATGGCCGCTCCCGGCCCGCAGTTCGGCTACCGGTACCGGGGGCAGTTCAAGACCGACGGCGACGGGGTCGGGTTCTACGCGGAGCGGTCCCGCCGCCTGGTGGCGGTTTCCCGTTGTCCGCTGATGCTGGGACGGATCAACGTCGCCCTTCCCGCGCTCCGCAGCCTGGGAGGGATCGTCCCGTCGATATCGGAGGTCCACGTGGCCACGGACGGGGAAGGGGCCGTGGCCTGGCTCCCCGGGGTGCGCTACGACAAGAGGATCGTCGGGCGCCTCGGAGGGTTCCTTTCCGGGGTGACCTTCGAGGACCGCTCGTGGGGGAAGGAGAGGATCGCCCTCGACCTGGAGGGGATGTCGTACGTCGTATCCACCGGCAGCTTCTTCCAGGCGAACTGGAGGATGAACGGGGCGCTCGTGCGGAGGATCCTCGAGTTCGTCAAGGGGTCGCCGTCGGGACGGCTGCTGGACCTGTACGCGGGGGCGGGGAACTTCGCGCTTCCCTTGTCGTCGCGGTTCGGGGAGGTCGTCGCGGTCGAGGAGGAGGCGCGCGCGTTTTCGGACCTGCGGCGGAACATCCGGGGGAACGGGATCGGCAACGTGCTTCCCGTGAAGTCCAGCGTCGAGAAGTACCACCCGGAGGGGCGGTTCGACGTCCTCGTCCTCGATCCGCCGCGTTCCGGCCTGTCGGTGAAGGCCCTTTCCCTCGCCCGGGGAATCGGCGCGGAGGTCGTGTGCTACATCTCCTGCAACCCGTCGACGCTGGCCCGGGACGTCGCATCGCTGTCCGACCGGTACGGCATCGGGCTCCTGCAGCTGTTCGACTTCTTCCCCAACACGCACCACGTGGAGGCGCTGGCGGTCCTGATCCTCCGTTGAGACGGGTATCCCAACCCGGCGGGAAGATGGTAAGATTCCCGCGGGGGGGGAAACGCGTCGAGATGCCGCTGGCATGGATCCACATCGGTTCGGCCCTGTTCCAGTTCGTATCCGCCTGGATCTCTCTCTCCTTCATCCTGGGAAAAAGGGTCGGGCGGGCCTGGTCCCTGGTCTTCCTCGCCCTCCTCCTGAAAGGGGCCCTCTCCGTCTGGGCGGCGGTTGCGGGCTTCGGGGGCTCCGCGGCCGCCCTCTCCGGCGGGCCGGTCCCGGTCGTCGAGTTCTTCCTGTCCGTCCTGCTCGCCGCGGGGTTTCTCCTCACCGGGAAATGGTTCGACTCCAGGGAACGCGTCGAGGCCAGGCACGCTCTGATCGCCGAGGCGGAGCGCTCCCTCGTCGGCGCGTTCGAGGAGGAGAAAATCCTGCCCCGGGTGTGCGAGATCCTCTCCCGGCGGCGCGGGTATCGCCTCGTATGGGTCGGGGAAGCCGAGCCCGACGGGTCGACCCGCGTGCGCCACGGCGCGGGCCCCGCGGCCGGGTTCCTTGCGGAAGCCGCCTTCCGGTGGGACGACACGCCCTGGGGACGCACGCCTCCCGGGATCGCCCTGGCGACGGGGGAGACCCGCGTGATGCGGAAAGGCGCCCCGGGTCCGGAGGCCCCGGTCCCGCGGGAGCCCTTCCTCCGGCACGGGCTTGCGGGCTGCATCGCGGTCGCGGTCGACCCTTCCTCCCTTCCGCGCAAGGTCCTGGCGGCGCACTCGGACCTCCCGGACGCCTTCGGCCCGGGGGAGGCCGCCGCGTTCTCGGCGATGGCCCGCCGCGTGGCGGACGCGATCCGGGATGCGCGGGACCGCGAAACCTACGCCAACGCGAAGTCCTCGTACGACGATCTCCTGAGGAGCCAGAGGGACGGCGTCCTGCTGGTCCGCGGGGGAAACGTGGTGCGCGCGAATCCCGCGGCGGCCGAGCTGCTCGGCTATCCCTCCCCGGAGCTGCTGTTCGACCTGGACCCGGCGTCGATCCTGGTCGAGGGGGACGCGCCGCGGAACCTCCGGTCGGCCCTGCGCGGCCCCGGGCCGGAAGGGAGCCAGGACCATTGGGAGGCGACCCTCCGGAAACGGGACGGGTCCACGTTCGAGGGCGAGATCTCCGTCACCTGGGTCCCGCGGGGAAACCGGAAGGAGACCTTCGTCCCGCCGCGCCAGGGCCCTCTCGGGATGCTCATCCTGCGGGACGTCACGACCCGGGCGCGCATATTGAACGACCTGCGCGGGGAGCGGGATTTCTCGACCCGGATCCTGGAGACCTCCGGGGCGCTCGTCCTTCAGCTCGGAAGGAACGGGGAGATCCTCCTGTTCAATCGCCAGTGCGAGGAGACCTCCGGGTGGACCGCCGCGGAGGCCCTCGGGAAAAACATGAGCGCGTTCCTCATCGCGGAGCCGCTGCGCGAGGTCCACGCCGCCGCCCTGGAAGCGGTCCTTTCGCGACGCGTGTCGCCCCCGCTCGAGACCCGGCTCGTCACCGCCCGGCAGGAGGAGCGGCTGGTCTCCTGGAAGTACGCGCCCCTGAACGACGTCTCCGGCGCGGTCGCCTCCGTCGTCGTCACGGGGATCGACGTCACGGACCGGCGCCTTCTCGAAAAGCAGATCATCGAGATGCAGAAGATGGAGGCGGTGGGGACGCTGGCCGGCGGCATCGCCCACGACTTCAACAACATCCTCACGGGGATCCTCGGCAGCCTCGACACCGCCCAGGCGCGCATCCCGCCCGATTCGGCCGCCGCGGCGCCGATCTCCGACGCCATCCGCGCCTCCGAGCGGGCCGTGGCGCTGATTCGCCAGCTGCTCGACTTCTCGCGGCGGTCCCCCTCGGAGGAGCGGCCGGTCCATCTCGGCGACGTGGTCAGGGAAGTGGTGACGCTTTTCTCCCAGACGATCGACCGGCGGATCGAGATCACCTCCTCCATCGAGGACGGGCTTCCCCTCGCGCTCGCCGACCCGAACAAGGTCCACCAGGTCCTCATGAACCTCTGCATCAACGCCCGCGACGCGATCCTCGAGACCCTCGACGCGAAGGAAGCCACGGGGAGCCGCCCGTTGACCGGCTACTGGATCTACGTCCGGGCGGAGAGCACGGAGGTCGACGACGACTACTGCCGCGTCTTCCCGTACGCGCGGAAAGGCCGGTTCATCCGGCTTTCGATCGGCGACAACGGCGCGGGGATGGACGAGGCGCTGCAGCGCCGGATTTTCGAGCCGTTCTTCACCACGAAGAAGATGGGCAGGGGCACCGGCCTCGGGCTGTCCACCGTGTACGGCATCGTCAAGCAGCACAACGGATGGATCAACCTGGACAGCCGCCCGGGGAAGGGGACGACCTTCTGCGCCTTCTTCCCCGAGGCGGTGGGGTCGGTCGAGGAGCCGAAGCACCCGGTGGACGCCTCCTGGCCGGTCGAAGGGAAGGAAACCGTGCTGTTAGCGGACGACGAGGAGCTGATCCGGGACCTCGGCCGGATGGTGCTGGAGTCGTTCGGCTACACGGTGTTGCTGGCGTCCGACGGCAAGGAGGCGATCGAACGGTACGCCGCCGACAAGGATCTCATCCATCTCGTCATCCTGGACATGACGATGCCTCGGCGCTCCGGGCTGGAGGCGCTGAGCGAGATCCGCCGGATCAACCCCCGCGCGAAGGCCATCCTTTCTAGCGGGAACACCCCCTCGGAGGGCATCCGGGACGCCCTGTTCCTCCCCAAGCCGTACCGGGCCGACGCGCTGGCGCGGGCGGTCCGCACCGCCCTCGACTCCGGCGCTTCCGCGCAGGGAGTGTTCTCTTCCCACCAATAATGTCGTAAATACGACATTATTGTCTTTCTCTTCCCGCAACCCGCATCCCGCATCCCCTGATGTTCCGGAGGTTTACGCGGTGGCACGGCGGTTGCGAATGAAGATGCGATCGGTACCCATCCGGCGCGAAGGAGGAACCTCACATGAACAGCGGCGACACCGCGTGGCTCCTGGTATCGACGGCCCTGGTCATGCTCATGACCCCCGGGCTTGCCCTTTTCTACGGGGGAATGGTCCGGCAGAAGAACGTACTGGGCACGATCATGCAGTCCTTCATCATCATCGGGCTGATCAGCGTCGAATGGGCCCTGGTCGGGTACAGCATGGCGTTCGGCCCGACCCTCGGAGGGATCATCGGGGACCTCTCGTGGATCGGCCTTTCGGGGGTGGGGCTCGCCCCCAACCCGGACTACGCCGCCACGGTGCCGCACATGGCGTTCACGGTCTTCCAGATGATGTTCGCCGTGATCACCCCGGCGCTGATCACCGGGGCGCTGGCGGAGCGGTTCAAGTTCTCGGCCTTCCTCGTCTTCACGCTCCTTTGGGCGCTGCTCGTGTACAACCCGGTGGCGCACTGGGTGTGGGGGGTCGGGGGATGGATCCGGAACCTGGGTGCCCTCGATTTCGCGGGGGGGACCGTCATCCACATCACCTCGGGGATCACGGCGCTCGCGGGGGTCCTCGTCATGGGGAAGCGGAAGGGGTTCGGCGCCGACAACATGGCCCCGCATAACCTGCCGATGACGGTGCTCGGGGCGGCGATCCTCTGGTTCGGGTGGTTCGGGTTCAACGCCGGGAGCGCACTCGCCGCGGGCGAACTCTCGACCGTCGCATTCGTCGCCACGCACCTCGCCGCCGCCGCGGCGACCCTGTCCTGGGTCTTCGTGGAATGGTTCCACCGGGGCAAGCCCACGATGCTCGGCGCCGCTTCGGGGTGCGTCGCGGGACTGGTCGGGATCACGCCGGGCGCCGGGTTCGTCACGCCGATGGCCGCCATCCTGATCGGGCTGGGGGCCGGGGCGATCTGCTACGGGGCGATCATGCTGAAAGGGCGGCTCGGTTACGACGATTCGCTGGACGTGGTCGGCGTGCACTTCGTCGGGGGGATGTTCGGCGCGCTGGCGACCGGGCTGTTCGCCACCAAGATGGTGAACCCGGCCGGCGCGGACGGGCTGTTCTACGGCAACCCGAAGCTGTTCGCGGTCCAGGCGCTGGCGGCGGCGGTCGCCATGACGTACGCGTTCTGCGTGAGCTACGGGCTGCTCGTCCTCCTCGACAAGACGATGGGGCTGCGGGTCGACCCGGAACACGAGTCGATGGGGCTCGACCTGTCGCAGCACGGCGAGGCGGGGTACAACCTGTAACGCCCGCGCGGCATCTTCCCTCCGGCGGTGGTATCTTACTGATATCAACGTGAAGGGAAGAATCCGAACGATGCCGAAAAGGATCCTTTTCCTGCTGGCGCATCCGGACGACGAGACGTTCGGCCCGGGGGGAACCATCTCGCGCTACGCGCGGGAGGGCGAGCGCGTGCACCTGGCCACCGCCACGCGCGGGGAGGCGGGGATGCTGGGCGATCCCCCGGTGACCGACCGGGAACACGTGGGGGAGGTGCGGGCGGGGGAGCTCGGGGAGGCGGCCGCGGTCCTCGGCGTCGAGAAGGTCCACTTCCTCGGTTTCGTCGACGGGCAGCTTTCCGAAGTCCCGAGGGAGCATCTCGTGGAGAGCGCTGTCGAGGTGATCCGCCGGGTGCGGCCCCACGTGCTGGTGGGGTTCGGCCCCGACGGGGTTTCCAGGCATCCCGACCACAAGACGATGTGCGAGGTCGCCATCGCCGCTTTCGACCGGGCGGCGGACCCGGGCTGGTATCCGGGCCACTTCCGCGATGGGCGGTCTCCCTGGGCCCCCCTCAAGCTGTACCAGTTCGAGGTTCCCCGGGAGATCCTCGAGGCGTGGGACGTGCCGCTGTCGGGGGTCCCCCTTTCGAAGCTCACCACCGTCATCGACACCTCGCAGGACGCCGAAACGAAGATCCGCGCCTTCCAGTGCCACCGCACCCAGAAAAAGGACATGGACCGGATCCTCTCGCGCCCCGGTTTCCGGGAATTCGCGCGGCAGGAGACGTACGTCCTTGCCAGGACCCGGGTGGACGGGCTAACCTTCCCCGAGCACGATCTCCTGGCGGGAATCCCGGAAGACTGAGGGGGGAAGACGGTGGAAGTCGGAATATTCGGCAACGCGGGCTCGGGCAAGAGCACCCTGTTCCGGGCGCTGGCGGGCCCGGGGGAAGGTGTTTCCCAGGGCAAGAACGCCGGCGTGTGCGCCATCAAGGTCCCGGACGACCGGGTGGACCGGCTGGCGGAACTCTTCCGCCCGAAAAAGATCACCCACGTCTCGGTGGCCTTCCACGACATCGACGCGGGGGAGCCCGACCCGCTCTCGACGCAGGCGGCGACCGCGCTAAAGAACATGGAGGTCCTCGTCCTGGTCCTTCGTGGGTTTTCGGACGACTACCACCCGGCGCCCCCGGGAGGCCTGGACCCCGTCAAGGAGTTCCGGGAGCTGGCGTCCGCCCTGCTGTTGTCCGACTACCTCGTGGCGCAGAAGCGGATCGAGCGGATGACGAAGGAGGCGAAGAGGGACTCCGAATGGACCGCCCTCCACAAGGCGATCGGGGCGCTCGAGAAGGAGGTGCCCCTGCGCGACGTCGACCTCGTGGGGGAGGAGGAGCGGGCCGTCCTGGGGTTCCGGTTCGTCACCCGCCTCCCGATGCTCCTGGTCCTGAACGTCGGGGAAGACGCGCCGCGGGGGGAGCCGTTCCCGGAGCTCTCCCGGGCGGCGGCCGACGCGAGGACCCCGCTGGTCCGCCTGTGCGCCAAGGTGGAGGAGGAGATCGCCCAGCTTTCGCCCGCCGAGCAGGCCGAGTTCCTGCGGGAGATGGGGACCGGGCGATCCGCCCGGGACACGCTGGTCCGCGGGGCGTTCGACGCGATGCGGTACATTTCCTTCCTGACGGTGGGGGAGGACGAGGTGCGCGCGTGGAACATCCGGCGGGGGAGCACCGCGGTCGCGGCGGCGGGGCGGATCCATTCCGACCTGGAAAAAGGGTTCATCCGCGCCGAGGTGATCCCGAGCGAGGATTTCCTCCGGTGCGGGTCGATGGCCAAGGCCAAGACCGAGGGGAAACTGCGCCTGGAAGGCAAGGAGTACGTCGTGAGGGACGGGGATATCGTCCACGTCCGGTTCAATGTATAATGAAATGATTTCGTACCGAATTTCACGTTCGTTTCTGCCGATATACCCACGATATGAATATTACCGTGAACCCTGAGCGAGAATCGTTCCTGAATCTACCCCCGGTCGCCCGCGTCCTGGTGGTCGACGACGAGGAATTCCTGCGGTACATCGTCCGGGAATGGCTGGAGCGGGCAGGGTACGTCGTGGACGAGGCGTGCGACGGGAAGGACGCCCTCGACAGGCTCGACGGCGGCGATCCCCCGTACGACATCCTCCTCACGGACATCCGGATGCCGAAGGTGGACGGGATCACCCTTCTCCGGGAATGGACGGTGCGATCCCCCGCGTCCGCGGGCGTGGTGATGTCGGCCAACTCCGAACTCGACATCGCCGTCTCCGCGCTGAAGATGGGGGCGTGCGACTACATCACCAAGCCGTTCAGTTCGGAAGTGCTCCTGATCACCCTCGAAAACGCCCTCCGGAAGAAGGACCTCGAGCGGCAGGTCGAGGACTACCGGATGAATCTCGAGAAGAAGGTCACGGAGCAGACCGACCTCATCAACCTGATGTACGTCCGGTCCATCGACGCGATGGTCAAGGCGCTGGAGGCGAAGGATTGCTACACGCGGGGCCACTCGCAACGGGTGACGATCTACTCCGTGGCGACCGCGAAGGAGATGGGGCTGCCCGAGACCGAGGTGGAGGACCTGCGTCGCGCATCCGTGCTCCACGACCTGGGGAAGATCGGCGTCCGGGAAACGGTCCTCAACAAGCCCTCGAGGCTGACCCCCGAGGAATTCGCCGAGGTCGTCCACCATCCGGTGATCTCCGTGAGCATCCTCGAGCCGATCCCGTTCTTCCGCCCGCTGCTGCCGTTCATCCTCCACCATCACGAACGGTACAACGGCTGCGGCTACCCGGACGGCCTCGCGGGAGAGGAGATCCCGCTGGCCTCGCGCATCATGGCGGTGGCCGACACGTTCGACGCGATGACGTCCACCCGCGCCTACCGGAAGGCGCTTCCGGCGGAGGAGGCGACGGCGGAACTGCTCCGCTGCTCGGGGACGCAGTTCGACCCGGAAATCGTCCGCCGCTTCCTGGCCTGCCTGCCGCGAATCCGGATCCCCTCCGGGGAACACGATGATGGACGCTGACGGGGCCGGCTCCGGCGCGTACCTGGACGCGGAGGACCGCAAGGCGCTTCTTTCGGTCGCCCGGGACACCCTCGAAAAATACGTCCGGGACCGCGAGTTGCCCGGGATCGCCGCGCCGGGCGGAAAGCTCGCCGCGCCGGGGGCGGCCTTCGTCACCCTGACGAAGAACGGCCAGCTGCGGGGCTGCATCGGGTTCACGGATCCCGTGGCCCCGCTGTACAAGGTCGTTCAGGAGTGCGCCGTGGCCGCGGCCACCGAGGACCCGAGGTTCCAGCCCGTTTCCGCCGGGGAGCTGCCGTCGCTCCGGGTGGAGATCTCCGTTCTCACCCCCCTCGCCCCCATCCGCCCCGGGGAGGTCGAGGTGGGCCGCCACGGGCTGATGGTCTCGAAGGGGGGGAGGAGGGGGCTCCTGCTCCCGCAGGTGCCCCTGGAGCAGGGTTGGGACCGGGAAACGTTCCTGTGCCAGACGTGCGTGAAAGCCGGCCTTCAGCCCGACGCGTGGCGCCACGGGGCGACGCTGCAGGGGTTCACCGCGGAAGTGTTCGGGGAGCCGGAAGCCTAACGGCCGCGGGCCGCGACCCGGTCCCGGATCGTGGCTTTCAGGACCTTCCCCTGGGCGTTCCTCGGGAAAACGCTGACGAATTCCACGGACCGGGGCACCTTGAACGGCGCCATGTTCCGCCGGCAATGCTCGAGGATCCCCTCGGGGTCCTCTTTCGCCCCCTCCTGCAGCACGACGACCGCCACGGGGACCTCCCCCATCGTGTAGTCCGGGCGGCCCACGACGGCGGCCTCCTTCACCGAGGGGTGCTCGAGGAGGATGGCCTCGACCTCCCGCAGGCTGACGGTGACGCTTTCCACCATCAGGGTGTCCCGTTTCCGGTCGACGATGTAGATGTACCCCTCCTCGTCGACGGCCGCCATGTCCCCCGTAAAGAGCCATCCGTTCTTGAGGACCTCGGAGGTGCTCTTCGCGTCGTTCAGGTACCCCTCGAAGACGTTCCTCCCCCGCGCGACGACCTCTCCCACCATCCCCCTGGGGACCTCGCGGCCTTCCTCGTTCACCACCCGGACCTGCACGCCGAGCGCTTCCTGCCCGGCGGACATCAGCTTCTTCATGTACGGGAGGTTCTCGTCCATGGAGTGGTCCTCCTCGTGGAGGAACGTGAGGACGCCGGCGGTCTCCACGTGCGCGTACGACTGGACGAGGCCGCAGCGGAAGAACGCGATGGAGCGCTTGAGCAGGTCCACGGAGATCCACGCGCCGCCGTACATGAGGGTCTGGAGGGTCGACAGGTTGAACCTCGACGCGGAAGGGGCGTCGAGGACCCGGTACATCATCGTCGGGGTGAGGACGACGTGCGTGACGGACCGCCGCTCGACGGTGCGCAGCACCTCCACAGGGTCGAACTCCCTCTGGAGGATGATCGTGGCGCCGACGTGGAAGAAACGGAGCAGCCGCCCGATCCCGCCCAGGTACGGCAGGGTGGCGCAGGAGAGGAAGATGTCCCTCCGGGAGAAGCCGAGCTCCATCGCGGAGTAGACCGAGGCCGCCATGAGGTTCCGTTGGGAGAGCATCGCCCCCCGGGGGCGGCCCGTCGGCCCGCTGGTGTAGACCACCAGGGCGATGTCGGTGTCGGCGACGGGCGGATCCTCCTCCGGCGCCTCTTCGCCCTCCGGCAGGGTGAGGCGGGGATCGTCCATCCGGACGATGCCCGGGATCCCCGGGAGGAGGGTGCGGATCTCCTCGATCCTGGCGAAGAGGTCCTCTTCGTAGAGGAGCGCCTTGACCTCCGCGTCCTGAAGGATGGCGGTCATCTCCCGGGCCACCAGCATGGGGTGCAGCTGCACGACGGACGCCCCGAGGTGCGTCACCGCGAAGAAGAACTCGACGGACCCGATGGTGTTGTGGGCCAGGATCCCGACCCGGTCTCCCCGGACGATCCCCAGGCGCCGCAACGCCGCCGAGCGCTTTCGGACGCGTTGGCGCAGCTCGAGGTACGCCACCTCGTCGGTCGAGGCGATGAGGGCGATCTTGGAAGGGTGGATGCGGGCGTTGTGTTCGAGGATGTCTCGGATGATCATTGGCCCTCCCGTGCGCATCGGAAGCGTCCGGCTTGCTTGAAGGTAACAGACCGGGAGGGTTCTTTCAATCCCGCGTGGTAGACTGGGCATATTTTCGGGGGTGCCGGTGCGGGATATGGATACCGAGGGGTTCGACGTCTATCCCATATTGCACAAGGGTCGCGTCTACAACATCGTCGCCGGGATGGACATGACCTTCCGCGAGGTCCACGCGATGCTCGACTGGCTCGCCGGGAAAGGGGCGTTTCCCGCCGATGGCGAGCAGGGCGATCCGGGGGAGCCGTACTCCTGCCCCGTGGAAGGGTATGTCTTCGACGTCGACGTCCAGGGATACGAGGTGGCCGTCTACCGGAGGAAGACGCCGGAATGACCCGGGGAAAAGGAGCGCCGGCGGAGGAGGTCCTCGCGTTCCTCGCCAGGGAGTACCCGGAGGCGAGGGTGCTCCTCGAGTACCGGAATCCCTTCGAACTGCTCGTCGCCACCGTTCTCGCGGCGCAGTGCACCGACGAGCGGGTGAACGGGGTGACTCCCGGGCTGTTCCGCTCCTTTCCCGGTCCCGCCGATTTCGCGAACGCGTCGCAGCCGGAGGTCGAGGAGGCCGTCCGTCCCACCGGGTTCTACCGGAACAAGGCGAAGGCGATCCGGGAGCTGTCGGCCCGGATCGTGCGGAAGCACGGAGGGGACGTCCCCGCGACGATGGAGGAGCTCACCGCCCTCCCCGGGGTGGGGCGGAAGACCGCTTCCGTCCTCCTGGGCGCCTGCTTCGCCGTGCCCGCGCTGCCCGTGGACACGCACGTCGGCAGGGTCTCCTTCCGCCTCGGGTTCACCGGATCGAAGGATCCCCGGCGCATCGAGGAGGATCTCGCCAAGGCGGTACCCCTTGAACGGTGGTGGGAATTCGCCACCCGGCTGGGGTGGCACGGCCGGAAGGTGTGCGCCGCGAGGAAGCCGGCGTGCGCGAAGTGCGGCCTGGAACCGGTATGCCCCAAACGGGGCGTCGTAGGGTAGACTGGGGGGGCCATGACGCCGACGCTGACACCGAGCGAGAGCTACAGCATCACGATGCGGCTGGAGATCCCGAACAAGGTCGGAATGCTGGGGACCGTGACGACTGCCATAGGGGCCGCGGGGGGCGACATCGGGGCGGTCGACCTGTCGGCCCCCGGCAAGGACGTCGTCCGTCGCGACATCACGGTCCGCGCGCGCGACACCGTCCACGCCCACCAGATCATCGACGCCGTCAAGGCGGTCCCGGGCGTGCGGATCGTCAACGTGTCCGACCGGACCTTCCTGATGCACCTGGGCGGGAAGATCGAGGTCCGCCCCAAGGTCGCGATCAAGACCCGCAACGACCTGTCCATGGCGTACACTCCCGGCGTCGCCCGCGTCTGCATGGCGATCGCCGCCGACGTGAAGAAGTCGTTCACCCTCACCGTCCGCCGGAACACGGTCGCCGTCGTGTCCGACGGGACGGCGGTGCTGGGGCTGGGCGACATCGGCCCGGAAGCGGCGATGCCCGTCATGGAGGGGAAGGCGATGCTCTTCAAGGAGTTCGCCGGGATCGACGCCTGGCCGATCTGCCTCGGCACCAAGGACACCGACGAGATCGTCCGGATCGTCCAGGCCCTCCGGCCGTCCTTCGGCGCGATCAACCTCGAGGACATCTCCGCCCCGCGCTGCTTCGAGATCGAGGACCGCCTCAAGGCCGGGATGGACATCCCCGTGTTCCACGACGACCAGCACGGCACCGCCGTGGTCGTGCTCGCCGCCCTGCTGAACTCGCTGAAGATCGTGAAAAAGCGGATCGAGGACCTCAAGATCGTCGTGGCGGGCGTGGGCGCCTCGGGCGTCGCGTGCACCAAGATCTTCCTGAACGCCGGCGCGCGAAACCTCATCGGCGTGGACCGGGCCGGGGCCATCTACAAGGGGCGCAGGGAGCACGGGAACTTCATGAAGCAGTGGTACTCGGAGAACACCAACCCGTTCAACGAGAAGGGGTCGATCTCTGACGTCATCGCGGGCGCCGACCTGTTCCTCGGCCTGGCGGGCCCGGGGCTGCTCTCCGTGGAGGACGTGAAGCGGATGGCGAGGGACCCCATGGTCTTCGCGATGGCGAACCCCGAGCCGGAGATCCACCCGGAGGACGCCGCGCCGCACGTGCGGATCATGGCGACCGGCCGCTCCGACTACCCGAACCAGATCAACAACGTGCTGGCCTTCCCCGGCATCTTCCGCGGGGCGCTCGACACCCGCGCCACCTGCATCAACGAGGAGATGAAGCTGGCGGCCGCACACGCGATCGCCTCCTGCGTGGGGAAGGAGGAGCTTTCCGAGGAATACATCATCCCTTCCGTGTTCAACCGGAAGGTCGTCACCGAAGTCGCAAAGGAAGTGTCCCGCGCGGCGCACCGGACCAAGGTCGCCCACAGGGCTCCCAAAACCTACATGGAGATCCACCTTGACTGACGCGAACGTTTCGATCAATCCGCTGATATTCCGGGAATACGACGTCCGGGGGCTGGTGGGGAAGGACCTCCACCCGGCCACCGTCGCGATGCTCGGCAAGGGGTACGGAACCTACGCCGCGGAGCGCGGGGTCCGCACCGTGGCCCTCGGGCGCGACGTCCGGCTCTCCTCGCCGCAGTTCCGCGACGCGATGGTCGACGGGCTGCTCTCCACGGGCCTCGATGTGACCGACGTGGGGGTCTGCCCGACGCCGCTCCTGTATTTCGCGATCCACCACTTCCGCACCGACGGCGGGGTGATGATCACCGGGAGCCACAATCCCCCCGAGTTCAACGGCTTCAAGCTCTGCATCGGACTCGGATCGATCTACGGGGAGATGATCCAGGAGATCCGGCGGATCATCGAAAAGGGGTCGTTCCGCCGGGGGAAGGGCAAGCTTTCCCGCGCGGAGATCATCCCGGACTACCGGAAATACGTTTCGGAAAACCTGTCGATCCCCGGGAAACTGAAGGTGGTGGTGGACGCCGGGAACGGGACGGCGGGCGCGGTGGCGCCGGCCCTGTTCCGGCGGATGGGGATGGAGGTCGTGGAACTTTTCTGCGAGGCCGACGGCCGGTTCCCGAACCACTTCCCCGACCCGACGGTCCCGGAGAACCTGCGCTTCCTCGCCGAGAAGGTGAAGGAGACCGGCGCGGACGTGGGAGTGGCGTACGACGGCGACTCCGACCGGATCGGGGCCGTGGACGAGCTCGGCAACGTGATCTACGGCGACTACCTCCTCGTCCTGTTCGCCCGGGAGATCCTGTCGCGCAAGCCGGGGGCGGCGATCATCTCCGAGGTGAAGGCGTCCCAGAACCTCTACGACGACATCGCCCGGCGCGGCGGCCGTCCCGTGATGTGGAAGGCGGGCCATTCCCTTATCAAGGCGAAGATGAAGGAGGAGCACGCGGAGCTGGCGGGGGAGATGAGCGGCCACGTCTTCTTCGGGGACCGGTACCTCGGGTTCGACGACGCCATCTACGCCTCCGCGCGGCTGTTCGAGATCATGGCGATGGAGAACCGCCCCTTGAGCGTCCTCCTGGCGGACCTTCCCCCCGTGGTGTCCACGCCCGAGATCCGGATCGACTGCCCCGACGAGATCAAGTTCCGCGTGGTGGAGGCGGTGGCGAAGGCCGTCGCTCCCCAGGCGCGGGAAGTCATCGACGTCGACGGGATCCGGGCGCTGTTCGACGGCGGATGGGGGCTGGTCCGCGCCTCCAACACGCAGCCGGTGCTCGTGCTCCGGTTCGAGGGGAGGGACGACGAGGCGGTGCGCCGGATCCGCGGCGTGATGGAAGCGGCCGTGGCGGCCGCCCGGTCCGAGGCCGGGGCGTGACGATCTTCCACGCGGTCCTTCTCGGCCTGATCCAGGGGGCCACCGAGTTCCTCCCGGTGAGCAGCTCCGCCCACCTGTTCATCGCCCAGCGCCTCCTCGGCCTCGGGGAGCCGGAGCTGGCCTTCGACCTCCTGCTCCACCTGGGCACGCTCGCGGCCGTCGCCTTCTTCCTGCGCACGGAGCTCCTCGCGATCCTCCGCTCGCTGTTCCGGTTCCGCCCCGATCCGTGGTCGGCGCCTTCCGCGTGGGGGAGGCGGGACGTGTGGCTGGGGATCCTGGCGTCGATTCCCACCGGCGTCATCGGCTTCGCCTTCCACGACGCCGTGGAGACGGGGATCACCTTTTGGGGGATCGGGGCCCGGTACCTGGTCCTCACGACCCTGCTGCTCCTGACCCTCACCCGGCTCCGCTACAAGGACGAGCCGGACCGGATCGAATGGTGGGAGGCGATGCTGATCGGCGTCGTCCAGGGTTTGGCGGTTTTCCCCGGCCTCTCCCGCTCCGGCTCGACGATCATCTTCGCGCTGCTGATGGGGGTGGCCCCCATGCGGGCGGCGAAATTCTCCTTCCTCCTCTCCATTCCCGCGATCCTCGGGGGGGCGCTGGTCACGATGCTGGGAGGCGTGTCCGAGCTGCACGGGATGAACGTTTCGATCGCGGGTTTCCTCGTCGCCATGGCGACGGGGTACGCGGCCCTGATGCTGGTGGAGCGCCTGGTCGTGCAGGGGCGCTTCCACCGCTTCGCCCCCTACACGCTGGCCCTCGCGGGGCTCTGCTTCTACCTGCATTACGCCTCCTGATTCCCCTTGCCGGGATTTCCCCCGCGGGAAAGGGAAAGCGGGACCGGCTCGCGACATGGATCACAGGGGGGGTGTTTCCTGAAAG
>JACZKY010020347.1_pt1 | contig 52484 bp, 58 predicted proteins | sample 8237611 | NCBI WGS metagenome assembly JACZKY01 (sample SAMN16148055, study PRJNA663545) | marine sediment metagenome | biome: sediments and biomass from bioreactor inoculated with such sediments; feature: coastal sediments; material: methane- and iron-fed bioreactor; isolation source: Bothnian...
GAAATGGAGTGGAGCAATGGTCAAGCCGAAGGCCAGATCAACCGATTGAAGACCTTGAAGCGCGCGATGTATGGGCGAGCCGGCCCGAACTTGCTCAGGGCCCGAATGCTTCCTCTGCACCACACAAATTGAGGATGACCCTATTTAACGGCAACGCGACAACCGTCTTTGGGCACGAGATCGCCGTGGCCGTGCCCACCCCGCAGGCGTCAGGGGGGCAGCTTCGATTGCAAGCGCTGGTCGGCGCGCTTGTGGGCCTTCTGCCAGTTGCGCTTGGTCTGATGTTCTACCCGGCCATGCGCGGCTTTGGCACCTCCGGCATGAACTTCGTGCTGGCACTGACCGTCGGCATGCTGGCCTTCCTGCTCTTGGACATGATGGGCGAGGCCACCGAACTCGCGGCTGAGGCAGCCGCGCTGTTCCAGGGGTCGGCGATGGTCTGGCTGTCGGCGCTCGCGAGTTTCCTTCTCCTCATGGCCATCGGGCGATGGCGCGGGCGGCCCGAGGGGCTGGCGCTGGCCTTCTACATCGCGCTCGGTATCGGGCTGCACAACTTCGGCGAGGGGCTGGCCATCGGCGGCGCCTTCGCCGCAGGGGCCGCGGGGCTGGGCACCTTCCTCGTCCTCGGCTTCGCCCTGCACAATGTGACCGAAGGCATCGGCATCGCAGCACCCATGCTGCGCAACCGTCCGCCGCTCTGGAGCTTTGCCGCGCTGACGCTGCTGGCCGGCGGCCCGGCGGTGCTCGGCATCTGGGCCGGCAGCCTCGCCTACGCGCCGCAATGGTCGGCTTTCGCGCTTGCGGTCGGTGCGGGCGCGATTCTGCAGGTCATGGTCGAAGTCACGGCCTATCTGCAACGCCAGAACAGCGACCGGCAGGCGATCCTCTACTCTCCCGCTGTCCTCGGCGGCTTTCTTGGCGGGATCGCCTTCATGTATGTGACTGCGGCGCTGATCAAAGTCTGACCGTCGGCGAAGCGGAACAAATGACTGTCGTTCGCACACTCAGCCGGTTGTTGCGGGACGGTCTTCCGTAGCGGTGCAGATCGGGCGACCTTCCGCCGTGCGCAGCGGCAGCATGGTCGTCTCAACCGGGCCGACGTGCTCGTACCAGTAGCAGCCGTCCTCCGGCCGCAAAACCACTGCGCGAAGGTTCTGGTAGGGTGCAGCTATCGCCATCACACCTTCGGGCAACTCCTGCAGGAAGCGCGACGGCTCGTCGCCGACCCTGCCGACCGGTGCTGTGCAGGCTGACAGCATCATCAAGGAGACCGCCAGCACCGCTGATCGCCCCGCGACGACGGTGCGGGAGATACTCCCAGCCTTCGGAAGTCCCGATGTGATTTGCGTTTTCTTTCCCGGGATCATGTTCAGGCCGTCAGTTCCACGTTGCCTTCCTCGGCCGGATACAGATGCGCCGTCACCCCGGTCTCAACCTGGTCGTAGAGATCGATGATATGCGGCATTACCATGCGCACGCAGCCGGAGCTGGCCCGGCTGCCGATGGACCGCGGCAGCGGCGTGCCGTGGATGCGCAGATATGTGTCACGGCTACCAAGGAAGAGGTAAAGCGCCCGCGACCCGAGCGCATTGCCGGGACCGGGATCCATGCCGTCGGCATACTGCGCGTAGATCTCTGGTTCGCGCTCGATCATCTGTGGTGTGGGAGTCCACCTTGGCCACTTGGCCTTGCGGCCAACCGTGTAGGTGCCCGGCTCGTAGAGCCCCGACCGCCCGATGGCGACGCCATAGCGCATCGCAGTGCCGTCTGGCTGGATGTGGTAGAGATAACGCGCGATCGCATCGACATGGATGTCGCCTGGCGTCAGCCCGGCGCGCGCCTCGACCCGAACAGGAAGCAGCCGCGGATGCAGGCCCCATGGATTGGTCGTTGCCGCGACGTAGCCCGGCGGTGTCACCTGCGCATCCCAAGCTGCCCATTGTCCCTGCAGATCGGAGGCGGCGAAAGCTGGGGTCACAAGTGGCGCGGAGAAGAGGGCGGAAGTCATCTTCAGGAAATGCCGTCGGGTCGTCATGTTGTCCGCTTTCGGCTCAATTGAGGGCAGCATGCTTGCCGAGCACGATAAACAATGCACAGAACGTGACAAAGGCCCTTAATGTCCACTCAAGTCTGCGTGAAGAAGCTGCGGCCGGAACAAGAAAAAGACTAAAGACGCGTCCCGCCCGTTTGCCGCGAGAATCGTCACCTTGCTTTGTTGACGTGGATGATCGGTGACGATGGGTTGACGGCGGGACTAGCTGGTCTTTGGACGCCGGCGTGTCACTTCAATCGTTCGTCCGCCCGCGTACGGGCTATGTGCCAAAGGAGCAAAGGGCAAGGCAGTCCTGCCGACTCTCCGTTCTCGCTATGTCAGGATGCTTGGTCCCTTCGCAAAGGAGCTCGCTGGTCGAAAGGAAAAAGCCGCGATGGTGGAAGATCTGACAAGAGCGTGAATGTGAAGAACCGCCATTGCACCTCTACCCACTTGAGCAATTAGCGTCATCGCTCAGGATCGGAGGGCACGGCTGTTGATCGACCTTGATGGACTTTTGCGCGTCGGATCGGACGGACCGCGCGCAGCGATCTGGTTCGGGGACTGGACGCTGCTGGCAATGCTGGTCGCGAGCTGGACCGGATATGGCCTTCTGGGGCGGAAAAGCGCCACGAGGCCACGAAAAGGAAACACAACATGATCGGACCCGTTTTCGCCTTTGTAGGCTTCGTCTGGGGTGTACTGGTCGCCCGCAAGCGCGGGGGCAAGCGGCTCGACTGCCTGCAGTATGGAGCCGGCTTTGGAATAGCCTTCGGCCTCGCCGGGACTTTCATCGGTATCGCACTGGCGCGATTTCTGGTCCCGCATGGATAGGCGAAAGCCCGCCTGCCGGATGCGGACGGGGTAGTTGCGACTTGAACCTCTAGTTGCTCAAGGTTCTAGACCGACCACTACGAAGCTTGGGACTTTTGAATGCGCTTTCGGAACCTGCAAATCATCCTCTGGACTGCAGCCATTGTGGCGACCGTCGCGTTCCTCGCGCTGCGCTGGTCAACTGCCGGGATGCAGGACGCTGCAGAAGCGGCCTTTTCTCCATCATTCTCGCTTGCGGACAGCGAGGGCGCGCAGCGGACATCGGAAGAGTTTCGTGGCAAGTTCCTGCTGGTCTTCTTCGGCTTCACCAGTTGCCCGGACGTGTGCCCCACCACCCTGTCCGAGGTCGCGCAGGTGATGGATGATCTCGGTTCGAATGCGGCGCAGGTGCAGCCGATCTTCGTTTCCATCGACCCGGAGCGGGACCGGCGGCTTGGCCTTCGGGAATACACCGAGGCCTTTCACCCGGCGATCCTCGGGCTTGCGGGCACCGATGCGGAGACGGAGGCCGCGGCGGAGAACTTCAAGATCTACTTCGCCCGTGAGGCCGACGCAGCGGTCGCGGACGGCTACACCATGTCGCACAGTCCCGGCCTGTTCCTGATCGGCCCAGACGGCGTATGGCTGAGGCAGTTCGCCTACGGCACGCCAGCCGCCGAAATCCTTTCCGACCTCAGATCGAGATTCTGACAAATGAAATCATTGTTCCTTTCCACGGCCCTGCTCCTCGCCGCCCCTGCCGCCTTCGCCTGCGAGACGTTTACGGTCGGCGACCTCACCATAGAACACGCCTGGTCCAAGGCGACCATTGGCGCGGATCGCCCGGCGGTCTTCTATGTCGAGATCACGAACGGAGGTAGCACAGACGACGCCCTGATCGGCATCAGGACGCCGGCTGCGACCATGCCGATGCTTCACGAGACAGTCGTCACCGACGGCATCGCCTCGATGCCGCATGCAATGTCGATCCCGGTTCCGGCGGGCGCGACCGTCGCGCTGTCACCCGGCGGCTACCACGGCATGCTGATGGGTCTGGCCACAGCGCTGAAGGAGGGTGACCGGTTCCCCGTCACCCTGACCTTTGAGAATGCGGGCGAAGTGACCGTCGATGTAGACGTGCTGTCCCTACGCGCGGAGGGTCCGGATTGCAGCCACGCCGGGCAGTGATCCTGGGCCTGGGGGCCACAGGCGCGGCAACCGTCTTCATGCTGGGCGTCGGCGCGTGGCGGACACGTGACCGACTGAGCATCGACTCTGTCCTGCCGCTGCCTGTCAGCGAAATGGACTGGCAGCTTACCGACCACCGCCGGCAACTCGTTGCGCCTTCAGACTGGATTGGACGTCCGGCCATGGCCTTCTTCGGCTTCACCTGGTGCCCGGATGTCTGTCCGACGACACTAAGCGACATCTCGCTCTGGCTTGAGGAACTGGGGCCCGACGCCGACCGGTTGGTCGTGGCCCTGATCACGGTCGACCCCGACCGCGATACGCCGGATGCCCTTGCCGACTACGTGAGCAACTTCGATCCGCGCATCATCGGGTTGACAGGGTCCGCCGAACAGGTCGCGAAGGCTGCCGCCGATTTCCGGGTGAAATACGCGCGCGTGCCGCGGGACGATGGTGACTACACGATGGACCACACCGCCGGTGTGTTCCTGTTCCACCCGGACGGACGCTTTGCCAGCATCATCGACTTCCACGAGGATCGGCGCTTTGCCGTTCCGAAGATCCGCCGAACCCTCAGTTGAAAGGTCATTCTGCCAGATGATCCGCTCTGCCCTCATCGTCCTTGCCGCCGCCTCTCTCGTACCTTTGCAGGCTGCGGCCGACCCGCCGACCGCGCATCTTCCGACCGCGTTCGATGCGACGATTGGCGATTACGCAGTTGACGACACCAGCGCTCTGCAAAACTTAACCTATTGTAATTAAGGGGTTTATCTGGCCTTCTTCTGCTTTCGCGGATAGGATGCGAGCCGATCCGGCTTCTTGCTGGCGTTTTCCTCTGGGGGCGCAGGAACGCCAAGAACTTTATCCATCATGCCATCAAAGTCGGCTTCCTTCATTCTCATCTCGTCGGCTGGTTTGGTGCTTGTCTTGGGCATCCTGTAAACATCCTTTCGGTTGTCGATGTCGATAACAATGATTTCGTCCGGCTTTGATCGCACGATGTATAGAATGCGATAGTCGCCTGATCTTACCCGATACACCGGATCGCCGTCCGCCGTCTCAACGTCTTTCAGCTTCTTAGACCCTGGGGGATGCGGGTCAGCGTGTAGTGCCTTTGCCTTTTTCGCCACCTGCCGCCGGATTTTGGGGGGCAGCGATTCAAGAAAATCCAGAGCACTGTTGACAAAGGCGAAGCCGACAAAGGGCATACGACTACTCGTCCATCAGTGCAGCAAGTCGCTTATCAAGCTCCGCGCCGGAAACCACTCTCTCGGTGCCAGAAGAGATACCGTCAATCCGCGCCCGTGCCAAATGGGCGTCCAGCGCGTCTTCTGCGTCTTCGAGCATTTGATCTTCCACTCGTGCAGCTCGACCAAGATAATCGTCTATGCGGTCCAGAAGCGCTTCCGTGTGTGGCAACGGGAAATTAGCGATCCGCTCTGGCGTCGCCTTTCTGCCATAGCTAAAGCGCCACCGCTCACTCCGAATTGCTGCAGCAGCAATGTAGAGCATAGCGTGGCGCACCCCTTCCCTTGGGAACAGCAAAAGGCAGTCGTCGGTCACACCGCAAGGCCATTCCTGCACATGCGAGACAGCGATTGACCCCGTGCTTGGCACGGTCACAAAGGGTGGCTTCAGAATGCTTTCAAACGCAGGGCTACGACGCGGGTCACGATCAAAAAAACCGTAGCAACCATTGTCTAGCCCACTTGAGGAGATGACTAGCGTATTACCCGCCAGAAGTCCGTCCTTACTGTGCAACGCTTTTTGGCCATATACGATGTCAAAATACTGCCCGACTGTTCCAAAATGCGCTGTCCGTGCGGCGGTTTTGCGCGTTTTGCGCGGGTCAACTTGCCCCGATACATCTAGGCGGACAAGATCATTCGCGTGAAGCGCAACAAAGGCGGATCGAGCACGGATGACCTCCTGCACCGCGCCTTCTGTCTCGGTCTCGCCCATTTGCCGGGCCGGTATGTAGGCGCCCGGAGCGAAGCTGAAATCCTCGGCAAGCGCTGCCCAACCGGAGAATCCTGGCTCTTCCCGATGTGATCGGAAATGATCCAAGGCTTTCTGCAATTCGCTGTCGCCTTGCGCGATGCGCACTCCCTTTTTAAGCCGGAACCCGTCGCTCTCAATTCGAGCGAAGAACACTCGCTTGCCCTTGGGGTGCGGAATGCCCTTTCGCAGATAGACGACCGCAGTAGTGGCGCTCGCGTAGGGTTGAAACAGTTCATCGGGCATCAAGAAGACGCCCTCAAGCGTGTTTCGCGCCAGAATACTTTTGCGCCATGCTGCCTTTGGGTTCTTCACCAAAAGCGACTGAGGAATAATCGCGGCCAGACGCCCGCCTTGCGCCAGCCCCTCCAGCGCCCTTTCGACAAAACTTTCGGTCGGGGCGTCTGTCTTCTTGTGGGGATAGGGCGGGTTCATAAGGACGACATTTGCCCGGCCAATCGGATATTCAACGGCATTGAATGCGTCGCCACGATGGACGCTAGACGAGCCGTCGCCGCGCAAGATCATGTTTGCGACACAGAGGGCTGCCGTGATCGGTTCGTCATCGAAGCCGATCAGCCGGGTCTTCACCAACTTGACCATCTCAGACCGCGGAATCTGATGCTCGCGAGCGACGCGCTCCATAGCCGCAATCAGGAACCCGCCTGTGCCACATGTAGGGTCAAGCACTACATCATCGCGGGATACGTCCAGAAGGTCAGCACAGAAGCCCGCCACATGCCGCGGTGTGAAATATTGCCCGATTGTGTTGCCACCGGCATATCGGAAAAACGTCTCGTAAAGCTGCCCCAAGTAGTCATGCTCTGCGGTCAGAACGGAGACGTTCAAGCGCTCCAATATGCTGATGATCCGCCGCGCCTTAATGGCGAGCTTCTCATTGGCTTCGTCGACATGCAGGCTCTTGGCCAGGATCGGCTTACCTGCATTCCAGAATGCCTGCTCACAGGCCCGGTTGATATCGGCGAGGATGTTCTGCGGGTCCTTCCGAAGCCCACCCTTTGACTGCCACAGGGCCAACATGCAGGCCCCGACGACCGAGGGCCTTGCCCGGTCATTAACATTGGACTCTCGCAGAAGTCGATTGATCTCATCGGCAAAGGTCGCAAGCACGTCAGAGCTTGGCACAGACGGCCGAAGCTCAGAAGTGGTAGATGGTCCGCGAAGCCGGTCAGCATCCTCGCGATTAGGGATCCAGTTGATCGGGTTGCCGTCGTAAGTAATCGGCAACCATCTTGAACCGCTCCATTTGAAGACGCGGACCGCAAACTCATCTTCAGTTGTTCCTGCAATAGCCACCGCGAGAGGCGCGTATCCCGCATCAACCAACGCGCGACCATATACGTCAGTGGCTTCACGGACTGCCTTGTCCAGATCGATTACCGATGCCTTGGCTTCTATAACCAAAGACGGCTGCAAAGTGAGCCGGTCAACGAGAACAGCCTCCGGTAGGGCATGGCCAATCGCAGTGACTTTGCTGCGATGCAAGAAAATATCGCGCAGGTGCCCGTGATCCTTGTATTCATGCTGGCGAAGCATTTCACCATTTGGGGGCCTCCGACAATCCCAGCCCTGCGCCTTCAGAAGTTCCGTTAGCAGAACTTCGGCGCGGACCTCAGAAACGCGCGGACGTGCCATTATGTCGATGCCTTCGGGCGATACATCAGCCGTTTGCCCTCAATGCGGGCAATGCCTTGCTCAGTCCGCTCGCCGTCGGTCACCTTGCGAGTGTTATACTTGAAATCCAATTCCGCCATATACAGGTGAAGATGCTGGCGGCTGACCTGATGGTGTGTGCCGTCCAAGCTGCGCTTGCTGTTTCCGAAGAAGCCTTCGACCGTATTTGTCGTGACCTTCCGGTCTGTCTGGAAATCGTGGTAGGAGTATTGCTCTTCTGAGTGGTTTACCGTCGCATGGGATGCAAAGTCGCGCCCCGATTTCGTGTAAAGGGGCGACTCGTCGGTATTCAGATGTGCACCCTGGGAGACATGCTTGCGAAGCAGGCGGCTAATGCTCGAGCCGCTCACCCGTTCGGCTACATGCGAGCGCACATCACCGCCGCGCTGGACAAGCGACACGACGGCGATCTTGTTGCCCTTGTAACCGCGACCCCGGCCCCGCTTTTTCCCCCCGATATAGGTTTCATCGGCCTCAACTTCGCCGTTGAGAGGAGTGACCGGGTCGAAATCTTTCAGGGCAAACCTAATGCGGGCGCACAGGAAGCGAGCGGTATTGTAAGAGCCCAGCTCAAGCTGACGTTGCAATTGAAGGGCTGAAATCTGCGTCTTGCTAGCGCACATCATGTAGAACGCGATGAGCCATTTATGCAGAGGAACTTTGCTGTCCTCCATGACCGTGCCGACGGTAACTGTGAAAGTATCGCCGCATTCGCTGCACTTGTAGAGTCCGGGTCTAGTGCCAGTCTTTTCGTTGGCGGTCCGCGCATAGGCTTTCTTTGCACTGCCGCAATGCGGGCAAACCGGGCCGTTTGGCCAGCGCCGACGCTCAAAATAAGCACGAGCCGCTTCCTCTGTCGAGTAGCGGCGCATGATCTCTAGGAGGGTAAGTTCGTTGGACATGGGGGCAATCTACACCTTCCGAGCGGTGTCGTCAACTGCGTAATCGCCCGACGATTGCCTCCGGCGATACGCTCGACAGTGTGCTTGGTCGCGCAGGTGTCCCTGCGGGGATCCGGGCAGAGGCCGCCTTGGCTCTTGCGGGGGTCTACGACCTCACCGACTTGCGGCCGGGCCATCGCATCGAGTGGACGGCCACATCGGGCGATCCGGCGAGTCTGACACGCCTGTCGCTCTTCGTGGAAGATGGCGTCGAGATTGTACTGAGCTTCGACGGCCCGGTTGCAGCCGAGCGGCTTGAGCCCCCGATCCGTGAAGCGGACCGGCGAGAGACGCTTGTCCTTGACGGCACGCTTTACGAAGCCCTCGTGGCGCGCAACGCGCCGGAGCGCTTCGCCGTGGACCTGACTGCGCTCCTCGCAGGCCAGGTCGATTTCCGGCGAGAACTGCAGGGCGGCGAGACATTCGCGCTGGTCTGGCAGGAAGACCAGCTTCCTGACGGCAGCATCGCGGGGGAGCCTCGGCTGAACTATGCGCGACTGGAACTTGCAGACAGGGTGCTTGAACTCGTCGCCACCGAAGCCGCAGGACCCGTCATCGTGTTCGAGGACGGAGAAGCCGTCCAGCGGTCCGCCGCGCCGATCCTCGGTGCCCGGCTGTCGTCCGTCTTCGGGCGACGCAACCATCCTGTTCTCGGGGGCGTGCGGATGCACACCGGGATCGACTATGCCGCTCCGGTCGGAACCGAGGTCTCGGCCACCGGTGCCGGGCATGTGGTCTTTGCCGGTACGATCCGAGGTTACGGTCTGACCATCGACATCGATCACGGCGGCGGGGTTGTGACGCGCTATGCCCATCTGTCCGAGATTGCCGAGGATGTTCGGGAAGGCACCCGGGTCAAGGCCGGTGACAGCATCGGTGCCGTTGGCGCGACGGGCCTCGTGAGCGGCCCGAACCTGCACTACGAGGTCCGCGTTGACGGTCGGCCGGTCGATCCGACGGACCGGGAAGCCCTGCCGGAACAAGAGATTGCCTCGTCCGAGGATCTTGATGCGCTGACGACATGGCGCCGCGAGACGGGCTTTGAAGCTTTGGTAGTAGGAGATCGGGGATGAGCGGGCAGCACATCGGACGGCGCAACCTGCTGCTTGCGGCAGCGGCCAGCGTCGCGGTCCCAGGGCGCGCCGCCTGGTCGCAAGCGGAACCACCGATCCATGTCGTCAAGGGACGCGGCTGTGAATGCTGCGAAGCCTGGGTGGACTACCTGCGCGAGCAAGGCTTCACCGTGACGGACGAAGTGTCGATGGGAACGCTGCTGATCCGCTTCAAGATGGATCAGGGCGTCCCAGCAAAAGCCTTCTCGTGCCATACCGGCGTGGTCGACGGTTATGCGCTAGAAGGCCATGTTCCCGCCGCCGATATCCGGCGGTTGCTGGCCGAACGCCCCGATGCGGTCGGGCTAGCCGTGCCCGACATGCCCTACGGCTCGCCCGGGATGGGGTCCGAGGATAGCCGCGACGCTTACGACGTGCTGCTTATCCGCCGCGATGGCGAGCTTGAGGTCTATACCAGCTATCCGGCGGCCTGAGATCACATCCGTCTAGGGTCCGATCTTTGGCTGATGGTCTTCGACCAACACCGACTTATCCCTCAGAAGGCACCAACGATCTGGGCAACGGCGTCCTCGCTGTCCCACGCAAACGGGCCTTGAAGACGTCCGATCTCCCGGCTCTGCCGGTCGATCAGAAGAGTTGTCGGCAGGCCGATGAAGGCAAGGGCAAGCTGAACCCGCAGCGGCTCGGCCCAATAGAGCGGCAGATCGACGAGGCCGATCTCGTCGTAGAAGCGCCGCCCCCTTCCGATCCCCGCGTCGTCGATGCAGAGCGGAAGCACCGCGAAATCCGCGCCGCCCAGCCGGGACTGGAGCCGGTCAAGTGTCGGCATTTCTTCCCGGCAAGGTGGGCACCACGTCGCCCAGATGTTCAAGAGGATCACCCGGCCGCCGAAGTCGTCGAGTTTCCGTGTGGTGCCTGCTTCGTCGAGAATCGGCGGGGACAGCAGCGGTTGCGGGTCCTCGCGCAGCCGGAAGGGCGGGCGCGCCTCGGCGGACCCTGCAAGGAAGGGCGCGGCGAGGGCACCAAGGACGGCACGGCGTCCGATGAGTGTTGGCATGGGTCCGCTCTCCGGGGAAGAGCCCGGACCCGCATACAGGCTGCGGGTCCGGGCTTGCGTCAGGCCGACACCGCGAACTCGGTCATCATGCCGGTCGAAAGGTGCGGCATGTGGTGGCAATGCAGCATCCACCGCGCCGCCTCGCCCGCGTCCACCGCGACCGTCACCATGCCCATCGGCGGCACATGCACGGTGTCGCGCACCGCGCCTGCGATCCGGTCCATGCCGACACCCACTACCTGGAAGGCGTGGCCGTGCAGGTGCATCGGATGCGCCATCATCGACATGTTGTGGAACATGATCTCGACTCGGTCGCCGGATTTCGCAGTCACCGGCACATGGGACCCCCAAGTCTGGCCGTTGATCGTCCAGACATAGGGCATCATGGTGCCGCCCAGCATCAGCATCGGCTGCGAGGCTGGCGCGCGTTCGGGCAGCGGGGTGACGGCGCGCAGAGCACCCTCCTGCGCCAGATCGCCGCTGAAGGCCGGATGGTCGGCCTCCGACATCTCGGCGATCCTGGTCACCGCCGCGCCCGGCGTGGCAAGGATGACACCCGTCCTTTCCCTGGCACCTTCGCGCAGGGCAAGGATCGGGAAGGCCCCGCCCTCGCCCGGCACATCCAGTTCGATATCCAGCCGCTGGCCCATTGCGACGCCAAAGCGGCTGCCGGGCAAAGGCTGCACCGGCTCGCCGTCCACCGCGACCAGCCGTCCCGGCAGCGCGCCAGTGTCGATCCAAAACACGGTGGCGGCCGCAGCGTTGATGACGCGGACAAGGATGCGCCCACCTTTGTCGACCTGAACCACTTCGGGGTCGTCCAGCGTGCGATCATTGGCAAGATAGGCGTCGAAGTTGTAGTCGTTCAGGTCCATCGCCATGCCATCCATCCCCGGCATCGCCATCATGTCCCCCTGACCCATGGCACCCATGTCCATTCCGGAATGGTCCATGCCGCCCTGCCCCATCTGGCCATGATCCATCCCGGCCATCGACGCGCCGCCGGTGATCTCGGCCAGCACCTCGGCAGGTGGCTTGAACGCGAAGTCGTGCAGGAACAGCGTCACCTCCTGCCGGTCGGCAGCAATGTCCTCGGGCCGACGCACCACCAGAGGTGCTGCAAGCAGCATCATCTCATGCGTCGGGATGTGCGCGTGCATCCAGTGCGTACCCGGTCGCGCGGCGAAATCGTAGGCGCGGTTTTCGCCGGCTTGGAGGACCGGCATCGGCAGGTCGGGCACGCCGTCCTGCGCATTGGGCGGAATCTGCCCGTGCCAGTGAATGATCGTCGGCTCGGCCAGTGTGTTTGTCAGATCGACCGCGAAAGCCTGGCCCGGATCGAGGACAAGGCCGGACCGGCCAGCGCCGTCCAGAAGCCCCCAGACGGTTGCGGCTCTCCCCCGCACGTCGATGGTGCGGGTGGTGGCGGTCAGCGACAAACGACCGGACTGGGCCCGGACCCGCGCGGGAAGCATCAGTGAAGCGGCCGTGGCCGCAGAAGCGGCCAGAAAGCCGCGGCGAGAAAAGGGCGACATGCGAATTCTCCTGTATCGCGTCGTGAATTGGACAAACGGTCCCCGGCGAAGGCCGGAACCGCAGGCTCAGATCACGGCGATCTTGGGAGGCGGCCCCGGGGGCGGATTGGCCAGCGAGGCGGCAAGGATGTCGACGCCAGCCTCCACAACGGAGGACCGCGCGAGAGTTTCCGCAACCCGGTCCGGCGCAGGAAAGGTCGCTGCCGCGAACAGGCAGTGCTGCTGACAGATCAGCTGCTGCGTCAGGTCCTTCGGGCCGTCAGTCGCGGGCATGTGCGCCAGGTGGCCGGCCATCGCCATCATCTGCGCATGGTCTGCCTGAGCTTGCTGCCGTTCGCCCAGAGCCAATACGGGAAGGATTGCCGCCAGGACGTAGGCGGCGAGGATCAGGACATGCATGCGAAACGTGAGAAGCGCCATATCTGAGACATCTATCAGGATGGCCCGCTTCCGTCACCTGACAGTTTGGTGTCCCTGATCGGCCCCCCGATTTCTAAAGCTGCGGCATCAAAGCCGAGTTTCCGAATTCCCTGCCCCACTATCGCAGAGTTTACTGGAATCCGTCGCGATTGCGCAGAACCTACGCAAAACGCGGGAGAGTGAATCGATGTGGAAACTTCTGTTCGCCATGGCGGCAATCCTTGGCCTGGCATCCTGCGGTGCCGAACCGATCTGGGCACCCGAGGAGGCCGTGGCCGCCGCCCGCTACGAGCATCCCGGCCCGACCTCGGTCACGCTCTTCACGGTCCTCTCGACACGCAGCGGAGCGGGAGCGCATGCGGGCCTGCTCATCAACGGATCGCAGCGCGTGCTGTTCGATCCGGCTGGCACCTGGCGGCATCCCCGGCTGCCCGAGCGCAACGACGTGCACTTCGGGGTCACCCCGAAGATGGTGGATTTCTACATCGACTACCATGCCCGCGAGACCTACGACGTGGTTGAACAGACTATCGAGGTATCGCCCGAGGTTGCGGCACTGATCATGCAGCGGGCAATGGCCTATGGCGCGGTGCCGAAAGCAAACTGCACCATCGCGCTGTCGCGGGTGCTGGAAGGGGTGCCCGGATTTGAAAGCCTGCCGATGACCTGGTTTCCGAAACGGATGATGGAGGGGTTTGCCGAGTTGCCGGGCGTCTCCGCACGGACGATCACCGACGACGACGCCGACGAGAACCACGGGGTTCTGCTGGTTCAAGCCGGGGACCCGCGGCTGGAGTAGCATTTCGGTGATCAGTCGCCGGGTTCATCAGACTTTGCTCGCCGATCCCCGCACTTGCAGCTATGTTTCCCGTAAAGTTCCAACGAAAGGCCGGCATCATGACACTGTCCCGGCGCAAGGTTCTCGCCGCCGTTCCTTGGCTGGCCGCCATTGCGGCTACCCCAGCACTTGCCGAGGGCGACGAAGCCATCCACGTCGTCAAGGACCCCGGCTGCCCCTGCTGCAACGGGTGGATCGGACATCTGCGCGACAGCGGCTTTCGGGTATCCTTCGAGGAACGCAGCATCGAAGAGCTTGCGGCGTTCAAGCGCGAGCGTGGCATTCCGGAAGACCTCGCGTCCTGCCACACCGCCACCATCGGCGACTATACTGTCGAGGGGCACGTTCCCGCCGCCGACATCCGCCGTCTTTTGGCTGAACGACCCGTCGCCGTCGGTCTCTCCGTGCCTGGCATGCCCTACGGGTCACCCGGCATGGGACCCGAGACCGAGCGCGAAGCCTATGACGTCATCCTTGTCGGGTTGGACGGCAGCAGTAGCGTCTTCACGAGCTACCCTGCAGCCTGATCCCGTTCAGTCGTGCAAGGACTGCCCAGAACCAATGACGCCTTGCGCCATTGGTTCCCGGGTCACCAGGACAGACCGGATTCGGTTGACCTCCAGGCGTTTAGCAGTGCTTCCTTGGGTACCACACCGTCCAACGGTCTGACTGCGGCGTCGAGCCTGCGAGCCGAATGATAGGCCGTCCCCGCCATTACGCCGGGCGCTGCGCCATAGGCGAGCCGGTAACGCGACACAAAACCGTCGGTTCCGTCTGCGCTGTCCCACCCATCCGGCAGTACGAACTGCCGCAAGACCGTGCTTGCCGAGGCATACGCGCGCGCGGCGTCGCTGGCCGCGGGTTCGGCGCCAATGACAATGACGACATCGGTCGGCTCGTCGGGCGTACCGAACAGTCCTTCGACCAGCCCCGCCGCATCTCGTGGCAGCGGCAGCAGTTGCACATCAACCCCACCGAGATGTCCGTCCGATGTTTCGTTGGCGTGCCCGTCCCGTTCGTCGGCCGCTAGGAGGAAACCGCGCACCGCTTCTGCCAGACTTGCGTCAACGTCCTCGCCGACGACCAGAAGGCCGACGGTGAATGAATGCGCCGAAGCAATCCCTGTCAAGGCGATCCACAAAGTGGCTGCCACGACGGAATGCCTGATCCGGCCCAAGACCGTCTCGGTGATCGTGAAAGGCCGCTGAAGTCGGAAACCGAAAAGACGCGTAAGACGGATACTCATTCGGCGGCCCGCGCGGCGGCTACCACCTCGGCAAGCTGAGCCTTCTCAACAAAGCCCGGAATCAGTTGATCACCCACCACGAATGACGGTGTGCCGTTGAAGCCGAGAGCCTCGGCCAGACGTAGCGACGTGGCGATATGTTCCTCGACTTCGGGCGATTGCATGTCGACCTTGAGCTGCTCGACATCGAGTCCGACCTCGCCCGCGATCCGCAGCACCGACTGCTCGTCCAACTTCGCCCGCGCACCCATCAGTGCATTGTGCAGTTCAGCATACTTGTTCTGCTTCCGTGCAGCCAAAGCGGCCCGCGCCGCGATCGCTGATCCTTCGCTGAGGATTGGCCATTCTCTCAGAACAAGACGGATGTTTCCGTCCTCGGCCAGCAGGGCGTCGATTTCAGGCATCGCGCGTTTGCAATAGGGACAGTTGTAATCGAAGAACTCCACCACCGTCACGTCGCCTTCCGGGTTGCCGAGGACCGGAGCGTTGGGGTCGCGCTCCAGCAGGGCGCGCTCGTCGGCCAGGGTCGCGGCAACGGCGGCAGCTTGGGCCTCTGCCTGGCGCGCCTCCAGCGTCTGGAGAGCCTCGAGCACAAGCTCCGGGTTCTCGCGCAAGGTTTCGGCGACCAGTTCCTTGATCCGATCTTCCGTAATCTCCTGCGCCAGGGTGAGGCCGGGAGCGAAAACGAGCGTGATAGCAAACAGGATTGACGTGACGCGCATGGGAAGAGCCTTGTGTGACGGATGAAGATTTTGAGTTTCAGGCGGTCTGCACCCTCTAGTCCCTGGAGAGGCAAGCGGGAATTGGGAGGTCGGTGGCCTTACTTGCGGCTTCAAGGCGAACCTGCTTCCATCTGGCTGCGTTCAGCCTGTGCGGCACGAATGCGGTCGGGCCAGGTCGACCGGATATAAGCGAGGACGGCCTCGATGTCGTCCTCGGTCAGCTCACCGCCAAACCCGGGCATGCCGGAGGTGAAGTCGACCCCCATATCGTCCAGCACTGCTTGTCCGCCGCGACGGATGTAGTCCCGCAACATCGCATCCCCGTGGTGCCAGGTGTGGCCGGTCTCGTCGTGGGGCGGCGCGGGATAGGTGCCATCCTCCTTCGCCGACTGCCAGTCCGGCTGCCCTTCCAAGTTGGCACCGTGACAGGAGGCGCACTTGGCCGCGTAAATGACTCGCCCGTCTTCGATGTCCGGCGTGTCGTGAAAGAACGCTTGGGCTGGAACCAACGGAAGAACGAGGGTGACTGCGGCCATGACAGCCCCAGGAACGCTTCGGCACAATGCTCTTCTGAGACGGTGCATCATGTCCGGCTCACCGTGGCGGTCGTGCCGTCCGGCGGCAGGATGCGTTCGGACAGCAGGGCCAGGTCCTCCCGTATGCGCGCCCTCTGCGATGTCGGATAGGCGTCCTCAGGCGGCAGGCCGCCATGCTGTGCAAACAGCATGATGTCGCGCGCAATTGGCGCCGCTGCCGTTGACCCGCCACCGCCGTGTTCCACCACGATCGTGACAGCAAAGCGGGGCGCGTCAAAGGGTGCAAAGGCCACGAACAGCGCGTGATCGCGCCGGTTCCACGGCAGCTCGTCCTGCGAGCGGACGCCTGCCGCCCGCTCGGCAGCGGTGATCGAGAAGACCTGGCTCGTTCCCGTCTTGCCGGCCATCGCCAATGTCGGATCGGCGATCCGCGAGGAATAGGCCGTCCCGCGCTCGTGGTTCGAGACCTCGAACATGCCCTGTCGCACAATGGCCAGTGCATCGGCCGACAGACCGAGCGGGGCCGGAGCAGCCGTATCCTGGTCCTGCCCGGTACGCGGTCGCACCAGTCGGGGCAACACGGCGGTCCCCGAAGCCAGTCGCGCCGTCATGGTGGCAAGCTGGATCGGCGAGGCGAGCGTGAAGCCTTGCCCAATCGAGGCATTGATGGTGTCCCCGATCAGCCAGTCCTGCCCGTACCGTTCCTGCTTCCAAGCACGCGATGGATTGTTGCCGTGCGCCATGCCGGACAGCGGAAGGTCGTACTTCTGGCCAAGCCCCAGCCGGTCGTTCATCGCGAAGATGCCGTCAATGCCGATGCGCTGCGCGACCTCGTAGAAGTAGACGTCGCAAGACTCGCGCAGCGCGCCGACCATGTTCACTCGGCCATGACCACCGCGCTTCCAGCAGTGGAACCTTCGGCCGGAGATCTCGACATAGCCATTGCAGGCGACAGTCTCTTCTGGGTCCATCAGCCCGGTTTCCAGCGCGGCCAGCGCATTCGACATCTTGATCGTCGATCCCGGCGGATAGGCCCCCTGCACCGTCTTGTCTGCAAGCGGGCGGAATTCGCTGTCACGGAGCGTGCCGTAGTCGCGGCTGGAAATCCCGCGGACGAAAAGGTTCGGATCGAAGGAGGGCGCCGAGGTGCAGCCAAGCAAATCGCCGTTTGTCACGTCCATCACGATCGCGGCAGCGCTTTGGCCTTCCAGCCGGACGCGCATGAAGTTTTGTAAATGGTGATCGAGCGTAACCTGCATATCCGGGCCAGGAGTTGCAGGATCGAGATCGAGTTCGCGCATCGTGCGGCCGGACACGTTGACCTCGACGCGGCGCGTGCCCGGCATGCCGCGCAAGGTGCGTTCGTGGATTCGCTCCACTCCTGTCTTGCCGACTTCAAAATCGGGCAGGCGGAGCAGCGGCGCATTGTCAGCCGCTTCGTTCTCCAGATCGCTGTCGCTTACCGGCCCTACATAACCGACCTGATGCGCGAAATCCGGGCCGAAAGGATAGACGCGGGAAAGGACCATCTCGGGCTGCACACCGGGAAGGACTGGTGAGTTCAGTGCCACGATCGACAATTCGTCCCAAGTGACGCGGTCCTTCACCGTTACCGGCACGAAAGCTCGAACACGGTCGATCTGCTCGTTCACCTTCGAAACAGTCTCTGCGTCGAGGCCGAGCAGCACCCGCAGCTTTTGCAGAACGTCGTCGACATCTCGGGCTTCTTCCTTTACCAGCGTGATGCGATATGCCTGCTCGTTGTCAGCAACGATCTTTCCGGCCCGGTCAAGGATGCGACCCCTGTCGGGACGTACCAGCCGCAGGCTGATTCGGTTTTCTTCGGCCAGAAGGTAGTACTGTTCAGCATCGCGGACGCCCAGTTGCCACATCCGGAAGCCCAAAACACCGACCACCGAGGACATCGCCCCACCCAGCAGGAGGGACCGCCGGGTCGTATTCTTTGCCGCGTGCGCGAGATCGCGTTCAGATCGACGCACGGCTTGCCTCCTCTCCCGGCAGTTCGGACAGGGCCTTGGCGCGGATGGTCTTTAGGTAGGCCGCCGCGCGCAGACCAAAGACGACGACCACCAGCGCGACGAACCAGGGCTGAAGCGGATTCGGCGGCGGCGTTGCCTGATGGAAGCTCAGGAAATGAATGAAGAGGAAGTAGGCCACATGTGCCACGGTCAGCCACCACATCGGCAGGACGCCCATCTGCAAGAACTTCCAGCCGGACAGCCCCAGATGCCGCATCGCGAAATCGCTCGATGTTGCGGCAAGCAGCCCCACGAGGACGAGGGCCGCGATCCCGATGGCGTTGGCGAGTCCGAAACCATGCTGGAACATGACATAGGCCAGAAGTTCGGGGTGCCATTCGAACCCGAACAGCCGCATCAGATCCCATTCGACCCAACCGACAAGGACTATCGCCGCATGGACGACGGCCAAGAGGCAGCCTTGGATACCCATCTCGCGGCGGAACGGCAGCAGCGGTACCGCCGCGCGCAGGAAGCGTGTCAGCGGCCCCAACCCCATCGACAGCGAGATCAGCACAAGCGAGGCATCCCCGAAGGCGCGGTTCCAGCGGTGCATCGGGCTGAACTGCGCGTGAACCGCCGCAAAGCCCAGCACAAGCCCCGTCGCAAGGAGAGCCAAAAGCACGTGCCGAACCGGCGCCTTCCGGGCCAGCCCGCGCATCAATGATTGCAAACCAGTTGACGCTGTCACTGCGGGCCTCCCGTCAAGTGAGTTTCAACGCCGCCGACAATCTGAAGGTCAGATCGGGACTCGCGAAATGCCTGCCAGGTGCGAAAGGCAGCAAAGCCCATGACGATGGCCCCGGCTGCCGCGAGCCAAGGTCGGACCGGATCGAACCAGGCGAGCAGCGCCGGACCACCGAAGATCAGCATCAGGACCTTGTTGCAGGTCGGACAGGCGATGCCGAGGAAACTCGCAAGACCGCCTGACCCGGACGTCCCCAGTCTGCATCGGGGAACCCAGAGCGCCACTGTCACTCCAGCCAAGAGTGCCGTCAGGACGGTGGCCCCGAACTCCCACGGGCCAACCGGGGTCATGCGGACAAAGACGGGGTTCGCCCAGACCGCGGTCACCGTCCCGAGAACGGCGAACAGCGCGATGCCGACAGCGATGCCGCGAATGCCCCGGTGAAGGGTGTCACCGTACCTTGCTTGTTGTGTCGGTCCGTCACTTTGCATCAAATTCAACCTCTGCACGATCCTCGCCAAAGCCAACACTGACCACCCAACGTCCAGCCATTGGCAACTTGAGATTTGCTCGCCAGACCCCGGCCTCGACTAACTGAAGCGGCGGATCAAAGCCGTCCATATGCATCTCCAACATCGCGAAGTTCACGTCCGGCCTCATGGCAGCAGATTCGATGGCATCGGCATCCGGTGTGAACTGGATCTCGAGGCGGACATCCCGGTTTCCGAGCGCATAGACCTGGACGTCGATCCGACCATCCGGAAGGACTTCCGACACTTCGGCTGTCGGCACGCTCTGATCCGCAACGGTGTCTCGCGGATCGAGTGTGCGCACCGTTGCCCAGATGAACGCGGCAACAAGGGCAAAGACGCACAGAGCAAGCGCCACTGCGAGCACTCTAGTTCTCATTGCCCATCTCCATTTGCGAGTGGTCCATCCCCGCCATCGGGGTCTCCGTGGCAGGAGGCGCGGGTTCCGGGATGTCCCCGCTGCCGTCGGGGTCGAGCAGGTAGGTCGCGATTGCCTCGCGGTCGGCGTCGGTGAGGTACGAGGTGCCCTCAGCCACGACCTCGGCCATGCTGCCGCCGAAAGCATCCCCATTGGGCAGCAGCCCCGACTGGAGCGCATAGGCGAGGTTCGCGACCGTCCAGCCGCCTTCCAGAAGGTCGGCTGTCAGGATCGACGGTGCCTTGCTGCCGCCGGGAAGGCTGTCGTTTCCGGCGAACCGGGCGGAAGCGTCCAGGCCGCCCGCAAGCGTTCGGCCGGTATGACAGGCTGCACAATGCGCCGCCCCTTCGACGAGCAAACGCCCGCGGTTCCAGGGCGATGATGTGCCCATCAGCGCATCCGTCTCCGGCGCGTCGAGGTAGGCAGCGCGCCAGAGCTTCAGCCCCGAGCGAAAGCTGAACGGAAACCCGACATCATGCGCCGGGGCAGCATCCGCAACCGGCGGAACGGTGCGGAACGCTTCCCACAGGTCGGCGATCTCCTGATCCGTGAAGCCTGCATAGAAAGAATATGTGAACACCGGATAGTAGGGGTCGCCCTCCGGCGAGATGCCTTGTCGAACAGCCCTGGCGAAATCCTGGATGGTCCAGGCACCGATCCCGGCGGTGGTGTGCGGGGTGATGTTCGGGGGCACGAAAGTGCCAAAGGGCGTGTCGAGAGGCGCACCTCCGGCGAGCGCCAGTCCCTTGGCAGCCGCGTTGGTGTGACAGGACACACAGCCGCTGGCACGGGCCAGATAGGCGCCGCGTTCTGCATCCCCGGGCGGGAACGCGGCCGGCTCCGGCGCGCCTATGGGCCATAGCGCCAGAACACCGGCCCCGAGGCTCGCCGCCACGGCCGGGAAAATGACGGAAGCGCGGATCAGACCCCGCATGGTCAGTTCCGGCCCGCGCGGTACTGCGAATGGCAGGACGAACAGGTGGCGCTGATCCGGGTGAAGAGGTCGTCAGCGGCCAGCGTCGTCAGATCGAACGCCAGCGTCGCCGGGTCCGATGTGCCACGCGCAACCTGGACCTCTTGGGTCCTTTCGCCGTAGCCCATCAACTCCGCTATCGTGAAGCCCTCATCTACCTGTGGTGCCGGGGTCATGGCCATCGCCGAGTGATCCATCCCGGCCATATCTCCGGGCGGCGGCAGCGCCGGGTCAAGACCGTTCGGGGCTGCCACGGCGAGCGCGTCAGCGTAGGTCTTCAATTCCTCGGCAAGTGCTGCGAAGTCCTGCCAGTCGGACCAGATCTCCGGCCTGGCGTAGGTCACCCCTTCGAGGCTGCCTTCCGGGAACAGCGACAGCATCGTCTCGCCCGCGTGACCAGCGATGACGCTCGCACCCTCCGACACGATAAATGTGTCGTAGGGGATCGTGCCTTGCATCATCGGCGCCAGCTCCGCCACCGTGTCCCGCATCGCCGTCATACCGTTCATCCGTTCCAGGACGACACCCGTCGCCCCGTTATGTGCCAGCGCCACTGCCGCGACTGCGGAAGCGGTAAGCGCCAAAGCGCCTGTCCATTGTGGTTTCATCTGCCTGACTGCCCTTGGTTTCTTGTTGTTGACCGATCCCGCGTCCCGCCTCCGGCGGGTCGCGCGGCTTGCGCAACTGTCTGGTGTCAGGCTTACAGAGATTGAACTGTCGACAGAGCTGCGGAGAGCCTATCGAACCGTCAGACGCACGTCCGGCCTGACTGTCAGATCCGGGTTCGGGGGGGAGGCAGGGTCACAGACGGGCCGCCGAAGCGGCGTTGCGACTGCGTCAGGTCCGGTCGCAGAGTGATCACGATTGAAAGGGACAATGCTGTGACCGGCCCCTCGGGCACGACGAAAACAGAACAGGCGAGGCCCGGGTGGCAAGCAGGTGCCGGCGCGGTCTCTTGCCCGGCGTTGCCCGCGACCTCGACCGACGTGCCGGGATGATGATCCTCGACCGGGCCCGCCTCTGCGGTCTGTCCGAGGACCAAGCCAAGCGTCAGCACCACGGACAGAAGCCACATCGACACGAACCGAAACGACCCGCGCGAAAACAGGTTCTTGAGTGGGTTCGGTGAGGTCGACGAAGGTTTCATCTTGCTAGATCAGCTTCACTTGCGTCCCGACCGGCGTCCGGTCGAAAACTTCCTCGATATGTTCGTTGTAGAGCCCGATGCAGCCGTTCGACGAGCGGCGACCGATCTTGCGCGTGTCGTGTGTACCATGGATGCGGTAGTATTGCCACGACAGGTAAAGGGCGCGGGTGCCGAGCGGGTTGGTCGGGTCGCCGCCAGGCACGAAGGCCGGCCATTCCGGGTTCCTTTCCCGCATCGACGGTGTCGGGGCCCAACTCGGGTTCACCCGTTTCTCGACGACCTCGGTATAGCCCCGGCGGGTCAGCTCGTCCGACAGCGGGACCGAGGTCGGGTAGAGGTACATTTGACCGTCGCTCGTCCAGTGCTGGAGGACCTTGGCCGTCGTGTCAGAGATGATGATCCCGACGCCCAGAGCATCGAAGTGATCCTGCCACTCGTGGGTGCGAAAAGCCGAGATGTTGTTACGGACCGGGCCAGGCGTGTCTTCCGACGCGCTGGCGGCGCGACCGGTCACGAAAGGCGCGGCAAGTGCTCCGGCAACAAAAAGCCGTCGAGTGAATCGCATGTTCTGCTCCTTTTTGCAGAAGGCTTGCTTCCTTCCAACGTGGGAAGGTCAAACGGCTTTGCATCGCGGCCGGGTCACAAACAGGTGAATGCGTTGCGTTTTCGCCAATCCTGGAAGGAATTTTGCGCCTCACCTCGATGTGATCAGTCGGCATTTAGGTGACTGGGGCTATGCTTCAGCCATGCGGTTGATGATGGCCCTCCTTTGCAGTTTCCTCCTGCTCGCCACCCTCTTCGGACAGGCGCATTCAGAACGATCGCTGCACGGAGCGCATGCTGACGCACTTCACGCCCAACCCCTGCTACCGGACGCTCTCTGCGGCGAGGGATCAGGACACGGGACATGTCAGCTTGTTTTTCCCGTTGAGCCAGTGCTCGTCACTCTGATGTCGGTGGCCGGATCGTCGCATTTCGAGATCACGCCGGTCATGGGCTCCAGCCGCAGTTTGGTCCCCCACACCCCTCCGCCGCGACGCGTCTCCTGAACGAACCCGGTCCTTCTCGTTCCTCTCAGGAGACAGCATGATTTCCCGACGCTTCCTCATTGGCGGGGCCGCACTTGCAGCGCTGTCCTCGCCCACCATCCTTCGGGCCCATACCGCAGAGCCGTTTGTGCTGGCCGACGAATTCCAGCCCCGCGAGGTGCGCGTCCGCGAGCAGCACGCGCCCGGACAGATCCTCGTGTTCCCGCGAAGCTTCTTTCTGTACCACGTCTTCGATACCGAGCGGGCGATCCGCTACGGAGTCGGTGTCGGCAAGGCCGGGCTTGCCTTCAGGGGGTCCGCGATCATCGAGCGCAAGGCCGAATGGCCGTCCTGGCGTCCGACGAACGACATGATCCGCCGCAATCCTGACCGTTATGCCCAGTTCGCCGATGGTGTCCCGGGCGGGCCGAACAACCCCCTTGGGGCGCGCGCGCTCTACCTTTACCGGGAAGGGCGCGATACCTACTATCGTATCCATGGCACGACCGAGCCGTGGTCAATCGGTCAGTCCGTCTCGAACGGTTGTATCCGGATGCTGAACGAGCATGTGATCCAGCTCTACGAACAGGTGCCGGTTGGAACACCGGTGACTGTGATGTGAACGTGAGGCGCCGCGACCTTCTCGTCTTCGGCGGGATCGTTGCCCTTATCTATGGTCTGCGTGCCCTTCCCTGGGACCGGCTCCCGGGCCGCGGGCCGCGCTATGCCGACATTGCGGATCTGCCGCCGTTTCGCCGCCTTGAAGGGAGTGGCCAAACGTCCGGAGCAACGCCGGCATTTGTTGGCCTCGATCCGCCGTCAGAAGATGCAGACCAACGCCGCGCGCGTGCTGACGTTGTGCGTGTCGACCCCTGCCCTGCCCTCTTTGGCACCCACGTGACGCCGGGGGTCGTGCCGATTGCCTATTTCAGCGAGTTCCGCTGCCCCTACTGCCGGGCGCTGGAGCGGGACCTCGACACATTGCTGGTCGAATTTCCTGCCTCCTTCCGCTTTGTCCAACATGAACTCCCCATCTTCGGACCGCCCTCCGAGCTTGCCGCGCGCGCTTCGGTCGCGGCTGCACGGCAAGGCAAGCAGCAGGAGCTTCGCCGCCGCTTCATGCGAACACCGCTCGTGGCCGAGGAGGCCTCAGTCCTGCGCGTGGCGGCCGACGTCGGTCTCGACGCCGACCGGCTGGCCCGCGACATGGTCTCGCCTGACGTGCAGGCAGACCTCGACCGGACGCGGGCACTTGCCGACATATTCGGGTTTGTCGGCACTCCCGGCTTGGTGGTGGGACGGACCGTCCTGAACGGCGCGATCCCCTATGCGCTGCTGCGCCGGATTGCAGAGGACGAAGCATCCATGCCGGACCCGGTCTGCTGAGGTCATGAACACGCCGTCGCACATGCTGATCGGGGCTGCCGTCTTCGCGCGGCCACTAGCACCGGCAACCTTGATCGCAGCGCTCGCAGCAGGGCTAGCCCCGGACCTGCCGATGTTTGCGATGGTGCTCTGGGCGACCCGGGTTGTTGGCGTGCCAGAACATGAGGTCTTCAGCACGCTTTTCTTCTCGGAGACCTGGCAGTCGGTCTTTGCGATTGACCACAGCTTCTTTATCTGGGGAGGGCTGCTCGGGTTGGCTGTCTGGCGCAGACAGATCATACTGCGCGCCTTCGCGGGTGCCGGTCTCCTGCATGCCCTTGCGGACTTCCTGACCCATCACGACGACGCCCGTAGCCAGTTCTGGCCTGTTTCCGACTGGGTGTTCCAAAGTCCAGTCAGCTACTGGGACAGTCGCTTCTACGGAGATATCTTCGGCGTGTTCGAAGCAACTTTGGCGGTCACGCTAACCGCCCTTTTGTGCGCGCGGCTGCGGCAATGGTGGGAGCGCGCGCTGGTTCTTGTCGTTGCCGGGCCTATGGTGATTCCAATCCTTCTGACGGGCAGTCTGCACAGTTTGCATGGGATGGGTTGAACAGGAAACAGCACCATGATGATCGCATTCCAAGACTCCCACCGATACCCCTATTTTCTGCGTGAGAGGGCAAGCGCGATCCCGATGAGCGTCAGGGCCATTCCTGCTATTGTTGATGGCGCGAGGCTCTCGCCCACGAACACGACACTGATCGCAACACCGATCGGCGGGGCGAGGAAGTTGAAGGCGTTCGCGGCGTTCAGCGGACAGTCCTTCAGAACTGCGATCCACAGTGTGAATGTGACCGCCGTGCCACCGATGCCAAGGACTGCCACCAGCGCAAAAAAGCTGGGGTTCAGGATCTGCGACGACCATGATTCGGTCAGAAAAGCCAGAAGCGCGAGAGGAACTGCGCCAAGCAGAAGCTGAACCGCCGCAGCCGCGACCGGATCCACATCCGAGGCAAACCGCTTGGTAAGAGCATTGCCGAAAGCGGTGCCAAGAGTTGCCGCCATGACCAACACAACACCCAAGGCCGCCGTTGAGCCGCCTGCCCAGATGTCCTGAAGTGTCATCGTCGCGATCCCCGCCAGCGCGATGGACATACCGGCGGCTTGCCTCGCTTTGAAGGGCTGGCCGAACATCGCCAAGGCGAGCAGGGCTGCGACGATAGGCTGTGTTCCTGCCACCACGGTCGCGATGCCAGGCGCTACCAAGCCTGCAGCGCCGAACATTGCGGCGAACCCGATAGTCGTCGCCGACAGGCCGGACAGCGCCACGCGAAGCCATAACCCACGGGTCTGGGGAAAGGGACGGCGCAGCATGAGGGCCAGCATCAGCAGCGCAAGCCCCGCGGTCCCGGCGCGCAATACTGCGAACTGGAACGGCGGCGCATAGGTCAGACCGACCGAGAGGAGCGGGTAGCACAGCGCCGTCAGCGTCGCGACCGCAAGCAGACTGGCGACCGTGCCGCGACCAAGCCGGCCGGGCCGGTCACCCGGCGACGGTGATGGCGGGTGCGCCGGTCCAGTAGTCGATGGCATAGGCGATTTCCCCGGTGCTGGCCGCATGAAGATGAAACAGCGGCTGGCCCTTTGCGACCGTGTCGCCGACATGAACCGCAAGGACAAGTCCGGCGGCGGGGTTTCCCGGCGCCCCGGCCAGTTTGGCCAGCCGGGCCAGACGCCGGTTGTCGATGGCGGTGATCTGCCCGGCGAAGTGTGCCGTCACCGCGCGGATCTGGGCCGCCTCGGGCGGCTGGCGCAGGCCACCCTGCACCTCGCAGATGGCGGCGAACTTGGCCCAGGCGCGACCGTCGGACAGAACCGCCCGCGCAAGATCGGCACCGGTGCCGGGCGCCGCCGCCCCGCCGGTTTCAAGCAGAACCGCCGACAAGGCCAGAGCGCGCTCGGCCAGGTCCAGCGGCGCTTCGGGCTCGCCGCGCAGGACGGCAAGAACGTCCCGCGCCTCCGGGGCTGGGCCGATGCCGCGCCCGACCGGCTGGCTTCCGTCGGTCAGTAGGCAAGCAACCTTCAGGCCCAGCCTTGCGCCCACCAGCGACAGCCGGGTCGCGAGCCCACGCGCCGCCTCGGCGGTCCGCACTTTGGCGGTCGGGCCGACGGGAATGTCGATGACGACATGGGTTGATCCGGCGGCGACCTTCTTCGACAGGACAGAGGCGATAAGCTGACCTTCGGCGTCGATGTCGATCTCGCGCTCGATCCGCACGAAGGCGTCGTCGGCCGGGCTGAGCCGGACCGCGCCGCCCCAGACAATGCACCCGCCCTCGGCTTCCACCACGCGGCGGATCGCGGGCAGGTCGAGATCGACCGGCGCCAGCGTCTCCATCGTGTCGGCCGTTCCGGCGGGCGAGGTGATGGCGCGCGACGAGGTCTTGGGGATCACCAGACCGCAGGCCGCGGCGATCGCCACCACGATCGGCGTCGTACGGTTGCCCGGCAGCCCGCCGACGCAATGCTTGTCCATGACGCGCGGCGCGTCCCAGGACAGCCGGTCGCCGACCACGACCATGGCGCGCGTCAGCGCAGTGGTTTCCTCGTCATCCAGCGGCAGCGCAGCCCCGGCTGAAAGGAAGGTGGCAAGCTGGACGTCGCTCAGAAGCCCAGCCTGCACATCGCCCAGGATCGCCGTGAAATCTTTCTGCGCCAGCGCGCCGCCGTAGAGCTTGTGCCGCACCAGCGACATCGACGCTGCCGGCGGGGCGGGGCGGACCGTCGCCACCGCGCCCTCGGTCGCACCAAGGCGCATCCAGGCGTCCTCCGACAGGCCGATCTCGTGCGGGTTCAGAAGCCCCGCCTCGACCTGAAGCAGCCGTGCCGTCACGCGCCGCCCGCCGGTCGCGATCTCGACCCTGGCGCGGGCGTGAAGCCCCTCGGAGCGGCAGACATGGCAATCGGTCCGCATCAGGGCCAATGGCTCGCCCTGGCTGTGCAGCCCGACCCGGACCAGCCGCATCGGCGCCGGGGCCGGATCGCCGCCGTCCCGAAGGGTCAAAGCGTGAACTCCTGCCCCTGTCGCGCCGCATCCGCGCGCCAGCCCAGTTCCCGGCTGATCTTCACCCGCAGCGCCTCGGCCGCGTCGGGCTCGCCGTGGACAATGGTGACATGCTTCGGCGCGGCGCGGAAGCCGCCCAGCCAGCGCAAGAGCTCGCCCGCATCCGCATGGGCCGACAGCATCGGCAGGTTGGCGACCTCGGCCCGCACCGGCACCCATTCGCCGAACATCTTCACTTCGGAAGCGCCGTCGACCATCGAGCGCCCGCGCGTCCCCGCCGCCTGGAAGCCCGAGAACAGGATCAGGTTGCGCCGGTCGGGCGCGAAGGCGCGGATATGGTGCAGGACGCGGCCGCCGGTGGCCATGCCGCTGGCCGAAATCACGATCTTCGGGTAGGCATTGGCGGTGATCGCCTTCGACCCTTCGACATCGCGGACATAGGTGGCGATGGCGCAGGCGTCGCGGCAGATGCCGGGCGACAGCCGGTGGTCGTCGGGATAGGTGCACAGCAGTTCGCTGGCGTTGATCGCCATCGGACTGTCGAGATAGACCGGCAGGTCGCGGAACCGCCCGCCCTGCTTCAGCTTCCAGATGTAGTAGAGCAGGCTCTGCGCCCGCCCGACCGCGAAGGCCGGGATCACCACCGTGCCGCCGCGTGCGGCGGTGCGCGAGATCAGTGCCGCAAGCGCCTCGGCCGGGTCGGTCTGGTCGTGGCCGCGGTTGCCGTAGGTGGATTCGATGACGATATGGTCGGCCTCCTCCACCGCTTCGGGATCGACCATCACCTCGTCGCCGTAGCGGCCAAGATCGCCCGAGAACACCACCTTGCGCCCGCCCCAGTCGATGCCGGCGGTCGCCGCGCCAAGGATGTGGCCCGCGTGCCGGTAGGTCAGTTCCGCATCGCCGAGGATCGTCGTCGGCGCATGGAAATCGACATCGACAAAGGCCTTCAGCGCCTGTTCGGCCTCCTTGACGCCGTAGAGTGGCTTGGCGGGCTTGTGCTTGGCAAAACCCTTGCGATTGGCGTATTCGGCGTCCTTTTCCTGCAGGTGGCCGCTGTCGCGCAGGATGAGTTCGGCCACCGCCCGGGTGGAGGGCGTGGCGTAGATCGGGCCGCGAAAGCCGTCGGCCACCAGCTTCGGCAGATAGCCGGAATGGTCGAGATGGGCATGGGTCAAGACCACCGCGCCGATCGACCGCGGTTCGACCGGAAACGGCTCCCAGTTCAGGTCGCGCAGGTTCTTCAGGCCCTGGAACATGCCGCAGTCGACCAGGATGCGCTGGTTACCGCGGGTCAGAAGATGACGCGATCCGGTGACGGTTCCAGCGGCGCCGTGGGTGGTGAGGGTCAGCATGGGCATTCTCCTGTCAGGTTCCGGGCCGTTCGGGCAGCGCCGCCAATGCCGCCGCGACAAGCGGGGCAAGCGGGATCGCGTTCGAGGGATGGGGAACGCTGTCGCAGGACACCACGCGCGCCACGACCGCCTGAAGCTGCGGATAGGCGTCGCCGGCAAAGAGCGCGTGGACCACGGCGCAGATCGGCCGCGCCATGCCGAGTTTCGCCAGAAGCTCGGCCGCCGCGATCAGCGTGCGCCCCGAAGAGGCAATGTCGTCGACCAGCACCGGCGTGCAGGCCGCGTGGCCGGAAAGGTCCGGCAACTCGACCGACACGTCATAGTCGCCGCGCCGCGTCTTTTCCATCACCGCCCAGGGCGCGCTGATCCGCTCGGCGATGGCTTCAACCCATTGTGCGCTTTCGGAATCCGGACCGATCAGGAGCGGGCGCGGCACTTCGGCGGCGATCCAGTCGGCCAGCGCCGGGGCGGCCCGCACCGCCGCCGCCGGAATGCTGTAAAGCTCGGTCAGCGCCGCCCGGCGGTGCAGGTGCGGGTCGACCGTCACCAGCCCGTCGAACAGCGACGAGACCAGCCGCGCGAAGGTGTCCGAGGTCACCGCCTCGCCGGAGCGGAAGGCTTTGTCCTGGCGCATGTAGGCAAGATAGGGCGCGACCAGACGCACCCGCGCCGCCCCCTGCGTCCGCGCAGCATCCGCGGCGAAGGCGAGGCGCAGGAAGTCGGGGTCCGGCCCGGCGAGCGTGGCGACCAGGTCAACCGCGCGCCCCGCCACCGGCGACAGCAGCCGCAGATAGGTCTCGCCGTCCGGAAAACGCCGGGTCTCGATTGCGCCGACCTCTCCGCCGAAGGCGGCGAGATCCTGCGCAAAGCGCTCGTTGCCTGGCAGCGGAAGGATCAGGGGAAGCGGCGTCATGCTGGTTGCTCCGGCTTCTTGCGTCAGGCGAACCGCCGGAAGGCGAAATTGCGGATCGGCACGAAGAGGACGGCAATGTACCAGCCGATGAAGACGGCCCAAAGCAGCCCAAGGACGGCACTGGTGGCGGTCAGCCAGACAAAGCCCGGTATGACCGCTTCCAATACACTGCGCATCCCCTGCGGCGGAAGGACGAGCGCCGCGAGCAGGCAAAGGACGTAAGTGGCCGAAAGAAAGCCAGACAAGGTGACGCCCATCGGCACGATTGACAGCGGCCTGAAGTCGGGACGAGTCATTTCGGATCCTCCGGTCGGATGCGTTTCATATGTCAATAGACGCGCACGGCAGCCTGCGATTACATCCGTGCCTTCCGGCACCGATCAGACCCGGCCCGGCGCGGCCTGATGTCCGAAGAGTTCCGGACACTCTTCGGCGCATTTGTTGGTCAGGATGATCCAGGCGAGGTGAATCGTCGCCAGACCCGCCAAGAGGCAGAAGAACGAAATGTAGGCATAGCGCAAGAGCGTCACGTCAAGGATCACCACCACCGCCACTGTCAGCGCAAAATGCCGCATGTGCCGGTAGCGCGACAGGGCGGGCGGCGCGATGATCAGGAAGACATAGAGCGCGTAGCTGACCCAGCGCGGCAGGAACTGGTCCAGCAGCATCGAGTTTTCGTAGGCCAGGGAGTCGCGGTTGACCGTGACCACCAGCCAGTCGGTGCCGAAGCCGTGCGGAATGTAGAGCAGCAGGCCAAGCAGCAGCCCCACGCCGGTCATCGCCAGGAACCACGGACGGCGGCGGCTGTCCGACGGCTCCAGCACCCAGACCGAGAAGGGAATCCAGAACGGCCACATGAACCAGGTGAAGAAGATGAAGCCCATCGCGCCCCAGACCATCGTGCCGTGGTCGCCGCTGTTGACGCCGACCCAGACGAAGCCCTCGGTGAACTGCTGGATGCCGGCAAAAAGCGGCATCAGCCCGATCGGCAGGTAGCGCCAGTTGCTGCGCGCGGCCTTGACGATGATGGCCGCCCCGCCCGCCGTGAGCAGTGCGCTGGCGGTGAAACTGACCGTTGCCGAAAGACACATGGACTTGTCCTTTCCCTATCCCGAGATCGCTGTTCCGGCCGCGCCGATGAGGATCGCGCCCGCGTCCTCCAGCCGACCGATGCCCGCCAGCCTGCCACCCGCAGCGACGAAGGCCAGCCCGGCAGCGACCTTCGGCCCCATCGAGCCCGCGGGCAGCGCCATCCGCTGCGCCTCGGCTGCGGTGAGGCGCGGGATGCGGCGCGCAGCGGGCGTGCCGAAGGCGTCCTGCACGCCGTCCACATCGGTCAGCATGAGCAGGGCATCGGCCCCGAGGTTTCGGGCCAGAAGCGCGCTGGCATGGTCCTTGTCGATCACCGCCTCGATGCCTGAAAGGCTGCCGTCGACCCGCCGCACCACCGGAATGCCACCGCCGCCCGCGCAGATCACCACCACGCCCTGCGCCAGAAGCAGGCGGATCACCTGCAGGTCGGGGATTTCGACCGGCTTCGGCGAAGGCACGACCCGCCGCCACGACGCACCATCCGGGGCGACGGTCCAGCCGCGCGCGGTCGCCAGCCGCTTTGCCTCGGCCTCGGCATAGACCGGGCCGACAGGCTTGGTCGGGCGGGCAAAGGCGGGATCGGCAGGATCGACCAGCACCTGCGTCAGCAGCGCTGCGACCGGGCGGTCGTGGCCAAGGGCGTTTTCCAGCTCCTGCTCGATCAGATAGCCGATCATGCCTTCGGTTTCGGCGCCCAGCAGGTCCAGCGGATCGGGCGCATCGGGCCTGTAGGCCGCACCCTGCAAGGCCAAGAGGCCGACCTGCGGGCCGTTGCCATGGGTCACCACCAGATCATGCCCGGCCCGCACCAGCCCGGCCAATGCCACCGCCGCCCGCGCCGCATTGGCGCGCTGAGCTTCCGCCGTCATCGGCTCGCCCCGGCGCAAAAGCGCGTTGCCGCCAAGCGCCGCGACCACCAGCATCGCCTCAGCCCCCCAGCGTGGCGACCAGCACCGCCTTGATCGTGTGCAGCCGGTTCTCGGCCTGGTCGAATACCACCGAGGCCGGGCTTTCGAACACCTCGTCGCTGACCTCCATCTCGGTCAGGCCGAACGTTTCGGCGATCTCGCGGCCTACCGCCGTTTCGGTGTTGTGGAAGGCCGGCAGGCAGTGCATGAACCGCGCCCGCGGGTTGCCGGTGCGGGCCATCATCGCAGCGTCGATCCGCCAGGGGGTCAGCAGCTTGATGCGTTCGGCCCATTTTTCCTTGGCCTCGCCCATCGACAGCCAGACATCGGTATACAGGAAATCCGCGCCCTTCACCGCTTCGTCCGGGTCCTTGGTCACGGTGATCCGCGCGCCGGTCTCCTTCGCGATGGCCTCGGCCTCGTCGATCACCGGTTTCTTCGGCCAGCAGGCCTTGGGCCCGCCCAACCGCACGTCCATGCCCATCTTGGCCCCGCCGATCAACAGGCTTTCGCCGACGTTGTTGCCCGCATCGCCAAGGAAGGCGAAGGCGATCTTCCTCAGCGGCTTTTCGGCATGTTCCTGCATAGTAAGGAAATCGGCCAGCACCTGGGTCGGGTGGAACTGGTCGGTCAGGCCGTTGTAGACCGGCACGCCCGCGTGCCGGGCCAGCGTCTCGACGATCTCCTGGCCGAAACCGCGATATTCGATCGCGTCATAGACCCGGCCCAGGACGCGGGCAGTGTCCTTCACGCTCTCCTTGTGGCCGATGTGGCTGCCGGTGGGACCGAGATAGGTGACATGTGCGCCCTGGTCATGGGCGGCGACCTCGAAGCCGACGCGAGTGCGGGTGGAATCCTTCTCGAAGATCAGCGCGATCTCGCGGCCCTTCAGCAGCGGCTGTTCGGTCCCGGCGTATTTGGCGGCCTTGAGGTCGGCGGAGAGTTTCAGCAGGAAGCCGATTTCCGCCGGGGTATAGTCCCGCAGGGTCAGGAAATGGCGGTTGCGCAGGTTGAAGCTCATGGTTCTTTTCCTTCGGTGTCAGGCCGGGTCGCGGATCGTCGGACATGTCATGCAATGGCCGCCACCCCGGCCCCGGCCAAGCTCGGCCCCCGGCATCTCGCGCACGTCGATGCCTTCGGCGCGCAGCATGGCGTTGGTGTCGTCGTTGCGGTCGTAGCCGACGATCACGCCGGGGCGGAGCGCCACCACGTTGTTGCCGTCGTTCCACTGTTCGCGGGCGCGCTCGGCCGGGTCGCTGCCACCGGTGGGCACGATCCTGAGCTTCTTGTAACCGATGATCTCGGCCACGACCTCGAAGATCGGGCGGCGGTCCTCGGTGACGCGGAACGGCTTGCCCGGCCCGTCGGGGCGCAGGTCGAAGCAGGTGATGCCGTCGGCGACCTCCTTGAACGTTGTCACCACATCGCCGCCGCAGAAGGTGAACACGGTGTCGAGATGCATCGCCGAGCGGGTGCGCGGCAGGCGACAGGCGACGACGCGGGACGCCGCGCCCTGGTCGAACAAAGCCTGCGCGAAAAGCCCGATGCCCTGGGCCGAGGATCGCTCGCCCATGCCGACCAGCACGGTGTCGCGGCCCACCGGCATGATGTCGCCGCCCTCAAGGCTCGCCGGGCCGAAATCGCGGGTGGGATCGCCGAACAACTCGCGCACCCGGCCGGCGAATTTCGGATGGTGGCGGTAGATCGCGGTGGTGAGCAGCGTCTCGGGCTTCCGCGCTGCCCAGAACATCGGGTTCAGCGACACGCCGCCGTGGACGAAGGCGCTGTTGTCGCGGGTGAAGATCATGTTGGGCAAGGGTGGCAGGATGAAGCCCGCCTTGCCAAGCCAGGCCCCGAACAACCCCTCGGGGGCATAGGGCAGGTCGCCCACCGTCAGCCCGCCGATCAGCCAGCGCGCCAGATCGGCCCCCGGCAGTGCCTCCATCCACAGGCGCAGGGGTTCCACCATGCCCGCGCCCACGGTGGTCAGCGTGATCCGGTGGTCAAGGACGAAGGCGCGGCCCGCCGGGATGTCCAGCGTTTCCGCCAGAAGGTCGTTCGCGTCCAGCACATCGATGCCTTCGGCGCGCATCAGGTCGGTGAAGACCGCGTGGTCCCTGATCGCCTGCTTGACCCAGAACACGTCGTCGAACAGAAGATCGTCGCAGTTTTCCGGCGTCAGGCGACGGTGGGCGAGGCCGGGGCGACAGACGATCACCTGGCGCAGTCGGCCGGACTCGGAATGGACGCCGACGGTTGGTTCGGACATTGGGAGTCTCCGGTCAGAGATAGGTGGCGACGCTGAGCGCGGCCATGATGAAGACAGTCAGGATCAGCAGGAGCGGCCATACAAACCCCAGCCAGCGCTCGTAGGGCACCCGCGCGATGGCGAGCCCGCCAATCACCACCGCGAAGGTCGGGTTGATCAGGTTCACCAGCCCGTTGGCCGACTGGTAGGCGGTGACGGCCAGTGACCGGTCGACTCCGGCAAAGTCCGACAAGGGCGCCAGGATCGGCATCGAGAGAACCGCAAGGCCCGAAGAGGACGGGACGAAGAAGCTCATCCCGACCTGGATCCAGTAGAGAAGGTTGATGAACGCCAGGTCCGATAGGCCCGAGACGGCCCCGGCGGCGGCGTTCAGGATGGTGTCGGCGATCAGTCCCTGTTCCATCACCACGACGATGCCGCGCGCCAGCCCGATGACCAGCGCCACGCCCAGCAGGTCGCGCGCCCCGTCGATGAAGGCCCTGGTCAGCCGCTTTTCGCCCAGCCGCCCGACCAGCCCGGTGACGATGGCGGCGGCGAAGAACAGCGCGCTCATCTGCGCCATCCACCAGCCCTGCGAGGACACGCCCCAGATCAGCGCGACGAAGGTCAGCGCGAACAGGACCAGCACTACCGACTGGGTGCCGCTCAGCACGTCGCCCGCACTTTTCCCGGCAGATCCGGCAAAGGCGGCGCGGTGGTCGGCGGCAAGGTCGGCCACCCGTGACCGTGACGGATCGCGCTGGACGCGGGCCGCATAGCGCATGACATAGGCGATGCAGATGACCAGCCCGCCCAGCAGGATCACCAGCCGCAGCGCCAGCCCCTCGGTGAAGGCCACGCCCGCGGCGTTCGAGGCGATCACCGTGGCGAAGGGGTTGATCGTCGAGCCGAGCGTGCCGATCCCGGCCCCCAGCAGGATGATCGCCGCACCGGTCACCGCGTCATAGCCCGCCGCGATCATCACCGGCACCAGAAGCCCGTAGAAGGCCAGCGTTTCCTCGGCCATGCCATAGGTCGTGCCGCCAAGCGCGAAGAGGCTCATCAGGAAGGGGATCATCCAGATCTCGCGCCCCTTCAGCCCGGACATCGCCCGGCGGATGCCGGTGTCGATGGCGCCGGTGGCGTTCACGACCCCCAGGAACCCGCCCAACAGCAGGACGAACAGCGCCACGTCGATGGCGTTGGCGGCATAGCTGTCGGGATCGTAGAAGCCCGCCACCGGCGCCATCACGATGTCGATGACCCCCTGCGGGTTGGCCTCGACCGTCTTGTAGGTGCCCGCGACCGCGATCTCGCGGCCGACGGCCTCGTTCTCCACCCGGTCGAAGCGGCCGGCGGGGATGACCCAGGTCAGGCCCGCGACCAGCACGATCAGCGCGAAGAGGATCGTGTAGGCGGTCGGAAAGCGGTCGGCCAGCCGGTCGGTTCCCGAGTTGGTGTCGATGTCGCTCATTCTGTGTTCCATTCTGCTCGGGCGGGAACAGAGCCTCTGCGCCGCCGCCCTTGTTGGGAGAGGCCGACGATCAGGAAGTCGCCCCGCTTTCGGGACGGCTTGTCGGCAAGTAGGCAGGCACCCGGCTTGCCCAGGCGTCATATTCCGCGCCAAACCGCTCGCGCGCCTCGGCCTCCTCGCTGCGGGCAAGGCGGAGGTACATCCAGACAAGCACCGGATACATCGCCAGAGTCAGGATGGTTGGCCATTGCACCAAGAATCCGGTCAGGATCAGCACAAAGCCCACATACTGAGGATGCCGGATGCGGGCGTAGGGCCCGGTCGTGGCCAGCTGCCCGGCGCGCTGCGCCTTGTAAAGCACCGGCCACGCGACCGAGAGCAGCCAGAAACCTCCACCGATCAGCAAGTAGCTCAGAAGGTGGAACGGTCCAAAATGCGGACTGCCTCGCCAGCCGAACATCATCTCGGGCAGGTGGCCAGCATCGTGCGAGAACCAGTCGATGCCAGGGTAGGTGGTGCCAAGCCAGCCAGAAAGCAGATAGATGGTCAGCGGAAAGCCGTACATCTCGGCAAAGAGAGCGACCAGAAAAGCGCTGAACGCGCCAAAGCTGCGCCAATCCCTCGGCGTCTGCGGCTTGCTAAAACTCAAGGCAAACATGATGAAGACGGCCGCATTTACAAACGCGAGAAGCCATAGCCCGTAGGCAGGTGCGGTATCCGGGGTCATCGCGGGCCTCCCTCGCTGTTTTCGGGAGGCTTCTCCGTCGCCGGGCCGGTGACATCGCCTGACCGACCGCCAAGACCGCTGTGGCCTCCGCGCCCGCCATGGCCGCCGTGCCCGCCGTGCATCAGGGAATGCAGGCCGATACAGGCGAACAGCGGCAAGATCACCAGCAGATTTCCAAAGGGAATGTGCAGCCGGTGCTCGTAAAGGAGGAGCAGCGCGCTCAGCGCAACGAACCCAACCAATGCCAATCCCCAACGTGTCTTGTACCACGCTGCGGGGTCATCCGGCTTCTGTGTTTGATCATGCTGATGCATTGCTTGCCTCCAAGGTCACGCATTTGCTGGCCGTGCATGGAAGGAGACGCTCAAGCTGCCGAGATATTACAGGCTATCGGCGACATTTGGTTCATCCGCTCCGCCCTCGACATGCCTCTGCACGGGTTGATCTTGGTCAATGTTGCTCTCGTCCACGCGACGTAGAGTGACTACATGACATCCAACGCCCCATCAGATTTCCGCCGGGAAGCGCATGCAATCTGCATGGCGTTCCTCGTCGCAATACTGGGCTTGGCGATAATGCTCGGTTCCGTGGCCCCGATGGAGCCGCATCAGGCAAAGCAGAGCGACCAACACAGATCTGCCATCGTGAATGTAGCAGCAATGTCTCCGCATGAATGCCCCACTTCGTCTGGCAGTCTCGGTAGTCATTGCCATCTTCAATATGCCGTTCCGGCCAGCGGATCAGGCAACGCGCCTGTGCCGATCGTCGCTCTCGGAAGCCACTGGGTGCGTCTGGAACTCTCGTGCCGAACTCAGCATCGGCCAAGCGGACTGCTTCGTCCACCAAACGCCGTTTCGCAACTCGCCTGAAACCGGAATTCCGTCTGCCGTTGGCTGATCATCGTCGATCGTCATTGTCATGACCGGGTTCCATTCACGAGACTTTGCGAACGGAAATCGCCATGCTTTACACCGAGATCTTTCGGTCCGACCTCCCGCTTCCGCAGCCGGTTGAGCCCGACCCGTGCACAAGAATTGTCGCCAGACGCGGTAACTACCTGAACTATCTGCGCCGCCGGGTGAGCGACCCGGACACTGCGGAAGATCTTCTGCAGGACTTCAACCTGAAGGTCATTCGGGCTTCCCGCCGCGCCGGCACGATTCACAACACCGAAGCTTGGCTATCCCGCGTGTTGCGCAATACACTTTTTGATCATTACCGTCGGTGTGATGCGCGCCGCCGGGCCGATGCCACCTACGCAATCCATGCTACCGCGCTTTCCGCATCTGACGGCATGGAGCCAGACTTGGCAGAAGCCGACTCGGCTGACGGGCAGTTGACGGACATTGAGCAGGCCCTGGCGCGCATCCGTCCCGACCAGGCAGAGCTGATCCGTGGCCTCTATTTGCGTGATCAGACCAGAGACAGTCTTGCGCGCCAGTTGAACGTCTCGATCGGAACACTCAACGTCCGTATCCTGCGCGCCCGTCGCGCCTTGCGCGACGCGCTGACGGGCCCGTCCGGCCGCACTGGCGCAATCGGGACAGCTGCGGGCTCCAATCCCGATTTTTCCGGCTTCTCTGTCCGGGTGCCGGGTCCGCACGTTACCCGAACAGGAGAAGAAGGTTTCGCATGACGGGTACTATCAGGACGGCCAAGGTCAGTGATGATCAGGATCAGCACCCAAATCCCGGAGTCAGCGCGCAGCGCGCAGCGGTCGAAGCAGCCTTAGTCGAGGGCCATCGCCGGATCTTCGGATTCCTCGTCAATCGGTTGAGGAATGCCGATGAAGCACGCGACGTGATGCAGGAATTTTCTTTGCGAGCGATCAGGCGCGCCGACGATCTGCGCGACGCGCAAAATGTGCGTGGCTGGCTGAGCCGCCTGCTCTCGACTGCTATCGCGGACCATCATAGGCGTTCCAGTCGGCGGCGCAGTCAGGAAGTGCCCGCCACTCCGTCAGAGGAAGCAGATCCCGCGGCCGGTCCCGACGGTGAGGTCGATGTCGCCGTCTGCGCGTGCCTGCGGGATGTGATCAGCCTTCTTCCCCCGGCGGCGGCCGACATTGTCTGGCGGATTGATCTTGACGAGCAGCCGCGAGCGGAAGTCGCCCGCGCCCTGAACATCAGCGAAGCGACACTTGCGGTCCGTTTGCATCGCGCGCGCGCAAAGCTGCGGGACCTGCTGGTCGCCATGTGCCTGACCTGCCCGGAGCACGGCTTTCTTGACTGTGCCTGCGACAGGGCGCGAACGCTCAGGCTGACTTCCGGAGGATCTGCAGAGGGTTCGCCGGTGTAATGTTCGCGGACGCGCCGCGTCCTTACCACGGCGAGTCCCCTGAGCGGGACAGTCCGCCGAAAGATCAACCCCTGACCTTGGAGATCCAGAATGACCAAACCGGAAACCAGACTGCAAGCAGAGACGAAATCTGCCGCAGGCGGCTGCTGTGGGTCGCACGGAGAGCATGGCCTTGACGCCACATCGTCCGAACGCGCATCAAACGACACGCATGTCGAGCGGGCCAAGGCGACAGGCGCCGACACGTCCGCAGACGGCCCGAAAGCGAAGCACGGCTCAGGATGCTGTTGCTCCTGACCGAACGCCACTGCGACGTGCCGCAATGCCCGGCGCGGCGCGTCGCAGCCCAGATCAGCCAGCGAGGGACGACGTACAATGACAACCACGGCCACACTCGACTTCAACGCCTCGGCGGATCGGCTGGGCCATCTCGGCATCGAAAAACAGCTTGCCGCGCTGCCGGGTGTGCTGTCTGCCTCTGCCAGCCCGGTCGGCCTGTCGATCAGCGTCACCTTCGACGACAGCCGGACCAGCGTGGAAGCGCTGCGCCGGGCGGTTGAGGACTGCGGCTACCACTGCGCGGGCGAAGTGCTGCCGCGGCACGTCTGCGCTGAACACGGGAGCCATGAGGGCCAGGCGGCCGCCGGGACTTCGGCGCATGCCGGGCATGACATGGCGTCGATGCCCGGAATGGCGAAATCCACCACAGCCCGCGACGAGATGGCGCATGAGATGGGCCATGGGGCGGGCGACATGCAGTCGATGGTGCGCGACATGCGCAACCGCTTCTGGGTGGCGCTGATCTTCACAGTTCCGATCTTTATCTATTCCCCGATGGGCGGCATGTTCACGCCCCCCGCCCCGCCTTTCGGGCTGCGGCTTGACCAATGGCTGTTCATCCTGGCAACGATCGCGGTGATCTGGCCGGTCTGGCCCTTTGTCGTCGCCGCCTGGCGGGCGTTACGGAACGGCATCCTGAACATGGCGGTGCTGGTCGTGCTGTCGGTTGGCACTGGATATGCCTTCAGCGTCGGCTCGACCTTCTTTTTTCCCGGCGTGCAGTTCTACGAGGCGGTTGCCGTCCTTCTGGTGTTCATCCTGCTCGGCCACTGGCTCGAGATGCGGGCCCGCGCCGGGGCGTCCGAGGCGATCAGGGCGCTCCTCGACCTCGCCCCGCCGATGGCGACGGTGATCCGCGACGGCCGCGAGGTCGACGTGCCGACAGCCGAGGTCCTCCAAGGCGACACTGTGGTGATCCGGCCCGGCAACAAGATCCCCGTTGATGGCGAAGTGATCGAGGGTACGTCTCTGGTCGACGAGTCGATGCTGACTGGGGAGTCGATGCCGGTGCAAAAGGGTGTCGGCAGCACGGTGATCGGGGCCACGATCAACAAGTCTGGCACCTTCCGCTACACCGCCACCAAGGTCGGCGCCGACACGGCACTCGCCCAGATCGTGAAGCTGGTGCAGGAGGCACAGAACTCCAAGGCTCCGGCGCAGCTTCTGGCCGACCGGGCGTCGCAGTGGCTGGTGCTGGTCGCCATCGTCATTGGCGTCGCCACCTTTGCCGTCTGGTATGGCTGGATCGGGGCCGAACTACTGTTTGCCCTGACGCTGACGATCACCGTCTTCGTCATCGCATGCCCCGATGCGCTTGGCCTCGCCACGCCGATGGCGGTGATGGTCGGCACTGGTCTCGGCGCCATAAACGGCATCCTGTTCAAGAACGCCAGCGCGCTGGAGGATGCAACGAAACTTGACGTGGTCATCTTCGACAAGACTGGCACCCTGACCATGGGCCAGCCCAAGGTTGTCGGTGTGGTGGCCGCCGATGGCCGAACCGAAGACGAGGTTCTGGCGGCGGCGGCGGCGGTGGACAAGGGTTCGGACCACCCGCTTGCCGTTGCCATCGTCGACCGCGCAGCGGACCTGCCGCTGGGTGCGATGTCGGCGTTCGAAACTCTTGACGGTCGCGGAGCCAAGGCCCAGGTCGCCGGCAAGGCGGTCCTGGTCGGCAACAGGCGGCTGATGGACGAGGAGAAGGTGTCGCTCGGCACGCTGGCTGAACGCGCCGACACGCTGAAGGGCGCGGGCCGGACCGTGGTGCATGTCGCCGAGGACGGTCGCATCCTTGGCCTGATCGCAATTGCCGACGCTCTTCGCCCCAGTGCCAAGGAAGCCGTGGCCAAGCTGCGCGAACGCGGAGTCCAGGTCGCCATGCTGACCGGCGACAACGCCGGAACGGCGGCGCGCATCGCGGGCGAACTGGGCATCGACATCGTGCTCGCGGATGTTCTGCCGGGGCAGAAGGCCGACAAGGTCAAGGAATTGCAGGCGCAGGGCAAGAAGGTCGGCATGGTGGGGGACGGAGTCAACGACGCCCCGGCGCTGACACAGGCCGATGTCGGCTTCGCCATTGGCGCGGGCACCGATGTGGCGATGGAAAGCGCCGACGTGGTGCTGATGAAGAGCGATCCCTATGACGTGCTGGGCGCGATCGTGCTGTCACGCGCGACCCTGCGAAAGATGCACCAGAACCTGTTCTGGGCGGTCGCCTACAACGTCGTGGCGTTTCCAGTGGCGGCGGGCGTGTTCTACCCCTTCACGATCAGCCCCGAGGTTGCCGCGATCTCGATGTCGGGCAGTTCGGCCCTGGTCGCGGTCAACGCCCTGCTGCTAAAACGGACCAGGCTCGAAGGCGTGGTGCGCCGCTCCCCGAACGCACCGCTGCCCCAAGGCCTGCGGGAAGCCACGGCATGACCCTCGCGCTGCCTCAGATGTCGCGACGCAGTCTTCTGGCGCTTTCCTGCGCAGGAATCGCCGCTCTTGCCTTGCCCATGTCTGCGCCAGCACAGGATGCCGCCGACGCCAATTCCCTGGTCGTTGACGGCGTACTCGCCTATCTCGGCGTCTTGCCCGCCGCGATCGTCCGGGGTCATCCAAGCTCCCATCCCGAAGGCACGATGCATGGCGGCGTACCCGAAGGTCGCCATCAATACCATCTCGTCCTCGCCCTGTTCGATGCCACAACCGGCGCGCGGATCGAAGCGGCGCGCGTGTCGGTCAAGCTCATGGAACTTGGCCACATCGGGACCACCCGGCTGAACCTCGAACCGATGTTGATCGCCGGGACTGTGACCTGGGGAGCCTTCGCGGAACTTCCCAGCCGACAAGCCGTTGAACTTTCTTTCGATGTCATTCTTCCCGGACGGGCGAAGGGTATCGTGTTCCCATTCACCTATACCCCCACCGGGGACTAACCGGTTGCTCCGGCAATCGTTTCTGCACCCTGGCATCTCTTCAAGACTGCGCGAAACGCAGGAAGGAACCGAAGTGAATGACCTGTTCGAACGCGTTTGAAGAAACGGTTGCGATCGGGCCTCGGGCATGGGCGACCCGCACAGGACCAAAGGCGGCCAAAGCAGCTGCAGCGGTGCTGCAGGCTTTCGCGGCGGCCGGACAATGGTGGTCCAAAAGAAGCTTGCGCATCTGCGGGACGTCGCGCCGCTGACGCCGGCCAACATCGAAAGCACGAGACGGTGGCAACAGTCGACCGTCCCGGTTTGAAAGAGGAGAAATCGGCATGAACATCACACAAAAGGTCCGCGTCGCGGTCAGCGGCTATGGCGTCATCGGCAAGCGAGTGGCCGATGCGGTGGTGCTGCAGCCCGACATGGTGCTTGCCGGGGTATGCGACGTATCCGCCGACTGGCGCCCCCGGATGGCTTTGGCCAAGGGCTTTGCACTGTTCGGGGCTACTGCGGATCACGCGGCGGCGATGCGCGCCGTCGGTCTTGCCGTCTCGGGCACGCTCGACGATCTGCTCGCGCAGGCGGATGTGGTGGTGGACTGCACGCCAAAGCGGATCGCGGCAGCAAATGTCGAGGCTTACCGCAAACGTGGCATCCGCTTCATCCTCCAGGGAGGAGAGAAGCATTCGGTCACCGGCCATTCCTTCGTCGCCGAGGCCAGCTTTGCCAGTGCCATCGGCCGCGACAGCACCCGGGTCGTGTCCTGCAACACCACGTCCATCGTTCGCACGCTCAGCGCTCTGAAACGCGCGAGCCTGCTGGCACGGGCGCGTGGTACGCTGCTCCGTCGGGCGACTGATCCCTGGGAAAGCCATCTCGGCGGCATCATGAACACGCTGGTCCCGGAACCCGGGATTCCCAGCCACCAGGGTCCCGACGCGCAAAGCGTCGATCCCGATCTGGACGTGGTGACGATGGCGGTGAAGGTGCCCGAGACGCTGGCGCATCTGCATTACTGGTCGGTGCAGCTGACCCGCGCCGCGACCAAGGCGGAGGTTCTAGACGCCTTCCGCGCCTCGTCGCGCATCGCGCTGATCCGCATGGACGACGGGCTCGACGCGCTGAATGCGGTGAAGGAGATGATGGCCGATCTGGGCCGCCCGCACGACAACCTCTACGAAGTCGCGCTCTGGGAGGACATGCTGACCGTGCAGGGGGACGAATTGTTCTACGCCTACATGGTGGACAACCAGGCCATCGTGATCCCCGAGACGATCGACGCCATCCGGGCGCTGACCGGATTGGCGACCGAGGCGCATGCGTCGATTGCACTGACCGATGCGGCGCTTGGCATCGGTGCGCCCGGCCGCCGGTGATCCGGCGGCCGGGTGGGCGTCGGTGTCAAGTGCGACGGCGCGCAGCGAAATGTTGCCGCGTGCCGTCGACGATACGCGTCACACACCAGCGTGCATAAAGCGGCCCGGCCAAGAGCCCGAGCAGGCGGCCGACCACACCCTGCGGCAGCGTGTAGTCGATGAAACCGCGCAATTCGGTTCCGCCCGGGGCCGGATGGGTCTCAAACCCCATCCGATAGTCCTGAATGACGATCATCTTCTGGTATCCGGCGGTTTGCCAGATCTTGCGGACAGGCGGAACGCGCTCGGCAATCACTTCTTCCACATGCAGTGCAAGACCCAACATCCGGCCATCAATGCGGATGACCGATCCGACCTCCCTGCCCCTGCCTTCATCCAGGCGATACCGCATGGCGCCGCCCAGCATCATCGGTGACCCCCCGGACATGTGAGCGCCGATGCGCTCCGGGTCGTCGAGGAAGTCGAACACGTCCTGCGGCGGCGCAACGATCGTCGCTGAATGTTCGAAACGATGGGGGGTTTCCTTGCATCTCTGCTTCTCCATCGCCGCCGTCCGGCGCTCAGTCGATCTGGCGTACTAAGCCCGGAAAGCGGTTGAACGCCAGCTTTTGCACCAGCGCACCATCAACCGTACGGATTTCCGCAATGATGCTGCCATCGGGAGCCTCGCCGATGGCGCCAAGCACCAGGCGCGGATTGCCCAGACGGTCAAGCTGAGCCTGAAGCAAGGATTGCACCTTGTCCGGCGTCATCTCCGGGGCTGCGGAGGCTGCCTTGCCGAAGATCACTTCCAGGCTCAATCCGCTTTCCATACCGGACTGCATTCCGTCGGCCATTCCCGCCGTGGGCATCTGACCGGCTGGATGGTGCTGCGCCATCATCTGCATCATCATCTGCATCATTTCGGGAGACATCATTGCCCCCATTCCGGCTTCGCCGCTCGGAGGCTGTGGTTGCGGAGCGACCTCCGCCTCGACCGTGGCGGTCGTTTCTTCATCGACTGCCGGGTGATGCGGGTCGTCCGCCGGCGGAGGGGTCTGCCCGCTGGCCGCGCCGATAGTCAAAAAACCTGCCAGCAGGATGGACGATACACTACAAACCCTCATCTCAATGCTCCTAGCCATTTCGTGTGCAGGTTTCATCGTCTCGGCAACTGGGGCGGACGCCGCACCACTTTCGGCAGCGGGAAGCCGAATGGTTGCGAACATCTCAATCCCCCTATGCCGCAGCGTCCTGCTACGCGCTGCACTTCGCCGCGTCATACAGGCCACCTCTATCGACGCACGAACCCGCTGGAGATTACCGAGCCGCTCGGCTCTCTCTCGACCGCAGCAAGCAGACCTGCGGAACGCGCTTTCGAGAGCGGATGGCGCCATGACCGCTGCACTGCTGCATCAAACGCATTCGGGATGTGTTGCTGCCCCCGGAAGCACCGAAGAAAGAAACCGAAGGCTTCCATCCCGTGCTCCCGCCCGTCGGGCGGCGGGATGGCCGGGAGCAAGCCACCCCGCACGCCGCGGAAGTGCCCTACAGGCCGCGAGCGGCGAGCCAGGCCTTCAGCTGGGTAATCTCGGCCTCCTGAGCCGCGATCACCGCTTCCGCGAGCTTGCGGATTTCCGGATCCTTGCCGTGCTCAAGCTGGATCTGCGCCATGGCGACCGCCGCTTCGTGATGCGGGATCATGCCGCGCACGAAGTCCACATCCGCGTCCCCGGTATAGGGCACCATCATGTCGGCCATCATCTTGTCCATCGCGGCGGCATAGGCCTGTGCGGACGGATTGTCGGCCAGTTCCGGCGGGATCAGCGACATGTGGCTCATCATGCCCATGTCTCCCATTCCGCCCATGTTGGAATGGTCCATCCCCTCCATGGTCTGGGCAATGGCAAGGCCGCCAAAGAGAGCAATGGCCGCTGCCGATAGCACAAGTCTGCGCTTTTTCATTTCTGTTTTCCTTTTCTCCTTGGATTACGTCAGGCCGGCGCGTACCCGACCTCGGTCAGAGCTGTGGCCAGCCGCTCGCGGGGAGTCTCCGATCTGACTTCAACCTTGTGGGTGCTGGGATCGGCGCTGACTTCGGCTGCCGGATCGACCGACTGGATGGCCTTGGTCACGCTGCGCACGCAGCCGCCGCAGGTCATGTTCTCGATATGGAACTGCATGAGTGCCTCCTTCAGGTTTTTGCCTCATGCATTGTGAGATAGGGCTTCCCACGGTTGTAAGGTCAAGCCCACAAAGCCGTGAAGACGGAATAGAAGCTAGCCCTTGACCTTCCCATGATGGGAAGCCCTATCTATGTTCGCGGAAGCACCTTGGAAGGAGTCCCGCAATGAACATGCAGGCAAGGCAACCATCCGTATCCGCCACGGACCGGATGGTGATCGAAGTCGAGGGCATGACCTGCGCCTCCTGCGTGGCACATGTCGAACGGGCGCTGAAAGCGGTGCCGGGGGTGGCTGCGGCATCGGTCAACCTGGCGACCGAGCGCGCCGAAGTGACCGGCCCGGCGCTGGACCGTGCGGCGCTGGTGCAGGCGGTGGAGGGGGCAGGCTACGCCGTTCCCGTGCGTCCCGTCGATCTGGAGATCGAGGGGATGACCTGCGCCTCGTGCGTTGCGCGCGTGGAACGGGCGTTGAAAACGGTGCCGGGTGTGACCTCAGCCGTCGTCAACCTCGCGACCGAGCGGGCGACGGTGACGGGGTCGGCCGATCCGGCGGCGCTGGTGCGCGCGGTGGCCGATGCGGGCTACGACGCCCGTCCCGCCGCCCCGGCGATGGCTGTGTCGGACGAGACGGCGGCGAAAAAGGCCGCCGAAGAGGCTGGCCTCAAGCGCGACGTGCTGATTGCCGCCGCCCTGACCGCGCCGGTCTTCGTGCTGGAGATGGGTCGGCATCTGTTCATGCCGATTCACATGGCGATCGTGAACAGCATCGGCCTCCAGGCAAGCTGGTATGTCCAGTTCGCCCTGGCCAGCGCCGTGCTTTTCGGCCCCGGCCTGCGCTTCTTCCGCAAGGGTTTCCCGGCGCTGGCGCGGCTGGCACCCGACATGAACAGCCTGGTCGCGGTCGGCACTTCCGCCGCCTACGCCTATTCGCTGGTGGCGACCTTTGCCCCCGGTCTGCTGCCCCCTGGCACCATCAACGTCTACTACGAGGCGGCCGCAGTGATCGTGACGCTGATCCTGCTCGGCCGCTACCTTGAAGCCCGCGCCAAGGGCCGCACATCGGAGGCAATCAAGCGGCTGGTGGGGTTGCAGGCCAAGACCGCCCGCGTCGTCAGGGGCGGTGTCGCGGTAGAACTGCCCGTTGCCGAGGTCCGCCCCGGCGATGTGGTCGAGGTCCGACCGGGCGAGAAGGTGCCGGTCGACGGCGAAGTCACCGACGGGAATAGCTGGATCGACGAAAGCATGATCTCGGGCGAACCTCTGCCGGTGGAAAAGATCGCAGGCAGCGCCGTCACTGGCGGCACGGTCAACCAGACCGGCGCCTTCAGCTTCCGTGCCACGGCGGTTGGCGAGGCGACGATGCTCGCCCAGATCATCCGCATGGTCGAGGCGGCGCAGGGCGGGAAACTCCCGATTCAGGCGCTGGTCGATCAGGTGACGATGTGGTTCGTGCCCGCCGTGATGGTGCTGGCCGCACTGACCTTCGCAGTCTGGCTGGTCTTCGGCCCCGATCCAGCGCTGACCTTCGGCCTTGTCAACGCGGTGGCCGTGCTGATCATCGCCTGCCCCTGCGCCATGGGGCTGGCCACGCCGACCTCGATCATGGTCGGCACCGGGCGCGGCGCGGAACTCGGTGTCCTGTTCCGCAAGGGCGAGGCGCTGCAATCGCTGCAAGGCGTCAAGGTGGTGGCGCTGGATAAGACCGGCACCCTCACCGAGGGCAAGCCGAAGCTGACCGACCTCGTGCTCGCGCCGGGCTTCGACCGTGCCGCCGTCCTCGCCGCCGTCGCGGCGGTCGAGGCGAAATCGGAACACCCGATCGCCCGCGCCATCGTCGCGGCGGCGGGTGTGGACGGGCTGACCCTGGCCGAAGTCACCTCTTTCGACTCCGTCACCGGCTTTGGCGTCACCGCCACGGCAGGCGGGCAAAGGATCGAGGTCGGCGCCGACCGCTACATGACCAAGCTCGGCCTTGACGTGGCCCAATTCGCCGACGCCGCCGCGCAGATGGGTGATCAGGGCAAGTCGCCGCTCTATGCCACCATCGACGGGAAGCTGGCAGCGATCCTCGCCGTCGCCGACCCAATCAAGGAAACCACGCCACAGGCGATCCGCGCGCTGCACGCCCTTGGTCTGAAGGTCGCGATGATAACCGGCGACAACGCCCGCACCGGGAACGCCATCGCCCGCCAGCTTGGCATCGACGAGGTGGTGGCCGAGGTGCTGCCCGACGGCAAGGTCGATGCGGTGAAGCGGCTGAAAGGTATCGGCCAGCTTGCCTATGTCGGCGACGGCATCAACGACGCCCCGGCGCTGGCCGAGGCGGATGTGGGCCTCGCCGTCGGCACCGGCACCGACATCGCCATCGAGGCGGCGGATGTGGTGCTGATGACCGGCCGGCTGACCGCCGTGTCCGACGCCATCGCGCTGTCGAAAGCGACGATGCGCAACATCCGGCAGAACCTGTTCTGGGCCTTCATCTACAACGCGCTGCTGATCCCGGTAGCTGCGGGGGTGCTGTGGCCCGCCTTCGGCCTCCTTCTGTCGCCGATCATCGCCGCCGCCGCCATGGCCCTCTCATCCGTCTTCGTGCTCAGCAACGCACTTCGGCTGCGGCGCTTTGCGCCCGCAACATTGAATTGAAGGAGGAATGGTCATGAATATCGGTGAAGCTGCAAAGGCCTCGGGCGTGTCGGCCAAGATGATCCGCTACTATGAGTCCGTCGGTCTCATCCCGGCAGCGGGGCGAACAACGTCAGGATACCGCCTCTACACAATGACCGACGTGCAGGTTCTGCGCTTCATTCGCAGGGCGCGCGACCTTGGTTTCCCGGTCGAAAAAATCGAGGAACTGTTGGCACTTTGGCAGGACCGGTCCCGGCAGAGCGCCGACGTGAAGCGGATCGCCCTGGAGCAGATCGCCGGTCTTGAGACTCGTATTCGCGAGATGCAGGCGATGATGGACACGCTCCGTCACCTGGCTAACGCATGCTGCGGCGACCACCGTCCCGACTGTCCGATCCTTGCCGATCTGCTGGAGGGTCCGCAACAAGTCGACGCCCACAGCGAAGGCGGCCGGTCTGCGGCAATCCGTTCCGGTCCGGCGACCATACTTCAAACACATTGACTTCGTGCAGACCGCTGTTCCTTGGATCCGACAAGCCGGGCGGGCCGTTACCGCTGTCGTGGCAACCAGTGGGATTTTCTGGCGGCAGGTGCCGCTTGCTCCGTTCCCACCATCCCGCCTGACATCGCCGCGCTCTACGTCGGGCGCGTTCCGGACGCGAGCTTGATCGGATGGTTGGGTCTTGCCCTGACGCTGGCACGCCTGCCCCCTTCGGTCCGTGACAAATCAGAATGCGCCGCATCACCCGACGACGCGCCTTAGAAAACAGGGATGCGGGTCTGATCACGCTTGATTGTTGCAAAAACCGGGGCACTTGACTTGTGTCAAGGCGAGGTCAGGTCTCGCCTGAGAGCATTGGCCATTGCTGACTGGTCAGGCGCAGAATGCAACACCAAGGGAACGTCCGCGCAAAAAGAAATGCCCCAGCCGGGCATGGCATCTTTCTCCGGATGCTTCTTACCCTTGCCGTAGCCGTACTGGGCTTTGTCGGGCAGCCGTCCTTGGCTTCCGATGCCACGACTGCAACTGGATGCACCACCATCGCGTCGCACTTTGACTCCTCGGTGCACATCGGTACTGGCGAGACGGAAGGCGTCGCATCCAGAATACATGCGTCGCACCTTCAGGCCTGTCCGCTTCTCGGATGCATTTCGATAAGTCTTGGCGAGAGCAATCCTCTGACGCCTCTGGTGTCGATCGCGACTGCCGTGATCCTGGGCCTCGACCGAGCAGACCATTCCGGCGTTGCCGTGTCTCCAGGATATCGTCCGCCGATTGCGATCTAGGGCGCTGTTTTCCACGTCCGGCCGCTGCAGCTGAGCGGAGCATTGGCACCTCTGACCTGTGCCCGTCCGCGAACCCGCTGCACCTCAATGATCCGATACGCCAAGACGCCGGCTGCACGCGTCTGCGATCATCCACATGATGGATTGAACCATGAAACCCGACAAACACTTCACCACAAGACGTGGGTTCATCGCCACGTTGGGCTTTGGCGGCGTAAGCCTCTACGGCCTCTGGGCCGCTTACGGCGCAGCCCCAAACCCCTTCGCATTCTTGCGCAACGCAGAAACCTCAGCTGCGGATGCTGATCCCATGGCCGCGATGGCAATGGAGGGTCACGGCGGAATGGCTTCGACATCGAATGTCGAAGCCTTCCGGACAGAGCTTGCCGATTTCGTCGCCCGCTTCAGCGAGCCGGATGGATCCGTCTATCCCAGGCCGGTCGCCAATCCGGAAGCCATGTCCGGCATGAACATGGACGGGATGGAGATGGCTTCTGATGTGGAAGCAGCACACACCGAGCCGGATCATGCAGGAATGGACACGCCCGTCGAAGTGCTCATGCTGGCCGAACGTTTCTACTTTGACCCCTCGGACATCCGGCTGGAGGTCGACCGGCCCTATCGCTTCCGAATGCTGGCCGCCGACGTCACCCACGGCGCGTCGATCCAGTTCGGAGAAGGCGCCAGGATGATCCGCCTCGGCCCCGGGGTCGAGACGGAACTGCAAATGACGTTCACCCGACCGGGCAGTTTTCTCGTCTATTGCACATCCTACTGCGGACCCGGCCATGATGGCATGCAAGCCCGCATTACCGTCGTCTGAAGGGGAGGTTCCAATGTCTGACACAATCGTTTCCCGGTTGCGCTCGCTTCCTCGTCAGGATCGGCGCATTGTCATCTTTCTGGCTGTCGCTGCACTTGTGGCGCTGATCATCGGCCTTGCGGGCGGTCTGCTGACCGCCCTTGTCCGGGCCGGGTTCCTGCCGGTCCTGCCCGAGTCCGGCTACCGTTTCCTTTCGGTGCACGGACTCAGTGCCTTCTTCTACTGGCTCTACTTCGCCCAGGCGGCCCTGCTGCTCGGGTTTTCTGCCGCCGAGCGCGGGAACGGCGGGGGGAAGACCGGACTGGTCAAGCATCCATTGGCCCTTTCCGGATCCATTGCGATGGTGCTGGGGTTCGGCCTTGGGCTTCTGGCCTCGGTGATGGGTTCGCCCCCGCTATACGACGGCAAGGCCGACCTACTGGTTGATGAACCGATGACCGCTCTGGTCTTCAGCCTTGGCTATGTCTTGCTGGGACTTGGTCTGATCCTGGTCCCGGCATCCGCCATTGCCACGCTTCTGCCCTCTCTCGGGCGCAGCCGCCGCCGGTCTCTGGACGCGCTTGGCTTTGCCCTTCTGGCATGGGCCGGCTTTCTGATCGTCACCGGCTTTGCGGCAATTCACGCCTTCCTGCCGGCCTTGCTCTGGGCCGCCGGACTGGGCGCCTTTCCGGCAAGCCAGGAGACAGGCTGGCACATCCTGTTCCACAATCTGCATTACTTGCCGCTCATGGCGACGGTGGTTGTCTGGTACATCCTGATGCAGGTGCTGACCGGCGCAAAGTCGGTGTTTGGTGCCAGATTCTCGAAGCTGGTCTTCAGCCTGTATCTCGTCTTCGTGCCGCCAACCTCGCTATACCACATGTTCCTCGACCCCGGCCTGCCGGAGTATGTCAAGGTGGCGGGTTCGGCGCTCTCGCTGTTCGTTTCGGTACCGACGCTGACCGCCTTCCTGGTGATCGTCGCAACGCTGGAGGTTCACGCGCGAGCCTCGGGTGCAACGGGTCTGTTCGGCTGGTTGCGCAAGCTGCCGTGGGAGCATCCCGCGACAAACGCGGCAAGCATGGCGGTGGTCAACATGATCTTCGGCATCTCGCTGGCATTCGTGCTGATCCAGGAGAAGCTGGCACCGCTGCTGTCGGATACGTTCTTCGTTCCGGGGTACTTCCATTTCTTCACGGTGGGAACCGTCAGCCTGTCGCTGCTCGCGGGACTCACGGCGTTGTTGCCAGAGTTGACTGGCCGCCCGCTTCGTGCGCCGGGGCTGCTGCGGTCGCTGCCGTGGGTGGCATCGGCAGGGCTTCTGGTATTTGGCAGCGCGGGCGTGGCTGCGGGTTACATGGGCGTGCCGCGGCGGGTGATGGATGTCACATACGGCGGCGAAGCGCCTGCGGTCTGGTCGACACTCATGGGATTTGTCGGCTTGGGCGGAACCGTCATGGCGCTCTCCCTCCTTGCCTATGCAGCGATCGCTCTGGCTTCGGTGTTCGGCCGGTCGGAAACAGCGGAGGCATCCTACCGGGCTCTGGTCCAATGGGAGGCCTTGCCCGTCGGGCGCAACGCTGCTTGGACAGGGCCGGTGTCCATCCTCGTGATTGCGGTCGCCATGTATGGCTTCAGCACCCTTGGGTTCGAGTTGCTGCAAGCGGTTCCCCTCATCGCCACTGGCGAGATGGGTCACTGACAGGAAATTCCACAGGAGATCTGACATGAAAGAAGATATCTGGCTGTTGATTGGCGTGGCGTGCATCTGGACCGCCTTGGCGATCGGCTATGCCTTGGCCCCATGGGGCGACATGATTGGCTATGCCCGCGTGTGGGGCTTCGGGGCCGCCCTGTTCTTTGCCATCGCCGCAGTTGTCTGGAGGGCGGCAAGAAGCTGAAACCAGCTTCTCTTTGCAAGCGGGCTCCTGCCTGCAGGCAGGTAGTCTTGATTTGACGGAGATAGTCATCGGGGCAAGGACGCGCGCCACATCCGAAATCGTCCTTGCCCCGTCACTTCGCGGATCAAACCTCTTTCATCTGTCCAGCTGAGGTTTCGCTGGACTGCCGCGCGGCTCGTGCGCGTCACGACATCGGCGATCAGAGCCGAGATCACCGGCCATTCGATACACGCGTTGCGCAAGGCTGCGGCGTACGGCCGGGCTGACGCCCCTTGGTGCAGTACGACATTTGCGATCCGCGCCCTGCTTTCCTCACATTTTTGTCGCCCAGATGCGGAATCGGCCCTGCCCGGTGACCTCGCGCACCAGGCCGCGAGCGACCAGTAGATCCAGGTTGCGCAGCACCGCTGCGCGGCTGGCACCCGTCTCGGCCTCGGCCTCGGCCGCCCCCAGCATCGGCCGGGCGGCCAGCGCCGCGATTAGCAGGGCGGGCGTGCGCCCGCTCAGGTCCGCCGTCGCCGCCGCTGCCCGCTCCCGCCACCCGGACAGCCGCTCCAGCGACATGAGCGCCGCCAGCACCGCCCCATGCGCGCCCTGCGCCCAGGCCCGCAACCGCGGCTCCGGCCTGCCACTGGCCGTGAGTGCCCGGAACCCCGTTAGCGCCAGCGGCAGGAACGGAAGGCGTCCCTGCCCCGCCACCCTGGACCCCAGAAC
>JACZKY010038982.1_pt1 | contig 50438 bp, 44 predicted proteins | sample 8237611 | NCBI WGS metagenome assembly JACZKY01 (sample SAMN16148055, study PRJNA663545) | marine sediment metagenome | biome: sediments and biomass from bioreactor inoculated with such sediments; feature: coastal sediments; material: methane- and iron-fed bioreactor; isolation source: Bothnian...
AACTTCCCTTGTAATTTATTGTATGCGAGGAACCGGGTGCCGCTACATCGACTCCGACACCAGTTCCGCGATGTCCTTCGCCTGCACCGAATCGTCGAGGTTGTTGTACTTGATCGCGTCGTCGAACATGATGAGGCAGTAAGGGCACGCCGACCCGACGGCGTTGGCGCCCGTCGCCATCGCCTGCCCGAAGCGGAGGTGGTTGATCCGCTTTCCGGGTAACTCCATCCACATCCCTCCCCCGCCTGCGCCGCAGCAGAAACTTTCTTCGCGGTTCTTCTCCATCTCGTTGATCGCGATCCCGGGGATGGCGGCGAGCGCCTCCCGGGGGGCGTCGTAGATGTCGTTGTGCCGGCCGAGGTAGCACGCGTCGTGGAAGGCGAGCGCGACGTTGTTCGCCTTCCGGGGGGAGAGCTTCCCTTGGGCGACGAGGTCGCGGATCAGGACGGAGTGATGCACCACCTCGACGTTCACGCCGAACTGGGGGTACTCGTTCCTGAACGTGTTGAAGCAGTGGGGGCACTGCGTGATCACCTTCTTCACCTTGTAGGCGCCGAACACCTCCTTCACCATCTCCACCATCCCCAGCTGGAACAGCCCTTCCTCGCCCATCCGGCGGGCGGACTCGCCGCAGCACATCTCCTCGAGCCCCAGGGTGGCGTAGTTCACCCCGGCACGGTTGAGAAGGGAAACGATGGCCCGGGTGACCTTCTGGTTGCGAGGGTCGTACGCCCCCGCGCAGCCGACCCAGTACAGGTACTCGAACTCCTTCTTCTCCGCGGCGAAGGGGACCTCCTGTCCCACGGCCCACGCGATCCGGTCGTCCTGCGGGAGACCCCAGGGGTTCCCGGTGTCGCCCATCTTCCGCAGCGCCGTCTTCACCGTGTCGGGCACCTTCGATCCCGCGACGTACCCCCGGCGGACGTCGACGATCATGTCGATGTGCTCGATCATCACCGGGCACGCCTGCATGCACGCCCGGCAAGTGGTGCACGCCCAGATCTCCTCCGGGGTAAGGACCTCCCGGACGAAATCCGGGACGATCCGCATCCCGGTGGCCTTGTCCACGTTCGTCGCGGACGGCACCAGGCTGCCGTACAGCTCCATCCCCAGTTGATCCTTCGTCTTCAGGACCACATCCCGGGGGGATAAGGGCATCTCCGCCGCGAAGGCGGGGCATTCGTCCTGGCAGCGGCCGCACTTGGTGCACCCGTCCGCCGAGAGGAGCTGCTTCCAGGAGAAATCGGTGACCGCCGCCACGCCGGGCTTCTCCTCCTCCTCGATGCCCGGAACCGGTTGCAGCGCGCCCTTCGGGCGGGAGGTCCGCAGGAAGACGCTCGCGGTCCCCGTCCCCAGGTGAAGCATCTTCGTGAACGGCAGGGAGGCGAGAAACCCGAAGGCGATCAGCAGGTGGGTCCACCAGAGCCCCTTGTGGACGGAGAGGATCTCCGACAGCGGCAACCCGCCGAAGAGCGCAGGCGCGAGGGCGTTGCTGACGAAGGAGACCGGGCCGATCGCGGGACGGGTCGCCGCGATGCGGGCCGTCTCGACAAGGAACCCCGTGACGCCGATGGCGCCGATCAGCAGGAGCTGCAGCGTGTCGTCGCTCTCTTTCGTGAGCCCCGGCGGCCGGAAGAGGATCCGGCGGACGAGGGCCCCCGCGATGCCGAGGAGCAGGACCGCGCCGAACGTCTCGGCGAACAGCTTGAAGACGATGTAGAAGTTCCCGTCGAGAATCATGATCCCGAGGTCGTACTCCACCGCAACGAGGCAGGTGACGATGAACAGGACGATGAACGCGGAGAAGATGCACAGGTGGACGAGCCCCCCGAACTTCCGGTGCAGCACCCGCTGCTGCCCCAAGGCGAGACGCACGGTGTCCCGCAGCCGCCCCCGGAGGTCGTCGAACCGGTCCTCCCGCTCCGTCCGCCCCAGGCGGTACCCCTCCACGCGCCGGTACACGCCCCAGGCGATCACGAGCAGAACGACGCCGAACAGCGCATACATGATGACCGCCGCCGAGTGCGGGAGGTTCCAAAGGATTTCGCGTCCGATCGTCTTCATCGCTGGCAGGCTCCTCGATGGGCTGGGGCGGATCCTTCTTACCAGAAGGACGGCCATCCGCTCAAGGGAAATAGTAGCGCAAACGCCGCCCGGAGAATTGGGTATACTTTGGACACCAACTTTCGGGGAGGCGCGCGATGCCGGAGATCACCGTCCAGGGCGAGATCGTCCGGTTCGAGGACAGCGTGAAGGCGAGCCGGCGCGCGATCGTGTTCCTGCACGGCGCCGGCGGGTCCCGCCACACGTTCCGGGACCAGTGGGCGGGGCTGAAAGGCGGTGTGCGGATGGTGATCCCGGATCTTCCCGGGCACGGCGGCAGCGGAGGATCCCCCCGGAAGACCGTGGACGCCTGCGCCGGGTGGGTCGCCGACTTCCTCGAGGAGATCCGCCTCGACCGGTTCGTCATCGCCGGGCACTCGATGGGCGGCGCGATCGCCCTCCAGGCCGCTTTGGGACGGATCAAGGGGTTGGAGGCCCTCGTCCTCCTCGGCACCGGGGCCCGGCTCCGGATCAGCCCGGTGATCCTCCAGGGGATCGGCGAACGGTTCGAGGCGTTCGTCCCCGAGCTGGTCGGGTGGATGACGTCGGCGGCCTCGTCCGCCCTCCTGCGCGACGACATCACCAGGGACGTGATCTCCACCCGGCCCGCCACCTTCCTCGCGGATTTCCACGCCTGCAACGCGTTCGACGTGATGGACCGCCTTGGGGAGATCCGCGTTCCGACCCTCGTGGTGAACGGGGACGACGACCGCCTCACGCCGTTGAAATACGGGGAGTACCTCGCCGCGAACATCCCGGGCGCGGTGCTGAAGATCATCCGCGGCGCCGGCCACCTCGTGATGCTCGAGAAGTCCGCCGAGGTCAACGCCGTCATCACCTCCTTCGTCCACTCCCTCGAAGGGTAGGTATCCAGTTGGAGTACGGCAGGAGAGAGCTACTGTGAGGTGCAGGTGCTTTCAGGGGACATACCTGGTGTAAATCCCACTCCGTGAAGGTATGTCCCCTGCCCACAATCCAGCATCGTAGCGTGTGATAAAATTGCATAATGCACGCTGACGCTCTTGCCGCGCTGGGGAATCTGTTCGGCGACCGCCTGCGGACCTCCCTCGAGACGCGCATCTGCTACTCGTTCGACGCGACCGGAAAGAAGTTCCTCCCCGACGCCGTCGCCTGGCCCGTGAACGCGGAAGAGGTGCGGCAGGCCGTCCTCCTCGCGAACCGGTATCGCTTCCCCGTCGTCCCGCGGGGCGCCGGCTCGGGCTTCTCCGGCGGGTCGCTGCCGGTCCACGGCGGGGTCGTACTCTCCACGGAGCGGATGGACCGTATCCTCTCGATCGACACGGAGAACCTGTACGCGGTCGTCGAGCCGGGGGTGGTGACCGGGACGCTTAAGGAGGAGGCGCGCAAAAAAGGGCTCTTCTACCCGCCGGACCCCGCGTCGCTGAAATTCAGCACCCTCGGTGGGAACATCGCGGAGTGCGCGGGCGGGATGTGCGCGGTGAAGTACGGCGTCACCCGCGACTACGTCCTCGGCCTCGAGGCGGTGCTGGGAACCGGGGAACTCGTCCGCACCGGCGTCGCCACGGCGAAAGGCGTGGTCGGGTACGACCTCACCCGGATGCTGGTGGGATCCGAGGGTACCCTCGGGATCGTGACGCGGGCGACGCTCCGGCTCATACCGTTGCCCGAGGCGGCGGCGACGCTGCTGGCGCTGTTTACCGCGAACCGCCGGGCCGCCGAGGCCGTCAACGCCATCGTCGCGGCGCGGGTGACCCCCTCCGCGATGGAGTTGATGGACCGGACCGCCATCGACTGCGTGCAGGCGCTGATGCCCGTTCCGCTCCCCGAGGGAACCGGGAGCGCTCTGCTGCTGGAGGTCGACGGGCCGGAAGGCCAGGTCGCGCGGGAGGCGGACCTCCTGACGGAGGTGTGCCGAGCCCACGGGGCCGTCGAGGTCCGGCGGGCGACCGACGCGCGCGGAAGGGACGATCTCTGGAAGCTGCGCCGCTCGATCTCCCCGGCGCTGCGGCGGCTCGCGCCCGTCAAGCTCAACGAGGACATCGTCGTCCCGCGCAGCCGCCTCTCCGACATGTTCGACTTCCTCGCCGATCTCGCCGCCCGGAAGAAGGTCCGGATCGTCAACTTCGGCCACGCCGGGGACGGCAACATCCACGTGAACATCATGATCTCGGGCGAGGACGCGGACGAGACCCGGCGCGCGGAGGAGGCGGTCGGGGAGGTTTTCCGCAAGACCGTGGAAGTGGGGGGAACGATCTCCGGCGAGCACGGCGTCGGGATCTCCAAGGCGCCGTTTTTCGAGATGGAGGTCGGCCCGCTCGGCGTTTCGGTCATGAAACGGCTCAAGGAGTGCTTCGACCCGAACGGCATCCTCAACCCCGGGAAGATCTTCCTCGACGAGGCCGCGGTGCGCGGATGAACGACGCCGATCTCCAGGCGCTGACCGGGCTGTGCGCGAAGTGCGGCACCTGCCGGACCGTGTGCACCCTCTACCCGGAGCGGAAGACGGAGATCTCCGTCGCCCGGGGGAAGGTCGCCCTGATCGAGGCGGCGCTGGCCGGGGAGGATGGCGACGCGGACGCGGTGCAGGAGGCGCTGACCGACTGCCTCCTGTGCGGGCGGTGCGAGCGGGCGTGCCCCAACCAGGTGCTGGTCGAGGAGATCGTCATGAAGGGGCGCGCCGACCTCGCGGAAGAGGTCGGGATCCCCGCCTGGAAGCGCGTCCTCTTCGGGAAGGTGATGAAGTCCCCGGCGGCGACGGGGATCGCCCGGAAGGCGGCCGCCGCGGGACAGCGGCTGCTGCCGGACAGGATCCCCACGGCGAGCGGGCTCCACTACCGGTTCCCCGATCGGCTCAACGGGGAAGGGCGGACCGTCCCGAAGCTGCCCGGGAAAGGGTTTCTCGAGTCCCTCGGGAAGAAGGAGGCGGCCTCCGGCGAGGTGATGCTCTTCGTCGGCTGCGTCTTCGACCACGTCTTCCCCCAGGTGGGACGCGCCGCCTATGAGACCGTCAAGGCGTCGGGGAAGTCCGTGGCGGTCTTCCGCGACGCCGCGTGCTGCGGCCTCCCCGCGATGGTGTCCGGGGACCGCCGGTCCGCCACGGATTGCGCGGAGGCGAACCTGCGCCGCCTGCGGGCGGCCGAGCCCGGGGCGATCGTCTTCCCCTGCGGCTCCTGCCTCCTCATGTTCAAGAGGAACGTCTTTTCCCTGATCCCGAAGGGAACTCCGCCGTACGACGACGCGGTCTTCGTCGCCGACCGCGCGGTGGACTACGCGAGCTTCCTTCTTTCCTCGGGGGTGGTCGACCGTCTTCCCGACCCGCCGCAGGGGGAGAAGGTCGGCGAGATCGGCTACCACGACCCTTGCCACCTGTCGGGCACGCTGGGGAAGGGCCCCGAGGCGAGGGAAGTGCTGTCGCGGGCCGTCGGCCCCGCCTTCGCCGAGATGGCGGGCGCCGACCTGTGCTGCGGGTACGGGGGGACGTTCAACGTGCGCGACTACCCGACCTCCGCGCGGATCGGGGAGAACAAGGTCACGATCGCGGCGCGCGGCGGAACGAAGCTGATCTCCACCGCCTGCTCCGGGTGCATTCTGCAGGTGCGGGACATGGCCGCCCGGACCGACCCCTCCCTGCGCGTGGTCCACATCGCGGAGCTCGTCCACCAGGCCCTGTTCCGGAAGTGACGGAACCCCCGCATTCCGTTGACACGCGGCTTTCCGGGATGGTATGTAACACCATTGCCCGAATGACCGCCGCCCCCAGGAGGAGTGGATGTCGCTCCAGGAGAAGTTCGAGGAGTTGCGCAGGAGGAACGCCCTCGCGATGGAAGGGGGCGGGAAGAAGCGGATCGAGACGCAACACGCGCAGGGAAAGCTCACGGCCCGGGAGCGGATCGAGCTTCTCCTGGACCCGAACACCTTCGTCGAGATGGACCGCTTCGTCCAGCACCGCTGCGCCGACTTCGAGATGGAGAAGTTCCTCGGGGACGGCGTGGTCACGGGGTACGGGCAGGTCAACGGCCGGCTCGTCTACGTCTTTGCGCAGGACTTCACCGTGTACGGCGGCTCCCTCTCCGAAGCGTACGCGGAGAAGATCTGCAAGATCATGGACCACGCCGTGCGCAACGGGGCGCCGGTCGTCGGCCTGAACGACTCCGGCGGGGCGCGCATCCAGGAGGGGGTCCAGAGCCTGGCCGGGTACGCCCACATCTTCCTGCGGAACACCCTCTCCTCGGGGGTCGTCCCGCAGATCTCCGCGATCATGGGGCCGTGCGCCGGCGGCGCCGTCTACTCCCCGGCGATCACCGACTTCATCCTGATGGTCAAGAACACCTCCTACATGTTCGTCACCGGGCCCGACGTCATCAAGACGGTCACCCACGAGGAGGTCACCAAGGAGAACCTCGGCGGCGCGATGTCCCACAACGAGCGCAGCGGCGTGGCCCACTTCGCGGCCGAGGACGAGAAGGAGTGCCTCTACCTGATCCGGGAGCTTCTTTCCTTCATCCCCCAGAACAACATGGAGGACCCGCCGGTCGTCGCCCCGAAAGACTCCCCGGACCGCACGGACGAGAGTTTGAACCAGGTGGTCCCCGACATCCCCACGAAGCCGTACGACATCCGTGACGTGATCCGGAAGGTCGCGGACGACGGGGACTTCTTCGAGATCCAGGAGCACTACGCGAGGAACATCGTCATCGGGTTCGCCCGGATGAACGGCCGGTCCGTGGGCGTCGTCGGGAACCAGCCCGCGATCCTGGCCGGCTGTCTCGACATCAACTCCTCCATCAAGGGCGCCCGCTTCGTCCGCTTCTGCGACGCCTTCAATATCCCGCTGCTGACTTTCGTCGACGTGCCGGGCTTCCTCCCGGGCACGACCCAGGAGTACGGCGGGATCATCAAGCACGGCGCGAAGCTCCTCTACGCCTTCGCGGAGGCGACCGTCCCCAAGGTGACCGTCATCACCCGCAAGGCGTACGGGGGGGCGTACGACGTCATGGCCTCCAAGCACATCCGGGCGGACGTCAACTTCGCCTTCCCCACCGCGGAGATCGCCGTGATGGGCCCCGACGGCGCGGTGAACATCATCTTCCGGAAGGAACTCGTGAAGTCCGACAACCCGGAGGCGACCAAGGCCACGCTGGTGGCCGACTACCGGGAGCGTTTCGCCTCGCCGTACAAGGCGGCGGAGCTCGGCTATATCGACGAGGTCATCATGCCCTCGGAAACCAGGCCGAAAGTCATCAAGGCGTTCGAGATGCTGAAGAACAAGCGCGACACGAACCCGCCCCGCAAGCACGGGAACATCCCCCTGTAGGAGGTCCACGTGTTCCGGAAGATCCTGATCGCCAACCGCGGGGAGATCGCGATCCGCGTGCTGCGCGCCTGCAAGGAGATGGGGATCGGCACCGTGGCGGTCTTCTCCGAAGTGGACCGGAAGGCCCTCCACACGCGATACGCCGACGAGGCGTTCTGCATCGGCCCCGCGCCGGCGGGGGAATCGTACCTCGTGATCGACAAGGTCATCGACGTGGCGAAGCGGAGCGGCGCCGAGGCCATTCACCCCGGCTACGGCTTTCTCGCGGAAAACCCGCTGTTCGCGGACCGGTGCGAGAAGGAGAAGATCAAGCTGATCGGTCCCTCCGCGTACGCCATGCGGACGATGGGGTCCAAGACCCTCGCCAGGAAGACCGTCCAGGCGGCGGGCGTTCCCGTGGTACCGGGGACGGTGGAGCCGATCGCGACGGAGGAGGAGGTCGTCCGCGTCGCGAAGGAGATCGGCTTCCCGGTGATGCTGAAGGCGACCGCGGGGGGCGGAGGAAAGGGTCTGCGGCTGGTGAGGGAGGAGTCCGAGCTTGCGTCCTCCCTGCGCATGGCGAAGTCGGAGGCGAAATCCGCCTTCAGCGACGACTCCGTGTACATCGAGAAGTACATCGAAAATCCCCGCCACGTGGAGATACAGATCCTCGGGGACCAGCACGGGAACTACGCGCACCTGTGCGAGCGGGAGTGCTCCATCCAGCGGCGCCACCAGAAGGTGGTCGAGGAGTCCCCCTCCGTCATCATCACGCCCGAAGTCCGGGCGGCGATGGGGAAGGTGGCGATCGAGGCGGCGCGGGCGGTCAGGTACGAGGGGGCGGGGACGTGCGAGTTCCTCGTGGACCGGAACCGGAACTTCTTCTTCCTCGAGATGAACACGCGGCTCCAGGTGGAACACCCCGTGACCGAAATGGTGACCGGGATCGACATCGTCAAGGAGCAGATCCGCGTGGCGGCCGGGGAGAAGCTCTCCATCCGCCAGGAGGACGTGAAGCAGACCGGGCACGCCATCGAGTGCCGCGTCTACGCCGAGGACCCGGAACGCAACTTCATGCCGTGCCCCGGCGTGGTCACCTCGCTGCGCATTCCCGGCGGGCCCGGCGTGCGGGACGACTCGGGGATGTACGAAGGGTTCGAGATCCCCATCTACTACGACCCGATCATCTCCAAGCTGGTGGCGTGGGGGAAGGACCGGACCGAGGCGATCGGCCGGATGAAGCGCGCCCTCGCCGAGTACGTGGTCACCGGGGTGAAAACCACCATCCCCTTCCATATCCGGGTGATGAACAACCGGCACTTCATCGAGGGGAACTTCGACACGAACTTCATCGACAAGGTGTTCTTCAAGGAGGAAGAGGCGCGCGAGCTCGAAAACGGGGAGGTCGCGTTGGCCACGGCGGCGATCCAGATGTTCACCGAAGAGCGGAAACGCGCGGTGGCGCAGCGACCCGGGGAGGCGGCCGGACCCGTCTCGATGTGGAAATACTCCACCCGCCCGGGCATCCGGAAGATCGGGTAGGTGCGGCGATGAGCTACGTGGCGACGATCGGCGAGCGGGAAGTGAAGGTCACCGTCGAGGAATTGGGCGGGGCGAACTACAAGGTGGCGATCGACGGGGTGGAACGCGTCGTGGACGCGCACCAGGTGGCCAGCCAGCTCTGGTCGGTCCTGTGCGGGGGCGCGTCGTTCGTGGTGGACGTGACCCGGCTCCCGTCGGAGGAGTACGAGGTGCTCATCCAGGGCGACTGCCACAAGTTCACCCTGATGAACGAACAGCGCCGGGCGATGATCCGGGCGGGCGGCAAGGGCTCCGCCGGAAAGGCGATGCTCACGTCCCCCATGCCCGGGAAGGTGGTAAAGCTCCTGGTCGGGGAAGGTCAGGAGGTCGAGGCCGGCCAGGGGGTGATCGTCGTCGAGGCGATGAAGATGGAGAACGAGCTGAAATCCGCCCTGGCGGGGAAGGTGAAGGAGATCTTCGTCAGGGAAGGCGAGGTCGTCGAGTCGGGAGCGAAGCTGCTCCTGGTGGAATAGGAGGACCCGATGGGGGGGAAGAACGGGAAGGGCGGGCTTCGGGAGGCGCGCAGGCGCTGGGAGCGCGACGTTCTGGCGCCGGCGACGTCGAAGTCGCCGGAGCGGCGCCCCCGGTTCGAAAGCACCTCGGGGGAAGAGGTCGACCGCCTGTACACGCCGGAGCACCTCGAGGGGTTCGACTACCTCCGGGACGCCGGGTTTCCCGGCGAGTACCCCTTCACGCGCGGCGTACAGCCCACGATGTACCGCGGCCGCTTCTGGACGATGCGGCAGTACGCGGGGTTCGGCGACGCGAAGGAATCGAACCGCCGGTACCGGTACCTCCTTGAGCAGGGGCAGACGGGCCTTTCCGTCGCCTTCGACCTCCCGACCCAGATGGGGTACGACTCCGATGCCCCGATGGCGTTCGGGGAGGTCGGAAAGGTCGGCGTGGCGATCGACTCCCTCGAGGACATGGAGCTCCTGTTCGACCGGATCCCCCTCGGCAAAGTCTCCACCTCGATGACGATCAACTCCACCGCCGCCATCCTTCTGGCGATGTACATCGCCGTCGGGGAGAAGCAGGGCGTCGCGGCGAAGGCGCTGAACGGGACCATCCAGAACGACATCCTGAAGGAGTACATCGCCCGGGGGACCTACATCTTTCCGCCCGCCCCCTCGATGCGGATCATCACCGACATCTTCGCCTTCTGCAAGGACGCCGTCCCCCGCTGGAACACGATCAGCATCTCCGGCTACCACATCCGGGAGGCGGGTTCGACGGCGGTGCAGGAGGTCGCCTTCACCCTCGCGAACGGGATCGCCTACGTCCAGGCGGCGATCGACGCGGGGATGTCGGTCGACTCCTTCGCTTCGCGACTGGCCTTCTTCTTCAACGCCCACAACAACTTCCTCGAGGAGGTCGCCAAGTTCCGCGCCGCGCGGAGGCTGTGGTCGAAGATCATGCGGGAGCGGTTCGGGGCGAAGGACCCCCGTTCCTGGATGCTCCGGTTCCACACCCAGACCGCCGGCTCTTCCCTCACCGCGCAGCAGCCCGACAACAACGTCGTCCGGGTGACGATCCAGGCCCTCTCGGCGGTCCTGGGGGGGACGCAGTCGCTCCACACCAACTCGCGGGACGAGGCGCTGTCGCTTCCCACGGAAGCGTCGGTGCGCATCGCGCTCCGGACGCAGCAGTTGATCGCCCACGAGAGCGGGGTGGCCGACACGGTCGATCCCCTCGGCGGGTCCTGGTGCGTGGAGACGCTCACCTCGGCGATCGAGCGGCAGGCGCAGGAGTACATCGCCCGCATCGACCGGATGGGCGGGGTCATTCCGGCCGTCGACTCCGGCTACATCCAGAAGGAGATCCAGGACGCCGCGTACCGGTACCAGCTGCAGGTCGAGCGGAAGGAACAGGTCGTCGTGGGGGTGAACGACTTCGTGGTGAAGGAAGGGAAGCCCGGCAACCTCCTCAAGGTCGACCCCCGGGTCGAGAAGGACCAGCGCAAGCGCCTCGCCGCGCTCCGGAAGCGGCGGGACGGCGCCGCGGTCCGCGCCGCCCTCGGCGACATCGAGTCCTCCTGCCGGGGAAGGGGGAACGTCATGGGACCGATTCTCGACGCCGTGCGCGCCTACGCCACGCTCGGGGAGATCTCCGACGTGATGCGCTCCGTCTTCGGCACCCACCAGGGAAAAGTGACCGTCTGAGATCGCCCCCCCGGTGCCCCCTGCGCGCAAAGCGGGAGGGCCCGGCGGGACGAACCGCACGCCGCGATCACTCTCCGAAAACGAAACCTCCCGTAAGCGTGTAATATAGTTATGAGTAAATCCATCGATTCTTCCGATACCGTACATAGGGTCGTGGAGGCAGTTCCTCAGGGAAGACGGGGGGGTTGGTCTCATTGGGCGCCATGGAAGAGTCGCCATCGACGACTGAGCACGCACCGCCCTTTCCCCGGCGTTCTCACCCGATTCTCGTCGTGGCGCCGCAGCCGTTCTACGAGAACCGGGGGACCCCCATCGCCCTGAGGAACGTCCTGGAGGCCGCGAGCCGGCGGGGCTACGAGGTCGACCTCCTCACCTTTCCCGTGGGGGAGCCGGTCGAACTGCCGGGACTCCGCATCTTCCGGGCGGGTGCCTGGCTTCCGATCCGGAACGTGCCGATCGGTTTTTCCATCCGGAAAATGATCCTGGATTTCTCCCTGCTTCCCGTCTTTCTGCAGCGGATCCGCCGGGAAAAGTACGAATTCATCTACGCGCTGGAGGAGGCGGCATACCTGGTGCTGCTCCTGCGACGATGGCACAAGCTTCCCCTGATCTACGACATGCAATCGAGCCTGCCGGAGCAGTTGAAGGCGCACCCGGTCCTCGGTTCGGCGGTCTTCCAGAGATTGCTGCGGTATTCCGAGCGGTGGATGGTCCGGAAGGCGGATCGGATCGTATGCAGCGCGGGGTTGCGGAAATACGTCCTGTCGATCGAGCCGTCCGCCGATGTGCGGGAGTGGTATTTCCCGGGCATACGGCGGGAATTCCTCACCGACGAAACGGACCGGCTTCGGAAGGATCTCGGGATCGATCCGGATTCCGGAGTCGTGTTGTACGCAGGCAACTTCGAGCCGTACCAGGGGGTGGAACGGCTTCTCGATGCGGCCCTGGAGGTCGTTGCCGAGGTGCCCGGCGCCATCTTCGTCCTTGTGGGCGACGAGACGCCGTCCCGTTTCACCCAATCGAAATCCGCCGCCCTGCTTCGGGAGCGTGGTGCCCTGAGGCTGGTTCCCAGACAGCCGAAGTCGAAGATCAACTGTTTCATGGCGATCGCCGACGTGCTCGTCTCGCCCCGCGACGATATCGGCAACATCGGGCTCAAGATCTTCGAGTACATGGGCGCCGGGAAGCCGATCGTGGCGACCGACACGCCGGCCCACCGCGCGGTGCTCGACGAGACCCGCGCGATCCTGGTGGATCCATCCCCGGAGGCGATGGGAAAAGCGATCGTCCGGCTCCTGCGGGATCGCGCCGAGGGGAAACTTCTCGGGGAGTCCGCCCGGGCGTATGCTCAAATAAACCTGACACGGGACGCGTTCGCGGACCGGGTCGCGGACCTGTACGGCCTGGGGAGAAAGTGAAAGCGAACCGGAAGGTCCCGGGAGGCGCCCCTCTCTTCCCCCTGGTATCCGTGGTGATCCCCGCCCGCAACGAGGAGATCCATATCCACAGGGTGGTCCGGTCGGTTCTCGGCCAATGCCCCGCCGGATCGGGCATCGAGGTGATCGTGTCCGACGACGGGTCCACCGATCGCACGGTGGAAGAGGCGCGCCGGGCCGGTGCGCGCGTCGTGGAGGCGGGCAGAGACGGGCGCGGCGGGAACCCCGCGGCGGCGCGCAACCGGGGAGCCTCCGTCGCGTCCGGCAATCCCCTGATCTTCCTCGATGCGGATTGCGTTCCGGGGGAAGGGTGGCTGGAGTCGATCCTGGCGGCTCACGCCAACGGAGAGACGGTGGTCGGCGGCTCGCTGGAGCTTCCCCCGGGGCTTCCCGCGACGGCGCGATGCGATTACTATTGCGGCTGGTACCTCGTCCACCCCGGGCGGCGGGCGGGCGTCGTCCCCCACCATCCCCCCCCCAACCTCAGCGTGATCCGCGACGCCTTCCGCGGGACGTCGGGTTTCACCGATCGGCCGCCCATGGAGTACACGAACGAGGAACGCGCCTGGCTTGGGGAATTGCAACGGTCGGGACACCGCATCTTCTTCGAGCCCCGCGCGGTTGCATTCCACCACAACCGGCCCGGATTCGGGAACCTGCTCCGCAGGAATTACCGCTGGGGCTACACGGCGATCGAAAGCAAGTCCCGGACCGGCGCCGCGCGGATGTCCTGGATCTACCGTTTTCCCCGCCTCCTCATCCTCGCCACCCCGCTGGTCGCCCTCGCCCACACCGCGTACATCGTAGCCTGCTGGACGCGCGTCGGGCGGTACGAACCCCTGCTGATGCTCCCCGCGGTGCTCGCCTCCCGGGTCGCATATGCCTTCGGGATGGCGGCGGGGGGGGTCCAGTGGATCCGCCGCCGCGACGACGCGGAAACGGGGCGGCGGCCCCGGCCGCGCTGGGTGTAGCCGTGGGACAGGATGTTTGCGTAGCGATCTGCACGCGCGACCGGACGGACCAGCTCCGGCGGGCCCTCCGTTCCCTTGCGGGGCAGACCCGGAAGCCGGAGGAGATCCTGGTGGTGGACAACGCCCCCGGAGGCCCCGCCACCAGGGACCTGGTCCGGGAAGCGTTCCCGGGCGTCCGGTACGTGATGGAGCCCATCCAGGGCCTCGACTTCGCCAGAAACCGGGCGCTGCGCGAAACATCGAAGGAGATCGTCGCGTTCATGGATGACGACGTCGTGGCGGGGCCCGGCTGGGCGGGGGCGATCCGGGACGTCTTTCGGGAGAGCGGGCGCATCGCGATCTGCACCGGGAAGGTGGAGGCGCTGTCGCTTGAAACGGAGGGCCAGCGGCTGTTCGAAGCCAACGGGGGCTTCGCGAGGGGAGAGAAACGGATACGGCTTCCGGCGGACCGGAAACGGCGCCTCCACGGTGTGCCGGTCCCGCTGATCGCCTGGTCGATCGGCGTCGGCAGCGGCTGTTCCCTGGCCGTCCGGCGGCGGACGATTCTCGACCTGGGCGGCTTCGACGAGGCTCTGGACCTGGGCAACCCCCTGCCCGGGGGGGGAGACCTGGACATCCTCTGGCGGGTTCTCGATGCAGGACATGAAATCGTGTACGAACCCGCGGTGCAGGCGCGGCACGAGCACCGGAGGGAGGTCGAGGCTTCCGTGAACCAGATCCTCGACCATCACCGGTCCCTGATCGCCATGCTCTCGAAGGCGGCCGTCTCCCCCTGCCGCACGGGCCGGATCGGCGTGTTCGCCTTCCTCGCCTGGCGCCTGATGAAGCCGGGTGCGCGGCTCCTTTCGCGGCTTGCGGGACGGGACCCTCTTCCGGCATGGGCTCTCGCGCGGATGTGGGGAAACTGCTGGCGGGGCCTGGGATCGTACGCCGCCGCGCGCCGGCTGGCGGAGCGGCGGCGGAATGCGGGGCGCAAGCGGTGCGCGGAGGCGGCGGGGGGATGAAACGGGGTCCGATCCTCGTGGAACTCTGGCGGTTCCGGTGGTTGATGCGGAGCCTCGTCATCCGGGACATCAAGGTGAAGTACCAGCGTTCGCTCCTGGGGCTGCTATGGACCTTCCTGAACCCGCTGATGACCATGGGGATCCTGATCACGGTTTTCACCTACGTCGTCCGGATCGAGGTCGTGCATTACTGGGCTTTCCTGATCAGCGGGTTCTTCGCCTGGAATTTCATCCAGCGGACCCTGTACCATTCCACCACGATCCTCCGTGAAAATGCCTCCCTCAGCCGGAGCGTCTACTACCCGCAGGAGGTCCTGATCTTAAGCACGTCCATCTCGAAGCTGGTGGAGTTCCTGCTGGAAATGGCGATCGTCATGATCGTTCTCGCCGCGTTCCATCATCGGTCCGTACCGTCCAGCCTGGTCCTCTTTCCGGTGATCGTCGCGATCCAGGTGGTCATGGCGATCGGGTTGATGTTCCCGCTGGCGGTTTTTTCCGTTCTCTACTACGACCTCCAGCACGCGCTGCCGATCGTCATCACGTCGCTTTTCTACATCACCCCCGTGTTCTACCCGGTGGAGATGATCCCCGAGGCGGCGAGGCCCTACTATTATCTGAACCCCTTCGTGGGAGTCCTCGATCTCTTCCACGTGGTCCTCTACGATGGAGTCTGGCCCTCGGCCACCCTCCTTGCGTCGGTTTCCGCCGTCGCGCTGGCCGTCTGCGCGGCCGGGCATGCCGTATTCAAGCGGTACAAGGAGATCTGCGTTGAGATCGCCTGAAGGGAAGGCGGAGCCCGCCGTTCTGTGCCGTGGAGTGACGAAGCGGTTCTACCTTTACTCCCATCGCACGACCTCCCTCCGGGAATGGTTCATCCGGAGCGCGCTCGGGCGGCCGGTCCACGTCCGGCACGCCGAATTCTCGTTGCGGGATTTCAACCTCCGGGTGGACCGCGGCGATACGGTGGCGCTGGTCGGACCGAACGGCTGCGGCAAGAGCACGGTCCTGCGGCTGATCGCCGGAATCTACACACCGACTGCGGGAACCGTGGAAACCTGCGGGCGCATCGCTGCCGTGATCGAACTGGGAGCGGGCTTCAACATGGAACTCACCGGGGCGGAGAACGTGGAACTCTACGGTACCATCATGGGCCTCAGCCGGGACCGGCTCGCCCGGCATTACGAGGAGATCGTCTCCTTCGCCGGGATCGGCAAGTTCATCGACACTCCGGTGAAGTACTACTCCTCCGGGATGATGGCTCGCCTTGCCTTTTCCGTGGCCGTGAACGGTCAGCCGGACATCCTTCTCCTGGACGAGGTTCTGTCCGTCGGCGACCAGTCGTTCCAGGAGAAGTGCTTCGAACGCTTGCGGGCGTTCCAGGCGAACGGAGGGACCATGGTGGTCGTTTCCCACGACCTGCACACCGTGAGCGGTTTCTGTTCCCGGGCGATCTGGCTCGAAAGCGGTTCGACCCGGATGGAAGGGGATGCCGGCACGGTGGTAGAGGCTTACCGGGCCAACTTCCGATGAGGAGGACGATGGATGGGATGACGATTCCCGGAGAGGCGCATGGATCCGCGGGAGGACCAGGGTATGGCCACGAAGATCTTCGAGCTTGACCTGTCCGGGGAGCCCCGGGATCTGACCGGCATCGGGTCCTATTCCCACGTCCTCGTCCTGCTCCATTGGCGTGGGCGAGTGCTCGGACAGCTGAGGCTCGAAGTCGACAACGGGTCGGTTCCAGCGGCATCCATCCGGAGGGCGGCCCACCTGAAATTCGGGGGGGCCATCACCGCTTGCGTCACCGAGGACCTGGTGTACGGAGCAACGCTTCACTCCACAGGAAGACGGGGAAATCTCTCGCGCAGCATCGTCGTGTGTACCCGCGACCGGCCGGAAGATCTCGAACGCTGCCTGGCGGCCGTTTGCCCGTCCGCCGGACCAGGGGCCGAGGTTCTCGTCGTCGACAATGCCCCCTCCGACGATCGTACGGCGCTCCTGTCGAAGGGGTTTCCCGTCCGGTATACCCTGGAGCCCCGCCGGGGCTTGAACTGGGCCAGGACGCGGGGCGCGGAGGAGGCCTGCGGAGAGATTATCGTCTACATCGACGACGACGCGATCCCCCGGAACGGATGGCTGGACGCCTTGCTGGAGCCTTTCTCCAACCCCGAGGTGGCGGCCGTGACGGGCCTCATCATGCCGGCCGAGCTCGAAAACGACGCGCAGGAAGGATTCGAGAGATACTGCGGATTCGCGAGGGGCTTCTGCCGCAAGGAGTACACCGCGGACAAGGAATCGCCACTGGCCGCGGCGAACGTCGGGGCGGGTGCCTGCATGGCGATCCGGAGGCGCCTCGTCAACGACCACGGCCTGTTTCGCGCGGAGCTGGACTGCGGCACGGCGACGCGTTCGGGCGGGGACACCTACGCATTCTATCGTTTGCTTTCCCATGGGTATCGCATCGTCTATAATCCGGACGCCGTCGTCTGGCACCGCCACCGGCGAACCGAAGCCGAGCTTCGGGAGACGCTGGTCGGGTACAGCGTCGGAACGTTCGCGTTTCTCCTGAGGGCACTTTTCGACCACGGCGAAATCGGGGCGCTGCACATCGGTTTCCGCTGGTTCGTAAGTCACCACCTCCGCCAGCTCTATCGCGGGTTTCGGGGAAAGACCGGCGCCCAACCGGTTTCCTTGACCCTGGCCGAGATCGGGGGGATCCTCTCCGCGCCGGGCGCCTACATCCGCAGCCGTCGGGAGGAAAGCCGGAAAGCAGGGGATGATCCCGCGTCGGGGTCGGGCTCCCGGACGGTTTCCCCGTGACACCCGAACTCAGTATCATCATTCCGACCCGCGACCGGTGCGACCCTCTCCGAAGGACGCTCGATGCCCTCGCCCTGCAGACCGTTCCCGCCGCTGCGTTCGAAGTGATCGTGGTGGCCGACGGATGCCGGGACAATACCGCGCCCCATGTCCGATCGCTCGACCTCCCGTTCGCGCTCCGTGTCGTCGAGCAGCCGGCCACGGGCGCCGCCGCGGCGCGGAACCGGGGCGCCGACCGTGCCACGGCACCGATCCTGCTCTTCCTGGACGACGACATGGAGGCTTCTCCCGGACTGCTGGGGGCCCATCTCGCCTCGCATCGAAGCCATCCCGGCAAGGTTGCGCTCGGATACTTTCGCCTGCCGCGGGACAGGGGCGACGCCGACATCGTCGTCTCGCACGTCGACATCTGGTGGGGCGACCGCTTCACGTCGATGTGCAGGGAATCCCACCGTTTTTCCTTTGTGGATCTCTTCACGGGCAACGTTTCCCTCCCCCGGGACCTCTTTTTTCTCTCAGGGGGATTCGACGAACAATTCCACGGTCGGGCGGGAGAGGACTACGAGCTCGCGGTACGACTTCTGAAACAAGGGGCGATGTTCCGCTTCGTCCCGGAGGCTTCCTGCATCCATCACGACCGACCCACCCATCGCCGTGTGATCGAACGGGCATACGCCGAAGGGCGCGGACACGTGCTCATCGCCTCCAGGCATCCCGAGACATTCCCCGCGCTCCCGCTCCGCGAGGCGGCGGATGGAGGGCCCTGGGTCCGGATCGGTCCGGGGATTCGATTGCGGCCCTGGGTAATGTCCGTCCTATCGAAAGGGCTGTCGCTACCCCTCGAGGCGACCCGACGCCTCAAAATGCGTCGGATCATGCGGCCCATCCTTGGATTTCTCCGTTACTGCAGTTACTGGCGCGGAGTCTTGCACGAACTCGGCTCCCGCCAGGAACTGCAGAGATTCGCACAGGACATGCCCATGAAGCCGGTGGATGGCGCGGAGCGGGATCTGGACCTGGGGACGGACCTGGAATGCCTCGGAGCGATCCTTGAGGAGAATCCGGCGGGTGCCGCGAGGCTCTGGTACGGCGACAAGCCGATTGGCTATGTCGCTTCCTTGCCCGTTTCGGAGCCCCTGCGGACCGAACACGTCCGCCATGCCATTGTCCATTCACACGGAACCGAGTTCCTTTCGGCGCATTGCGACGGGGAAATCCGGAACCGGGAGGAGGGGGACTGAGAATCTTCATCGCCGAATACGATCTCGACCGGCCCGTTCGAGCCGTCTGGGGTCTCCAGGGGTATGCCCAGGGCATCATTCTCGTTCGGAAGGACGGTCAGCCGATCGACCTGCTGTGGCTGCCCCATGACCCTCGCCGGTTTGCGCTCACAGGCCGGGAGATCGAACGGAACGTCTACGACCGGCTGGGGATTTCACCGGCGATACGCGATTCTTCCGGGATCTCCGGTGAAGACCGGACGGATCCGCTTCCGGGGATCAGCGTGGTCGTCTGCACACGGGACCGGCCGCGATCCCTGCGCCGTTGCCTGGCATCCCTGACGCGGCTCGATCCGGGGGCAAACGAAGTCGTCGTGGTCGACAACGCGTCCCGCACGGAGGAAACGAGGGAAATCGTCTCGAGGACCCCTTTCCGGTACGTTCGCGAGGAGCGGCCGGGACTGAACTGGGCCCGAAACCGGGGGGCGGGCGAGGCAAGGTGCGACATCGTCGCTTACGTGGATGACGATGTCCGGGTGGATCCGGGCTGGATCCGGGGCATCGCCCGTGGTTTCCGTTCCCCGGATGTCGATGCCGTAACCGGACTCGTAATTCCCGCCGAGATGGAAACCCGGCCCCAGCACCTGTTCGAGATCTATGGCGGGATGGGCAAAGGAATGGAGGCGCGCCGTTTCCAGGGAGCTTCCATGTCTCACCGCGCGCTCATCCGTGCGCAGGACGTCGGCGTGGGGACGAACATGGCGTTTCGGCGCGAACTTTTCGAGAACCTCGGGTGGTTTGATACGGCCCTGGACGTAGGGACGCCCTCGTGCGGAGGGGGCGATCTCGACATGTTCCAGCGGGTGCTCGTCTCGGGAGGGACGCTGCGATACGAACCAAGCGCCATTGTCTGGCACTATCATCGCCGCGACTTCGAGAGCCTCCGCCGGCAGCTATATTGCAATGGGCGTTCCTACGGGGTTTACCTGATCAAGAACTGGAAGGACGGCCGCATCGGGAGAATCCCTCTCTCCTCGTTCGTTCTATTCCAGTGGCTGCCCTGGCTCGTCGGGCGCCTCGGGCTGGGAATGTTCCGGCGCCATCGCCTTCCCTTGCGGCTCCTGTGGGCGGAGTTCCGTGGCGCCATCGATTCGCCTTGGGCATATATGAAAACATATCAATACGACCGCAACGTCCGGAAAAACATCACCCCATGATGAGCCCGTCGATCATCATTCCCGCTTCGAATACGACCCGCATGAATACCCGAAGCTCCCCAGGCCCATTTCGGCCGTCAAGCCGGACGTTTCGTCCGGTGCGCCCCATCCCGTGCATCCTCAATTGCCGTTGAGCGGGTGTACTGAAGGGAAGCCGACGGAGCGCATCCGGTCGATGAAACGGGTCGGAATTGCGCTCCTCCTCTTCCTTCCTTCGTTGCTTTTTCCCGGGATTCCCTCCCCGGAAGCCGGCCAGTCCCCGGTGAGGCCGGGCAGGACCCTGGAATTCCTATACCGTGCACCCGAAGCCGGTGAAGTCTTCCTTGTCTGGGGGATTGAGGGCTGGCAGGCCGTGCCGGAGAAGGAACAACCGCCGGGGACCGCGGTACGGAACCGGGTGATGCACACACCCATGGTGCGCCGGGGAAGCAGTTTTCTTGCCAATGTACAGGTTGATCCCGGCGTTTCTGTCGAATACGGGTTTCTGGTCACAAAAACCAGCGATGGACTGGTGCTCGAGGTCCGGCCGGGCTGGGATGGCCGCGGGGAATTCCGGGTCGCGCCGGGTGAATCCCCGGGTCTCCTGGAAATCGGGTCCTCCCTGGAACTGTTCCCCCCCATCGACCTCGGGACGTTACTTTTCGGCCTGGCCTATCTCCTGTCGGCGGTCGGAGCCGCTTTCCTGGCCGATTTCCTTTCGCGCCGGGCGCACAACCGTTCGGACCGCTCCGTTCTGACGATGGCTTTGATCGTCATCGTCGTCATAGGCTTCGGGTTGCGCATCGCCGCGGCGGCTCATTGGAACCATATCCATCCGGACAGCCCCGCCCGGCTGATCGGAGATGAGCCCGGCTTCGACAGCATGGCCCGACAATTGCTGGACGGATACGGATTCACATGGCCGGGCCGCGTACCCCTCTATCCGGTCTGGCTTGCGGGGACCTACCTTGTCTCGGGCGGATCGTACCACGCGGTTCCATACTTCCAATCGCTTTGGGGCGTCGCGACGATCGTGCTCACCTTTTTCCTTGGGAAGCGGATGTTCGACACACGCGCCGGTCTGCTGGCCGCCATTTGGGCATCGGCCAGCTACGTCCTCGTCGAGCAACCGCTGCATCTGCTGAGCGAGGCCTTGTACACGCCGGTCCTGTTGCTGGCCATGCTCTCGCTGGCCAAAGCGTTCTCGGAACCGACCAGGAATCGTTTTTTTGCTGCCGGAGCCTTGATCGGAGTCTGCAATCTCGTCAGGCCGGCGTTGCTGCTCTTTCCCTTGTTCCTGGCCGTTCTCCTCCCTTTCGTGCAGGAGAGGAAAAAGATCGCCAGATACTGGCTCGGCCTCTGCGTCGCTTCCTTTTTGGTCGTGTTGCCGTGGATCCTGCACAACCACCAGAAGTACCGGGCGATCATCCCTCTGCAGACCAGCAACGCGATCCTGTGGCAAGGAAGTCCGGAATATTACCACCTGGTCCACGATCGGGGGTACACCTACCTGCGGATCTGGAAGGAGATATTGTATGGTCCCGGTTGGCAGCAACACGATCCGACGAGCGTCTCGGGAGACCGTTACTGGACCCGCAGAGCCCTGCGATCGATCCTTGCGGAGCCGCTGGTTTACTTGAGATTTTCCGGGCAAAAAATCTTCACATTTTGGCTCGGAGACCCAAGCGCCGATTGGGGCAACCGGCACATCTTCAGCTATATTGGATTGCGGCAGGTCGGCTTTTCCTCTCATGGAGCGGTTCAGATCATCTTTGCCCGGTTTCTTCCGATCGTCGCGTTGATTTCGCTGTTTTTCCTTAGATCGAAATGGTCGGGGATCCTGCCGCTCCTCGCCACGATGGGCTATTTCACGCTGCTCCATGCCATGACCCATGCGGAAGCGAGATTGAGCGAACCGCTGCAGCCGATACTGCTGATCCTGACCGGCGGAGCGACCATGACGGTGATCGATCAAGCGAGAGAGCGAAGGAAAGCGAAAAGATCTTTACCCGTATCTCCATCAGCGGGGAGGCTTCCGTGACCTCGCGATCGGAGATCCCGGTGGTTCATGGGCCAGATCCTGTTTAAGGTGGGGATTGCCGCCTGCCTTCTCCTTCTCCTTCGAACCGGGTCTCATAGCGCCGATCCGATGGAAATTTCAAGGGCAGAATCCGCGAAGAACACGGAGGCCATCCTCGAATCGTTGGGGGACAAGGATTCCAGGGTTCGCGAAGCCGCTGCGCAGGCTCTTGGGAGGATGGGGGATCGACGCGCGGTGGAACCTCTATTGAACGCCGTGGGAGACCCGCTGAACGGAGTGCGGGATGCGGCGGCCGCTGCGTTGAAAAACCTGAACGAACCGCTGGGGGAGCGGATATATGAGAGTCTGAAGGGCTCCAAAAAGGCATGGGAAGAGCTCGCAAGAAAAAACGACCCCAGGGCCGTCGCCCCGCTAGTGAAGGCGTTGGGGGCCTGGGACATGACCGTGCGCGCCAATGCGGCGTGGACCCTCCGGAAGCTCGGAGACCCGCGGACCGTCGAACCGTTGATCAAAGCCCTGGGAGACAGGTCGCCGATCGTCCGCGGCGCCGCGGCATCGGCCCTCTCCGAGGTCGGGGACCGGCGGGCTGTCGACCCCATGGTGAAATCGCTGGGCGATACCGATGAAACCGTACGGGAAGCGGCGGCGTGGACGCTGGGAAAACTGAAAGACCCGCGGGCCGTCGAACCCCTGATCCTGGCCCTTAAAGACTGGTTTTTCAAGGTTCGCGAGGCGGCGGCGTACACGTTGGGAGGATTGGGGGATCCCCGGGCCGTCTTACCCCTGATGGATGCCCTGGGAGACTCCCACGGAAAAGTCCGCGAGGCCGCGGTCTGGTCCTTGGGAAAGATCGGGGATTCCCAGGCCGTGGATCCCCTCCTGAAAACCTTGGGGGATGAGGACCCGAAGGTCCGCGAGGCCGCGGCGTGGACTCTGGGAAAGTTCATGGACCGCCGGGCCGTCGACCCTCTATTGAAAACCATGGGGGATGAGGACCCGAAGGTCCGCGAGGCCGCGTCCCGGGTTCTCGAGGAACTCGGAGAGCCGCTGGGGAGGTTGATTCATGGCGCTCTTTCGGGATCCCGGCAAGACCGGAACGAACTCGCCGGGAGAAAGGATCCGCGCAGCCTCTATCCCTTGATCCGGTCCCTTCGGAACCGCGACGGGCAGGCGCGCCGCGCCGCCGCCACGGTTCTTGGGGACATCCGGGATCCCCGCGCCGTCGACGGGCTGGTCGTCATGGCGGGCGGGTGGGGCCTTCGCGACCGCTGGGTCGCTACGGCTGCCCTGCTGGAAATCGATCAGAGGATTTTTCCCGACCTTCTGACCGCCGTCTTCCGGGTCATGGCCCGTCCGGCGAGCCTGGCGTATCTCCTCTGCATCGCGGCCATCCCGATCCTTGCCGTGTACGGCCCGGGGTGGACCCGTGGATGGCGGAGGAGACGCGTTTAAGGGCTCTCCTGCCGGTACCCTTCGATCATCGACGCCACGTTCGAATCATCGGGGATGTTCGCGTCCAGCGGGATCCATCGGTAAGAGAGCGGGCGCTTGCCCGCGGCGTCCCGGATCGCGTTGTCGTAGGCCTCCAGCGTCTTTTGGTACAAAGCCCGCCGACGCTCCTCCATCGAGGCCGTCTCCGCCAGCAATTGGCGTCGTCTCTCCTCGTACCGCTTCGCGGCACCCTCCTCGGCGAACCCCGCGCGGGTGAGGAGTCCGGCTCCGCTCCCGACGGTCACTTCCAGGAGGTGGGTTCCCTTGTCCCCGGACTGGAGGATCGCGGAACCGGCCGAGAACACGGGGGCCGCGACGGAACGGGACGGAGGGGAGAGGAGGATGACTGGGACGGGGGAGGAACGGGCCACGGCCAGGTTTTCCCCGGGGGAGAGCCGGGTGAGGACGACGACGAGATCGGCAGATGCCGCTACTTTTTCTTGCAGGAAGCCGGAGAGCGCGGATCTCGCGGGGAGGATCTTCCAGCCGAGGTCCGACAGCGTGTCGCGGGGGATGGAGCCTTCCCCGAGCACCCCCACGACGATCACCCGCGTCCCGCCGCGCGCGATCGAACGGTAAGCGGGAAACACGGCCTTCTCTCCGCCTGCGGAAACGAGGTTGAGGGAGGTGAAGGGGACGCCCGATCCTTCCTTCCCTTTGAGGAAGGAGAGGCCCGCGGCGAAGTCGGCGCCGCCGGGCAATACGGCGTCGTACCCGATCCTGCGATAGGCGCGCAGTATGAGCGCGGCTTTCCTCCGGGCCGCGGCCGCCTCCGCTTCCGACGGCATTTTCCCCCTTTCCTTGAAGAGGAAATCCCCCGAATCCAGCAGCAGGAGCGGGGGACCGTCCTTCCGGGTTCTCTCGACCGCCGTCGCCCGCCTGGCAAGACCGCCAAGCTTCTCGGCGCTTCAACCGCAGGGGAAGATCTCCCCCTGCCCGTCGGCGGTATGGAGAATCCGCAGTGTGGCCGGCGAATCCATCGCGGCGAGGGACTCCGCGGACGATTGGACGAGGACGGCCAGCAAGAGCGGAATCAGGAGTGAGGTCCGCTTCAAGACATTCCCGCCATCGCGTTTTCCTTGCTTGTCATGTAAGCGGAGTATAGCATGATGACGGCATACAGCCTCAGGGTCGCGCCACCCTGCGAAAATGCGATTATGTCATGCGAGCCATTTTTAAATACGAAATTGTGATATGAGCGGCCTTGGGCGAAGCGGAAATTACTTTCCTATGTTTTTCTCCGCTCACGGGAAGGATATGGAATATTTTTCACAGTATTCCCCCCTCCAATCTCCCGATGCCATCGGCATTATCAAGGAAAACATCCTGAATTCAAGTGGATAAGGTGCCATGATTCCTCGGATCACGATTTCATCATAGTGGCACGGAACATGAAAGCGATAGGAAGCGAATTATGTGGCACGGGAGATGAAGGAGGAACGTTAGGAAAAGGAGGTGATTGACAGGGAAAGGAAACTACGTTGTTTCGGAGTGCGTGAACAACGTGTCGGGACTTTGGGGTTAAAGATTCCCAGGCATTCAACCGAAGAGGCCCTTAAGGGGTCGATACCAGGGGGGGCAACCCCCTCCCAACAAAGGAGGAGGAAAGAGATGTTGAAGAAACTGATGGCAAAGATGCAGAATGAGGAAGGGCAGGGCCTGGTCGAGTATGCGTTGATTATCGTGCTGGTTTCCATTGCGTGCATGGGTTTATTGTCGCTTATGGGAGTACAAGTCGGCGCCGTATTCACGCAGATCACGGCCAGCCTGTAAGCGGCGTTGTAGGAAACGAAGAACGGGAGAAAATCCCGTGTGTTCACCCGGAAGAGGTGCGATCATGAATACGGGGATCCTCGGGAGACTCCAGGAGGAAGAAGGGCAGGGCCTGGTGGAGTACGCGTTGATCCTGGTCCTGATCGCGGCAGTCGTGGTGGCCGGACTGACGGCGTTCGGGGGAGGCGTGGCGAGCGCCTATCAGACGATCGTCGCTGCTTTTTAACCGGGGACCGTACCTTGGATAACGGGGTCAGCGGGGCCTCCCGATCATCGCGTGTGAGGTTGGCGCGATCACATCGGGAGGCCCCTGAAGTTTCTTTCAAAATGAGGCGATAAGAAAATCATGAAAGTAAAGCGGATTCAAAAAACACCGGTTAACGTAAAGGGACAGAGCCTGGTCGAGTTCGCCCTCGTCGTTCCGCTTCTGTTGGTCCTCGTATTCGGCATTGCCGAGTTCGGCAGGGCGTGGATGACCCGGAATATCCTCGTCGGCGCCGTGCGGGAGGCGGCTCGTATCGCGGCCGTACCGGATAATGTGGGGGGATGGAACGGTTCGGCGGCGACTGCCCGTGGCAATCAGATTCTTGCATCTGCGGGAATCCCTACGACGGTCGACGTGCAGAACGCGGGGTCACCGTTCGGGGACGTGACCGCAACAGTCAACTACAATTTTCCCGTGGTAGTCGTCGGGTTCATCCCGGGCCTGGGCAGTTCCACGATACTGCTCTCCAGCACGACGACGATGCGCAGGGAATATTAAGAACAAGGGGAGAAACCATCGGATGAACCGCAATCGAATCATGGTGGTCGTCGGGATCGCCTTGCTGCTGGCCGTTCTCGCCAGCTTGGGGGCGTACAAGTTTCTCTCCGGGCAAAGCCGGGTGGCGGAGCAGGCCCGGCTCCAGACCGTGGGGATCGTCGTCGCGGTGGTCGAAATCCCCCTCGGCTCGACGATCAACCCGAACCAGGTGGCGGTCTCTGCCTGGCCCAAGGACAACTATCCCAAGGACGCCCTCGCCGATCCGAAAATCGCGGTCGGGCGGGTCGCCCTGCGGGACTTCTTCCGCGGAGAGCCTGTCGTCGAATCGAAGCTGGTGCCTCTGAACAAATCCGCCGGTCTCCTCTCCCTCAAGATCCCTGCGGGGATGCGGGCGTTCTCCGTCAAGGTGAACGAGGTCGTAGGGGTGGGAGGTTTCATCGTTCCGGAAAGTCGGGTCGACGTCGTCGTCACGACGTCCCCTTCCGGCAAAGCACAGCAGGAAAAGGTCTCCAAGATCGTTCTCGAGGATGCCCGGGTCCTCGCGGCGGGCCAGGTGATCGAGCAGAAGGAGAACAAGCCGGTCACCGTGAACACGGTGACCCTGGCCTTGCTCCCGGAAGAGGCCGAGAAACTCGCCCTGGCGAGCAACGACGGGATCATCCAGCTCGTCATGCGGAACTTCGCCGACAACGCGCTGGTGACGACCGGTGGGGTCGACAAGGGGCGCCTCCTCTCGTCTTTCCGGAACGCGCCCATCGCGACGGCATCCGCCCCGGCCAAACCCCGGCGCGTCTCCAGGAAGGCGTCTTCGCCCGCCGCCGCTCCCGCACCGAAAAAGGCGTATACCGTGGAAGTCATCAAGGGGAACAAGCGCACGGAAGAGACGGTCGATTAAACGGCGAGGCACGATTTTCCCGAAGGGGGTGTGAGGGTGGGTAGAAGAGCATGTCTTTTCACCGCGGTTTGCGCGCTCTGCCTCGGACTCCTGGGCGTTGTTTCCGCACACGCCCTGACGGAGCAGGAAACGGCGATTCCTTCCGCGAAGTCGATCTCCGTGTACGCCAACCAGTCGGTCCTCCTGGACAGCTCCGTCGACATCAAGCGCGTCTCCATCGCAAGGCCGGAAACCGCGGACGTCATGGTCGTCTCCCCCCGGCAGATGGTGGTCATCGGCAAGAGCGCGGGGACGACCACGCTCGTCTACTGGAGCCGGGACGATGTCGCGACAACCGTCGAGGTGGTCGTAAGGATCAACCTGGATCTGGTGAAGGAGGATCTTCGGAAGATCGCACCCGATCAGGCGTTCGAGGTCACCGCGGCCGGAGACACGCTGATCCTTACGGGAACGGTGCCGGACAACGTGGTTCAGACCCGCCTGGTGGAGGGCGCGCGGCCCTACGGCAAGGGGGTGGTGAACCTCCTCAAGGTGCAGAAGCTCGAGCAGGTCCTGCTCCAGATCCGGGTGTCGGAGGTCGACCGGAGCATGGCGAAGGAGCTCGGATTCAACTTCCTGTTCGAGGGGAACACGCTCCGCGGCTCCGTTAACCCACCCGGCTCTTTCTCACCTTTCTTCGGGAACCTCCGGGATCAGCAAATCGGAGACATCGGGCCGAATACCTCCTGGAGCGATGCGATGAACCTGTTCGTCGCCAAGCCGGGATCGTTCCCCGATTTCGGCGTATTCCTGCGGGCGCTCCACGACAAGGGCGGGCTGAAGACCCTGGCGGAACCCAATCTCGTCGTCGCCAACGGCGCAGAGGGGAAATTTCTGGTGGGAGGTGAATTTCCTGTCGTGTTCAATACCTCGGCCGGAGGGACGTCCGCTTTCTCCATCGTTTACAAGGAGTTCGGGGTTAAGCTGGGATTCCAGCCGAAGATCTCCCCGAACGGCGAGATCTTCCTTCTTGTGTCCCAGGAGGTCAGCGAGCTCGATTTCGCCAACGCCGTTATCCTGTCGGGGTTTCGGATCCCCGCACTGAAGAGCCGCAAGGCGGAGTCCGGGCTCCAGCTTGGGGACGGCCAGACCTTCGTTCTTGCAGGGCTCATCGACAACAAAGTACAGAAGCAGGTCACCAAGCTGCCCATTCTCGGCGACATCCCGATCCTGGGAGCACTGTTCCGGAGCACGCGCTTCAGCAACAACGAAACCGAACTGATGGTGATGGTGACGCCGAAGATCGTCCGCCCGCTGAACAAGGAGGAGATCCCGGCGCTCCCCTCGGAGACGATGAATCCCGAGGAGACGAATCCGGACATGATCTGGTAGGCCAGTCCTGGGGACCGGCAGGAGGAGGGATCCGGCGATGAAAAAGCGCAACGGGGGGCAGGTACTGGTATTAGTTGCTCTGGCCATTTTTGCCCTCTTGGGCTTGGCGGCTCTCGGGATCGACGTAGGGTACATGTATTCCGTTCGTCACGAACTCCAGCGGAGCGCGGACGCGGGCGCGCTTGCGGGCGCCTCCGCGTTCACGACGGGGGACTGGAACGACTCGAGCATACGGAGCATCGCCGATGCCCGCGCGAGGGATTACGCGTCGCGTGACGTGGTGGTGCAGACGCACCTCGATTCTGCGGGCGATGTGGCCGTCTCCTTTCCCTCGCTGGACCGGATCCAGGTGGTCACTTCACGGAACGCGAACCTTTTCTTCGCCCGCGTCCTGGGGATGCAGAACCAGCTGATCACGGCGCGGGCCGTGGCGGAGGCCAGGGTGGCCGGCCCTCCGACGAACGTGAACTGCATCAAGCCGTGGGCGATACCGTATCCCTGGGCGGACACCATGGGTGTGGATAAGCAAGGAAACCCTTCCGGACCCGATGGATTGTACAACCCCGGTGAACAGGTTTACACGGATTGCCAGGGCGGGACGGGTCTTTGCGTCGGGACGAGGATCACCCTCAAGATCGGGTCCCCCAGCGCCGACAATACCGCGCCCTCCGGGCAACAGGCGTCGGGACATTTCTTCATCATGCAGGGAAACGTAGGCGGCACGACTTTTCAAGGCGCCAACGAATACAGGAACTACATCGTGAACGGCTGCTTCCCGATCGACATGACCCTTCCCGTCGACCTGATGCCCGGCAACAAGATGGGGCCGACCGTGGATGCCGTGGAAGAATTGATCGCGATGGACCCGGGGTCCGCCTGGGTGGGCTCGGACGGCGCTCCATCCAGTTCGGATTACCCGTTTAACACCGCCGGCGACTGGATGAAGTCCCCCCGGGTCGTCAGGGTCGTGATCTACGACCCGAGCGTTCCCATCGAGGGAGGGGGGAGCGGCGGAACACAAGGCACGGGGGCTTCCGTCCCGGTCGGGTACTCCCTCGCGGGGTTCTGGATCGAAAGCGTCGGCAGGCAGGGAAACGATGGTTCGGTGATCGGACGATACATTCCCGGCGCCGCCTTCGGCGGGTCCTCCCCCGGGGGCGGCGGCCCCCTCACGGGGACGGAAGTGAAAGTCATCTCATTGGTGGAATAGGAGAGGAATGAGCCGCATCAGTTGCCTGATCGTCGAGACGGACCAGGAGGCGATCCGACAGATCGACCTCCTGGGCAAGAGAATCGGCGCCATCGAAGTGCGATGGAAGACGCACTCCGTACAGACCGGCTTCGACATAATCCGGAAGCACCTCCCCGAAATGGTGATCGTCGGGCTGGGTCAAACACCCGATCTCATGATCGAGTCGATTTCCATGATGGCGAAGGATTTCCCGTTCCTGTATCTCGTCGCCCTCTCCGACCGGACCGACTCCGATCTCATCCTGCGGACCATCCGTGCCGGTGCCCACGATTTTCTCTGCAAGCCGGTCAAGGAGATCGACCTCCGGGCGGCGGCGGAGAAGGCGTCCAAGCTGAAGGCCACCCGGAAAGAGACCGGAGGACGCGGGGGGAAGATCCTCTCCGTCTTCAGCAACAAGGGGGGGAACGGGACAACGACGATCGCCGTGAACCTCGCGGACGCCCTGGTCCGCCTTTCGGGGAAAAAGGTCGCCGTGGTCGACCTCGTGCTCTCGCACGGCGACGTCACGATGTTCTTCAACGTGAACTCGTCCTATTCCATTCTGGACCTGGCGAAGAACGCGGAAAAGGCCGACTACGACTTTCTGCACACGCTCCTCGTCCGGCACGCAAGCGGAGTCTATATTCTGGCGGAACCTCCCCTGATCGAGGATGCGGAGCAGATCTCGCCGGACCAGGTGCGGGACGTTCTCTCGACGCTGCGGTCGATGTTCGACTACATCATCATCGACACGCCGCACCAGTTCGACGAGCGGACGCTGACGGCGCTCGAGATGTCCGACATCGTCCTGCTCGTGTCCCTGTTGAACCTCCCTTCCCTGAAGAATACCCAGAGGTGCCTGGAGCTCTTCGGGCGGATCGGGCTGCGCGACGAGCGGGTTCGGCTTCTCCTCAGCCGCTACCTTCCGAACGACGAGATCCCGAAGGAGAGCATCGAGGGGATCATGAATACCCCGGTCTTCTTTTCCGTTCCCAACGACTACCCGACCGTGATCTCCTCCATCAACCGCGGCAAGCTCCTATCGGAAGTCGCGCCGGACAAGGAGGTCACGAAGAGCTTCGACCGGATGGCGGAGCTGCTGGAAGGAGCGGGGCCCCAAAAAGCGGTCCCCGAGCGGAAAAAGGGGATCATGGAAAGCATTTTCCGACGGAAGGGCGTGTGAGATGACGATTAGCGAATGGATGGCTTCGAAGAAAAACGGCGCGGTTGCCGCCACGGCGTTCGGAGACCCTGCGCAGCGTCGGACCGTCGCGGCGGCGGAGATGAACGCCTACCAGGAGCTCAAAAGCAGCATCCACCGAAAGCTCATCGATCGGCTGGACCTCTCCTCTGTCGCCGAGATCTCCCCGGAGCAACTCTCGGGGATCATCAAGACCGTAGTGGAAGGTCTCATCACCGCCGAGGGGATTCCTCTCACCCGGGCAGAGCGGGAGCGGCTGGTCCTCGAGATCCAGCACGAGACCCTTGGGCTTGGGCCCCTGGAGCCGCTGCTCCAGGATCCCGAGATCTCCGACATCATGGTCAACGGCGCGGGGAATGTTTACATCGAGAAGCACGGGAAGCTGCACAAGACCGAGGTGACCTTCAAGGACGACGACCACCTGATGACGATCATCGAACGGATCGTCTCCAAGGTGGGGCGACGGGTGGACGAGTCGACCCCCCTGGTCGACGCCCGGCTGCCCGACGGCTCCCGCGTGAACGTCATCATTCCCCCGCTGGCGCTGGATGGGCCTTCGCTCTCCATCCGGCGCTTCGGGATCGACCCGATGAGAATGGAGAACCTGATCGCCAACCGGTCGCTGACGGAGGAGATGGCGAAGGTGTTCGACGCGATGGTGCGGGCGCGGCTCAACATCCTGGTGTCGGGCGGCACGGGCGCCGGCAAGACCACCTTGCTCAACATCCTGTCCTCCTCCGTCCCCAACGACGAACGGATCGTGACGATCGAGGATTCCGCCGAGCTCATCCTCCAGCAGGAGCACGTGGTGCGCCTCGAAACCCGGCCCCCCAACATCGAGGGAAGGGGAACCGTAACCCAGCGGGACCTGGTGCGCAACGCCCTCCGGATGCGCCCCGACCGGATCATCCTGGGCGAGGTGCGCGGGGGCGAGGCGCTGGACATGCTCCAGGCGATGAATACCGGCCACGACGGCTCCATCTCCACCGTCCACGCGAATTCGCCGCGGGACGCCCTCTCCCGCCTCGAAACCATGGTCCTGATGGCGGGATTCGAGCTTCCCGCCAAGGCGATCCGGGAGCAGGTCAGCGCCGCGCTGAACGTCATCATCCAGGTGGCGCGCCTGAGCGACGGGACCCGGAAGATCGTCAAGGTCTCCGAGGTGACCGGCATGGAGGGGGAGGTGGTAGTGATGCAGGACATCTTCGCCTTCGAAAAGCAGGGCCTCGATCCTGAGGGGAAAGTCATCGGCCAGTTCCGGGCAAGCGGCGTCCGGCCGAAGTTCCTCGAAATGATCCACATGGCGGGGATCCACCTCCCGGCCGAGATCTTCGCGAGCCAAATAGTGAGCGGAGGGCGGAGATGATCTGGATTCCCATTGCAGTCTTCGCGCTGATTCTCCTGGCGGTCGTCGGGGGGTACTTTCTCCTGTGGGCCGGGAGAGCCGAGAAAGCGGAGGTCAAGAGAAGGATCTCGCTGCTCGAACTCCGAAATCTGCGGGATGCGGACGTTCCGGAATTCCTGAAGGACGAGGTGCTGAGCGAAGTTCCACTGCTGAACAGGCTTCTGTCGAGAGTGGATGTCGCCGCCAGGATCGACCGACGGTTGCGGCAGGCGGACTTGGAGATACCGGTCGGCACGTTCCTCCTCCTCTCCCTGGTCCTCTTCTCCCTGGGCATCGTTGCCGGCTGGATCTTGCACTGGCCGAGCATCCTGTCGATCGCTGTCGGAATCGCGCTTCTCTCCGTTCCCCACCTCGTCGTCGACATCAAGCGGCGACGTCGGTTAAAGCGTTTCATGAATCACTTCCCGGAAGCGCTGGAAATGTTCGCCCGCTCCCTGCGCGCCGGCCACTCGTTCACAGGCGCGATCCAGCTCGTCTCCCAGGAGATGCCCGATCCGATCGGCCCCGAGTTCGCGAAGGTGTTCGAGGAGCAGAATCTGGGGATCCCTCTTCGGCAGGCCCTCATCGGGATGACGGACCGGGTCGACATTCTCGATGTCAAGTTCTTCGTCACGGCGATCCTGATCCAGCGGGAAACGGGGGGAAACCTCGCCGAGATCATCGACAAGATCGCCTATGTGATCCGGGAACGGTTCCGTATCCAGGGACAGCTCAAGATCTTCACCGCCCAGGCGCGAATGAGCGGAATTATCCTTTCGCTCCTTCCGATCGGAGTAGCCATACTCATCGGGATCATCAACCAGGAGTACCTGAAACCGCTCTGGTTCGAGCGGACGGGAAGGATCATGGTCGCCGTCGCCGTTACATTGCAGATTTTCGGGATGCTGGCCATCCGCAAGATCATCCGGATAAAGATCTGAGACGGAGGGGTCCTTGATAATCTTCCTGTCGGTTTCGATCTTCCTGGCAATGGCAGTCGGAACGTTCGGGTTGTACCTTTGGCTGGAATCCCGGAAGGAGTCGCTGCCGCAGCGGTTCAAGGAGATCGTGGGGGAGGAGGCAGGGGCTCCCCGCGGCAGGATGGTGGCATCCGCCGGAGAGTGGCTCGGGAAGTTCCGGAAGCGGTTCGCCGCGAAAGCGGCCACGGAAATCGAGCTTGCGGAAATGCTTTCGGGGAAGGAACTTGCAGGCGGACGCCTCCTCCTGAACCAGGCGGGGATCCGGGGCGCGGGAGCGTACCGGATTTACCTTGTGGTTCGCTGGGCGTTGCCGGTCGTTTTGGTGGTCCTGGCCGTGGCCTACGGGATGTCCTCCGGGGTTACGAACAAGGCGATCTTCTTCTTGGTCCTTGTGGCGGGAATCGCCGGGTTCCTCCTCCCGGATTTCCTGCTTCGATGGAAGATCCGCAAGCGCCAGGAGGAGGTCACGGACGCCCTGCCTGACGGGCTGGACCTGCTGGTCGTCTGCGTCGAAGCGGGCCTCGGACTGAATGCCGCATTCATAAAGATCACGGAGGAATTCAAGCTTTCCAGTCCCGCGCTGAGCGAAGAGTTCGACATCGTCAACCGGGAAATGGTGGCGGGGAAACCCCGGCAGGAAGCGTTACGGGCTCTTACGGAAAGAACAGGGGTAGAGGACGTCAAGTCCCTCGTTGCGATGCTGATCCAGACGGAGAAGCTCGGGACGAGCCTCGCGCAGTCCCTCCGGGTCCATTCCGATTCCCTGCGGATGCGGCGGCGGCAGAAGGCCGAAGAGACCGCGGCGAAGACCACGATCAAGCTCGTATTCCCGCTGGTGTTCCTGATGTTCCCGGCGTTGTTCATCGTCATTCTCGGGCCGGGCGTCATCCAGATCATAAATACATTGCTTCCCACCGTAGCAAAATGATTGTAACCACCCATGGGGGCGGAACATGAAAATTGGGAATGTACTTCCCTGGTTGGTGATATTTTGCTTGGTTCTCGGAATATATCTCTACATCAGGTCCCGACGGAGAGGGAAAAAGTAGCGCGTGGAGAGTGTCCGCACCGATCCATTGACGATCCGGAATATCACCCGGGGGTGTGTTATCGGTGAATCGGTCCGGGTTGCGGACCGATTCCTCCCCCGGATGAAGGGGCTCCTCCGGCTGGACGGCCTCAAGCAGGGAGAAGGGCTCTGGATTCACCCATGCAACAGCATCCACTCGTTCTGGATGCGCTTCGACTTCGACGCTCTCTTTCTCGGTTCGGACCGGAAGGTGCTGGGAATGTACCGGAGTTTCCGCAGGAACAGAATTTCCAGGGTCTTCTGGAATGCCCGGGGGGTCCTCGAGCTGCCGGCGGGCACCATCGAGAGAACGGGGACCGAGGTTGGGGATGAAATCCGATTCGAATAATGAACCGACCTTCCCCCATATAATCGCCGGGCGTTCCCTCAGATACTTCCCCGTCTTCGCGATCTTCCTGACGATCATCGCTTCCCCTTTCCCGGTGCGTGCCGGCGTATCCGTCCCGGATATGGCCCGGCTCGAGGCGTCCGACGCGGTGACGATCGACGGCACCCGCTCCCTTTTCAGGGAGTACCTGTCGCTCGGGCTCCTTCCCGAGGCGGCATCGCTTCTTGAGCGGAGGGTCCGCCTGGGCGTGTTCCCCGCGGAGGAGGCGGCGCCGCTCTTCGATGAAGTCGTGGGCGTCCAGGGGCGTTACGGCGATCCGGAGCGTCTCGTCGCGGTCTCCGAGGCTGCCATCCGGAGCGGCATCCGGACACCCATGATCCTGTATTCCTACGGCACGGGGCTGCGCGGGATCCGGGGACGGCTCGGGGACGCTTCCGCGATCCTCGCCCAGGTCGGAACGGAGGAACCGTACCGGCTTCTCGCCCTGTACTCCCTCGGCCAGATCGCCGCGGAGAGGGGAGAACTCTCGACGGCGCTGGACCTCTTCCGCAGGGTGGAGGAAGGGGACGGAGGGCTGGATGCGGGCGGCTTCCTGGCGGCGAGGGCGGCGAGATCGCGGGCGCAGGTGCTGCTTTCGGCCGGACGCGGCCCCGAGGCGGCGCCACTGTTCGAGGCCCTGATCCGCAGGGAGAAGAATCCGCTGGACCGGATCGGCCTGGCCGCCGCCGGGGACAATTCCGCGCATGCCCTCGAGCATCTGCCGGCCGAGATGATCGCCGGGCTCCCCCTCGAGGACCGGGTCCGGTTCCTTCTCCTCCTCGGCGGGGCCGCGAGAAACGGCGGGCGCGACGAGATCGCCGTCGACCGCCTGACCCGGGCGGGAAAAGAATTGGATGATGCCTTGTCGATTCCGTCGCCCCCTTCCTCCGAACCGCCGGTGCGTTCCGAAACCGTTGAGTCCCTCCGGATGCAGATGGAAAACCTGCGGTCGCTCCGTGAGCAACTCTCCTATCGGGACCTGAAACCGGAGGAGGCGACGCGTTCCGCGGTGGTCGAGCTTCTGGTCGGCCTGCTCTTCGCGGACCGGACGGTCGCACTCGTGGCGTCGGAGACGCCATCCTCCGCGGAGGTCCGCTTCCTCGATTCCGGCCAGATCGCGGAGATCGTCCGGAGGATCGAGGAGGTGTCGCTGGGCGGCATCGAGGTCGATCGCCTGGTGGAGCGGATGGCCGCCACGCTCGATACCCTCCAGAACCTGGGCCACCCGATCCAGCGCTACCGCCGCCTCACCCGCCTGGAAAGGAGCCAGAAGGAGATCCACATTCTGCGGGTCCGGATCCGGGAGCGCAGGGAATCGACCGTGGCCACCATCGAGGCCGGCAGGGACGGGGACGCCTCCCGGCTGTTGAAGGACGTGGGGCTCTTCCTGAAGGAACTGGACGAGATCCGGTCCATCACCGCCGAAACGCAGGCTTTCACGAAGCAGTATTTCGATATCCTGCGGCGGAAGAAGGAGGATGCGGAGGGAGAGGAGGATCCCCTCCGCCGTGTGATGCGGGAAACGATCGCATACGCCGACGGTCGCGTGACCGCGCTCCTTCCGGTCGTTCGAACCCTGGACGATCGGGGGCGGGCAACCACCTGGGAACGAAGGAAGCCGGAGTTGCTCTCCCTGCGCGCGGTGGTCGACCGACAACTGGCGGACGCCCTCGTCGGCCAGGCACGTCGGCTGCGAGCGGAGCCGGGAGAACCGGCCCACGGGGAATCTTTCGCCGTCCTCGGACGCGCGGTTTCCCTCCTGACCGGCGATCGTCTCTCGCCCGGGGATGCGGCCGACGTCGCCGTCGGGATCGGCTCCGTTCTTTCCGAGGGAAGAGGCCGGTGGGAGCCGTTCCCGGGCGCGGGAGCCGACGAGAAGGAGAAGGAGCTGATCGGGCGCATTCTCCCTCTGCTCCCGCGGGAGGGGCCCTCCGGGTCGAGACGGGAGGAGAGCCTTTACCTGCACGCTGCTTTGCGATTGGCCGTAAACGACCCGGGCGCCGGCTCCGCCGCCCGGGAGTATCTCGAAAAGTACCCCGCCACGGCACTGTCGGCAGGGATCGGCGTCCGCCTCGGGCACGAGGCGCTCCTGGCCGGGGACACCACGGCGGCGGCATCCCGGTATCGCGCGGCGGCGGATTCGGGAAACCCGGAGGCGTCTTTCGTCGCGAGGTACATGCTGGCTTTTATCCGGTTCCAGTCCGGGGACGCCGACGGCGCGATCCGGGATTTGTCCCACCCCCTCTCCGATCCCTCGTTCCCCTGCTTTGATCCGTCGTCCTTCGAAACGGCGGTTGTTTCCCTATCGGTCCGTGCGTGGAGGGAGTCGCCCCTGGAAAGGCTCGACGCGTACCCCCCCGTGAAAGCCGGGACGTGCGGCGGGAAAACACTCCTCTCGGCCCTATGGGAGGCAGAGGAGAAACGAGGCGAGGCGTCGCGGGCGGCGGAGGTTCGGGACGTCGCGGCCCGGCGGTTCCCGTCGGAGGCAAACGCGGCGGCCCTCGAAATGGAGACGGTGGAGTCGCTCCTGCGGGCCGGACGGGAAGGGGAGGCGTTCGAACGCGCCCTGACCCTGCGCGGGAAGTACGGCCCGGGTTCGGCCTGGGCGCAGTCGCAGCCGGCCCCGGTCGGGGAAAAGGCAGCGGAGGAGCTGTCGGGAATGATCAAGGCCCTCGCCGGAAAAAAATTCGACGAGGGGATCCGCACGGGGGAAAGATCGGCGCTATCTTCATCCGCCGAGTTGATGGGGGAATATTTTCAGATGAAACGGGATGACCCGTCGGGCAAGGACGGGGAACTTCGCCTGAAGTGGGCCATCGCCCTCCTCGGATCGGGGGACCGGGAAGGAGGTGTCCTCCTCCTCGAGGAACTGGTGGGAGAGCAGCGGGCGGACGCCACAGGCGAGCGGGCGGCCGTCCTCTATGCCGAGACGATGATCGCCGGGTACGAAAGGAAGGAGACCCCCGCGGAGGACGCGGAAGACGCCGCCCTGCTCCTCATCGAAAATCATCCCCTGGAAAAGTCGGTCTCCCTTGCCCTTCGGGCGTCGAACGCGTTCCTGCTGGCCCGGGAATACGGTCGCGCCCGGAGCACCGCGGAGGAGGTCGAACGGAGCCGGTCCGCCACTCCCGCTCAGGCCGCGCAGGCGCGCCTGATCCAGGCGGAGGCGGCGGTCTTCGAGGGGGGGGCCGTTGCCGCCAGGGAGAAGGCGGGTCTCGCCCTCGCCGACACGGGAGGCGCGGGCGAGGCCGGCGCCCGTGCGAAGGACCTGTATCTTCTCTCCTCCCTGAAGGAGGCCGAAGGGAAGGAGGCCGCGGGCGATCCGCTGGGCGCCGCGGCCGTGCTCGAAGAGATTTCCGTCCGGTTCACCGGGGCGCCGGAGGTTCCGATCTACCTCCTCCGGGCGATGCGGCTGTATCGGCAGGGCATGGATGAGGAAGGGGTCATCCGTGCCGGCCTCCGTTTCCGGAAAGACTTTCCCCGAAGGGAGGAAGCCGTGGAAGTGGCGGGCGTGGTCGGCCCCCTCCTGGAGGAGAAGAAGGAGTTCGCCAGGGCCGGGGAACTCTACGAGGCCGTTGCGGAGAGCTTTCCGAAGGGCGAGGCCGCGCCGCGGTTCCTCTTCCACGCCGCCCGCCTCGCGGAAGAGCACGGTCCGTCCGAGGCGGCGGAAAGGCGATTCACCTTCTACCGTGCGAGGTATGCGGAACCACGCTGGAAGTGGGCGTACGCCACCCTGTCCCTGGGGCTCGCCGGCCGGCAGCGGGGGGAGACGAAGTCGTCGATCCGCCTGATGGAGGAAGGGCTGCGGAAAGCGGACGCCGGCGTGGAAGCGGAGGCGCCCGAGGAGTTCGCGGAATTGACGGGAAAGGCCCGCATCGCGATCGGAGAGAACTGGGCAGGGCAGTTCCGCACGGCGCGCCTCCTGGTTCCTCTCGAAAAGAGTCTCGCCGTCAAGGACCGGTTCTTCCGGCGGGCTCTAGGCGCCTTCGAAAAGGCGGAGAGCGAAGCCCCTCTCGAGGTCGCGCTTCAGGCAACCCTGCTATCGGGCGATCTCCTCGTGGAGTACGGGAAGGCGATCCTGGCCTCCCAGCGGCCGAAAGGCCTCAAGGGGGGCGACCGTGAAGAGTACGAAGGAGCGTTGCGGGATCGGGCGAGATCGTTCTACGAACGGTCCCTCGATCGCTACGTCGGCGCGCTGGACCGGCTCGAGGACGAGGAGGGGCCCGCGGACCTCGCGGATCCGATCCGGGAGCGGCTGGAAGCCGCGCTGACGCTCCTGGAGGAGACGACGACAGCGACGGAAGGGAAGGGTCCATGAGGCGTGCAGCCGCGTTCCTCGCGCTCTGTATTCTCGCCGCCGCCCCTGCCTTTGCGGCGGAGAAGCCGGCCCCGGGCCGCGGGTCGCATTCCCTCCGGATGGAGGAACTGGAGGTGCGGGGCCTGCGGGAGAAACCCGACGTTCTTTATCTCCCCGTTCACCGGGGGATCACGATTCCATCCCGCGTCCGTTATGATCTGTTCCTGGAAGACTTGATGCGCCCGGTTTTCCCCCGGGAGGTTCAGTCGGAAGCTTCACGGGCCGACGGAATCCCAAGAGAAGGAGCGTCCATTGACTGAAGAGACCCGCAAGATCCGCGTTTCGGTCGTTCCCAGGCAGCCGAAGACCGTCGAGGAGACCGGGCTCTCCCTCGGGTTTCTCGTGGAGCTTGCCTGCAAGACCCTCTACTTCGGCGGGGTGATGTCGCTGTCGTCCATCTCCGAGCAACTTGCGCTTCCCGTCAGCGTGGCGAACGACGTGGTGGAATTCCTGAAAAAGGAGCGGCTGGCCGAGGTGAAGAAGGGCGGGGACATCCGCGCCGCATATACTTACGCTCTCACCGACCTCGGACGGGAGAGGGCCAGGGAGTACCTTCATCTCTCCGGGTACTTCGGCGCGGCCCCCGTCACGCTCGAACAATACACGGAGGTGGCGAGGAAACAGACGATCCGGAAAATGTCGGTCAACCGCGAGTCGATGCGGCGCGCCTTCGAGGGGGTGATCCTGACCCCCGGGCTGCTGGAACGCCTGGGGCCCGCGGTCAACTCCGGGCGCTCCATCTTCCTCTACGGCCCCTCGGGGAACGGCAAGACGTTCATCGCCGAGCGGCTGGCGAAGGTCCTGAGCGGCAACGTCTTCATACCGCATGCCCTCTGCGTGGACAACCAGGTCATCCGCGTATTCGACCCGGTGAACCACACCCGCGTCGATCTCGGAGAGCCGATGGACCCGGCCCGGGCCGTCCTCACCGAGCGGGCGGAGTTCGATCGCCGCTGGGTCCTGTGCGAACGCCCGGTGATCGTCTCCGGCGGGGAGCTGACGCTGGCGATGCTCGACCTGAGCTTCGACGCGATCGCCAAGTTCTACGAGGCCCCGCTCCAGGTGAAGGCCAACGGGGGAGTCTTCCTGATCGACGACCTCGGGCGGCAGCTGGTCCGCCCCTTCGACCTGCTCAACCGGTGGATCGTCCCCCTGGAGAAGGCGCGGGACTACCTGACGCTCCAGAACGGGAAGAAGTTCGAGATCCCTTTCGACCAGATCATCCTCTTTTCCACGAATATCGCGCCCAGGGAACTGGCCGACGAGGCGTTCCTGCGGCGGATCGGGTATAAAATAAAGATCGACTACCTGGGGGAGGAGGAGTACATCGGGATCTGTCGCCAGGTGTGCGATCGCCTGGGACTTCCGTTCCGGCCGGAGGTCATCCGCTTCCTGCTGGACGAGGAGCACGCCAAGCGCGGGGTGCGGTTGAGCGCCTGCCACCCGAACGACGTATTGAGCAGGGTCACGGAGATCTGCCAGTACGAAGGGGTCCCCCCCCGGCTGGACAACGATTTGGTGGAGCGGGCATGCAGGGATTACTTTACGGAGCTGTGAACGGATGGTGAACGGATTTTCCGCGGTCGAGGGACTGGAGCGGTGGCAGGCGCGGCTCATCCGCAGGATGATGATCCTGTCCGTCGTGGCCCATGCCGCGGTGCTCCTCTTCGGTTCGTCCCTGTCCTCCCTGTTTCCGGCGAGGGAGTTCTCCCCGCCGGTGTTCGTCGAGTTGACGGACGCGCCGGTGTCGGAGCTTCCGGAGGAGGAGCCGGCGCCTCCCGCTCCGGTCGCGTCGTCGCCCAGCCCGGAGGCTGTCCGTGCGACCTCCGACAGACCGGCCTCCACCCGTCCCGCCCCGAAGGAGGCTCCCGCCGCAAGGAGGTGGCTCGACAAGCTCGACGCCGGAATGGCGAATGTGCCCGAGGCGCCCGTCACCCGCCGGGAAGGGAGGACGGGAGGGATCCCGGTGCGTCACTGGACGAACGAAGGCCCCGCCAGGCCGGGGGATTTCGCTCCGGCCGTCGCACCCGAGAAATCCGCGGCCCTCGGGAAGCACCTGGGGGAGCTGGAGGCCCGCGTGCGAGGGTCCGGCAGACCCGGCGTGGGGTTCGGGAAGGAGACCGAGGCGTCGATGATGTTCGGGGGGTCCGGGGACACCGCCGGGGAGCCGATCCCCGCCTGGATCCGCGAGATGATCCGAAGACGGGTGCGGGACCGCCTGCCCGAACTGGAGGGAGTCTATGCCGACGCGATCCGGCGGAACCCCGACCTTCAAGGGAAACTGTCCGTCCGGTTCCGCATCGACCCCTCGGGGAAGGTCCAGAGCGCCGAACCGGCCGACGGGTCCATTCCCGACGCCGCGTTCGTGAGCGCCGTCCTCGACAAGGTGCGTCGCTGGACCTTCGAGCCGACGGCGGGGCGCACGGTGGAGGTCCTGTATCCCTTCGTGTTTACCCCCACGGCGTGATGGATCAGAAGACCCACGGGATCAGCCGGAAGCGGACGCGTCCACGGTATTCCCGGTACGCGGATTCCTCCGAGAGAATCCGCTCCTCGGACAGGATCCTCGAAATCTGGAAAAAATAGACGACGATGTAGAGGGCGAGGTTGCGGGGACTCCAGTTGGCCAGCAGGAATCCGACGTGGGTGACGAAGTACCCGAGATAGATGGGGTGCCGGACGATGCGGTACGGCCCGCTCATGACGATCCCCCGGTCGGCGGCGACGATTCCGAAGCTCCTTCCGAGAACGACCTTCGCATAAATCTCGAACACGGTTCCCGCGACCAGGAGCGCGACGCCGAGGAACTCCGGGGCGATCGCCGTCGATGCTGGACGGACGAGCAGGACGGTGAAGGAGCCCCCGAGGGCGACGATCCAGTCCCACGGATGCCTGGAGAGCCGGCGCGACTCCCGGCGGAACACCAGCAGGAGGATGACCAGTCCCTCCGATACCATCCATAGCAGAGAGGTCCACTTCCCGGTCTGAACGAAGTTCTTCCAGAAACCGAGGCAGACGATCGCGAAGTAGGATGCGGGGATGACCCGGGACAACAAGGAGAGCAGATCCATCAGGACCCGCTGGGCCTGTCCCGGGTTCTCCGGTGGTGTCCATGACCCATTCAAGGAAGTTGTCAGGTCCTTTCCACTTGCGTTCCCGATAATGTATATCGTATCGGCTTGGCGGGGAGGAAAACTTGCCGCCCTTTTCTCCATGTTTCGGTTGATTTCCATCCCCTTGGAATGCTTAATGGAACGAGGGTTTTCAGCGGATGCCACGCCACGGAGTAGAGATGGGGGAGCAGTTGCGCCGCATCCTGGTGGAGCGGCAGGGGGGCTTCGTTTCCGGGGAGGAGATCGCAGGGTCCCTCGGCGTGACCCGGGCTGCCGTATGGAAGGGGGTCCGGGCGCTCCGGGGCGCAGGGTACGCCATCGAGGGTGCGCGGGGCGCGGGGTACCGAATGACGGACCGCCCCGACCGGATCGATGAAGGGGTGCTCCGCGAAGCGCTCCGGCCGGGCTTGCCGTGGACCGACGTGGTGTACCTCGCCGTGACCGACAGCACGAACCGGGTCGCGATGGAGATGGCGGAAAACGGCGCTCCACACGGGACGGTCGTCGTGGCGGACGCGCAGACCGCGGGCCGGGGTCGGAGGGGCCGCGCCTGGGTGTCGCCCCCCGGGATGAACCTGTACGTATCCCTGCTGCTCCGCCCTCCGGTCCCGACCGTGGAGGCGCCGCGGCTATCCCTCGTGGCCGGTGTCTCGCTCGCCGACGCGATCGAGGCGATGGGCGTCCCCGCATCCCTCAAGTGGCCCAACGACCTTTATCTCGGGGAACGGAAGGCGGCGGGGATCCTCGCGGAGATGGCCTCCGACCCGGACGGCGTCCGGCACATCGTGATTGGCGCGGGGCTCAACGTGAACATGGAAGAGGCGGATTTTCCGGGGGAACTCGGCGGCAGGGCGACCTCTCTCCGGATCGCCGCGGGGAGGGCGTTCCTCCGGACCAACGTGCTCGTCCGATGGCTCGACGCGTTCGGGACAAGATACGCGGAGTTCCTCGAGGGCGGGTTCCCCGCGCTTCACGACGGGTGGGACCGGCGGGACTTCCTCCGCGGGAGCCGGGTCCTCCTGCGCCGGGGCGACTCGGAAGCGTGGGGCGTCGCGTGCGGAGTGGATCCGCAAGGAGCGCTCCGTTTCCGGAGCGAGGGCGCCGCGGCGGAAGAGCTTCTGCACAGCGGAGAGATCCTGGAATTTCGGCGGTAACAGGGGGGATAGGAAACCGGATGCTTCTGGTCGTCGACGTCGGCAACACGAACACCGTCCTCGGGGTGTACGAGGGGGAGACGCTGCTCCACCATTGGCGGGTCTGGACCGACCGGGAGAAGACGAGCGACGAGTACGGGATCCTCCTGAGGAACCTGTACGAATCGAGCCACTTCTCCTCCCGGGAGATCAAGGCGATCATCATCGCCTCCGTGGTCCCGCCGCTCACCCCCACCATCGTGGAGCTGTGCGAGCGGTACTTCGGACTGACGCCGATGGTGGTGGGCCCCGGGATCCGGACGGGGATCTCCATCAAGATGGACAACCCCAAGGAGGTCGGCGCGGACCGGATCGTCAACACCGTGGCGGCGTTCACGAAGCACGGGCGAGCCGCCATCGTCGTCGATTTCGGGACGGCCACCACATTCGACTTCGTGTCGGAAAAGGGGGACTACATGGGCGGCGTGATCGCCCCCGGGGTGAACATCTCCGCCGAAGCCCTCTTCCGCCAGGCGTCGAAGCTCCCGCGCATCGAGATCGCGAAGCCGGCGACGGTCATCGGGAAGAACACGGTGGCGGCGATGCAGTCGGGGCTCTTCTACGGGTACGTCGCGATGGTCGAGGGAATCATCGACCGGATCCGGAAAGAGGTCCGGCTCGACCCCCTGGTGATCGCCACCGGGGGACTCGCGCGGACGATCGCGGCCGAGTCGCCAAAAATCCACGTAATTGATGAGAATTTGACTCTCGAGGGGCTGCGTATTATATACGAGAGGAACCTTTCCTGACCCGTGGAAGCCCCGGTCCGCGGAACATAAGCCGAGGAGGACGGTCATCGTGGACATCCAACAGATCCGGAACGTCGGAATCATCGCGCATGGAGGGGCGGGAAAAACGACGCTGGCGGAGGCGATGCTGTTCAACGCGAAGGCCACGGACCGGATGGGGAAGGTGGACGACGGAAGTTCCAACTTCGACTACGACCCGGAAGAGATCCGCCGGAAGATCACGATCGGCACCTCCTTCCACCATTACGCATGGGACAAGGTCGAGGTTACGGTCGCGGACACTCCCGGATACATCAACTTCGAGGCCGACACCCGGGCGTGCCTCAAGGTGCTCGACGGCGCGATCCTCGTCGTCAACGCCGTCTCCGGCGTGGAGGTCCAGACCGAGAAGATGTGGAACCTCGCGCGGGCGGCGGACGTGCCGGTGATCGCCTTCGTTTCCAAGATGGACCGGGAGCGCGCCGACTATTCGAGGGCGGTCGGGGAGATCGCCGGGATCCTGAAGGTCCCCGCGGTTCCGGTGCAACTGCCGATCGGGAAGGAAGCGGGGTTCCTCGGTGTGGTCGACCTGTTCCGGATGAAAGCGATGGTGTACAAGGGCGACACCGGCGAGTTCTCCCTCCAGGAGATCCCGGCCGACATGGCCGCGGAGGCTTCGAACGCCCGGGAGAAGCTCGTCGAATCGTGCGCCGAATCCGACGACGCGCTGATCGAGAAGTTCCTCGAGGGGACCGCGCTCACCGACGAGGAGATCCGGGCCGGATTCCGCGCGGGGGTGCGGGCGATGCGGTTCCTTCCGGTCCTCTGCGGCTCCGCCATGCGCAACATCGCGATCCAGCCGGTGCTCGACCTCGTCAACTTCGCCCTTCCCGACCCCTCGTACCGGGGAGAGGTCGAGGGGACCAATCCGAAGAAGAAGGCCGCGGAGAAGCGCCCCATTTCGGCGGCCGCGCCGTTCTCCGCGCAGGTCTTCAAGACGCTGGCGGACCCGTACGCGGGGAAACTCTCGATCTTCAAGATCTTCTCCGGAACACTCACGCCGGACATGTCCCCGCTGAACTCGAGCAAGGACGCGGTGGAGCGGATCGGCCAGATCCTGCGGCTGGAGGGGAAGAAGCAGAAGGGGGTCGGGTCGGCCTCCGCGGGGGAGATCGTCGCGGTTGCGAAATTCAAGGAAACATCGACCGGCGACACCCTGTGCGACCCGAGGAACCCGATCGTCTTCGAGCGCCCCGCTCCCGTCGATCCGGTCATCTCCTTCGCGGTCCGGCCGAAGACGCGCAACGACGAGGACAAGCTGGGAAGCTCCCTCGTGCGGATGATCGAGGAGGACCCGACCCTTCGGTTCCGCAAGGACCCGCAGACGAACGAGTTCATCCTCGCGGGAATGGGGGAGACCCACCTCGAGGTGGCCGTCGAGAAACTGAAGCGGGTCTACGGGGTGGAGGTCGAGCTGCGCACCCAGAAGATCGCCTACCTTGAGACGATCAAGGGGAAATCCGAAGCACAGGGGAAGCACAAGAAGCAGACCGGCGGCCGCGGGCAGTACGGCGACTGCTGGATCCGTCTCGAGCCGCAACCCCGGGGGAAGGGTTTCGAATACGTGGACGGGATCGTGGGCGGCTCGATACCAAGGCAGTACATCCCCGCGGTGGAGAAAGGGATCGTGGAGCGGATGAGCAAGGGGGTCATCGCGGGGTACCCGATGGTCGACGTGCGGGCCACCGTCTTCGACGGCTCCTTCCACAATGTCGATTCTTCGGAGATGGCGTTCAAGATCGCGGGGTCGCTCGCCTTCAAGAAGGCGGCGCTGGCCGCGAAGCCGGTTCTCCTCGAGCCGATCGCGGAGATGGAGGTCGTCATCCCCGAGGAGAACGTGGGGGACATCATCGGGGATCTCAACGGGCGCCGCGGCCGGGTACTGGGAGTGGACGCCCACGGGAAGAGCCAGATCGTGAAGTGCCAGGTGCCGCTGGCGGAGGTCCTCCGCTATTCGTCGGACCTTCGTTCGATCACCTCCGGCCGCGGGCAGTTCACAATGAAGGTGTCCCATTACGAGGAGATCCCCGCGGCCATCGCGGAGAAGGTGATCGCGGAGTCGAAGAAGGAGATGGGGGAAGAGGAAGAGGAGTGACGGGGTCGGACGACAGGCGGGCCTGCGTGAGCCTCACGGAAGACCGGCCGGTCGGGGAGGAGGAGCAGCGCTCCCTGGCGGCGCACATCGCCGGGCTCACCGTTCCCGGGAAGGTGGAACTTGCCGTCACGGGGAACCGGGAAGTCCGGCGGATCTTGTCCCGGGACGCGAGCAGCATGGTGGCGCGTGCGGTGATCGGAAGCCCGAAACTTTCGGAGGAGGACGTCGTCTCCTACGCGGCCTCCTCCCTGACGCACGAGGAGGTGCTCCGGTTCATCGCCGGCAGCCGGCAATGGACCGCGAACCGGCAGGTGGTCGCCGCGCTGGTCCAGAACCCGCGGACGCCCCCTCCCGCCGCGATCCGGTTCCTGAAGTCGTACCAGACCGGCGAGTTGAGGATACTGTCGCAGAACCGCAGCCTTTCGGCCGCGGTGCGGCAGGAGGCGAAGCGGCTGCTGGCCCAGAGACATTAACGTACCGGGAGAACCGATGGCCCTCTTCAACTACGCGACCCGCGAGCTGAGCGCCAAGATCGTCTATTACGGTCCGGGCCTCTCCGGGAAGACGACCAACATCGAAATGGTCCACAAGATGCTGCGCCCCGACCAGAAGGGACGACTGATCTCTCTTCCCACCGAGACCGACCGGACCCTGTTTTTCGACTTTCTCCCGATCGAGCTGGGGCAGATCAAGGGATTCAAGGTCCGCTTCCATCTCTACACGGTGCCGGGGCAGGTGTTCTACAACGCCACCCGGAGGCTGGTGCTCCAGGGCGTCGATGGCGTCGTGTTCGTCGCCGACTCCCAGCGGGAGATGGCGAACAGCAACATGGAGAGCCTGAAGAACCTGATCGACAACCTCTCCTCCTACGGGAAGAAGCTCGAGGAGCTGCCCTTCGTGATCCAGTACAACAAGCGGGATCTCCGGAACGCCGCGCCGGTCGCGGAGATGGACAGCGGGCTGAATTTCCTGCACGTTCCGACGTTCGAAGCCGTCGCGCCCGCCGGAAAGGGGGTTACCGAGACGCTGGTGGGGATCTCCAGGATGGTCTTCGCTCACCTCCGAAGAACCCTTCTGATGCCGGGGGAGATGGCGGCGCACGACGATATCGGGGATCTCGCCGACGCGCGCATCCGGAAGACCTTCTCCCCGGAGGCGGCGGAGCCCCTCGAGGAGATCTCCGACGTGGAGGAGATCCGTGAAGTCGGGGAGGATGCCTTACCCACCCCCGCCGAATCGCCGTCGCCACCGACCCCCGTGGCGGAGGTCGAGCTCGAGCCGGCCACGCTTCGGGCGCCGGAAGCGGCGAGACCGGTCGTGGAGTTCGAGGAGCTGTCGGAGATCGAGGTCGAGATCCCGGAAAGGGAGCCCGAACCGCCTCCCCCGCCTCTCCCGGCAACTCCGCCTCCACACGTCGCCGAATCCATACCGCCTCCCCCGCCAACCGAGCCGCCATCCGTCGCCGTATCCCTCGACACCCAGGGATCCGGCCTCACCTTTCTCAAGTTCGAGGCGCCTGTCGTCTCTCCCGAGGGGCATGCCGTCCTGACGGCGCTGCTGCTCGACGGAGCGGGAAACCCCGTCCGGGTTCGGATCCGGGTGACGATGGAGGGGGATTAGGGTGCCCGCCGATTTTCCAAGGAAGGCCGGGGAGATCCTCCGCTCGGAGAAGCCGATCGAGGAGCGCCTGCGGGAGTTCTCCGTCGAGCTCTCCTCCTGGCTGGGCGGGGGCACCGTTTCGGTGCTCCTGTTCGACCGGGACAGCGAGGACTTTTACGTCCGCACCAGCACGTTGCGCGTGACCCCGGGCGCCCCGGAGTTCCACTTCGCGGCGCAGGGGTCTATCGAGGAACTGGCGCTCGCCGAACGGCGCCCCATCGTCCTCTCGGAGGGGACCAGGCCGGCGGGCAGCCGCCGCCGCGGCACGGTGCTGATGTTCCCGCTCCTCTCCTCCGGGGAGTCCAACGGGGTGCTCGTCGTGCAGGCGGTGACCGAGGAAGAGATCCCGGAGGCACGGCTGTCGGCCGTGGCCGACGCCGCGGTCCTGCTCTCGGACGCGGTGGGGGTGTCGCTGCGGGAGGAGTCCGCCGCCCTCCGGATGACCAAGATCGCCGCGATCAACGAAGCGGGGATCAACATCATCTCCACCCTGGACATCTCCAGGCTTCTCAAGCTGGTGGCCACCTCGGCGTGCCTCATCCTCGAGGCGGAGACGTGCGTCATCCGCCTGCTCGATCCGGAAACCGGGAAATACGGGATCCGCGAGTATTACGGGATGAAGACGGAAGGGGAGCAGAAGGACCTCTTCCTCATGGACAAGAAGGCGGTCACCGCCGTTCTCAAGGGGGAGCCGTCCGTGCTCGTGCGCGACGCCTCGCAGGAGCCCGGCTGGACCGACTTCGCCGGCGTCGCCCGGACGCTCGCGTGCGTCCCCCTCCGCGGGGACGGCGAGATCCTCGGGACCGTCACGATCTTCGACAAGTTTCCCCACAAGACGTTCTTCCCCTCCCCGTTCACGACCGAGGACATCGCAACGTTCGGGAAATTCCTCCGGTACGCGGAGAAGGCGATCGCGAACGCGATCGCGTACGAGCGGAACGAGCGGCTGAAGAACCTCGACGAGGCGACGTCCCTGCCCACCCTGAAATATTTCCAGGAGCGTCTTCTGCACGAGATCAGCCGCGCGAAGCGGTTCCGGCGGCGCCTCGTGCTCATGATCTGCGAGATTCAGGAGCACGTGCCGGGGGGGCCTCCCTCCCGCGCGGGCCGCGGGGACCGGGTGATGAAGCAGGTGGCGAAGGCGATCAGGGCCTCCCTTCGCGAGTACGACATCGTGGCCCGGATCAGCGAGGGGAAGTTCGGGATGATCCTGCCCGAGGCGGAGGACGGAAGGATCAGCGCGATCCCGCGGATCAAGATAGCGATCGCCGCCGAGGCGGAGGAGATCCGCCGACGCTCGAAGGATGCGCGCGTCGAGGTGCGGTTCGGCCACGCCGCATATCCGGAAGACGGCGACGATCACGAGAAACTGATCTTCAAGTCGAACATCCTGAAGGCCTGAGAGGCGATGCGGTCGATCCCCGGGAAGGTCATCGCGGTCTGCACGAGCGAAAAGAAGGGCGAGAAGAAGAAGCCCGTTCCCTCCGTCACGCTCGTGCCGGAGCACGGCGTGGACCGGGACGCTCACGCGGGTCCGTGGCACCGCCAGGTGAGTCTGCTGGCGGTGGAAAGCATCGCCAAGATGAAGGCGAAGGGGCTCTCCGTCGGACCCGGGGATTTCGCCGAGAACATCACCGTGGAGGGGATCGCGCTCGTTCACCTGAGGGTAGGGGATCGCCTCCGTTCGGGCGAAGCGCTTCTCGAGATCACCCAGGTCGGGAAAGAGTGCCACAGCCGGTGCGCCATCTACTACCAGGCGGGCGACTGCGTCATGCCGAAGGAGGGGGTCTTCGCCCGGGTGCTCCACGGAGGGACGCTGCGCGCGGGCGACCCGGTGGAGAAGGTCTGAGTGCCCCACTCGGGGATGATCCGCGGAGGGTGCGGGGGCGACCCGTGATCCGCGCCGCGGTGGTCACGATGTCCGACCGGTCGTTCCGCGGGGAGCGGCCGGACGCTTCCGGCCCGGCGGTGGCGGAAATGCTCCGGTCGATCCCCGCGGAGGTCGTCCAGCAGGTGGTGATCCCCGACGAGATCCCCTTCATCCGCCGCGCCCTTCTCCACTTCAGCGACGCCCTCGGACTCGACCTGGTCGTGACCACCGGCGGGACCGGGGTCGACCCGCGCGACGTGACGCCGGACGCGACGCGGGAGATCCTGGACCGGGAGGTGCCGGGGATGGCGGAGGCGATGCGGGCGGAAAGCCTCAAGCGGGTGCCGTCGGCGATGCTCTCCCGCGCCGTGGCCGGGATCCGCGGGAAAACGCTGATCGTCAACCTGCCGGGGAGCCCCGGCGGCGCGAGGGAGAACCTGGCCGTCCTCCTTCCCGCGATCCCCCACGCCGTCTTGAAGATCCACGGGGAAGGGGGGGACTGTGCCCCCCGTTCTTCCTGAGTGTTGCGCTTCATAAATACGGTGTCGCACCGAGAGGGTCGATGCGCCGCATCCGGCAAGGCGTCGCGACCGAGGCGTACTGGGAAGGTACGGTGAGGAAGCGCAACGAAGCCGGGGCGGATGCAGCGGCCCTCGAATGCAACCGTATTCATGAATCGCAGCACTAAAGGAGACGACGATGGGCAGGAAATACATCATCCTGATCGGCGACGGAATGGCCGACTGGCCCATCCCGGCGATCGGCAACCGTACGCCGCTCGAGGCCGCGGAAATACCGAACATGGACTTCATGGCGGCCAACGGCGCCGTCGGGATGGTCCAGGTCGTGCCGAAAGAGATGTACCCTGGCAGCGACGTGTCGAATCTGAGCATCCTGGGGTACGACCCCGCCGTCGTCTACACCGGGCGCTCCCCGCTCGAGGCGGCATCCATCGGCATCTCCCTCGGGCCGGACGACGTTGCGGTCCGCTGCAATCTGGTGGCGCTG